>Ga0209270_1000714_pt1 | contig 62014 bp, 68 predicted proteins | sample MTBAKSrepl1MetaG_FD_187456 | JGI IMG/M metagenome (GOLD analysis project Ga0209270, IMG submission 187456) | Enrichment culture microbial communities from Arthur Kill intertidal strait, New Jersey, USA, that are MTBE-degrading - MTBE-AKS1... | ecosystem: Environmental > Aquatic > Marine >... | reverse complement strand
CGTGTTCCGTCCCCGGTCCGTCGGCGAGGGCTTCGGCCGCTCCTGGTATCCGCCGTTCAACACCGGCTCCAGCGCCTATTTCACCCTGAAGGCCGGCGCCGAGATGACCTGCCAGGAAGTACGCTTCATCCCCGTTCGTTTCAAGGATGCCTACGGTCCGGTCGGCGCCTGGTTCCTGCTGTTCAAATCCAGGGCCGTCAGCGCTGAAGGCGGCGAGTATATGGCCGTCCGCAAGGACGAGCTCCAGAACTGGGCCCCCTACGGCCTGGCCAAACCCATCCCGGCCAACCTGAGAAACTATCTCGGCATGCTGGATGTGGACGCCGGCCTCGGCCCCCTGTACATGGAGACGGCAGAAGCCATCGGCAAGATTGCGGATGCTTACAAAGACGACCCGAAGGCCTTCAAGAAGAAGATGAAGGAACTCGAGGCGGAAGCCTGGGAAGACTTCCTGGATATGACCATCTCGCAGGCGCACCTCTGGGCCTCCCAGAACGTGAAGCCTGAAGAGAAGCACTCCGAGATCGCGGCCTGCGAGCCGTACTTCATCGGCTCCCACTCCGGCGCCTCCGGTGCCTGGGTCAGCGGTCCCGAGGATATGAACACCCCCTACAAATGGGGTTATCCCAACATGACCACGGTGGAAGGTCTGTTTGCGGCCGGCGACGCCTCCGGGGCCTCCAGCCACAAATTCTCCTCCGGTTCGCATGCTGAAGGCCGGATTGCCGGCAAGGCTGCGATCAAGTATATCGTGGAGAAGGGCGCCGAGCCCAAGGTCGATGCCGGCAAGGTGGATGCACTGAAGGCCAAGATCCTGGCCCCGTTGGACACCTATGCAGCGCACTGCAAAGAGACCACAGCCCCCGAGATCAACCCCAATTACATCCTGCCCCTGCAGTTCATGCATCGTCTCCAGAAGATCATGGACGAATACGCAGGTGGTGTGACCGCGGCCTTCAAGACCAGCAAGTCGAACCTGCTGCGGGCCGAGGAACTCTTCGTCTTCCTGAAGGAAGATGCAGAGAAATTGGGTGCTGCGGATATCTATCAGCTCGAAAGATGCTGGGAAAACGTCCACAGAATGTGGCAGGGTGACGCCCACGTCCGGACCATGCTCTTCCGCGAGGAGACCCGGTGGCCGGGCTACTACTTCAGGGCTGACACCCCGAAGATGGACGAGAAGAACTGGCATTGTTTCGCCAACTGCCGCTTCGATCCCGCTAAGGGTGAATGGGAAATGATGAAGCGCGACGTGTGGAACATTCCCGGTGTATAATGGTTGACCGTTGAGAAAATGCTCCAGGCATTGCAGTTGCCTGGAGCATTTCCGTCATGGAACTCCTTTGCGTTGTCTCCCGAAGGACTTAATCCGGCCGACTAGGAAAGCAGCGCGCATGCTGGTGGTTGCTCTCCATAAATACAACGAATAGAAGCGTATTTGGTCGATGGGCATTCCGCTGACCGGAAAACGGGGGCATCGGATGCATATGGACGAAGTACGCTTTTTGTATGGACGGGCATACAGCACGATGAGATGATGCAAAAATTCAACCCTGGAGGATACAATGGCAGATGTACAAACGACAAACCAGAGCATATTGGTTGTGGGCGGAGGCATGAGCGGGATCACGGCCGCCCTCGAAGCAGCGGAAGCAGGGTATGATGTGGTCTTGGTCGAAAAGAGACCGTACCTGGGTGGCCGCGTAGCGCAACTGTATGAATATTTCCCGAAGCTGTGCCCCCCGAACTGCGGTCTGGAGATCAATTTCCGGCGGTTGAAGGCGAATCCGCGGGTCCGTTTTTTTACCATGGCCGAGGTAAGCAAGATCAGCGGGAAAGAGGGAGATTATGATGTGACGGTCACCCTGAAGCCGCGATACGTCAATGAAAAATGCACCTGCTGCGGGAAGTGTGCCGAGGTTTGCGAGACGGAGATCGACAATCCTTTCAATTACGGGATGGACAAAATGAAAGCGGCATACCTGCCGCACGATTTCGCTTTCCCGATGCGATACGTCCTCGATCCGTCCATCGTGAAGAGCGAAGAAGGGCAAAAATGCAAAGAGGCCTGCGCCTATGACGCGATCGATCTGGATATGCAGGAAACCAGCTTCGATCTGAAAGCGGGAGCCATCGTCTGGGCCGGTGGATGGGATCCCTACGATGCCTCGAAGATCGAATATTATGGTTATGGAATTTACACGAACGTCATCACGAATGTCATGATGGAGAGGCTGGCCTCCCTGGAGGGGCCGACCGCCGGCCGTATCCTGAGGCCGTCGGACGGAAAGCCGGCGAAGAACGTGGCCTTCATCCAGTGCGCCGGTTCGCGGGACGAAAATCATCTCGCATACTGCTCCGGCATTTGCTGTCTCGCCTCCATGAAGCAGGCGAGCTATCTGAGGGAGAAGGACCCTGAATCCGCGGCGACGATCTTTTTCATCGACATCCGTGCCCTGGATCGTTTGGAGGATTTCTACACACGTGTCAAGGAGGATGAGAAGGTCAGCTTTGTGAAGAGCAAGATCGCCATGATCACCGAGGACGAAGAGACAGGGGATCTCCTGCTCGAAGGTGAGAACACCCAGACGGGCGAGCAGATCCGTATGCGATTCGATCTGGTGGTTCTTGCCACAGGGATGGTTCCGAATCGGATGAGCGCCGATGTGACCGGGGATATTTCCTGGAACGAATATGGTTTCTTTGCCTGTGACCCCGGAAAGCCCGGAATCTACGGCGCCGGGTGTGCTCGAAGACCCACTGATGTCGCTTCCTGTGTGCAGGATGCCACAGCCTCAGCCCTGAAGGCCATTCAATCAATCGCGAGGAGGTAACCCGATGGACAAGAAGACAGTCGTATATATATGCACAGGATGCGGCATTGGCGACGCCGTGAATGTGGATCAGTTGAAGGAGGTTGTTGACGAAGACTTCAGCCTGCCCTGCAAGGATCATCCGTTCCTTTGCGGACCGGAAGGGGTGGCGATGTTGAAGCAGGACATGGAGAGTGAAGGGGTCAACACCTTTGTGATCGCAGCCTGTTCGGGGCGTGTGAACTACGATGTATTCAACTTTGGACCTGAAACGATCGTTGAGCGTGTGAATCTGAGGGAGCAGGTGGCCTGGAGTATGCCGCCCCAGGATGATGATACTCAGATGCTGGCGGAAGACAACCTGCGTATGGCCTGCGCCAAGGTAAAGGATACAAAGCTGCCCGAAGCCTTTAAGGCTGAAGAAGAATATTCAAAGGATATACTGGTGGTTGGCGGCGGTCTGGCCGGGTTGACAGCTGCCCTCGAGACTGCCAAGGCAGGGTACAACGCCGTCCTGGTCGAGAAAGAGGCGACCCTGGGGGGATGGCTGGTTCGGAACAAGAAGCGGATCACCATGCCCTACAAGGAACTTACCGACACCGGCATCGAGGAATTGGTGTCCGCTGTGACGGGGAACCCGAAGATCAAGGTGTACACCTCGGCGAGCGTCGAGAAGGTCGAAGGGGGGCCGGGGCTCTTTTCTGTCGCGATTAAGGCTGACGGCAATGCCGTCACGGAGCGGATCGGCGCCATCGTACAGGCCAACGGCTGGGTCCCGTACGATGCGAACAAGCTGGGCCATCTGGGATACGGCAAGTTCAAAGACGTCGTGACCAATGTCGAATTCGAGTTGATGGCGGCGGGCGGGAAGATTGCACGGCCGTCCGACGGAAAAGAGGTCAAGAATACGCTGTTCATCCAGTGCGCCGGGTCGCGTGATCCCGAGCATCTGCCTTACTGCTCGTCCGTATGCTGTATGGTATCCCTCAAGCAGGCGACCTACCTCAAAGAGCAGGATCCCGAAGCGGTTAATTACATTCTTTACAAGGACATGCGGACGGTCGGCCAGGCCGAGGATTTTTACCGGAAAGCCCAGAACGACGGGAATGTCTTTATCCGTGGCAGTGTTCAGGAGGTTGGAGAATCGGGCGGCAAGTTGTTCGTAGAGGCCGATGACGAACTTCTGGCGGAAAGGATCAGGATCGAGGACATCGACCTGGTGGTTCTCGCTGTCGGAATGGTGCCCGCCACCAAGCCGCTGCAGACCCCGCGGATCAAAGCGCCGCAGGATGCACCGGACAAGGATGAAGAAGGGATGATAGAGGTGAAGCCCGATTCCGGTTTCTTCGCTACGCCCGCTTTGAGGCTTGCCTATCGCCAGGGACCTGAATTGCCGACGCTCAAGTACGGCTTCCCGGATTCGCACTTTATCTGTTTCCCGTATGAAAGCAGACGGACAGGGATCTATGCGACCGGCTGTGTGCGGAAGCCTATGGAAACCGCTAAAGTGGTCGACGACGCGGTGGGTGCGGCCATGAAGGCGATCCAGTGCTGCGAGGCGACCGCCAACGGAATAGCCGTGCATCCACGGGCCGGTGATATGAGCTATCCTGAGTTCAACATGAATCGGTGTACGCAGTGTAAACGGTGTACGGAAGAGTGTCCCTTCGGGGCTATCAACGAGGATGAAAAGGGGAACCCGCTGCCCAACCCCACGCGCTGCCGCCGATGCGGCGTGTGCATGGGTGCCTGTCCCGAGCGGATCATTTCTTTCAAGAACTACTCGGTGCCGATGATCGGCAACATGATCAAAGCCATTCATGTGCCCGAAGAAGACGAGGAGAAGCCCAGAGTGGTGGCGCTCATCTGTGAGAACGACGCCTATCCCGCGCTGGATATGGCCGGCATCAAACGGATGAAGTGGAGCCCCTATGTCCGTTTCATTCCGGTCCGGTGCCTCGGTTCGGTCAATCTGGTATGGGTCGCCGACGCACTTTCACGGGGGATCGATGGTCTGCTGCTTTTCGGGTGCCGGCACGGTGACGACTATCAGTGCCACTTCATCAAGGGCAGTGAGCTTGCCAACACCCGGCTCGGAAAGGTTTCAGAGACCCTGGACCGCCTGGCGCTCGAATCCGATCGTGTGAAATTCGTTGAAGTGGGGATCTCGGACTACCACAAGATCCCTCAGATCATCAGCGAGTTCATGGAGACGATCGAGTCGGTCGGACCGAACCCTTATAAAGGCTGGTAGGCGTGAAGAAGGTGAAAAGGCAGATCATCTGAAACCCTCACACTCTCCAGCAGGAAGAGGTTGTTTATGGGAAAGAACGAAAACAAGGGAGGGGGTCAACCGGTGGCTTACAACACATCGTTTGCTGAAGAGGTCTTTCGGAATGTCGACTTCGGCGATGAGATCAAGATGTGCATGCAATGTGGTGTGTGTGCGGCATCCTGTCCGCTGAGCCTCAAAATGGACTTTTCGCCCCGCAAGATCTTCACGTTGATCCGTGCGGGTAAGCGTGAGGAAGTTCTGGGCAGCCAAGCCATCATGTTGTGCACCTCCTGCTATTCGTGCAAGGTTCGATGCCCGAGGAAGATTCCGGTTGTTGATGTGATGCACGGGTTGGCCAATTATGCCCTGCGCCAGGGTTTCGTCCCCCGCAAGAACACATCTGTTTTTGGCAGCGAGTTCTGGCGGCAGATCTATAAATTGGGTCGTATCGACGAAAAGGACCTCTCACGGCGTTATTTCTTCGCCGATGGACTCGTCCCTGGCATCAAGAACAGTCTGGAAATGATGGATATGGGGCTTCAGATGCTTCTGCACAAGCGCATGAAGCTCTTGCCCGAGCGTCCGATCAAGGGGATCAAGGCCCTGCGAAGGATGCTGGACAAGGCCGAGCAGATGGGGAAAGGAGGTGCGCGGGCATGAAGTATTTCCTTTATTGGGGCTGCAGTCTGGAATCCAGCGGAGCGAACTTTCTGGTCTCTTTGAAGCCGGTTGCCAAGGCACTGGGGATAGACTTCGTCGAGATCGAGGATTGGAATTGCTGCGGAGCCAGCATCTCCTATGTTGGAGCCGGCGACCTTTCCATCAAGGTTTTGAACGCGCGAAATCTTGCGCTGGCTGAAAAACAGGGCGGATACGATATCGTTGCACCCTGCAGTTCCTGTTATATCCAGATGATCAAGGTGAATCACGAGATACAGGAAAGTGAAAGCCTCGCTGCCCAAGTGAACGAGATCCTCGCCGAAGCCGGGCTGCATTACAGCGGAAAGGTGCGGGTACGGCACATCCTCGATGTGTTGTATCACGACATCGGCACAGACAGGATCAAGGAGAGGGCGGTCAAGCCGCTGAACGGTCTGAAGGTGGCCGGGTATGTCGGCTGCCAGTCGGTTCGGCCTTACGGGGAGTATGACAGTGTCGAGAGACCCGTTATTCAAGACCGCATCCTGAATGCCATTGGTGCGGAGGCGGTTCCCTTTCCGAAAAAGATGCGGTGCTGCGGCTCCGGCATCTTCCTGACAGAGATGGATCACTGTATGCATCTGGTCAAAGATATCCTGGATGATGCCCTCGTCCATGGTGCGAAGCTCGTTTCGACGGTTTGTCCCATGTGTGCGATGAATCTTGAGAACTACCAATCGCGGATCAACAAGGCGTTGGGGACACGTTTCGATGTTCCCATCGTTTATCTGACCCAATTGATGGCTGCGGCCTTCGGGATGGATCTGAAGAAGGACGCTGCGCTGGACTACAACATCATCCCGCCTGAGACGTTGATCCAAGCCGCTCTGGGATGATGTGACATTTTGGAACGTTCTTGAGAACCAAATCCGACGGGGCTCTACCGCTTGGGTTTGGTTCTCTTTTTTCCTCCGTTACGAGGAGGCTCGATGACGGGGAGATAGGGAGGCGATGGTGACGGAAGATAAAGAAAGATGTCCGCATTGCGGTGAGGCGTTGCTCAAATGGAGGCCCCCGGAGAATTCGACCTGGGATACGGAATTTCAGTGGGTATGTTTCAATGACGAATGTCCCTATTACACAAGGGGCTGGGATCACATGCTCAAAACACAGAACATCAAGGCATCCTACCGGTACAGGAAGGATCCTCATACAGGGGCGAGCGGACCGCTTCCGTGCTGGTCCCAGGAGGCCCACAAGGACCACATTATCTCCGATGACTGACAAGATGCCCCCCTGGTCGAGTGTAGCTTTGCTACGGAAAGGGGGGTGAAGTGCGCCGACTCCTCCTGTCTGCAGAGCAAAGGACGTAGAGGCATAGGGCTCTTTTCCTGTAAAGAGGGGGATCTCCAGACTTCATTTTTACTTGTGGATAGTGGGTGATCTGCTTTGCGAGGGCGCAGGAGCAGGCCGAAAGATGAATGGTATGATGGGTCCAAGGACTCGGCTGTAGGGGCCGACGGAAAGGTGTACATGAGAAAGATCGGGAGAAATGACCCTTGCCCTTGCGGCAGCGGCAAAAAGTTCAAGAAATGCCACCTCGGGCGGGAGGACGAGCTCTTCCAAAAGGAGGACGGTGCGTTTGCGGCGGATTTGAGCGCCCGTATCACGGCTCTGCCCGAGGTGGATTATGGCGACGCCCATGAAATGGTCCGTGCTTTGGACCTGCAAACGTTGAGCAGGGGAGAATTCGGGATTCGGTTCGTGGATCTGAAGGCCTATCAGGAACTCGAAGTAAACGGAGAGACAGGGAGCGAGTCCAGACAGGATGCAACCGGTGGGGTTCTGATCAATCTCTTGAAGACGCGTCCGAGCGACCCGGCGCATATGTATATTGCGATTTCCCCCGATATCGGAAAGAGCGCCCTGGCGCATCAGATCGCCCATGTCTTGGACTATGCGGTGGGCTCGGGTTTGATTCCTGGATCGATGAGGGCGCTCAGTTACGAATTGGGGATTCCTATCGACCAGCTCGAACATCCCCAGGAATTCGGTTACTGGCTGCGTTATGTCCGTGAAAAACTCGGGATCGAACTGGATGCAGACGATACGGTGATCGACTTTCTTTATGAAAACCGGATGCTCGTCAAAGGGCGTGATATAGAAAAACAGGACATGGCTGCCCTCAAGGACCAGTCCCAGCGGATATTCAAGTTTCTGTCTCAGAAAGGCCCGGAGCTGGATGCACTTATTTGTGAGAAGCCGGGTTATATCGGCAGCCGTCTTGCGGCGGATTGAAGATGCGCCGCAAGACGGTTGGATTGAAAGGCTGCTTGAGCGAAAACGCTTCGTTGCGCTCGAAGCAGTCTGCTTCGGTTCATTTTTGTAAGATGTTCATCGTTTGTTCGCCGAATAGGCTGAAGCGAAGCCAGCGGAAGGCGAATTGGAGCAGCTCTTCATCCCGGGTGCGCAGCTTTTCTTGGAGTTCAGTATCGACGTCAAAATGACGCAGAAAACTACTGCCGAACAGAAATGATCGAAATCTGTCCAAATCGTAAGAGGCCATAAAAAACATCTGGATGTTTCGTTCCGTGGCCGCTTTCATGACGAACGGTTTCGCGGCGGTTACAATCCTCGACCAGGCGTCATTCATCCGGCTGTAGTCGTTAAGTCCTTCATGTGAAAGCCATTCCCGCAAGGTCCACTCCCGAGCTTCGGCAAACCCTTTGCAATGAGGTTCTTTGACAAGGAAAAACCGCTCTTGCGCAGCGGGCTGAGCCTCCGTGAACGCCGAGGCGCGCCCGACAGGATAAAGTCGGCAGGCGGAAGGCCTGTCCTCGTAAACGGTGCAGCCAGCCGTAGAAACGAAAGGGCAGCGGCCTCCTTCAGCGTCCTGCATGCGAAGCCTGACCATCGGGAAGCGTGCGCCGGTATCGAAGAGTGTTTCCGTGTGGACCTCCAGGAATTTTCCAGAGGGCATCCCGAGACGGCGCTTAAGGCGCAATATGTCGTAGGGCGTCAGGATCAGGCGCAGTTTCGCACAGCAGGCGGTGAAGCAGGAGATTCCGGGATGGCAGTCGAAACGGAAGCTCTGACCGGATTCGAGTGGCACGAACTGCGCCTTGGGCGGGTCGGTGTGAGCGGAGGAATTTAGGCTTGATGCTGGAGTATCGGAAGTATGAGTCATTTTACACCCGGCGCACCTTCCTTGACGGTGAGAGTTTTTTTACCGAATATTCCGAACTGAATCCAGTCATAACTGAATTTAAGAAGTTCGAGATCGCTGCGAAGCATCTTCTGGATGCGGTTCGGGTCGACCTCGAAGCGCTGTAGAAAGGAGCTGTTGAAGACGAATTCGCGAAATTTGTCCAGGTTATAGAGCGCCATGAACAACATTTTGAGAATCTGCGGGTTGTCGATATCGGGACTCTGGGCTTTCAACGGGGCAGTTATCTCAGTGAACAGGGCATTCGTCTGATCATAGATAGGGATTCCCTGGTCGACGAGCCAGTCGGCTATGCGCCAGCGTTTCTGTTGCAGAAGGCCTTTGCAGCGGGATGAGTCGGTGATCAGACGAAAGGTGCCGTCATCGTTCATGTCGAGCGGGAACATACGACAGGCCCATGGTCGATCGACATAGACACGGCATCCCTGGGGTCCGACGAGTGAGCATTTCTTGTCGTCTTCGTTCATTTTAAGGACAACCATCGGGATGAGTCGATTGGGCTTGGGAAGGACGAGCGTATGGCGGTCCAGGAATTCATCCGATGACATTCCCAGGCTGTTTTTCATCCTGAGAAGATCGTAGGGTGTCAGCACGATCGTTACGTCGCGGCAGCACTGCGTGAAGCAGGGAACTTCGGGAGAACAGTCGAACTGGAAGGTGAAATCAGGGTCCATCCTTTCCATCTGGGGGTCGGTCTGTTTCATATCATGCTTCATGGAATTTTTCGATCCTTTCAATCCAGGTGTTTTTCGGGGAACAAATCGCTTGACTAGAGCGTGGAGATCGATTTTTATACGGGAGCGTCGAGACCCCAACGCGCTTCTGCTGGCGTAAAATCAGCCTCTTATGCTGCTCCTGTCTGTGATTGCAGGAGGTCTATAGCAGCAAAGAAACGGAGGGGTCAACCAAATAATACGAGCAAAGGAGCAAAGATTCACCATGGAACGGACACTGGCGATTATCAAACCGGACGGTGTGGCGCGCCAACTTGTTGGCACGGTCATTCAGAGGCTGGAGCAGGAGGGTATCTGCGTGGCCGGAATGAAGATGATCCGTCTGACAAAAGCGCAGGCCAAAGGTTTTTACAAAGTCCACGAAGGCAAGCCCTTCTTCGATAGCGTCACGGATTTCATGTCCTCAGGTCCGTGTGTCGTCATGGTTCTGGAGGGCGAGGATGTCATTGCGCTCTACAGAAAAATCATGGGGGCCACGGATTTCAAGAAAGCGGCTGAGGGGACCATCAGAAGGGACTTCGCCACCGATATCGAGAAGAACGTCGTCCACGGCTCAGACTCTCCGGAGACGGCCGCTTTCGAGATCGGGTATTTCTTCAGCGCAATGGAGGTGGGTTAATCTCTGCTGAACGTTCATAAAACAAGGGGCCGGCTCATTTGAGCGGCCCCTTTCTGAATAAACCGCGCTTAATCGGCATCCATCGGCGGGGAAAGGCGGCTCAAGAAGCTGATGCACCTTCGTCTTCGAGCTTCTTTTTCTCTGCTTTCAGATCCTCGATTTCACGTTTCAAGGAATCGACCTCGGACTTCAGCCCAGAACCGCTATCGTCGAAGCTTTCCGCGGCCTTTTTGTCTTTGATTTCTTCGAAGCCGAGATAAGCTGCCAGGGCGCCGCCAAGAATCAGCATAACGGGCACTGCTCCCATCAGGAGATGAAGGAAGGCTTCCCACCACAAAAAGATCCCAATGACGCCCAACACGAACGCGGCCAATCCACCAGCTAATGCGACCATTCTTCAATCCTCCTCAAATTACGTGAAAAGTGAAAAATCCTCCCAAGTGTGCATCTCAGCCACAAACGTCGGATCAAAGGCAGCGAGATTCAACTGCCTGCCAGTTGCGGTGCACACCCTTCGTGGTCAGACAAATCAGCGCATCGAGCGTTACAGCTACGCCGCGAGGCCAACCACTCCCCTCGAGCGGCTGAAGCACATGCAAAATGAAGCTTCAAAGCTAACAGTTTCCATCTGGAAATGGTCTTTTTGGCCCATCACGGCGTCAATCTGCACATTTGCTTGTGCGGCGACCTGCAGGTCGCCTCCGCGCAAACGCTTGATTTCCTGGAAATTGACTAAAAACCCTCATTTCCGAATCAGAAACTGAGTCCTAACACGGAATCATTTCCGGATGGATACTGAATACGAATCCATAGGCCTCAGACCAAAAACCCCGCCTGTCATCAAGCGGCGACCGGACTAACGGGCTGCAACTCCTAACCTTCACCTTTGTTTCTACCATAAGGCTCTTGCCTTTTCAAGCGCATAATGCCAATATGCAAAATAAGGCCGGTGTCGGCGATCGGTCGCTTCTGGCCCTTCGTACTTGCGTTGCCCCGGTTCCCCGCACGGTGATATCCGGACCCGGAACGGCCAAACGGGCGGGTCTGCCGGATTGTGCCTTTAGCGAAAACACGGCTCACGCGGTTTTCGGCCCATCTGAAAGGTTTCATGGCGCGACTGTCCGGCGGTGTTTCCCGACGGTTAATGGAGGGGCAACATTAGAGGTATTCTGTGAAAACCGCCGATTTTTGGTGTTCGAAAGAGCTAGCGCCATAAAAAGGGGGAAATTTGTCGGTTTTTTCTGCTTTATCGGGTTTGAATTTGTCGGCGTTTACCATTAACTTGCACATTTACGCTTTTGGCCAGCGTAGCTCAGACGGCAGAGCAACTGACTTGTAATCAGTGGGTCGGGGGTTCGATTCCCTTCGCTGGCTCCAAGTTGGGTGGAAGCCGGTCGCAGCGATGGGCCGTGAAAGAAGCCGTTTCGAATGGAGAGGTTCCCGAGTGGTCAAAGGGAGCAGACTGTAAATCTGCCGGCGAAGCCTTCGGAGGTTCAAATCCTCCCCTCTCCACCAGCCAAATTCCTGGAGGCCCTGTCTTGCAGGATCCCAATCGTGGTGAGCCACGCGTATCGCCTCGGATTCTTCCGCCTCTATGGATCCAAGCGGGAATAGCTCAGTTGGCTAGAGCGTCAGCCTTCCAAGCTGAGGGTCGCGGGTTCGAATCCCGTTTCCCGCTCCAAATTGAGAGAAGCCCGATCAGGTGCCGGTGCGGTGCCGCGGGCTTGTAGTGCGCTCAAGAGGTGCGGCCCTGCCGACCTTTGAGCGCGGCCATCGGGCCGAACGCCCACGTAGCTCAGTAGGTAGAGCACATCCTTGGTAAGGATGAGGTTCACCGGTTCGATCCCGGTCGTGGGCTCCAGTTATTTGAGTGGATCGCTCTCCGCAGCGTGGAGGCACAGGCCCTTGTGCGAATTTGAGTTTCAGCTCGAGCAAGTGACCGATCTTCAAGGAGGATAGGAGATGTCGAAGAAGAAGTTTGAAAGGACGAAGCCGCACGTAAACGTGGGGACGATCGGGCATATCGACCATGGGAAGACGACGTTGACGGCAGCGATCACGAAGCACCTTGCCAAGAAGGGCTGGGCGGACTTTGTTCCTTTTGACGCGATCGACAAGGCGCCGGAGGAGAAGGCGCGGGGGATAACGATTGCGACGGCGCACGTGGAGTACGAGACGCAGAACCGGCACTATGCGCATGTGGACTGCCCGGGTCACGCGGACTACATCAAGAACATGATCACGGGCGCGGCGCAGATGGATGGAGCGATACTGGTGGTGGGCGCGGACGACGGACCGATGCCGCAGACGCGGGAGCACATTCTTCTGGCGCGGCAGGTTGGCGTTCCGAGCATCGTGGTGTTTCTGAACAAGTGTGACATGGTGGACGACGAGGAGCTGATCGAGCTGGTGGAACTGGAGCTGCGGGAGCTTCTGTCGAAGTACGAATTTCCCGGGGACGATATACCGATCATCCGGGGGAGTGCGTTGAAGGCGCTGGAGAGCGACGATCCGGACTCGGCGGAGGCGAAGCCGATCTTCGAGCTGATGGAGGCGATCGACAGTTATATTCCGGCGCCGGTTCGTGATACGGACAAACCTTTCCTGATGCCGATCGAGGATGTGTTCAGCATATCCGGTCGGGGGACGGTGGTGACGGGGCGCGTGGAGCGCGGCGTGATCAAGGTAGGGGAAGAAGTGGAGATCGTTGGGATACGTGATACGACGAAGACGGTCTGCACGGGGGTGGAGATGTTCCGCAAGATTCTGGACCAGGGGCAGGCTGGGGACAACATCGGCGTGCTGCTGCGGGGGACGAAGCGGGACGATGTCGAGCGTGGTCAGGTGGTGGCGAAGCCCGGGAGCATCACTCCGCACACGAAATTCAAGGCGGAGGCTTACATCCTGACGAAGGAGGAAGGTGGTCGTCATACGCCGTTTTTCAACGGGTACCGGCCTCAGTTTTACTTCCGGACGACGGATGTGACGGGTGTGGTGACGCTTCCTGAGGGGATCGAGATGGTGATGCCCGGTGACAATGTATCGATGGAAGTGAAGCTGATCACGCCGATTGCGATGGAGAAGGAGTTGCGGTTTGCCATCCGTGAGGGCGGCAGAACGGTCGGCGCCGGCGTCATCAGTGAAATTATCGAATAAGGAATAAGCGAATGTTAGCCAACCAGAAGATCCGGATACGCTTAAAGGCTTATGACCACAAGCTGCTTGACCAGTCGGCGATGGAAATCCTTGAAACGGCCAGGGAGACGGGTGCACGGGTTGCAGGGCCGATCCCTTTACCGACGGTCATCAATAAATATTGTGTGTTGAGATCTCCCCATGTGAACAAGAAATCGCGCGAGCAGTTCGAAATAAGAACCCATAAGCGGCTTCTGGATATTCTCGAGCCAACCCAGCAGACAGTGGACGCCTTGATGAAGCTGGATCTGGCTGCGGGCGTGGATGTGGAGATTAAACTCTAGAAGTGAAAAGAGGTTAGACGGCCGCCGTGCCGGGCTGTGGATTGGAGCTGATTCAGATGCTTAACAGGCTACTTGGAAAAAAGATAGGCATGACACGTGTTTTTGTCGAGGAAGGCAAAAGCATCCCGGTGACGCTGCTGAAAGTGGGTCCCTGCGTGGTTGTGCAAAAGAAGACTCCGGAGAAGGATGGGTACGCCGCTGTCCAGGTTGGCTATGAATCGAAGCCCGAGAAGCGGCTCAGCAAGCCTTTACAAGGTCATTTCAAGGCTGCTGGCAAAGGTGGATACGCTCATCTGCGGGAAGTGAAGGTGGACGACCCTCAGATGTTCGAGCTTGGACAGGAAATCACGGTAGATGTTTTCTTCCCTGGCGAGACCGTTAACATCGTCGGCACGAGCAAAGGTCGCGGCTTTGCGGGCGTTATGAAAAGATGGGGATTCGGCGGCGGGCGGAAGACGCACGGAAGCCGGTCTCACCGGGTGCCGGGGTCCATCGGCTGCAACACCACCCCCGGTCGTGTGATCAAGGGCAAAAAACTGCCGGGTCGGATGGGGACGCAGCGCCTGACGGTCAAGAACATCCGGGTGGTTGATGTGCGCCCCGAGATGAATCTGCTTATGCTCAAGGGGGCCGTCCCCGGGAGCAAGAACAGTATCGTCGAGATCTGCAAGGTCTGAATCGGGTAGGGTGAGAGAACAGAGGCTTAGAATGACTCTTATAGACGTATACAATCTTCGTAAAGAGAAGGTTTCTGAAACCGAACTGAAGGATGAAATCTTCGGGGTGCCGGTCAAAGAGCATGTCCTGCACGAGGTGGTGGTTTCTCAGTTGAACCGACGCAGGGCTGGAACTGCGGCTTGTAAGAGCCGCTCCCTCGTGAACGCCTCGACGCGGAAACTCTACAGGCAGAAGGGGACCGGAAGGGCGAGAGCGGGATCGGCTTCTTCTCCGACACGGCGTGGCGGAGGGGTAGCTTTTGGGCCCCAGCCGAGGGCTTACGTGAAAAAGGTGGCCAAGAAGGTACGCAAGGCCGCCTTGAGGATGGCGTTGAGCGACAAGCTGACAGGGAGCCAACTGTTCGTAGTCGAGGATTTCAGTCTGCCTGAGATTAAGACGAAGTCGTTTGTCGGGGTCATGCGCCGTTTCGATGTGACGAAAGCCCTGATCGTTACGGCCGATAAAAACGAGAAGCTGGAGAAGTCTTCGAGGAATGTTCCCTGGGTGAAGGTCTTACGTTCAGAGGGGTTGAATGTGTACGACCTCCTGAAGTTCGACCATCTGTTCCTTGAGAAGCCTGCCATCGACAGGATAGAGGAGGCACTGATATCGTAGTGGACACCTATCAGGTCATCGAAGCGCCGCATATCACCGAGAAATCCGGACTGCAGAAGAGCCAGGCCAACCGCATTTCGTTCAAGGTGCATAAGCACGCGAACAAGATAGAGATTCGAAGGGCAGTCGAAAAGCTTTTCAAGGTAAAGGTTCTGGATGTCCGCACGGTGAATGTACAGGGTAAAAAGCGCCGTGTCGGTCGCCATTTCGGGAAGCGTTCCGACTGGAAAAAGGCGATTGTCAAACTTGCGCCCGGCGAAAATATCGAATTTTTCGAAGGACTGTAAACCCGGAGACGTGGCCGAGAGGGCGCTGCGGAGAATATAGCATGGCTATAAGAAAGCACAAGCCGACCTCCCCAGGAAGGCGATACCAGACGACATCGACATTCGAGGAAATTACCAAGAAGGAACCGGAAAAGACTCTGCTGAGGCCGCTCAGGAGTTCCGGCGGGCGGAATGCACTAGGCAGGTTGACTGCCCGCCATAAAGGAGGCGGACACAAGCGTCGCTACCGGGTTATCGACTTTCATAGAGAGAAGGATTCGATCCCGGCGAAGGTCGCTGCAATCGAGTACGACCCGAACAGGGGTGCCCGGATCGCGCTTTTGCATTATGTCGACGGCGAAAAACGGTACATCCTCGCCCCCCACAAACTCCAGGTCGGCGACCAGGTAGTTTCTGGACCGGAAGCGGAGGTTCGGACGGGGAATTGTCTGCCACTCAGGCTGATCCCTTTGGGGACGCACATTCATAATATCGAAATGAATCTAGGCCATGGTGGTCAAATGGTCCGGAGCGCCGGAGCCTATGCGCAGCTCATGGCTAAGGAGGGCAAATACGCCCAGATCAAGCTGCCTTCGGGTGAAGTAAGAGCGGTTTTGCAGGACTGCCGCGCTACCATCGGTCAGGTAGGTAATCTGGAGCACGAGATCCTGTCGGCTGGTAAGGCTGGTAGGAACCGCTGGCTGGGCAGGCGGCCTCATGTAAGAGGCGTTGCCATGAACCCGGTAGACCATCCTCATGGCGGTGGCGAGGGGAAATCCTCTGGGGGCAGGCATCCTGTGACCCCATGGGGCGTTCCGACAAAGGGTTACAAGACCAGAGTCAGGAAACCCAGCGATAAGCTTATTGTTAAGCGAAGAAGCAAAAAGTGATCTACTGGTATGGCCGTCCGGCACGACCCCCGATGGTGTTTGGGCGGAAGACGGCTACCGAGCGTGAGGAGGAATAACTTTGCCGAGATCCCTGAAAAAAGGTCCTTTTGTGGACGACCACCTGTTGAAAAAGGCGCAGGTGGCTGCAGAAACGCAGAGCAGGAAGATCATCAAGACGTGGTCCCGCAGGTCGACCATACTACCGGAATTTGTCGGACTTACCTTCGCCGTTCATAACGGCAAGAAGTTTTTGCCCGTCTTTGTTTCGGAGGACATGGTAGGGCACAAGCTGGGCGAATTTTCACCGACACGGACCTTCTATGGTCATGCCGGGGACAAAAAATCGAAACTCAAGGGCAAGAAGAAGTAGCCTGCGGGTATTAAAGCTGAAGGCAAAGAGATGGAAACGACTGCAAAAGCAAGGTTTGTGCATATCTCCCCGCAGAAGATCCGACTGGTCATGGATGAAGTGAGGGGACAAAAAGTTGACGAGGCAGTTCAGAGGCTCGGCTATGCCCCTCAGAAAGGGGCGCGTATCCTCCGGAAGCTGGTTCAGTCTGCGATTGCCAATGCGGAACAGAATGCCGGGGCTGATGTAGATAAACTGTATATCAAGCGTATTTACGCCGATGAAGGGCCTCTGATGAAGCGGTGGAGACCGAGAGCGCTCGGTCGTGCGACGCGTATCCGAAAGCGGACGAGCCACTTGACCGTAGTTCTGGATGAGGCATAGGAAGCCTGCAAGGACCTCCCCGGGGGTTGGAGACGCGTGCGCATGATTTTGACATTGGGGAGGCGCGAGACACAGGGTTTTTTGAGATGATGAGTCGGCCGCTGTCTCGGCGGCCGCAATGCTTGACCATGCTGGAGGTGTCAATTGGGACAGAAAGTTCATCCCGTCGGTTTCAGGCTGGGGATTAACAAGAACTGGGATTCAAGGTGGTTTGCGGGGAAGGAATACTCCGAATTCGTGCTTGAGGATTTCAAGATCCGCAAATTCCTCAAGGAGAAGCTCCAGCAGGCTGGCGTCGCAAAGATCGAGATTGAACGGGCTGCAAGCAAGATCAGGATTCGGATCCACACTGCAAGGCCTGGGATCGTGATCGGCAAGAAGGGTGCTGAGATCGAGAAGTTGAAGAGGGAGCTCGAGAAGCAGGTCAAGCGTGAGATTATCGTGGATATCCAGGAAGTGCGGAAACCTGAGGTGGAAGCTCAACTGGTGGCAGAGAATGTAGCAATGCAGCTCGTGAGGCGGATTGCTTTTCGCCGTGCGATGAAGAAGGCTGTGAGTTCCTCTCTGCGCTTCGGAGCGCAGGGGATCAAGATCGCGTGCGCGGGACGGCTGGGCGGTGCTGAAATGGCGCGCCGTGAATGGTATCGAGAGGGCAGGGTTCCGCTGCATACGATTCGTGCCGATGTCGATTACGGGTTCGCAAAGGCCTTTACCACCTATGGCGTGATAGGAGTCAAGGTAACCATCTTCAAGGGTGAGATACTCCCTGAAAAGAGCAAGAAGGAATAGATGTTATGCTTAGCCCTAAGAAGGTCAAATATCGCAAGAGACAGAAAGGCCGCACGAAGGGTATGGCCATGCGTGGCAACACCCTCGAATTTGGCGACTACGGTCTGCAGGCGGTGGAGTGTGGCCATATGACGGCCCAACAGATCGAGGCCGCCCGTGTCGCAGTAACGCGTCATGTCAAGCGTGGCGGCAAGATTTGGATTCGGATCTTTCCTGATAAGCCCATCAGCAAGAAGCCTGCAGAGACCCGGATGGGAAAGGGGAAAGGAGCGCCGGAAGCCTGGGTGGCTGTCGTGAAACCCGGGAGAATTCTTTACGAGCTTGAAGGCGTAGCCGAAAATGTTGCAGGGGAGGCATTCCGTCTCGCCGGATTTAAGCTTCCTTTTGCAACCCGCTTTGTCAGCAGGAGATCATGAGGCGATGAAGGCGAAAGAATTGAGAGATCTGAGTGCGGGTGAATTGCGGCAGAAGGAGAAAGACCTCAGCCAGGAGCTGTTCAATCTGAGGTTTCAGAAGGCTACGGGCCAGCTAGGGAATACGGCGATGATCTGCAAGACCAAGCGCGACTTGGCAAGGGTCAAGACGATTCTTGTTGAAAACAAAACGCGCAATATGACTGACTAGGGCGAGGGGACGATGGCAGAGCGAGGCTTACGCAGAAAACTGGTCGGCACCGTTGTCAGTAACAAGATGGACAAGACGGCTGGTGTCGTTGTCGAGCATTTGACCCGTGATAAGAGCTACGGGAAATACATGCGCAGGCATGCTAAATATCTGGCGCATGACCCCAAGAACCTATGTGAGATTGGGGACAAGGTTCGCATCGTCGAAAGCCGCCCTCTCAGCAAGCGGAAGCGATGGCAAGTGATCGAGATTCTTGAGAAGGCAGTGACGCTTTAGCGGTTCACAGCTCTGTGGTTGGAGACGACATATGATACAGATGGAAAGTCAGCTTAAAGTGGCGGATAACTCCGGCGCTAAACTCCTGTCTTGCATCAAGGTCCTTGGGGGAGCGAAGAGGCGTTATGCTGGTGTAGGTGACATCATCGTCGTCTCGATCAAGGAGGCGATGCCGAACTCGAAGGTGAAGAAGGGCGATGTTGCCAAAGCGGTCATCGTCAGGACCAAGAAGGAGATTCGTAGGCCGGATGGATCTTACATCAAGTTTGATGACAATTCCGCCGTTCTTATCAATACGCAGAAAGAGCCGATCGGGACCCGGATCTTCGGCCCGGTGGCGCGTGAACTGCGGGCCAAGAATTTTATGAAAATTGTTTCGCTTGCACCCGAGGTGCTGTAGATGCCCCGAGGACCGTGGCGGATAAGGAGCCTTTAAAGTGCTGAAGAAACATCCTACAATCAAGAAGAATGACAAGGTGATGGTCATCGCCGGCAAGGAAAAGGGAAAGATCGGTACCGTGCTCAAAGTGGATTCTGAAAAGGGGCGGTTGATTGTCGAAAAGGTGAACGTGGTCAAGAGGCATGCCAAGCCGAACCCACGCACTGGACAGGGTGGGATCATCGAGAAGGAGGCTTCTTTACACATCTCGAATGTGATGGTCGTTTGCAACAAGTGTGCTGAGGCGACCAGGATCGGCAAGCGTGTCCTTGAGGACGGAACAAAGGTCCGAACCTGCAGGAAATGTGGGGAAGCGGTGGACGCTTGATGGCGGCGCGTCCTTGTTTATTTCCGATTCCTGATGGATCGGCTTCGAGGAGGACAACGTGTCTCGATTGAAAGAAAAGTATGAGACTGAGGTAGTACCCGCCCTGATGAAGGAGTTCGGTTACACGTCTATCATGGCAGTGCCTAGGATAGAAAAGGTTGTATTGAATATGGGGCTTGGCGAGGCGATTCAGAACATCAAGGTGCTGGATTATGGTGTCGATGAACTGACGCGGATTGCCGGTCAGAAGGCAGTCATAACCAAGGCCAAGAAATCCATCGCCGGTTTCAAGTTGCGCCAGGGTATGCCCATCGGATGCATGGTGACCCTTCGGCATATGCGGATGTTCGATTTCCTCGATAAGCTGTTCAATATCGCTATGCCACGTGTGCGCGATTTCCGCGGAATTTCCGATAAGATATTTGACGGAATGGGGAATTGCAGCATCGGCATAAAGGAGCATATTATTTTTCCGGAAATTGAATATGACAAGATCGACAAGGTAAAGGGCGTCAATATCTCGATTGTGTCCAGTGCCAGGACTGATGACGAGGCCCTGTTCATGTTGAAACAACTTGGAATGCCATTTCGTAATTGATAGGGGGTTATTTTGGCTCGGACATCGCTTATTGTAAAGGCACAGAGAAAGGCCAAATTTTCCACACGTAACTACAATCGTTGCCCAATGTGCGGCCGCAGCCGGGCATATCTGAGGAAATTCGGTATCTGCCGAATCTGTTTTAGAAATCTGGCCTTGAGCGGTGAGATACCCGGCGTGGTCAAATCCAGCTGGTGAGAATGGATGACCCTTAACGAGAATGGTATGAAGGAGTTTTTGGGATGACAATGACGGACCCCATAGCGGACATGCTCACTCGCATAAGAAATGCCTTGCGCGCGTCTCATGAAGTCCTGGATGTACCCGCCTCAAAGGTGAAGCTTAATATGGTGAAGGTGTTGAAATCCGAGGGGTATATCAAAAATTTCAAGATCGTTTCGGACGGGCGGCACAGACAGATACGAATCTTTTTGCGCTATGACAAGGACGGTTCTCCTGTGATAGACGGGATCAAGCGGGTGAGCAAACCGAGCTGCCGCGTTTATAAAGGCCATAATGAGATGCCGCCTGTTCTGAATGGATTGGGTGTCAACATTGTGTCCACATCCAAGGGGATGATGACGGACCGCGAGGCCATGAGGCAGGGGCTTGGCGGCGAGATTCTTTGCGCTGTCTGGTAGTCGCGGTTGTTTTTGGGAATTGCGGAGGTTTGAATGTCTCGTATAGGGAAAAGGCCGATACCGAACCCGGAGAAGGTGTCCGTCAGCGTTGATGGAGACGAGATCAAGGTGCGTGGGCCGAAAGGGGAGCTTACCCGGCCGCTGCACCCTAAAGTCCAAGTGGAGATCGGCGAGGATGACATCCGAGTCCATGCGGTTGATGATTCGCGTGAAGCACGGTCGGTCCACGGATTATACAGGGTTTTGATCGACAACATGGTGACGGGTGTGACCAAAGGCTTTGAAAGAACGTTGGAAATCGTGGGAGTCGGGTATCGGGCCGAGCTGAATGGTCGCGTTGCTGTTCTGAATCTCGGATACTCCCATCCGATCCAGTTCGAACTGCCTGAGGGGATTGATGCCCGTATCGATAAGACCAAGATTGTGCTCAGTGGGATCGACAGGGAGAAACTGGGTTTAACGGCAGCCAAGATCCGTCACTTCAGGCCCCCGGAGCCTTATAAGGGGAAGGGCGTAAAGTATGCTGAGGAACAGATCAAACGTAAGGCTGGTAAGGCTGGCGGTAAATAGCCGACCGTTGGCTCCGTTGTCTGGCGCCCGATTGGATGTGATTTGCTGATGTGCTTAAGGCAAAATTTCGCGCAAGAGGTTGACTAGATGGGATCTGTAAGCAGTTCCGTAGCCAGGAAAAGAAGGCAGAGGCGGGTTCGAAAGAAGGTGCTGGGTACCTCGGAGAGGCCGAGGCTATGTGTTTTTCGTAGCTCTAGGCATATATACGCCCAGATTATAGACGATTCGACTGGAAGTGTGCTCGCCCAGGCCTCAACGGTGTCGAAAGACCTTAGAGAGAAGCTGCCTCTGCCGAAGGGAAATGTCGGAGAAGCGGCCCTGATTGGCTCCGAGATAGCTCAGAGAGCGCTGGAAAGAGGCATTCGCAGCGTTGTCTTCGACAGAAACGGTTTTCTGTACCACGGGCGGGTGAAGGCGCTGTCTGAGGCAGCCCGCGGTCAGGGGCTGGAATTCTAAATGGGTTTTTTTCCAGGGCCCGCGCCCTCCATGCAACCTGTCAAATAAATTCGGGAGAGTGGCATTGTTCAAAGAAGAAGAAGGAAAAGAACTGATTGAAAAGGTCGTGCACATCAACCGTGTGGCGAAGGTCGTCAAGGGTGGGCGGCGGTTCAGCTTCAGTGCGCTGGTGATCGTCGGCGATGGCAGAGGGACGGTCGGAACGGGCCTTGGAAAAGCGAACGAGGTCCCTGAGGCGATCAAAAAGGGCGTCGAGAGGGCGAAGCGCGACATGAAGAAGGTTTCACTCGTCGACACGTCCATCCCGCACGAGATCGTCGGGCAGTGGGGTGCCGGGAGGGTCCTTTTGAGGCCTGCAAGGGCTGGAACCGGGCTGATCGCGGGGGGCGCTGTGCGTGCTGTTCTCGAGGCCGCCGGTGTTCAGAATATTCTCACGAAATGCCTTGGCTCCCACAATCCGCATAACATCGTCCGGGCGACGGTCGTGGGGCTACGCTCACTCAGGGGGCCGGAGGAGATTGCGCGCCGCAGAGAGAAGTCTCCCGAGGAATTAACCCGCTAGGAACAAGAAGAGAAGGCATACGATGGCAGCAGACACGATCAAGGTTACGCTTGTGAAGAGCGGCATCGGGAAGGACCGCAGGATGCGTGAAACGCTGAAGGGTTTGGGCCTGACGCGGCTCAACAAGACCGTAGAGTTGAAGAACACCCCCGCGATCCGCGGTATGATCAACAAGGTGTCGTTTCTTGTCAAGATCGATTAGCCAGCTAGGGAAACGCTATGAAACTAAATGAACTGAGGCCCGCAGAGGGATCGAGGAAGAGCCGTAAAAGAGTCGGCAGAGGACCGGGGTCCGGGCACGGAAAGACAGCCTGCCGGGGCAGCAAGGGTCAGCGGTCGCGCTCGGGGGGCGGAGCAAGCCCTGGATTCGAGGGGGGGCAGATGCCCCTGCAGCGGCGACTTCCCAAGCGTGGGTTCAAGAATCCTTTCAGGACTGAATTTTCAGTGGTCAATCTGGAGGTTTTGAACCGGTTTGAGCGCAACGCTACGGTAGACGTAGAGGCCTTGCAGGAGGCTGGACTGCTCCGGAAGGATCGCGCAGGGGTGAAGCTGCTCGGCAACGGGGAGTTGCAGCACCCATTGGTGGTGCGCGTTCATCGGATCAGTCGGTCAGCCAGGGAGAAAATCGAGGCGATCGGTGGCAGGGTAGAGGTCATCTAGCCCGCGGAGGGGTGCGTTGATAGGCGGCTTTCAGAACATTCCCAAGATTCCGGAGCTCAAGAAGCGGATCCTCTTTACGCTCATGATGCTGGCGGTATACCGACTCGGTTGTCATATTCCGACTCCCGGGATCGACGGCACTGCGCTTGCTGCTTTTTTCAGTGCGCAGCAGGGAACGCTGTTCGGGCTGTTTGATATGTTTTCCGGCGGTGCACTGAGTCAGATGTCCGTAATGGCACTAGGCATTATGCCTTATATCAGCGCCTCCATTATTATCGAACTGCTGTCAGTCGTGATCCCCTATCTTGAGAAGTTGAAAAAGGAAGGCGAGCAGGGGCGAAAAAAGATCGTTCAGTACACTCGCTACGGTACAATCGTCCTCAGTGTGATCCAAGGCTTCGGTATTGCGGTCGGGCTGGAGAGGATGTCAAGCCCCGGCGGCGCTATGGTGGTGCCGGCGGGGGGTTGGGGTTTCCGCGTTTTGGCAGTGGTGACATTGACAGCAGGAACAGCCTTCCTCATGTGGCTCGGGGAGCAGATTACTGAACGAGGAATAGGGAACGGAATTTCACTGATTATTTTTGCTGGCATCGTGGCGGGCTTGCCTGTTGCGGTGGTGAACACCTTCCGTTTGATGGGAACCGGTGAGATTGCACCGTTCTTCATGGTGCTTCTGCTGGCATTTATGATCGTTGTCATTGGAGTGATCGTCTTTGTCGAGCGAGGGCAGCGCAGGATACCCGTTCAGTATGCCAAACGGGTGGTCGGTCGGCGTATGTACGGAGGTCAGAGCACCCACCTGCCGCTGAAGGTCAATACGGCCGGGGTTATCCCGCCGATCTTCGCATCGTCGATCATCATGTTTCCAGCGACGATAGCCAACTTTTTGAATGTCGAGAAAATTCCCTGGCTGCAGGCAATCGTGAACACCCTTTCTCCCGGGCATATCGTCTACACTTTGATATACGTTGCCTTCATATTCTTTTTCTGCTATTTTTATACGGCTGTGCACTTCAATCCTGTTGATGTCGCAGACAACATGAAGCGCTACGGCGGCTTTATTCCAGGTATCAGGCCCGGGAAGAACACCGCCGAATATATTGATCGGGTTCTAACGAGAATTACGTTCGCTGGGGCGATTTATGTGTCGCTCATTTGCATATTGCCGGAGATATTGATCTACCGACTTAATGTGCCGTTTTATTTTGGTGGAACGGCTTTGCTGATCGTTGTGGGTGTGGCTATGGATACGACGAATCAGATAGAGTCGCATATGTTGACGCGTCATTATGAGGGCTTCATGAAAAAGGGTTTTGGAAGGACGCGTTAACGTCTATGGCGATGAACCATACACGGGGGGCCTGAGAGGGGGTATGGCGAAAGAAGAGGCAATTGAGGTTGAAGGTGTTGTCATCGAGACGCTTCCCAATGCCATGTTCAGGGTAGAGCTCAAAAACGGCCACCGGGTCTTGGGGCATATTTCGGGGAAGATGCGGATGCATTTTATCAAGATTTTACCCGGAGATACGGTGGTTGTGGAGCTTTCGCCATATGATTTGACGAGAGGCCGGATCGTTTATCGGGGTCAAAAGTAGCAGGAAGCAAGCCATAGGAAGGATATCGGATCATGAAGGTTAAACCGTCGGTGAAGCGTATTTGCAAGAAATGCAAAGTGGTGAAGCGTAAAGGTGTCGTGCGCGTCATTTGTGAAAACCCGCGTCACAAGCAGCGGCAGGGTTGAGCCATGTATCAGTGCAGCGCAAGTTGTCGCTTCGCTGCGGATCGGTTGCGTTTACCATTCGCTTAGAAAAAGGAGTTGAAGATTGGCTAGAATTGCTGGTGTCGATTTGCCTAAAGGGAAACGAGCCGAAATCGCCCTCACCTATATTTACGGCATCGGCCGCACGACATCCCAGAGGATTCTTTCCGAGGCCGGGATTGATTGGGATACGAAATCGGACGATTTGAGCGGCGAGCAGGTGACCCAGATTCGCAAGATCATCGACGAGCATCATAAGGTGGAAGGTGATCTGCGGCGCGAAGTGTCCATGAACATCAAGCGGCTGATGGATCTTGGTGCGTACCGTGGTTTGAGGCACAGAAAAGGCTTGCCTGTCCGCGGACAAAGGACAAGTACCAACGCTCGTACGCGCAAGGGTCCGAGACGTGCCGTAATGGGGAAGCGAAAGAAATAACGATACGAAGGGTGCGAGATGGCTAAGACCGCTAGGAAAAGAGGAAAGGTCAAAAAGGAAAAAAAGAACGTCCCTACCGGGGTGGTACACATTCAATCCACATTCAATAATACCATCGTTACGGTTACCGACCCCGATGGGCGGGTCATCGCGCAATCGAGTGCGGGTAGATCTGGATTCAAGGGATCCCGGAAGAGCACGCCCTTCGCGGCGCAGCTGGCGGCGCGTGACGCGATCCGACAGGCTATGGAGCAGGGCATGAAGACTGCGGAGGTGCGAGTCAAGGGCCCCGGTGTGGGCCGGGAGGCAGCGTTGCGCGCCCTGCAGGTCGAAGGTTTCAGTGTCAACATGATCCGCGATGTGACCCCCATCCCGCACAACGGCTGCAGGCCCCCGAAGCGGCGCAGGGTCTGAGGCATGGATCGACCTCATCCCGGGGCGATATCACGGCGTGAGAGGCTCGAGTGAAGATAACACATTGGATTTTTTGAGGAGGGGCTGTTTTGGCCAGATATTGTGGCTCGTCCTGCAGATTATGTCGGCGGGAAAATCTTAAATTGTTCCTGAAGGGTGATCGTTGTTACAGCGATAAATGTGCCTTTGAGAGGAGGCCATACGCGCCTGGACAGCACGGCCAACGGCGTGGGGGAAAATACTCTGACTACCGGACGCAGCTCCGGGAAAAGCAGAAGGTGAAGCGTATTTATGGCGTGCTCGAGAAACAGTTTCGCGGATATTATTATCGTGCTGACCGCGCTAAGGGGATCACAGGTGTGAATCTTCTCATGAGCCTCGAAGCGCGTCTAGACAATATTGTTTACAGGATGGGATTCGCCAGTTCACGGACTCAGGCGCGGCAGTTGGTCAGGCATGGCCACTTTCTCGTCAATGATAGAAAGGTGAACATTCCTTCCTATCAGGTGAAGCCGGGTGATGTGATCAAGGTGCATGCGGAGAGCCAGAAGGTTCATCAGATCGTCGATGCGATGGAGACGGTGTTGCGGCGTGGCATCCCAAATTGGGTCGAGGTGAACAAGACCGATTTCAGCGGTACGCTGAAGTCCCTGCCCAACCGTGAGGATTTGACGATGCCGATCCAGGAACAGCTGATCGTTGAGCTCTATTCGAAGTAGGGACAGGGCTGGGTGTTGTTTGCCTTGAAAACGGATAGGCTGAGTCCACGGAAGACTTCGGAACCTTTGCATTAAAGAAGATGGGGGAGACCTCTTGGTAGCTCTAAAAAGCAAAAACTGGCGGGAACTGATCAAGCCCCGGCGGATTGAGATCGATCCTGAGACTTATACGAACTTGTACGGGAAGTTCACCTGTGAACCGCTGGAGAGAGGTTTTGGTATTACTATTGGGAATTCTTTGAGGCGAATACTGCTGTCTTCGCTCCAAGGTGCAAGTATCGTTAGCGTGAAGTTCGATGGAGTGTTGCATGAGTTTTCGACGATCCCCGGGGTTTATGAGGATGTAGCCGACATTATCTTGAACCTGAAAGAGGTCAAGCTTAAACTCCTCGAGGGGGAGGAGGCCGTCATTCGACTTTTACGTGAGGGAGAAGGGAAGGTGACGGCTGGTGATATTGAGACCGATGGGTTGGTCGAGATACTGAATACGGAACAACATATCGCCACCCTCAATGCAGAGGCGCGCCTGGACATGAGTATGGTGGTGCGGACCGGGAAAGGGTACGTGCCTGCTGAGCGGAATAAAGGGCGTGATGAGGAGATCGGTGCGATAGCCATAGACGCGATTTTCTCACCCATCGAAAAGGTGAATTATGTCGTCAGCAACGCGCGCGTCGGGCAGATCACCGATTACGACAAACTGACGCTCGAGGTGTGGACTGACGGGAGCATTTTTCCGGAAGATGCGGTTGCTTACGCTGCAAAGATTTTGAAGGAACAAATGAACCCGTTCATCAATTTCGAGGAAGAACCCGAACCGGTGGAAGAAGAGGTTGAGGAGCGGGAGGAGAAGCTCAACGAGAATCTTTTCAGGCCCGTCTCCGAACTTGAATTGTCCGTACGGTCCGCGAATTGTCTCAAAAATGCGAATATCCGGCTTATCGGGGAACTGGTTCAGAAGACAGAGGCCGAAATGCTCAAGACAAAAAATTTCGGGCGTAAGTCCCTGAACGAGATCAAGGCGATTTTGGAAGAAATGGGCCTGTCGTTGGGAATGAAGCTCTCGAATTTCCCTGATGCATCGGAGCTTGAGTTGCCGGATGACGAAGATGGAAAGGAAGAGGGTGAGGACGAATGAGGCACAAAAATTCAGGGAAACAGTTGAGTCGAAACTCCAGCCACCGCCGGGCGATGCTGCGGAATATGGTTACTTCCCTGTTTACGCACGAGCAGATTCAGACGACTGACACGAAGGCGAAGCAGATCCGTCCGATTGCAGAGAAGATGATTACGCTCGCGAAACGGGGTGATTTGCACGCACGCAGACAAGCTATCGCTTATCTGCAGGAGGCCAGGGTTGCACATCGGCTTTTCGAGGAGATCAAGCCCCGCTTCAACGACCGGCAGGGTGGGTATGTGCGGATTGTCAAAAGCGGTATTCGGAAAGGGGATGGCGCGCCTTTGTCTATCATTCAACTTGTGAATATGAAGGAGAAGGCCAAGGGGCAGGCGAAGCAGGGGTGATCCTGACCTTGTCTTAGGCCCTGCTGAGGTGGAGGGCGGAAGGGGAGATCCACTCGCATGATTGCTGATGGGTTTACAACAGAAACCTCCTTGCCGGACGACGGTAAGGGGGTTTTTTTTGAGAGGTTCCCGTGAGGAAATTCAACCATAAGGATCTTCTCGGTATGGGTCAGTTGTCGGTTGATGATATCCAGCTTATCTTAGACACCGCCGACTCGTTCAAGGATATCTCTTCGCGCGAGATCAAGAAGGTGCCTACGCTTCGAGGCAAGAGCATCGTGAATTTCTTCTATGAGGCCAGCACCAGGACGAGGACATCCTTCGAGGTCGCCGCGAAACGCCTCAGTGCCGATACCTTCAGCCTGTCTGCATCGACGAGTAGCATGGTGAAAGGCGAAACGCTGATCGATACGGGCCGCAATTTGCAGGCGATGAGTCCCGACGTGATCGTCATACGCCACTCGTCGAGCGGTGCGCCGCACCTGCTTGCGAAGGCCGTCAAGGCGTGTGTTGTAAATGCCGGGGACGGGATCAATGAACATCCGACCCAGGCTCTTTTGGATTTATATACGATCCGTGAGAGAAAAGGTCGTATCCGAGGGTTGAATGTTGCCATCATTGGGGATATCGCCCATAGTCGGGTCGCGCGTTCGAACATGATCGGACTTGCGAAGATGGGTGCGCGGGTGACGATCGGAGGTCCACCGACAATGATTCCGCTAGGGTTGGAAGCGTTTGGGGTGGAAGTGGTCCCTGATCCCCGCGAGGCGATCAGGGACAAGGATGTTGTCATGATGCTGAGGATCCAATTGGAGCGGCAGAGGCGAACCCTTTTTCCCAGTCTTCGCGAATATTCCGCCGCCTTCGGGTTGGACAGCGAGGCCCTCAAATCCGCCAAGCCTGATTGCGTCATCATGCATCCTGGTCCGATCAACCGTGGCGTCGAAATCTCGTCGGAGCTCGCTGACAGCCCCGCATCACTGATCCTGGATCAGGTTGCCAACGGGGTCGCGGTGCGTATGGCTATCCTTTACCTGTTAATTGGAGGATCTAAGGCGGATGCTGTGGATAAAGAACGGGCAGCTGGTTGATCCTGTCCAAGGCGTGATCGAACAGGTTGACCTGATCATAGAAGAAGGGGTTGTCACTCATCTTCCCCCAAGGGGCGTGTTCAAGCCTGAGGGAGATCAGATCGAAATCATCGATGCCACGCGTAAAATGATTGTCCCCGGGCTGCTGGATATGCATGTTCACTTGCGGGAGCCTGGTTTTGAATACAAGGAGACCATTGCGACCGGGACGCTTGCCGCCTTGGCCGGGGGCTTTACAGGGGTGGCGTGCATGCCTAATACGGCTCCCCCGAATGACTGCCGTGCGGTAACCGAGTTTATTCTGAAGAAGGCAGAGATGGCCGGATTTGCAAAGGTTTATCCGATTGCTGCCATCAGTATCGGCCAGAAAGGGGAGGTGCTGACAGAATTCGGTGATTTGAAGGAGGCAGGGGCGGTTGGTGTCTCGGACGACGGTTTTCCCGTTGCCAGCAGTGAACTGATGCGGCGTGCCTTGGAGTATGGGCGGTATCACGGCCTCATGGTCATCTCTCATTCCGAAGATCGAACCCTGAGCGGGGACGGGGTGATGCACGAGGGGGTTGTTTCCACCCGCATTGGATTGGCGGGCATACCGGATGCGGCTGAGGATATTATGGTGTACAGGGAAATCTCCCTTGCACGACTGACCGGATGTCCTGTTCACATTGCGCATGTGAGCACCGCGAACTCCGTTGAGTTGATCCGCCGGGCCAAGGAGGAAAACCTCCCCGTCACGGCAGAAACCGCACCGCATTATTTCAGCCTGGACCACAACGGCTTGAGGGGTTACGATACCAACGCGAAGGTGAATCCGCCTCTGCGGGCGCTGAAGGATGTTGCGGCGATCAAGCGCGGGTTGGCCGAGGGGGTGATTGACGCCATTGCTTCGGACCATGCGCCGCACAGCATTCTCGAAAAAGAAGTTGAATTCGACAAGGCGGCCTTCGGATTGATCGGCCTCCAGACTACGCTGCCCCTGACGCTGGCGTTGGTCCGGGATGGCGTGCTAGGCCTGGCGGAGGCGATCGCCAAGCTTTCACTGCGGCCCTCGAGGATCCTGGGAGTTGAGGGCGGACAGCTCAAAGTGGGCTCGATCGCTGATCTGGCTGTGATCGATCCTGATGTCGAGTATGAGTTCAAGGCCGCCGATGTGCTTTCCAAAAGCAAGAATTCACCGTTTATCGGAAAGGTGCTCAAGGGGCGAAATGACCTGACCCTGATGGGAGGAAAGGTCGTTTGGCGAAGCATATCCTAGTGTTTGCCGCATAGCCTTTTTAGGGACAACCAAGAATTCTTCCCGGTGACCCAGGTCTGCAATTCATACTTCGGTGAGGGATCTTATGCGGAATGGCCATTATCCATTAGATCCATCCGGCAATGGTCTTTTTGGCCGATTTTGGCGTCAGTCTGCACATTTGCTTGTGCGGCGACCACCAGGTGGTCTCCGCGCAAACGCTTGATTTCCTAGATATTGGCCAAAAATCCTCATTTCCGGATTGGAACCTTTGCCGGGCCGGATGCTCTTTTTCGGGTGGACATCGATTAGATGGCCGATGTCGTGTCTAAATGGCCCGATCAGGCTGCTGAAGAGTATCCATCTGCTGTATTTCGCCTGTCGCGTGTCACCGCAGCACAGCTGAATGTGCATTTCCTTCAGGAAAATTTCGCAAATCTTGTATCTGCTCAATTTGCAACACGGGGTTGTCTTCTGAAATAGTCCCAGATGAATAGTTCCGGGCCAAGAGGCCTTTGCCAAGTCGTTGATGTTCCAATCCGCCGCAGTCCTTTCCCGAACCGCCGAAAGTCATCTAATACCCAGCTTGGTCCCATTCGAAAAGAATCTCTTCTTCTCGCTCCGTTCGGGGGCCGGGGCACCCCGCCTCGCAAGTGTTCCCGGTCTGTTCAGTCTCAAAAAAACGCGTTGATTATGAAGAGAAAGCTTGTACATCACTGGAGAAGCAAGCGCCCAGAAAGACTCTGCTATGGCTAAGAATGAAGAGTTCCGGATGGAAAGGAAGCCGCCCCTATTCCGATCGAAAAGGTCTTCAAGGGAAGTCGATCTCGAGCAAATAGCAAGGACTTCAAGAGTCATCCTGCCTTTGGAGACATAAAATCGGTCGAAGATCACAAGAGACTGTGCGTGTCATGTGAGGGCCGGCCGTGGTTTGTACGATCAACAGCGTAATAAGTCTCTGATTTATAGACCGATATCATTTTTGCAGCCAATCTGTCACCAGTAGGCACATTCTTTGCTCACGCCTAGATTATCCTTGGAAGAGGCATCAAGTCCAGATGGATCCTGTAGCGCAGATCCTTCTGTTTCTGAATGATTTAAACTGAGCCGATGATGTATGGGAATTCCATGCAAAGAAACGGACGAAAAGTGTTTGTGGTTCATCATGCGCGAATAAAATATGTCAGGTTATTGAAATTCATGTTTCATAAATACAAGGAGGTCTAACATGCACTGCAGAGTGAGGAAAATGGTGCAAGGGTTTACATTGCTGGAGTTGATGATTGTAGTTGCTATCATAGCAGTCATGGCAACAATAGCGATCCCAAATTATGTAAACTATCAATGCAAGGCAAAGCAAGCCGAGGCAAAAACGCTTCTTGGGAATATTGCTGTCGCTGAAGAGGCCTATTATACAGAAAATAATATTTATTCATATGATTTTGCCGATATCGGATTTTCGAGCAAGGGCGATGCAAGATATGTCTATGCTATCTCAGAAGCGAATAACGTATCATTTATTGCGACGGCTTTTGCCAAGGGCCTCAAAGGGGATAAGGACGATAAATGGACTATCAATCATGAGCGCGTTTTGGACAATCAAATAAACGCATGTGTGCCATAAGCATGAAATTAATCCATAATGTATTCATCCTTGGTCACAGGGCCTGGGTCAAACAAAGGGCTGAGCGATCCGGGCGAGGTCAGCTTCCTGGCGCTGGAGATATGCGCGTAAGGCATCGACAAACTCGGGGAGGTTGATTTCTACGAAGCCGGCAAGTCTGCCTGAGTGAGAGGATACGCACCAACCCACGGTTGGCTTTTTCGCTGGGCGTACCCTGTCTGTATGTTATGCTGGGAAAGTTGATTTTGTCATTTTTAATATATTTTTGATGATTGATAAATAAGAATATCCAGAGGATATTTTTGCCAACCGATAATAATCGCCCAATTAAATTGCATTAAATCTGGCAAAATAGTTGTGCAGATTAGGCTGAAATCATTTTTGTGTGAAGCTCAGAGATACTATATTCCATGCTGTATATATCCTTTTTTCTACAGGTTTTTTATTTGCCATATATTTTAATACGCTTTCATGTCCATTTCTTTTTGATGACTTAATCAACATTGTCAATAACCAAAATTTGCAAATAGATAGATTTGGATTAAAAGAAATATGTAATATATTTTCGAAAGAAAATCCATGTCAAAACAGGCCTATAGCATATGTATCCTTAGCGTGGAACTTCTCGTTAGGAAAACTGGATCCATGGGGTTATCACATCTTCAACATAGTGGTCCATGTTTTAAATTGTCTTTTGCTCTATCTTTTCCTTCTGCAAACCATCCATTCAAGCTGGATGCAGGATACCTATGGAAAACAAGGTCGCTGGTTGGCCTGTTTCGCCGCGCTGGCGTGGGCGGCTCATCCGATTCAGACCAACGCAGTTACTTACATTGTTCAGCGAATGACCAGCTTGGCCGCCCTTTTTGGGCTTTTGGGCCTCGTTCTGTGGATGAAGGGACGTTCATGGTGGATCGAAGAGCACCGGAAAAGTGCTGGCATTTTTTTCGTGTTGGCCATTTCGAGCTGGGTAGCGGGCCTTTCATGTAAAGAAAATTTGGCGATTCTGCCCCTCCTGATTGTCGTGCACGAGAACGTTCTGCTCAGAGATTCTGGCTGCGCTGTCCGATGGCGATGGGTGTGGGCTGCCATCCTTTCAGCAGGCGCCATGTGCTTCCTGTACCTAGGGAAAGAACCATTTGGCTATTTGGCTGCGGCTTATGGGCAGCGTGATTTTACCCTTACTGAAAGGCTCATGACGGAATCACGGGTCTTGTGGCATTATATCTCCCTTTTCTTCCGGCCAGAGGCATCGCGATTTTGTCTGTTGTATGAATATGAAATTTCACAAGGATTATTCAAACCCATTACGACCATTGCAAGCCTTCTAGGATGGCTTACTGTCTTCTGGCTTGCTCTTTTGTATAGAAGAAAGAAAATTATTGTGATTTGGTGTGTGCTATGGTTTTTTGTGGCACATTCTGTTGAATCATCGATCATTCCGCTCGAGGTCGTCTTTGAACACCGCATGTATGTCCCGAGCATGGCCCTAACATTCGCCTCAGCCACCCTTTTATATGACCTTTGCATCCGGTTTCATATTCGGAGCCATATCTGTGGGCTGATGGGTGGCCTTATTTTAGGTTTATTGGGCAGCTCGGCCTATATTCGCAATATGGATTACACCGATGCAGTCCATTTTTATGCATCGGAACTATCAAAATCTCCTGGTTCAAGACGCATAAGACTAAACCTTGCGATTTCATTGATCCGATGCGGTGCTGTGAATGCCGGCGGGTCCATGTTCCAGCGGCTTGAAAAAGATTATCCTGAGGATATCCATGTCCTTCAGAGCCTGCACCATTATGTGGTCTATGAATTGGGGGATGAAGATAGAGCGGAAGAAATTTTCCTGCAGATTGAGCGGGTCCTGCGCTCTAAGGGATGTGTTTTGAAGAAAGAGGTTTTCGCACTGTGGAACTTGGCGGTCTACTACCAGGAGAGGGGTCAATACGGACGAGCCCTTTTCCTTCTCGATCGGATGCCATCCGAGCTTGATTGTGAAGGTGTGAGGTCACTTCGTGAGCGATGCCTTGTCGTTGGCAGTCGAGTGGAAGAATCTGCGGGTGGCAATCGAATGGATGCTCCGTAAAACGCTTTGAAGATCGCATGATCCTCACCCTATATTTCGGCCGGCCTGCAGGGCGCAATCCGCGCTCCTGATCTTGAGGGAGGGTATGAAGCGTACAAAAAACCATGTCCTCATCCTCTATGTTTCCTCTATCTTTCTGATGGTTCTCGTCTGGGGGATTCAATGGAAGCTTATCCGGCTTGGCCTTGCAGAAACCGGGGTGACCCTTTCCGATTGTCCTTGGTGCGAGGAAGACGGGGATTTCGAGGACGTGGTTTTCCTGCCCCGCAATGCATCAACCCTGCGCCTGCTTGCACCAGCCGATGTTGACTTCTTGGCAGACTTGCTATGGCTGCGCTGTGTCTACTATTTCGGCAGGCATGCTTTGACGAATAGAGAGTATCCATACCTTCATCATATATTGGATTTGATTACAGATCTGGCGCCGGCGTGGCGGTGGCCGTTTTTTTTCGGAGCAGTCGTCTTTGCAACAGAGATCCAGGCCTATGATCCTGGAATATCTCTGATCGAAAAAGGGCTGCAGTTCCATCGCGCCGACTGGCAGCTCTGGTTTTACAAAGGATATTACCTGTGGAAGTATGCAGAAGATGGGCTCGGAGCAGCCGATGCCTTGGGAGAGGCTGCTGATCTGCCGGGGGCACCCTCCTTCTTGAAAGGATTAGCGGCCAGCCTGGCGAACAGGGCCGGACATCGGGAGTTGGCTGTCTCACTCATCGAAAATGCCTTGAAGCAAACGATCGATCCTGCCCAGCAGGAGAGGCTGGTGCAAAAACGGGAGGAGATTCTTTCCAATGAGGGAACCCGCCGTTGAATGGCTGCATTCAACCTATTGCATCCGGTTGGGTTTTTGGCGCAGGAAAAAAGTGATTCTTCACGACCTGTGTCTGCGTGTGGCGCAGGGGATGACCTTGGGGCTGATCGGGCCGAATGGTGCAGGGAAGACCACCGTGATCATGCTTGGAGCTGGGTTGCTGAAGCCTGACTTGGGGAGAGTCCAGGTGGCAGGAAGAGACGCTTTCGATGTGGCCTCCAAACGGGGGATAGGGTGCCTGACGGAGAGACCCTATTTCTACCCGCGTCTAACCCTTCTGGAATGGATGCATATGCTCGTTGGGCTCAGTGGAATCGGCCGCACCGAAGGACGACGTGCCGTTGAAAAGCAGCTCGATCTTCTCGGGCTGCGGGATCAGGGACCGCTGCAGATGGGGACTCTTTCCAAGGGTCAACTGCAGCGGGCGGGGCTGGCTCAAGCACTGGTGCACAGGCCCTCGCTCCTTTTCCTGGACGAACCGATGAGTGGTTTGGATCCCTGTTGGCGCAGCCGCTTGCTGGAGATCATGCTGGAGCTTAAACGTGCCGGGCGTACGATCGTCTTCAGCTCTCATATTCTGTCCGATGTGGAAACGATATGCGATGAGGTCGTCTTGATGGATCAAGGAAAACTGAGGTGGACCGGGGATATGTCCGCGATCGAAAAAACCTTCAGGATGTTCGATATCCGAATGGAAGCGACAAGGCAGGAGTTTCTGTCCGAACTACGGGGGAAAGGTGTGCTTGTGATCCATAAATGCCGCAACACATACCACCTGCGCGTGCAAGGCCCTTTGTTGGACAAGATCCTCGCGCTGGCCGCAACCCGTAAAATCCGCCTCGAATCTTTGAATCCTGTCTATGCGGATTTTGATGAGTTGCTGACCCGGTTCGGCCGGGAGAACGCTGGGAATTCAGGATGGCGGGTTTGAGGGCTGGCTGGGGTCTTCAAATTTGGGCTTTGGCCAGGCATGTCTGGATCGAGGCGCTACGTGACCGGTTCACTCAAGCTTTGTGTCTGATCGGAGTGATTCTCCTGGCCTCTTCGATGGTTTTAAGTCGTATGGCGATTGGAAATCATGAAAGAGTGATACAGAATATGGGATTCTGGGTCATTTGGGTCTCGGGCTTTTTTGGTGTCTTGTGTCTGGGCTCGAACCTCGTTCGCCATGAGATACAGCAGCGGACCATTTTTCTGATATTGTCGAGACCTCTCGGCCGCAACTCGTTCCTGCTGGGAAAGTATTGCGGCATGATCCTGGTTTTGGCCACGATCTTTCTCATTCTGTCCACGAGCTTTGGAAGTGTGATGTTGCTTTCGGGAATCCGGGTGAACGCTCAGCACGCCGTGGCGGGGCTTTTCATCTTTTCCGAGTGGATCATTCTGGCAGCGTTCAGCGTCTTTTTCGCAGGTTTTACGAGTCCACCACTGCACAACTTTTTTCTAGCCGGGGTCGCTTTCCTGGGTCATTGGTGCAACGATCTGCTCCTATTCGCTCAAAACACCGAATCGCATATGATTGAGATCGCCCTTAGGGTGCTGTTTTTAATCCTGCCAAATCTTGAGTGCATCAATTTCAGAGGAGCGGCCTTATATGAAGACCCCATTCCGGGCGCCATGATCGCCGGGGGCCTCTTCTTCACCGTCGCCTGGATTGGGGCGCTGATTTGCGCATCCGCAGCGATCTTCTCATCCAGAAAGATTTTCTGAGCGATGAACCGGCACCTTTGCAGCCGTTTTGACTACAAGAGAACCGGACGTTGCGGTGGCCGGCTTTCTGTGAAAATCATCTTCGGATATAGGCTGTCTATGAAGAAGGCAAGGGTGCTCTTCGACAAAAACGGATATGCGGAACCGGACATGCTGCCTGATAGAGAACCTTTGCACGAGGCGGCGAAGTGAAACCGCGAGCCTGTCCATCAGAAAGAAGAACGCCTGGGATGGGCCGCGATGTGGTCCCATGCAGTGTGTCGGTCATCATTTCCGCTCTGAACGAATCAGCGGTCATCGGTAATCTTGTCGCGCGCATCAGAGAGCTTTATCCGGATTTCGAGATCATTGTGGTGAATGATGGATCTGAAGATGAAACGGCCCAGGTTGCGCTCGAGGCGGGGGCCTTCGTATACAGCCATCCTTATACGATAGGCAACGGGGCAGCCGTGAAAAGCGGTATCCGGATCGCATCGGGGGAAGTCCTGGTTCTCATGGATGGTGATGGACAGCACCGACCTGAAGACATCCCCCGATTGCTCCAATATGTGCCTGAATTCGACATGGTTGTCGGCGCGCGCTGCAGATGCCAGCAGACGAATTGGTGGAGGGCTGCAGGCAATCGATTTTTCAACTGTCTGGCATCTTATGTCACCCGGTTCGAGGTCCAGGATCTCACCTCAGGCTTCAGGGCGGTCAAATCGGGAACAGCCAAAGATTTCCTGAATCTGCTGCCGAACACCTACTCTTATCCGACGACGATTACCCTCGCGGCTTTGCATAGTGGCAGGTCGGTGAAATATGAGCCCATAGATGTATTGAAAAGGCGGACTGGTAAAAGCGGCGTACACTTTGTGGAAGACGGAATTCGGTTCCTGCTGATCCTGATGAAGGTCTGCACTCTCTTCGCTCCGTTGCGTGTATTCCTGCCGACTTCCATCGCAATGTTTCTGGCCGGCCTAGGTTGTAATCTATGGACGTTTTTGACAGTCGGCCGATTCAATGATATGGGTGCTCTCTTTCTGACAACATCGATTCTCATATTTATGCTTGGTCTGATCTCTGAGCAGATCAGCCAAATGCGGTTCAATGGGTCCGCCGGCCCGTAGCTCGCCGGACCGGGTATGAAGAGTCAGGGATAAATGCAATGAGCTGTGGGAAGGTTCCAGGAAAAACCATTTTTGAGGGATGGAGGCTTTGAATGGTGCATCTGCCGGATGATCTTGATAGTGCGTAAGAAAGGCCGAAAACGGCTTTTACCACGTTATGAAAGAAAAGCTGAAACTGTAGATTATTGATGATATTTATATTTGGATAAGATTAGGATAAAATAAGCGACGGTTGGTTGCTTGACTTTAAAGCTGCCAACTGGTATCTACAGAAGAAGATCTTTTCTGACATAACCTCTTTGGGTGAAATTTTTATGCTGACAAATCCTGACGATTTGATCAAGGCATTGCGGCAGGAGCCTTGGGCCGCGGAGGTCTCTGCCGACGAGTCGTTTTGGCGGTTGTTGATAGAGTGGGTCGAGGAACACGTCCTCTCCGAATTCCTGAAACGAGTGACAGATCTGATCGATGAGCTTGTAGAGATCGACCCTGATCTATCCCAAAAAGAGGTTTTCCAAAAGGCCACCCAGTTCATGGTGGAATTCCTCGGAGGCCATTCCGCTTCTATCCGCATCTATGACCCTATTACGGAGCAGATGCTTTCATACGGGTCCTACCCGCTTGGGGAGGAGCACCACCGTTCGGAATTCATTCCCCTTGAAGGGAGCATCGCAGGAGAAGTCGTCCGGACCCGTCAGCCATGCCTCGTTCCCGATCTGGCGAATGATGACCGGTATCTCGACAAGCATACGATCGACCGGAAAGGCGTTCGTTCCATGATGGGGATTCCGCTCGAGATCACCCGCTTTTTCCCGGACGAGCGCGATACCATCGGCGTCATTCAGATCTATTTCGTCGAGCGGAATCGGGTGTTTCACCCCCTGGAGATTCAGATGGCGACGCTGATGGCACGGCGTCTGAGTTTTGTCATGGCGAAGAAAAAGATCCTCTTTCTGCAGCGGACGAACGAGAAAAAGGCGTTTGTAACGGAGCACATCTTCCGTGCTCTGGGAGCGCGGGGCGGGATTAAGCTGAAAGAGATATTCAACCGCGTGGTCCCTGAACTTGCGGATATGGTCAACCTCCAGAGCTGTGCGCTTTTTTCTGTGACGGAGGACTTGACAAGGATCGTGCTCGAGGCGGGTTATCCGGAGAGCGGCGGTTATCACAGTATCGGGAAGAGCTTTGCCGTGAGCAGCGAGCCGGCCTTCGAGATCTTGTTGAATCTACGCGGCTACGATGGAGACTCGGTCTACGAGACCCTGAGCCCTTCCTACCTGCTGGTGGTCGACCCGCAGCGCAGCACACTGATATCGGACAACCTCAAGCGGTTCGCCCAGATTTACAATATCAATTCCATCCTCTACATCCCGCTCAGGGTGAACGGCAATGTCACCCACTTCATGACTTTCGATGCACTGGAGCAGCGTCAACGGTACCGTGAGGATGAAATCGATCTGCTCATCTTCATGGGGCGCGAGCTGATGAAGGCTCAGAAAATGGAGCGGCTGGACGATGCTCTCCATGATTTCAAGAACCCGGCGATTGCAACGGCAGGTTTTGCGCGCCGCCTGAAAAAGATGGTCGAGGAGGACCCGGTCGGCTGCCGCGATCAGATCCTCAAATACGCTGACATCCTGCTTGAAGAGACCAGCCGTCTGCAGGAATTGGCGCTCAGCATCTACCATGTCGGGCAGGAACAGGTGGTCAACCTGACCGAAGTCCTCAGAAGGCGCTTCGAGATTAATCGGGAGGCGATCCGCGAGCAGCTGAGGCAGAATATCACCTTGAAAGAAGGCCCCTTCGATCCTAACTTGTATGTGAAGTGTTTTTCGATCAACCTCGAAAGGGTGTTCGACAATATTCTCAACAATGCGACCAAGGCCATTCCTTTGAAAGGTGGAACCCTTGCGATTCGCACCCACTCGAAAGGAGATTGGGTCTGTGCAGAAGTCAGCAATACGGGCGAGATGTCGGATGAGGATCGTGTTCTGATGGTCGAGGGTGGCGCTCAGGGTCGTGGCTTGTATATCACAAACAGGATAGTGAAGCTTTTGGGTGGAAAGGTGGAAGTGGTCAGAGGCAACGGTATGACCACATTTGTTGTTTGTCTACCTGCAAACGATGGAACCAATTGAAAAAGGAGGAATCCGGGAGAGGAACGATGACGAATTGCAAACGGTGCGGCAGCTCGATTGAGCCGGGCGAAGAACGTATTCTGAATCAAGAGGTGATGTGCGAAGACTGCTACATGGATGCCCTGTCTCCGGCTCGTACCTGTGACCCCTGGGCGGTCCACAGTGCAAAGTCCCTGGAGCGGAACATGGGACAGGCCCCTGAACTGACGGAAAGGCAGTCCCGAATCCTTTCGATTTTGGAAGAGACTGGCGGGGTTGAGCCGCAGGTGCTATGCGAGGCGTTGGACCTCAAGCCTTCAGATCTCGAAAAGGAGATCGCCGCCCTGAGACACATGGAGAAGGTGCGGGGCGAGCTACGGGAGGGGAGAAAATTCATCCGCTTGTGGTAGCATTGAAGAAAATCGGTTTGCTGGTCGTGATCGTGCCGGTCCCGCCGAGAAAAATGGTCGCCTGGGAGAGTCGGCGTTCGGTTTGACAGTCTGGGTGTCTTGAGGGATGGGGGGATTGAGATGCCGTCATACGATTATCTCTGCGAGAAGTGCGGGCGCATATTCACTTTGATGATGACGCTGGTTGAGCACGAAAAGACCAAGGTGCGGTGCCCGAAGTGCAAGAGTGCACGCGTGAAGCAGCAGATAGGGTCTTTTCAGACGATCACGTCCAAGAAGAGCTGACGGAAAGCGGGGCTGTGATCGAAAGGGTCTGCGGCGTGTCGGTTTTATCGTTGACATAGATATTATTCATCCAGAAATGATGTCCCGGTAGAATCCGGTTTCCAATCCGAAAATGAGGATTTTTCTTCACACGCTGTGCGTGCTCAGTCCCACCCCTTGGGGGCGGGTCCCGGTTCCTTCACACCCTTCGGGTGCTCATTCCCACCGCTTCGCAGCAGGTGCCGACTTGGCTAATATCTGGAAAATCAAGCGATTGCGTGGAGGTGACCTGCAGGTCGCCGCACAGGCAAACGTGCAGATTGACGGCTGGACTGGCCTAAAGGACCATTTCCGGATGGCACCCAGGTAACACTGTTTGGGCATGGAATGAGCGGGAGCGAGATTGACAGCGGGGCCGTAATTGGCTAGGAATGTAAGAGCGGGTTTTCTGAAATGGTGGTCACGCCGGGTTCCGTCTGGTGGTGTTTACCTATAAATAATTTTTCGGTTCTACCCGGTTTCCAATCCGGAAAAAGAGATTTTTTCTTCACACTCCTCGGGTGCGAAGTCCTGCCTCTGCGAGGCGGGTTGTGGTTTGTACATATGAAGGAAATCAAGCGTTTGCCCAGAGGCGGCCGATGGGGCGCGCCACACAGTCAGATGTGCAGATTGACGCCGAGATCGGCAAAATGGCCCTTTCCGGATGAAAACCAAGCGGGAATTACCGGTGGGAGTCGATTCCGGCCCATGGATGACGAGAGGAAGATAGAATGAAATGCCCTTTTTGCGAGAAAGATATACCCGGTCGTCCCTGCCCGAAATGCGGAGAGGAAAATCCGGAGGAGGCTTCGTACTGTATGCAGTGCGGCGCTGCGATGGACGGTCGTCAAGAGCCTTCGGCCTTGGCGGACGAGCAGGATGATGAATTCGATTTTGAAAATCGCGTCTTGTGCCCGGACGGGGCCTGTACAGGGATCATTGTCAACGGGAAATGCACCGAGTGCGGGAAGGTCTGGGAACCTGGCGCTGATCAGAGTCCTGCAGATGAAAATCAGAGCCCTGCAGACGAAAAATAGGGGGGGCCTGCTCAATGTATGAATTGAAGATCGTTACACATTTTGCGGCGGCCCATCAGTTGCGAGAATACGAGGGTGGCTGCGAAAGGCTCCACGGGCACAACTGGACGGTCGAGGTTTTTGTCGCAGGGGATACCCTTGGTGAAAATGGTTTGCTGGTCGACTTCAAGCTTGTTAAGGAGGCCACCCAGCGGGTGCTGGATGCGTTGGACCATCGCTTTTTGAATGACCTTGAACCCTTCCGGGCTTTGAATCCCTCTTCGGAAAACATCGCCCGTTACATCTTCGAGCGTCTTGCTGCGGAGCTTGACGACGGGCGGGTCCACGTCAGCAGGGTGACCGCCTGGGAGTCTGAAAACGCCTGCGCCACCTATTCCAAGTCTTGATTCCCTATAATGGATATTTACGCTTTTATTCCGGCAAGGTATCAATCCACCCGTCTGCCCGGCAAGCCTCTGGTTTTGATCGCTGGCAAGCCGATGATTCAGCATGTGTATGAGAGGGCGTTACGCTGCACGGATTTGGCGGGCGTGTACGTCGCGACGGACGACTCACGGATCGCGGATTGTGTGGGGGCCTTCGAGGGCCGGGTGGTTATGACACGGACGGACCACCTGTCCGGCACTGACCGGATTTGCGAGGCGGCAACCTCGCTCGGAGTGAAAGACGAGGATGTCATCGTCAATATCCAGGGTGATCAGCCGCTTTTCGATCCTTCTGTGGTGGCGGATCTGGTCGGACCATTCAAAGATGACCCCGTTCTTTCCATGTCTACTCTCAAATTCCGGATCAACGCGGATGAGGCCGGCAACCCGAACCATGTCAAGGTTGTGACGGACGCGGCGGGCTTCGCCCTATATTTTTCCAGGGCCGCTATCCCCTTTTACCGTGAGAAGGACACCCCGGCGGTGTATTACAAACACCTCGGCTTTTATGCATATCGCATGGAGTTTTTGCGGCGATTCAGCCGCATGCCGGAGGGATGCCTCGAATCCGCGGAAAAGCTCGAGCAGCTTCGTGTCCTCGAAAATGGCGTCCGGATGCGGGTTGTCGAAACCGCTTCCGATTCCCCCGAAGTGGACGTCGCTATGGATGTGCGCAGGGTGGAGGAACGCCTGCTCGCTATCACCCGGAAAGGCGCCTGAGGTCCCGGGAGGTGTCGCGATACAACATCTGGAAACTGAAACCCGTCTTCCCTGAAGCCCGCGAGTTGAGCCGAACCGCAGGTCTTACCCCCCTGCAGGCCCATTTCCTGGTGCATCGCGGAATGAGAGATCCACAGACTGCAAAGGACTTTTTTGACCCCCGTCTGGCCTCCCTCCAAGATCCTCTGACGCTTCCCGATATGGGGGAAGCGGTCCGGATCGTTCAACACGCCATCGAACAGGATTGGAAGATCACCGTTTACGGCGATTACGACGCGGACGGTATCACGGCTACGGCTGTCCTGATCCATTTTTTCGATGCGATCGGCCTGAAGGCTTCCGCTTATATCCCCAACCGCCTGCGCGAAGGGTACGGGCTGAACCGGGAGGCTGTGCGCCGGATCGCCGCCGACGGCACGAAGCTCCTGATCACCGTGGATTGCGGCAGCTCGGACTACAGGGCGATCGCTGCAGCACAGCGCGCGGGGTTGACGGTGGTTGTTACGGATCATCACCAGGTCCCTGAGCATTATCGGCCGCCCTGTGCGGTCGTCAACGCCCACAGAAGCGGCGGTCCTTCCACTCTGAGGCCGCTGGCCGGCGTGGGGGTCGCCTTTTTCCTTGCCGTGGCCATTCGCACCGCCCTGCGGGAAAAGGGGTGGTTCAAGACCCGCAAGGAGCCGGATCTCCGTGAATATCTTGATTTAGTGGCGCTGGGGACTGTGGCGGACCGTGTGCCGCTGCTCGGTCAGAACCGCATTCTGGTCAACAGCGGTCTCAAGATGATGGCCGAAAGCAGGTGGGAGGGGATCGGTGCCATGAAGGCCGCCGCCCAGATAGGTAAACTGTTCGTGACGGCCGACGACCTTGCATTCAGGCTCGCCCCACGGCTTAACGCCCCCGGCCGCCTCGGGGGGGCGGCATTGGCCCTTGAGATTTTGACGGTGCGTGATATGGCGAAAGCCGAGCGCGCGGCCCGTGAGTTGACGGCCTTGAATCAGGAAAGGCAAAGGCTCGAAAGGGAGATTCTGAAACAGATCGACGCACAGATCGCCTCTATGGGCGATGTAGATCGCCTTAGGACCCTCATGCTATGCGGCGAGAACTGGCACACGGGCGTTCTGGGCATTGTAGCCTCGAAGTTGGTGGACCGTTACCACAGACCGGCCGTTGTGCTGAGCCTTCAGGACGGGCTGGGAATCGGATCCGGACGCAGTATCGACGGATTCAACCTGTTCGGGGCACTCACTGAAATGGCCCACCTCTTCGAGCGCTATGGGGGCCATGCCCACGCGGCCGGGTTTGCTCTCAAACGGGCCAATCTCGATACGTTCCGAAAGGATCTCGAACAGTTGGCCTGGGATCAGTTGGATGACGAAAGTTTGATTCCGGGACTGGATATCGATGCAGTGGTGTCATTGGCAGATATCGATTTCCGCACACTAGCCGAAATCGATGCGCTGGCTCCCTTCGGGGAAGGAAATCCGGAGCCTTGTCTGCTGGCGCGGGATGTGACGGTTTTCGAATCGAGGTTGGTAGGGGACAATCATCTGAAGATGAGCGTTGCTCAAGATGGATGTGTTTTCGATGCCATCGGCTTCGGTTTGGGCGACTTCGCACCGGCAAAGGGCGAGCGGGTCAACCTGGCATTTGTTCCAGAAAAAAACATCTGGCAGGGGGTGGAAAGGATCCAGCTGAAGCTGCTCGATCTCGCCGGCTGGGATGATCCCGTACCGTCAATCCTTGAAGATGCGCGCAGCCAGCTCGATGTCTTCGGGGCAAAATACGAATAACGACTTCTTTCCGCGAGGGAGCGCGGATCCATACACATAATTGATATTGACCCCTTCTTCCCCGAACTTTCGGGCCATCGCCGCCAGGTTTCCCGGCCGGTTCTCGATTTCAAGGGCGATCACCGGCGCGATGTCGAAGACATACTCACCCCTTGTCAGAAGATCCATCGCCTTATCGGTTTTATCGACCAGCAGGCGGATGAGGGCGTAATCGGCCGAGTCTTTCTGCATCGAACCATAACTGGCGGCCGGGGCGACGCGCTTGAGGGATTTCCCCCGGGCCTTGAAGATGCCCTGTACGTAGTCAGAGGCATCCTGAATGGTCAATGCGTCGATATTGATGCCTGCCTCGGCCAGTCGGCCGGCGAGGGCGCCCAGTTCACCCGGAGCGTTTTTCAGAAACAAAGAAATCTCGGTCCTGACCATACTCGCTACCCTCCCTTTACCAATGGGCAATGGCGAAGAACGATCCAACAGCCTGCGCACAACGGATTTTTCATCACGCCGCTAATTCATTGGCGACATCACGGCTTTTTCTTCGTAGCTCTTGAAAAACTTGAGCAGGTCGGAATCGGTTGAAAGGATCAAAGCGCTTTGCTTGTCCATTGCATTACGGTAGAGGTCCAGAGACTTGAGAAAAGAGTAAAACTCCGGATCCTTATTGTAGGCCTTTGCATAAATGAGCGCAGCTTCTGCATCGGCCTTTCCTTTGATCTCTTGAGCCGCCTTGTAAGCCTCTGAAGAGATGCGTTTCAGTTCTTTGTCGCGGTTACCCTCGATCTTGCGGGCCTCGCCCTGGCCCTCCGAGCGAAATTTTTCGGCGATCTGTTTCCGTTCAGCGATCATCCTTGCATACACCGATTTCTGGACTTCTTCGACGTAGTTGATCCGTTTGAGTTTGACATCGACCAGTTGGATGCCGAAATCATCCAGCTTCGGCTGGGATTGCTCCAAAATGCCCTTGGTGATTTTCTGCCGGCCGAGTGTCACCTCTCCGAGATAGCGGGTGTCTACCAGGTCGGAGATGCCGACCTCGAAGGTGTCGAGCTTTCGGTTGGTCTTCCGCACCGTTTCGATCAACGGATAGGAGGTGATGAAATTGCGGACGGCGGAGTCGATGATATCGTCCAGACGGGCCAGCGCCCCGGTGACGTTGTTGACGGTTTCGAAGAAAACCAGCGGATTGACGATCTTCCAACGGGCAAAGGTATCGACCCAGATGAAGGTCTTGTCCAGGGTCGGGATCTGTCCCGGGTCTCCATCCCATTCGAGAAGGTTCTTGGGGAAGTAATTGGTTTGCTGAATCATCGGTAGTTTGAAATAAAGCCCGGGGTCTGTCTTGGGGTTGCCGACGGCTCTCCCGAACTGTGTGACGACAACCTGTTCGGTCTCATCCACCACATAGACTGAAGAATAGACGGCAACGGCAATGATGATCAAAGGGATCAGGATGAATTTCAGTTTCATTACTTGGTCCCTCCTTGCGGCCTGCTGAGGTTGAGGAGCGGGAGGAAATTTTTCTGCTCGGCGTCGACAATATATTTCTCACCCATTTTGGGCATGATATCCTGCATGGCCTCCAGGTAGAGCCGCCTCCGGGTGACATCCTCGGCCTTAATATACTCGTTGTACAGATCCTCGAACCGGGTGGCATCGCCCTGCGCCCGGTTGACGCGATCGAGCGCATAGCCCTCCGCGGCCCGGATGGTCTTCTCGGCGTCCCCCTTGGCTGCAGGGATAACCTTGTTGTACTGCTCGCGCGCTTCGTAGATCATGCGCTCCTTTTCCTGAACTGCCTGGTTGACCTCGTTGAAAGACGGCTGCACGGGTTCGGGCACGTTGGTCTTTTTCATCTCGATGGTGACAATCTTGATGCCTGTTTCCGCCTCGTCGAGCTCTTTCTGAAGGAGTTCCTGTGCCTGATTGGCGATCTCTTCGCGTTTGCTGATAACCTCGTTGATGCTCCTGTCGCCTACGACCAGGCGCATGGTCGATTCGGACAAGTCACGCAGGGTGCTCCGGACGTTTCTGACCTTGAAGAGATAGTTGTAAGGATCGTTGATGCGGAACTGGACGATCCAGGGGACCACGGCGACATTCAGGTCGCCCGTCAGCATGAGGGATTCGTCCTCGTAAGGGGGGCTCGAGGCGAATCGTGAGCGGGTGCCAGTCTCCACGGTCCGAAAACCGAATTCTTCCTTGAAAACATACCGCACCTTGACCTTGCTGACCTTCTCGATTCCGTTCGGCAGTTTGAAGTTGAGTCCGGGCTGTGTCATCCGGACATACTTGCCGAACCGCTGGACCATGCCCACTTCGTCGACGGCAACCGTATAAATGGAGGTCGAACCGAGATAAAGAAGGATAATGACAAGGATGATCAGGGTCGTCCCGCCCGGGAGTTTACCCTTGAAGCCCTTGAACCCTTTGAATTTCTGGAAGATTTCATTGACGTTGGGAGGCGGTCCGGCATCTCCGCCCGATGCCTTTTTCCTCTGTTCCTGCAGCTTGTCCCAATCCCAGGCCATTTAGTAACTCCTGAATGGTTGATATAATGATGCATTTCCGGGTGAAAACGGGTGATGACGGGGCGGGTTTCCGGGACGATGAAGCTCTGTTTCCGGAAAGGTTGCGATGCCCGAAATCGTGTCTGGACGTGCACGATTTGTCTTTAAAAATGAATAATCTAAAACCATGTAGCTCAAAACATAGCGACAAAAGGGGGGCACGTCAAGAAAGAAAGGGCGGCGCGGGCCGGCGGCTTCAGGTCACGGGAAAGATCTTGCCCGGGTTGAGGATTCCGTTCGGGTCGAACAGGTCTTTGACCCGCTTCATCCAGGCGAGGCTGGCGCCGTGCTCCATTTCCATGAACTGCCGCTTTCCGATGCCGACACCGTGCTCACCGGTGGCGGTGCCGCCGACCGAAATGGCCTTCAGGACGAGCCTCCGGTTCACTGCCTCGATGGCGTTCCAGTCGATCGCATCACCGTGCTTGCCCATCATCGCCATGTGAATGTTGCCGTCCCCCGCATGGCCGAAGATGTAGAAGGGCAGGGTGAGGGTTTGGGATGCCGCCGCGGCGAAATCAAGTACTTCAGGAAAGGTGGAGATCGGCACGGCCACGTCGGTTGTCAGAAAACCTCGGCCGGGATGGTTCCGAATGATCATTTCTCCCAGCTCGTGCCTGGCCCTGAAGAGGGTGTCCCACTCCTCTTTTCCGAGCCCGGATCGAAACTCCTGACAATGGGTTTCATCTGCGATGGAGCGCACTATCTCGAGGATCTCGGCGAGCTGATTTTTCGAGGGGCCGCTGAACTCCATGAAAAGGGTGGGTCGTTCCTTCAGAGCGAGGGACTTTTCACGGTTGATCAGCCGGATGCACTCCGGGCTGAGCAATTCGAGCGCCGCCGGGTCGAGACCGCCGCGCATGATTTCGAAAACCGCCTTGCCTGCCGAGGCTGCCGAGCCGAAGGTAGCGACCACGGCCGAACGTTCCGCCGGGATTCCGACAAGGCGCACGGTTGCCTCCACCACCAAACCGAGGGTGCCTTCGGACCCGATGAACAGGTGCTGGAGGTCATAGCCCGAGGAGCTCTTGGAGGCGCGGTTGCCGACCTCGATGATCTCCCCGCCGGCCAGTGCGATCTTCAGCCGCAGTACGTAGTCCTTGGTAGAGCCGTACCGCACGGTGCGTGTTCCACTGGCGTTGTTGGCGATCATGCCCCCGAGGGTCGCCCGGGCGCCGGGGTCCGGTGGAAAAAAGATTCCGGAGTGCCGCAGCTTTTCATTGAGGTCCTGGTAAATGACCCCGGGTTCGACATCCGCCTGAAAGTCCTGTGTCCGGATGTTCAGGATCCGGTTCATCCGGCTGAAGTCGATGACGATGCCCTTCGACACGGGAATAGGATTTCCTTCGAGGCTCGACCCGGACCCCCAGCCTGTGACCGGTATCTGGTGCTCATGGGCGTAGCGAAGGATCTTCGAGACCTCCTCGGCCCGGTTCGGCCAAACCACGGCCTCGGGCCGGCAACGCAGGTGATGGGATTGATCGCAGGCGTGGAGGTCCAGATTGGACTCCCCGGTGGAGAGCGATCCGGGCTCCAGGAGGGTGCCCAGCGCCTCGAGATGTCGGGCATCAAGCGGTGTGAAGATCATGGTTTGCGGACCTCGCTGTTTCTGAAGGTGTCTGTGCGGAAACGCGGCCCCCGGTTGGAAACCAGGTCGAGCAGAAGGGTCTGCGGCGGACCGTTAGAGCCATTCGATCCCGGAAGGTGCGAGGACGACCGAAACGGCGCCCCCGATGCGAATGTTCGATTCTCGAAACGCACTCTCATCCACCCATACCGTGAGCAAGAGGCCGACGTCCACCAGGGCGCTTACCCTGCCCTTCTCGAGGCGTAGCTCCACCACCTTGCCTTGTAGTTCGGTATGGGACGCTGCGTCAGGTGTCTGATCCGCGATCTTCAGTGCGCGGGGATCGATGGCGATGTAGCGGGAGCCGGGAGAGGATCGTCCGGGCAGGTGTATAGCGATGCGCCTGCCCGATTCCCCGATAAGCGCGGCTTTGCCCTCGGGCGTAATCTCCGCGCGAAAAACGTTTTCATAGGCTGCTTGGATCACCCGGCCCTGGTGGAGAAAAACCGTCCGATCCGCGAGCCGCGCACTTTGATCGAGATTGTGGCTCGCAAAGACCACCGTAATTCCTCTCGTGTGATTGATGGTTTCGATCAGGCCCTCGATCTGTCCTTCGTGTTCCCGGTCGACGTTGGCGGTCGGTTCGTCCAGAAGGACCACCTCCGGATTGCACGCGAGTGCCCGGGCAATGGCGACGCGCTGGGTTTCTCCTCCTGAAAGACGGTGGGCTTTGGAGGAGCGGAAGGGTTTCATATCGACGATGTCGAGGAGTTCTTCAACCCGTTTATGGCGTATGGAGGCCGGGGTCTTCCTCACAGCCAGGGGGTACTCGATGTTCTTGAAGACCGTTGTGGTGAAGAGGATGGGGTGCTGTTGAACCAGCACCACCCTGCGGCGCAGACGCCTCAAGGCCCTGGAGGACGACCATGGAACGGGTGCGTTGTCGAACAGCATATTCCCGCTGGATGGGGTTTCCAAAAAGGCCAGGGTTTCGAGGAGGGTGGTCTTCCCCGCGCCGTTCGGTCCCATAATGGCGGTGATGCGCCCCTTTTCGAGCATGAGATCGGAAATATCCAGGATCTTCCGTGGACCGGCTGTCCTGATCAAGTCGGAGATCTGGTATAGCATGTGCTCAGATCCTCGATCTGCCCTGGATGGCGTGAAAAAGGATATTGACGGAAAAGCTCACGGCGAGAAGCACCATCCCCAGGGCCACGCTCAGGGTGAATTCGCCCTTGTCGTATTCCAGGGCCATGGCGGTGGTGATGGTCCGGGTGTAGCCTTTCACGTTCCCACCGAGCATCATGCTGATGCCGACCTCGGCAATGACGCGGCCGAAGGCCAGAATGAAGGCCGCCACGATGCCGAAACGGCTCTCGCGGATGATGGTGCCGGCGAGACGCACGGGGCCGGCACCCAGGGTCAGGGCGGTCTTGCGGTACCGGTCGTCGAGCCGCGCCACCGCCGACAGAACGAAGGTGGTGATCACGGGGAAAAGGAGGATGGTCTGGCCGATGACGATCGCGGCAGGCGTATAGAGCAGATCATACGCACCCAATACCCCTTTCCTCGAAATGAAGGCATAGGCGAAGAGCCCTACGACAACGGTCGGGAGAGCCAGAAGGGTATTGCAGATCGTGATGCAGAGCCGCTTCCCCGGAAAGTCGTTCAGGGCGATGAGGATTCCCGCCGGGACGCCCGCAATGCCGGCCAATGCCGTAGAAAGACAGCTGACTTCCAGAGAGAGCACCACGATGGCAAGGAGTTCCGGGTCCAAATCCCAGATGAGCCGGCAGGCCGAAGCGATGCTATCGCTCAGAAACTCCATGGATGGCGATGCTCCGAAGAGGGAAGCGGTCTTTCAACAAGATTTTACGGCTTGGAGGCGACGGCATCCGGGAAAAAGGCCTGGCGGCCCTGGATCCGGTATTCTCCGATCAACTGCTGCCCGCGCGGGGAGACCAGCCATTTCGCCAGGCGTTCCGCGGACTCGAATCGAACGTGGGGGTGTTTCGCCGGGCTGACGGGAATGATCCCGTAAGGGTTGAAGAGCGTCGGGTCTCCTTCGCACAGGATTTCTAAATCCAGCCCCTGATCCCGGCCGTATTTGTATTGGAGATAGGTCCCGCGATCGGTCAGGGTGTAGGCCTGCTTTTCTTCAGCGAAGGTCAGCGTCTTGCCCATGCCTTGACCGATGGAGATGTACCAGTCTGCAGGGGATGCCGGTTCGGCCTGAGTGATCGTCCTCCTCTTTCCGGAAAGGTCGACATCCCGTTTAGCAGTGGTCAGGGGAATGTCTGCCGCCTTCCAAAGGAGCTGTTCTTTTGCATGGGTACCGCTGTCATCTCCTCTTGAAATCCACTTTGAACGGCTCTCGTAGATCTTTTTCATGGCGGCGGAGGCCTCGGTGAGGCCCTTGATTTTGGCAGGGTCGTTTGCCGGACCCAGGATGACGAAGTCGTTATGCATCACCGCCAACCGGTAGGCCCCGAAGCCATCGGCTACAAACTGCTCCTCGCGCGGTTTGTCATGCACGAAGACGATGTCCACGTTTCCGTCCATCCCGTCCCGCAGCGCGGCGCCGGTTCCTTTAGCGAGAACCCTGACCTCGATGCCCGTTTCGCGTGTGAATTCCGGCAGCAGAAAATCCAGCAGGCCGCTGTTTTCCGTACTGGTGGTCGTGCTCATTTTCAGGGTGTCCTGCGCATAAACCCCTTGGATGAACGTCAGGGTCAGGAGAACCGTTCCGATGAGAGAAAGCAAACATGCCCGTTTTGTCATTGGATGCCTCCGAAAACAAAAAAATGGTCATTGGGAATGGAAAATTGCAGTGCGCTTCGGCATCGATCCACAACGCCGCTCTTCCTTTTGAAGAGCTTCCGATTGAAGGCAATCTATCAGAGACGCTCTTCTCTGTAAAGAAGGGGCGTCAGCGAACCGATATTTCTTCCAATAAGCAGGTTTCCACCCGGAAAGGGTCTTTTCGGCCAATCTCGGCTTCAATCTGCAGGTTTGCTTGTGCATGGCGACCACCAGGCCGCCTCCGCACGCATGATTTCCTCGATATCGACCAAACTGGAATCCGTCGCGGCGGGGGGACCAAGCACGCGCAGCGTGTAAAAAAACCGGGAACCGCGGTGAACCGGTGGGACTGGGTACCCGCGGGGTGTGAAGAAACCGGGTCCCGCCTCGCAGGGGTGGGACTGAGCACCCGAAGGGTGTAAAGAAAAATCCTCGTTTCCGGATGGGGAACTGGATTCTACCGGGAGATCTATTTTGGCTGGACACCAGTCCATAAATGATCGGAGCCGTTTTCTTCCTCCTGAGAAACCGAATAGGAACCAAAAAAATCAGCTGGGTTCCGATGTTTCTGGAATCGGAATTACATCTTGCTGGCGGTTGTGAAATCAGATATCTTGAAAAGAAATGCCCCGGTGGTGAAAGGCCTTTCCGGAATCCTGCTCATGCCTCGGAGGCATCCGTGATTCCAGGACCTCGAAGGGGTTTTGTTTTTTTCGCCCCTGAAGGAGATACGGCGCTCCAACGCAACGATGGGGAATGATTTACAATCTGACGAAGGAGAATAAGTGCATGCGAACGTGGCGAGTGAAACAATGGATGATGGGTTTGCTGGTGGGTTTTTTGCTGTTGGCTGGAGGCCTGTGTTCATGGGCGGCGGAGGAGGCATCGAAAGGCGACGGAGATGCGGCCGACAAGGGTAAGGAGATCGTGGCCAAGGTCAACGGCGTGGCCATCACGGAGAAGGAGCTTGATCAGGAAATGAGCATCGTGAGCGATCGCCTCATGCAGATGGGGAGACCCGTCGGCAAGGATCAAATGGGTGCGCTCAGGAAGAACATGCTCGAGCAACTGATCGCTTGGGAACTTTTCTATCAGGAGGCCCAGAGGCAGAAACTCGAGGTTTCTGATGAGGCCGTTGCTGAGAGTCTTAGCGGTTTCAAAAAGCAGTTCGCCGATGAAAAAGAGGCTGAAGCGCAGATGGGGAAAATGGGGTTTTCCGAGGAAGAGATGACCCGTATGACGAAACGGAAAATGACCATTCAGGCCTTGTTGGAGAAAGAAGTGGTGGAGAAAATAGAGGTTACGGATGCCGAGGCCAAGGCCTATTATGATGAGAATCCTCAGTATTTTGAAAAACCGGAAATGGTCCGGGCGAGCCATATCCTGATCAAAGTTCCTGCCGATGCCGATGAGGAAACCAAGGCCGCCGCCCGCAAGAAACTCGAAGCAGTCCAGGAGAGACTGAAAAAGGGCGAGGATTTCGGGGCGCTGGCCAAAGAGGTCTCCGAATGCCCCAGCGCGGCGAACGGCGGCGACCTTGGTCCGTTTCCTGCGGATAAGATGGTGAAGCCCTTTTCCGATGCGGCGTTTGCCCTCGAACCCGGCAATGTGAGCGGGATTGTCGAAACGCAATTTGGTTATCATCTCATCCGCTCCGCCGAAAAGATTCCACCGTCCAAGGTTTCTTTCGAAGAGGTCAAGGATCGAATCAGGGAATTTCTGAAAGAGCAGAAGGTTCAGAAGGCGTTGGGAGCCTATGCCGCTGAGTTGACTGCCAAGGCGGACATAGAACGGATCGGCGGGGAGCCGGACCCGGTGGAATAATCGTGTGGAACAGTCTGTGGGGCCAAATAAGGGAATAATAGGTTCGGTAAGGTTCGATTGGTTTTCTGCTTGACTATCGCTCTTGATCTTATTCTACTGTTGGAAAATGGGATGGGCTTTGTTTAAAGGCCGCGACTGAGCGGTTGCGACCGGATTGCGCGCCTGTCGGTGCTGGATCTTCATTCCGGGCGGGTGCCGTCGAACTGAAAGGCGGGAGGGCATTGCCGGTCATGCTGCCGATCGATGCCTGCTTCGGCTTGAAAAGATGTTAACGAGGGGCCCCGGATGAGCAGGGGCTGCCGATGCATCGATGAAAGGAGATCCTGGCTTCAAGACCTTTTCCGAGGGGCAGCGCGTCCTGTTCGATGTCGAAGAGAGCCCTCGTGGGCCGGTGGCCAAGAACGTCTCGGTACCCTGACGAGCCTCTATCGATATCCAGTAAAGGTTCCAGCCGGGAGTGAAAAGCGCATCGGATCGTTCAACCTCTTCCGCTTGGTGACGGGGCTGAACGACCTGCCGTCACCGGCTGGATGGGGAGCCTCGTTGCGGGAAAAATTTTTGACTATTGCCTGGTCAGATGTTATAAGAAAAAACTTATTGGCCGGAGGGATGGCCGAGTGGTTTAAGGCGGCGGTCTTGAAAACCGCTGTCCCGAAAGGGGCCGTGGGTTCGAATCCTACTCCCTCCGCCACTCCTTCCTGGCAACGATCGGTGTGGCCTTTGCTGTCGAGGCGGCACGGACACACGGAGAGATGGCCGAGTCGGCTGAAGGCGCTCGCCTGCTAAGCGAGTGTGGGGTGTCAAGCCTCACCGAGGGTTCGAATCCCTCTCTCTCCGCCAGATTTCAAATACGTACGGGACTTTATCGGGTCCCGTTTTTTGTGCGATTTTTATTCCATAGCGCCTCCGGTGTGAGGGCTTTTGCTTCGAAATGGCTGTAATTGGTCTCCATGCGGAAATACTGTTTTGACGCAATAGTTTCCAGTCCGGAAATGGGGATTTTTCTTTACACCCTTCGGATGCTCAGTTTCACCCCTTTGGGGCGGGTCGCGGTTTCTTCACACCCTTCGGATGCTCAGTCTCACCCCCTGGGGACGGGTCCCGGTTTGACTAAAATTGAGAAAATCAAACGGTTGTGCGGAGGAGACCTGGTGGTTTCCGCACGAGCAAGTGCACCGATTGACGCAGAGATGGGGTGAAAAGACCATTTCCGGAAGGAAACCTGCTGGTCTGACAGTGTAAAATGGAACGGGGATCCTGGGATCCCCGCTTTTTGAAGGTGTTTGAATTTCGTGTGTTCCCGGGGGCATTGTTCAGGACTTGCCGGGGCCTGTCGAGGTGCGCTGCCAGATCGTCCCTTCGGGCGTGTCCAGGAGCTCGATGCCGCGCTCTTTGAGCCGGTCGCGGATGCGGTCGGCCGTTTCCCAGTCCTTTCTGCGGCGCGCCTCCGCTCTGGCGCGGATCGATGCTTCGATCTCGCCTTCGAGCGCGGCGGGTTCGAGGTCCAATACGCCGAGGACGCCGTTGACGGCCGCGAGGATTTCCAGAAACTTCTGTTTATCCGCTTTGGCGAGCATGTTGCGGTCCAGGAGTCCGTTGACGCGGCGGATGAATTGAAAAAGGGCCGCAAGGGCGGCTGCGACATTCAGATCGTCGTCCAGGGCTTCGGTAAAACCGTGGCGCAGGTCGTAAACGATCTGGTCCGCTTCGGGTTCGCTGCGGCCGTCCGGGCAGTTGTGGATCCGTTGGACGAATCCGTCGAGCCGTGCGATGGTGCTGCGGGCCGCGTTCAGCTTCGTCCAGGAAAAGACGATAGGTTTCCGGTAATGCCGGCTGAGGATCAGGAACCGGATGTCCCTGCCGCTGTACCCCTGTTCGAAGATTTCTCTCAGTGTGAGCCCTTCCACATCGGCGGCCTTCGAGGTGCGCTTGCCGTTGACCAGGACGTTTTCATGGTGCACCCAGTAGTTGGCCGGCGGCTGATTGGTGAGGGCCTGGCTGATGGCGATGGCGTTTTCATGGTGCGGGAAGATCAGTTCGATACCGCTCGTGTGGATGTCATAGGTGGGCCCGAGGTATTTCATGGCCATAGCGGAGCACTCGAGGTGCCAGCTCGGCAGGACGTTCCCCCACTGGGTCTGGTAGAAGATCCCCCGTTTGAGGGCGTTCAGGGTGGCGCGCTTGAGAAGGGTGAAATCCCGTGGGTTGTCTTTCTCGTAATTGTCGAGATCCACGGTCTTGCCCACCCGGATCTTCGTCAGGTCGATGTGCGAGAGATTCCCGTAGGGTTTGAAGCGGGAGATGTCGAAGTAGATGGAGCGGAACTTCTCGTAGGCGTACCCTTTTTGAAGCAGCCTGCGCGCAAGATCGATCATCTCCTCGACATGCTCGCTGGCCTTGGGGTAAACCGTGGCGGGCTCGATGCCGAGGCGTTCGATATCCTCCATAAAAGCGCGATTGAATCCTTCGGTAAAATCCTTCAAAGGCATCCCAGCCTTCTCGGCGCCCTGGATCGTGCGGTCGTCGAGGTCCGTCAGGTTCGTCACAAGGGTGACACGGTACCCCTTGAAGCCCAGGTAGCGTCGGAGGAGATCCGCGAAGAGAAAACGACGTGCGTGCCCGAGGTGGATGTACTGGCAGAGCGTCGGCCCGCAGCAGTACATCTTGACGTGGTTTTCCTCGATGGGGATCAGCTCTTCCTTGCGGCGGCTGAAGGTGTTGTAGATGTGGAGCCCCGAGCGCTTTTTGGTGGTGAAAAGCGCGGTGCTGAGATACCGTTCGCCGCCGTCCGGCAGGAGGACCACGATCTTCCCTTCGGTCATTTCACGGGCGATGCGCAGGGCGACCGCCATGGCGGCCCCGGAACTCATGCCGACAAGCATGCCCTCTTTCCGGGCAAGCTGGCGTGCGGTCTCGAAGGCCTCCTCATCGTCCACGTTTTCGATGCGGCTTAAAACACGCTTGTCGAAGATCCCGGGCTGGTAGGACTCCTTCATGTTCTTGAGGCCCTGGATCTTGTGTCCCATGTAAGGCTCCACCCCTACGATGGAGACATGGGGCGCCATCTCCGCGTAGCGTTTTGCAAGCCCCATCAGTGTTCCGCTGGTGCCCATGGTTGCAACGATCGCGCTCACCTGCCCTGCGGTCTGCTCCCAGATCTCGAGGGCCGTCCCCATGTAATGCGCCTTCCAGTTATTCTCGTTGTTGAACTGGTCCGCCAGCCAGTATTTGTCGGGGGCCTCGCGCATGAGGTTGTAGACGTATTCGATCGCCCCGTCGGTCCCCATGTGGGCCGGCGTGAATTTGATCTCCGCCCCGAAGGCCTTGAGGATCTTGACCCGCTCTTCGCTGACGGACTCCGACATGCTCAGAAGAATGCGATAGCCTTTGACGGCGGCGACCATGGCGAGGCCGATTCCCGTATTGCCGCTGGTCGCCTCCAGGATGATCTTGTCCCGGGTAAGCTCTCCGCTCCTCTCCGCTTCTTCTATCATATACAGGGCCGGCCGGTCCTTGATGGACCCTCCGGGGTTGAAGTACTCGAGCTTTGCCAGGACCTCGACGGATTGATTGGGATTCAGGCGATGGATCGGGACGAGGGGTGTGTGTCCAACATGATCCAGGATATTGTTGCGCTGTGTTTGCATTGGTGATTGCTCCGCCGGGATCATCCTATCAGCCGGAAAGTGATCGTGTTTCTTGGCAGGGAACGGGCTCTTGCCGGGCAAATCACTACCGGATGGATGCGATTTGATTTCAGCATAAACAAAAATTTTATAAAATTGACAGAGCATTTGCAACGGGCAATTTTCCTCTACGGTCTTGAATCGTTTGGGGGATCGTTTATACTGCAGGGATGGCGGTTGTCAGGAGGCACGGCTCATCCCGGGGGTTTTCAGGCAGAAACTTCTGTTCTTTTCCGGAGAGCGTTTCGTAGCGTGCAATAGCTGGCAATCCATGAATGACCTTTATCAGTCTCCAAGAAACGCTGTGGATGGATGGCCTTCCCTTTCAGAATATTCCTGACCCTGTTTTCCTCCGTTTTCGTGACTACCATGGGGGCGGGTCTGGTGGCGCCGCTCCTGCCCGTTTACGCCCACGAACTCGGTGCCGAAGCGCTCGAGGTCGGCTTGATTTTCGGCTCTTTTTCGCTGACGCGGAGCCTGTTCGTCCCCTATTTCGGCAAATGGTCGGACCGCCGGGGCCGCAAGCCCTTCATCGTGATCGGACTATTCGGCTATTTTCTTGTATCGTTGGCCTTTGCAGCGATGGAGGGGGTCTGGTCGCTGATTGCGATCCGGCTTGCACAAGGCTTCGCTTCCGCCATGGTGCTGCCGGTGGCCCAGGCCTATGTAGGCGACTTGACCCCTACAGGCTGGGAAGGCCGGATGATGGGGGTGTTCAATGTCGCCCTCTACTTCGGTTTGAGCGCGGGCCCGGTGCTCGGCGGGGTGCTCAAGGATTTGGCGGGCATCGATGCGTCCTTCCTCAGCATGGGGGCGCTTGCCTTGTTTGGTTTCCTGTTGAGCCTGGTTCTCCTGCCGCGCGAGATGAAAAACCGGACGAAGGACGCTGCCGCCGCGAAATCGGGATCCAGGCACCCGGGTGGACCCGGGTATCGGGCCCTTCTGAAGACCCCGGCGGTGCGCGCGCTTTTCCTGTTCAGGGTGACCTTTACGACCGCGATAGGCATCACCTGGACCTTTCTGCCGCTTGGCGCGGGGACCCGCCTTGGGCTTTCGAGCTCCGCCATCGGTTTCGTCGTCATGGTGAACGTGCTCGTCGCCGCCCTTTGCCAGGCCCCCATGGGCTACCTTGCAGACCGGATCGACAAAGGGCTCATGGTCGGTATCGGTGGGGTGATGGGCATCGGGGCGATGCTCTTTTTGAACGAGGCCTCGACCTTCTGGGGGCTTGTCCTGGCCAACGGCCTCTTCGGTCTGGCCGGAGGGGTCGCCTTCCCGCCGGTGATGGCCCTGGGGGTGATCGAAGGTCGTTCGGCGCGGGCGATGGGAAGCCTGATGGGGGTCTTGGCATTGGCGCACAGCCTCGGCATGCTCGCAGGGCCTGTGCTGGGGGGATTTTTCATCGACTGGGTTGCTTTTGATTGGGTTTTCAGGCTTGGGGCGGGGATCATCGCGCTCGGAACCCTGATTTTCTGGATGCAATATAAAAGGTGAGACTATGGAGTCTTATGGCGTCATCGAGGTCGATCTGTTTTCGGAGGAGGTCGGCGACGCGGATCACCCCGAAGCGGTCCGCTTCAGGGAGATGCTGGAGGATGTGGCGGCTGAACACGGCTGTTTTCTGATCTACTTCGAGGTAGAGAAGGGGACCGTCGAGTTCGCCTTCGACAGTGATGAACTGATGGCCAAGATCTTGAGGATTTTTGAGGATGGCGGACCGCGTAAGGCTTGATCGAGTCGGGATCGTTCTGGTGGAGCCCCACATCCCGGAAAATATCGGTTCGGTCGCCCGCGCCATGCACAACATGGGCCTGTCACGGTTGACGGTGGTCAACCCCAAGAACTGCGACCTGTCAAGGGTCCTTAAGACCGCTACCGGTTCTTCGATCGATGTGATCGAGGAGATGGACGTCCTGGAGGATTTCAGCGAAGCCGTGGGGCCTTTCGAGTTCGTCGTGGGCACGACCGCCCGCACCGGCACGCTGCGTCCGGCCTTGATGGAGCCGCGGGGACTTGCGCAGTCGCTGATCCCGATCACCTGCGAGAACCGGGTCGCCATTCTGTTCGGGCCCGAGGACAGAGGCCTTTCGAATGAACATCTGCGGCAGTGCCACACCATCGTCACCATCCCGACTGCCTCATTTTCCTCCTTGAACCTGGCCCAGGCCGTGATGGTGATCTGTTATGAACTCTTCCTGGCCGCCGCCGAGGCCCCGCATGTGGCCTTGCCACGCCTGGCCGACCGCTTCGAACTCGAGGGGATGTACGATCACCTCAAGACGGTGTTGACCAAGATCGGTTTCATCGACCGCCAGAATCCGGAGCACTGGATGATCAACATCCGCCGCTTCCTTTCACGGATGCCGCTGCGTGCGCGGGATGTCCGGATCATCCGCGGAATCTGCCGCCAGGTGGATTGGTACACGGGCCAGCACAAGCGGAAGACCGAACGGGCTGATACCGATTGACAAAACGGCGCGGCTCCACTAAACCTCGGTGAGGCGGGTTCTTTCCTGTGCAAAAGCCTTCTCCGAACCGCCGCAACGCCGCCTGTCTTCGGTTTGAACGTGACTCAGCGAAAAGGTGATCGTATGACCTTTGAAAAGAGCATCCTCTGTATCGGCGCCGGCTATGTGGGCGGACCCACCATGGCCGTGATCGCAAATCGCTGCCCGGGCTACCGCGTGACCGTGGTGGACATCGATGCCGAGAAGATTGCGCAGTGGAACTCGGCCGAGCTGCCCATCTATGAGCCCGGGCTCGATGAGGTGGTCAAAGCGGCGCGGGGCCGCAACCTCTTCTTCAGCACCGATATGCCGAACGGCATCCGGGAGGCGGACATCATCTTTGTGAGCGTCAATACGCCCACCAAACAGTTCGGGGCGGGTGCGGGCATGGCGGCGGATCTCCAGTACTGGGAAAAGACGGCGCGTGAGATCAGGCGCTATGCGGAGTCGCCCAAGATCATCGTCGAAAAAAGCACCCTGCCTGTCAAGACCGCCAAGGCCATGGAGCGCATCCTCAATACGAGCCGGCACCCTGTCCGATTCGACGTCCTCTCGAACCCCGAATTTCTGGCCGAGGGGACGGCCATCAAAGATCTGGAGGACCCGGACAGGGTCCTCATCGGGTCTGCCGAAACGCCGGAAGGGATCCTGGCCAGGGATGAACTCGTGCGGCTTTACGCCCACTGGGTTCCGCGGGAGCGCATCCTCACTTCCAACGTCTGGAGCAGCGAACTGTCGAAGCTTGTGGCGAATGCCTTCTTGGCCCAGCGGATTTCCTCGATCAACGCCATCAGTGCACTGTGCGAACGGACGGATGCGGATGTGGTCGAGGTGGCCGAAGCCGTCGGGATGGATCGGCGCGTGGGTCCGAAGTTTTTGAATGCGAGTGTAGGCTTCGGCGGCTCCTGCTTCAAGAAGGATATCCTCAACCTGGTGTATCTGTGCCGCTCGTACGGGTTGGAGGAGGTGGCGGATTACTGGCTGGGGGTGCTGCGCATCAACGACTATCAGAAGGACCGGTTCGTGCTGAACATGCTCGGGGCCATGTTCAATACCTTGGCGGGCAAGCAGATCAGCCTGTTCGGTTTCGCTTTCAAGGCCAACACCGGTGACACCCGGGAGAGCCCCGCCATATTCGTGGCCCGCAAACTGTTGGAGGAACGCGCTAGGCTGGTGATTTCCGACCCGAAGGCGATCCGGCAGGCACGCCTCGATCTGCGGGATGTCGATGGCGATGTCCGTTACGAAGAGGATCCCTACGCGGCCGCAGCAGGTTCGGATGCCATCGCTGTCCTGACGGAGTGGGGTCTTTACGCGGACCTCGATTACGATCGGATTTTTCGTTCCATGGGAAAACCGGCGTTTATCTTCGACGGAAGGAATATCCTGGACCATTGCCGATTGTTCGAGATGGGCTTCAATGTGTACGCGATCGGCAAGCCGCCGCTCACCCATTTTATCTGAGGTCTTTGCCGGGCAAGGTTCTTTCGGCACCAGATCGACGCCGGTTCGTTTCCAAGCCTGTGGGAGGCTTTGCCTGCTTTTGAGTGGCGCTTTGTGAGATTTTGAACGTTTTTCGTAAAGGGCGGAGACCGGCGGGAAAACGCACGGGAAAAGGTTTTAGCAGGGAAGACCTTTAGAGGCCGGGGCCGCAGGCTTGCAGTTGACAGGGAGAATGGATGCGCCACTGGCAGAAAAGAATACTGGTTACGGGCGGGGCCGGTTTCCTGGGTTCACATCTTTGCGAGCGTCTGATGGCGGAGGGTCATGATGTCCTCTGCCTCGACAATTTTTTCACGGGCTCCAAACGGAACGTCGCGCACTTGCTCGGCAGGCCCAATTTCGAACTGCTCCGTCACGATCTCGTGCAGCCCATCCTGCTCGAAGTGGACGAGATCTACAACCTCGCTTGTCCGGCTTCACCGGTTCACTATCAGTACAATCCCGTCAAAACGGTCAAGACCAGCGTGATGGGCGCTATCAACATGCTCGGATTGGCCAAGCGCGTCAAGGCGAAGATCCTGCAGGCATCCACGAGCGAGGTGTACGGAGACCCGCAGGAGCATCCGCAGCACGAGACCTATTGGGGGCATGTGAATCCCATCGGTCGGCGGGCCTGTTACGACGAGGGTAAGCGGTGCGCCGAAACGCTCTTTTTCGACTACCACCGGCAGAACGGCGTCAACATCCGTGTGGCAAGGATCTTCAATACCTACGGCCCTCGAATGCACCCCAACGACGGCCGCGTCGTCAGCAATTTCATCGTCCAGGCCTTGAGCGGGAAGCCTATCACCCTGTATGGAGATGGACTGCAGACCCGGTCGTTCTGCTTCGTGGACGATCTGATCGAGGGGTTGATGCGCTTGATGGCCGCGCCCGATGATCTGACCGGGCCGGTGAACCTCGGGAATCCAGACGAATTTTCGATCAGGGAGCTCGCCGAGCAGATCGTCCGCCTCACCGGAAGTTCATCGACGTTCGTTTACGAACCGCGGCCCTGTGATGACCCTTTGCAGCGGCGGCCGGACATCGGGCTGGCGATGGAACGCCTTGGATGGCGCCCGAGGACCCAACTCGGGGAGGGTTTGGCCAGGACCATCCGCTATTTCAGGGAGACCGTATCGGAATCGAATGGATGAACCTTTTGATTTTTCTGCAAAAGTAACGGTAAGCTCTGCGGGTTGATCATGCTGAAAAAAAACCAGCCGCTCAAAGAGCGGCTGGTTTTCAGGAGGAAAGAGTGATTTTTGATATAGGTATTCTGCAATATGCTTGCCAAAATGT
>Ga0209270_1000713_pt1 | contig 62078 bp, 53 predicted proteins | sample MTBAKSrepl1MetaG_FD_187456 | JGI IMG/M metagenome (GOLD analysis project Ga0209270, IMG submission 187456) | Enrichment culture microbial communities from Arthur Kill intertidal strait, New Jersey, USA, that are MTBE-degrading - MTBE-AKS1... | ecosystem: Environmental > Aquatic > Marine >... | reverse complement strand
CAAATAGGTCTTGCGTTTCAGTTCTTCTTGGGTCATTTGAATTGTCCATTTCATGTAGTTAATTTTCATGCCTTTTTAGGACATTTCTAATTTGCTACTTTAGGACATTATCATGTTGCCACTACAGTTGATTAGCAACTCTTATGGAACGTTAAGAAACCTGTTATACTTATTGTACGGTTCATAATAAGGCTTTCCTATTTGAGTTGACTTTGATCATTAGTTGTCAACATACAAATTTACACCTTTACTATATTCAACTCGAAAACTATACTGATACTTTTACATGCTTATCAGCCGGAGGCTAAAAAATGCGGAAAAAATTGTTACTATCAATCTCAATCATGTTGGCTTTGTCCCTTTTTGTGGCAGGACCATCCTCTTATACTAATGCAAAACAGCTTTTCGCCACCTCGCCCAGCCTTGGAGGCGCAGAAAGTTTTTCTGTCCTGGCTGGTGCGATCGTAACAAATACGGGTCCCACCACTGTGCAAGGAAATCTAGGCATTAGCCCGAGCATCGGGGTGCCACCACATGCCACGGGCTTTCCTCCTGGTATCGTTGGTCCTCCTGGGGTAATCCATGACGCAGATGCAGAGGCAGCAGCAGCTCAGGCTGGCAACACCGCCGCATTCACCGCTCTCGACCAAGGATGCGATGTGACTTATGCCGGGGTTCAAGACCTCACCCTGGTATCACCACTCGGACCAGGCACCTATTGTGCCGAGGCCTTCATACTGACTGGAAACCTGACTCTCGAAGGGGCAGGCGTCTGGATTTTCAAATCCGCTTCCACCCTGATCACATCTTCCGGTTCATCGGTGACTGGCGGTGATCCCTGCAATGTTTGGTGGCGGGTAGTTTCATCTGCGACTCTTGCTACAAATAGCACCATGATTGGTAATGTTCTTGCTCTTACTGATATTGCCCTGCAGACCGGCGCAACCCTGAACGGTCGTGTCCTGGCACAAACCGGGCAGGTAACGTTGGACTCAAACATCATAAGTGGTCCCTTCTGCGTCCAGCTACCAACACCCACCAGTACAACCGAAGCACCAACACCAACGGGCACTTCCATACCACCAACAGCCACAGCCGAAGTGCCAACTCCAACAGGCACATACATACCGCCAACAGCCACAGCTGAAGTACCAACAGCGACGAATTTGCCGGTTATGACAGCATTACCCCCCACTGGCGGAGCCCCACTTCAGAGCGAAAGCTCGCCCTGGGGCTTGCTGATCATTGGAGTCTTCAGTGCTCTGGCCCTTGTCTTAGGTTCGCGAGCCTATCGTAAGACTTCTAAGCCGAGGCAGTAAAGTTATTATTGCCCGGAACATCCGCATGACCACCCGACTCAGCAAGCTCGGCTTTTTATCGAGCCTCCTGATAATGGCAATAATGCTCGGTGCTTGTGAAATTAAAGAGACGGGAGAGGCGCTACCTACGCCAATCCCGTCTTTGTTGCCATCATCATTACTGCAACAATCGATGCCTGCGCCGGTGGTTCAACTGACAGCGCAAGCAACCGTGCCTCCCAAACCAATACCCACACCAATTGTCCTTGGACCGCTCTTTGATGCGAATATTGACATTATGGATGGGCCTTTGGAAGTGCCGCTTATGCTCGAGATTCCCGCCCTTAAGGTCAACGCTCCCGTGCTCGGGGTCGGTTTGACCTCCTCGAACGAGATGGATGCGCCTAAAGGTCCGATTGACGACCCCACCTGGCATTCGGCTTTTTGGTATCGCGGCAGTGGGCTTCCGGGAGAGTCAGGTACGGCTACTATTGCTGGGCATCTAAGCGATTCTCTGGGGCGAGATGAGATATTCGTTCACTTAGAGGATCTGAAGTTGGGTGATAGCATCATCATCCACTATACAGAGCAAAACCTTGACTTTACCTTCACTGTTGATCAGGTTGTAATCTATTCCCTCGAGGAGTCCTCTGACCCAGCCATGCTTGAGAAGATTTTTGGCACTGGACCAGTTACCGGCAAGCCGGCACAGCCCTCCCCGGATGGCATATCCCGCCTGACCCTCATCACCTGCACAGGAAGCGTGGTCAATGGGCGGTTTGACCATCACGTTGTGGTTTTTGCGACGCTGAAAAAGTGAAATATCGTCCCTCTTTCTGGAGCAAAGGGTAAACAGTCAATAGTTTTCAGCTGATTAAATAGGGGAGAACGCAAGCTGGTCTCAATGCCAAAACCCGCCAGGCACCCATTGCTCCCAATCCCCAACAGATCATTTGCATCTCCTGCAACCCCAGTACCCTCGCCCACGATTTGAAGCATTTCAGCGAGGCTGGTTATAGCCTGCAGAGCGTGCGTGCTATTAACGTATTCTCCAAAACCGCGCACGTGGAAACGATGGTGTTGATTTCAAAGGATAATTTGTAAAAGACTTGAAAACAACGAGCTTGAATTCTTCTAAGGCTCTTGAAGCTGGAAACCAGGGAAACATTGGTGTCTGGAAATTGCTTAATTCCAAGTAAAAACCCTCGAGAATCGGTGCGGATTTGTAAGCAAGCGATTCATTTGGTAATAAATGCCCGGTTCCCCATCGGTAGCATAGTAGTCTTTAGCGACCCTAGTCAATCCTACAAGAATCCTATAATAGACTAATTATAAATTTGTTGATTAGCAACTCTTATGGAACGTTAAGAAACCTGTTATACCGTATTGTACGGTTCATAATAAGGCTTTCCTATTTGAGTTGACTTTGATCATTAGTTGTCAACATACAAATTTACACCTTTACTCTATTCAACTCGAAAACTATACTGATACTTTTACATGCTTATCAGCCGGAGGCTAAAAAATGCGGAAAAAATGTTTCTATCAATTTCAATCATGTTGGCGTTGCACTGGTGCAGAACGGTTATGAGAGACAACAAGTTCTGCGGTAGATTTATTTATATTTCTGCAGTATAACTATTTTATGGTCTAAATCAAAGAAAGGCGGCTGTTTAACACGCGTGTAGTCCAATGTGCGTACGCAAAAGCGACCGAAAGGTAAAGAAAAATGAACGATTATGTTATTTGCACTGACTCTGCGTGTGACATCAACCCGACCATGCTGGAAAAATGGGGCATCCGGTATTTAAGTATGTCTTTTATATTTCAGGGCTCACCCACTGAGTATCTGAAACATGATATGGAAATCGGTGAGTTCTATCAGAAAATGCGAGACGGCGGCATTGCCAAAACTGCTGCGGCAAATCCGGTAGCCTTTACACGCCTATTCGAAGGTGTTTTGAAAGAGGGCAAAGATGTTCTGTACCTTGGCCTTTCGGGTGCACTTAGTACCACCTTCAATTCAGCGGAAATTGCCGCAAGCGAACTGCGGGAGGCTTATCCCAATTGTAAAATTATCACGGTGGACACGCTTTCTGCGTCCGCAGGAGAAGGTCTGCTGGTATATCTCGCCACAGAGCAGAAGAAAAAGGGCGTAACCCTAGAAGAAAATGCAGCCTACCTTGAAGGCATAAAACTGAATGTGTGTCACAGGTTCATTGTGGATGATTTGGTTTACCTCAAAGGAGGTGGCAGAGTGAGTGCAGTGGCGGCAGTGGCCGGAGAAATACTTAGCATCAAGCCGATTCTATATGTGAACGAAGAAGGCAAACCGCTGAATATCGCAAAGGTGCGTGGCAAAAAAGCTGCTTTGAATAACCTTGTCGATACATATGGATCGCTTGCGATGCATCCAGAAACAGGTCCGGTATTCATTTCTCATGCTGATTGCCAGGATGGTGTCGAATTTCTGTCGCAGGCTTTGAAAAACACCTACGGAGTCGAAACCGATCTTGTGACAGATATCGGAACCGTTCTTGGCGCACACACCGGACCTGGTGCAGTCGCACTCTTCTTTATTGGAAAACAACGCTGATTACGCGAGCAATGAACCCTATCAGGAAAGGAAGGAGTCTATTTATGTCAGATTATGTAATAATCACTGATTCATCAAGTGATCTCACTCAGGAAATCGTTGAGAAGTATCATATTGAGGTGGTACCCCTCACGGTAACAGTCGAAGGCAAGGATTACAAAAACTACCTCGATGAAAGAGAAATCAAGTTTGTCGAATTGTTCGACCATTTAAGAGCCGGGCATAATGTTATTACAGCAGCCGTTAATGTTGAGGCTTTTACGGAGGCAATGAAGAAGCACCTTGAAAAAGGATGCGATATTCTGTACATTGGTTTCGCATCTACATTGAGTAGCACGTTCCAAAGCGCTGTGATTGCTGCCCAGGAACTTAAGAATGAATACCCAAACAACAAAATCTATTACGTTGACACAAAGAGCGCGTCATTAGGTGAAGGCCTTGCTGTTTATCTTTCTGCGTTAAAGAAGGATGAGGGAAAAACCATCGACGAGGTATATCATTATGTCAGTGAGATGAGTCCCAAGGTGGCACATTGGTTTACAGTTAATGATTTGTTTTTCCTCAAAAAAGGTGGCCGTTTGAACGCAACAACTGCCGTTGTGGGAACCATGTTGTCAATTAAGCCGGTTTTGCATTTCGACCCAGACGGAAAACTGCAAAGTGTAGCTAACATTCGCAGCAGAAAGGCTTCTCTAAGAATGCTTGCGGATAATTTTGAAAAAAGCTGTACAGATAAGTCTATTGCGTGTATCTCTCATGGTGACTGCATGGAAGATGTTGAATATTTGTCATCTTTGTTGAGAGAAAAGGGTGCTGAGACGATAATCGTTAATTATCTTGGACCCGTAAACAGCGTACATTCTGGTCCTGGTACAATGGCACTATTCTTTCAATCCGATGGAAGATAGAATTAAAGAAACTCCTTACCACCCGTAAAAAAGGTAGTAAGGAGAACCAACAGGAAACCTTGATCATGAAAACAAAACCATTGTTATGGACATTCTTTCAAAGCTAAATGAACTTGGTAAAACAATAATCGTTGTCACCCATGATGAAGATGTGCTAGATTATTTTGATCGAATCATAAATCTGGATTAAATATTGAAGGACTTATGGCAGTTTAAACAATTCGTAAACAGGAATAAGTAATTTCACACCACATAATCCCAACACAAGATGACCTAAAAAACTTATAAAAAAGCGCTTAATTTAACTAGTGAGTACGTAACACTTTAATAAATCTCATATAGATAGATCAAATTGTGATTATTTAAGAGGGCATCCCTTACATTTTTTAGAAATAGTCAAAATCTTCTGATATGTTCCCACAAACGAGGGTCAATCTTGGATATGTTCCTGTACAGAGGATTTCTAATAAAATTTTAGACCTGAGAATTATTGACATCAATGCTGTCCTTTCGAGCCACGTAGAGACGATCGTGTTATTAAATCAGCAATAATGTGATTATTCGAAAAGTGATCAGAGATGAGAATGGATTTGAATAAAAACAAGGTGCCAACAGAAGCGTTTCGAGCATCGGATCTCCTCAAGGAGATACTTGAAAAAAAACTTGTTGCGGTGTACCTGTATGGTTCCGCAGTAATGGGTGGGTTGCGTGTCGATAGCGATGTCGACATTTTGGCTGTAACAAACAGCAGTTTGTCCGAAATGACCAGGAGAGAGCTTTCAGAAGGGCTGATGCAAATTTCCGGGAAACCGCGGGAGGTTTCTGCAAACAGACCTTTGGAAGTCACTGTTATTAATCAAAAAGATGTTATTCCCTGGCAATTTCCTCCCAAATTCGAGTTCATGTACGGTGAATGGTTAAGAGAGCAGTTCGAAAAAGGGGATATTCCCGGGTCAACGATTGATCCGGACCTGGCTTTGCTTTTAGCTCAATTGGAGAGGAATAGTATTAATCTATTCGGACCAAGGGCGGGGGAAGTGCTGGCCCCTATACCATCGGCCGACATTCAAAGAGCAATGAGAGACTCTTTGCCCGGCTTGATTGCGGCTGCCAAAGGAGACGAACGAAACGTGATTTTGACATTAGCAAGGATGTGGTTCACTGCCTCCACGGGTGAATTTAGCTCAAAAGACCTGGCTGCGGATTGGGCAATCCCTCAACTTCCTGACGAGAATGCCGGTTTGCTCGATATTGCGAGAAGAGCCTATTTAGGAGAGTATGTTGACGACTGGAAAGGGTCGGAGACCGAGGTTGCGTCCCTTATAGATCAAATGAGAAAGTCAATAGAACCCCTGCTAAATATCTGAAACCTCTTACAGGTTTTTTGGCTTAAAGGGAGGCTAGGCCAAACGAATTTCAACAAAAAATCAAGGTTACTGGCAACTATCGATAGTTTACATCACCTGCTTGATTTCGAATAATTAAGTGTCCATCGGGTAAAATGAAATGGACATAAGCTGATTGGAGGAAAGCAGTGCAACGATGAGTGAAATGACCCTTCATTTGCGCGGAGCCATTCTCCCATGTTGGTCATGGGCGTAAAAGAAAATGCCACTGGAGTACCAAGACCCTGACACTCATACAAAAGTAAGTAGGAATTAGTTTAAACATGGTACCAGCAATTAAGTGTATTGGACTTCCAAATCAAATAAGTATTTCTTACTTTGAGACGGGTTCATCTGAAGGAACCCCAATGATTTTGTTACATGGATTAGCGGACTCCTGGCATATCTTTGAACTCCTCATACATTACCTACCCAAGGAAATGCACACCTATGCTATAACCCTAAGAGGTCATGGAAATTCAAGCCGCCCGAACTCAGGCTATGGCACCAGGGATTTCGAAGGAGATCTTGTGCTGTTCATGGATTCCCTGAATATTGAAAAAGCCGTTATTCTGGGAGCATCCAGTGGAGGTTTTCCAGCCAGAAGTTTTGCCATAAATCATGCGGAACGCACATTGGCACTTGTGCTTCTCGGCTCACCTGCAACTCTTCAGGGTGTTCCAGCGGCTCAAGAGGTTTGGAACTCTACCATATCGAAATTGACAGACCCGGTTGACATGGAATTTGTAAAAATATTCTTATTGAGCACTCTTTCTAAGCCAATTCCCCAAGAGTTCATGGAGATGATTCTTCAGGAAAATTTGAAACTTCCAGCCAGGGTATGGCGGGATACGACTGAAGGGATGATGAATGAGGAATTTCCCGGGCAACTCGACAAAATCAATTCGCCTACTCTTATTATTTGGGGAGACCAGGACAGGTTGATAACAAGAAGTAGTCAAGAGGGGTTGGCCAAAGTGATACCTCGTTCCAAGCTTGTAGTCCATAAAAACGCAGGTCATATGTTGTATTGTGAAGATCCTAAAGGTGTTGCATCAGAAATTACGACGTTCATTGAGGAAATTCAAAACAAGGGATTAGTGTGATATGGATCAGAGCATCTACCAATTGAAGAATGCCATACAACCTTTTGCTTAAACGGGTAAAGTCATCGTAGGAGAAACATGTCGTCGGTTTTTCGAAATCATACAAATATTGCAGGAATCACTGATGATTATTTCAAGGTCAGAGCGTTCCTTTTGAACCTGAGCTATTCAGAATTCGTCTATGCCCGTTGGGATTGGATGATAACCCATAGTTACCTGGACAAAACCATGGTTGGTAAAATTGGAATTTGGGAAGAAAATGGCGAAACCGTCGCCATCGCCACCTTCGACACCCGTCCAGGAATTGCGTATTGCCTGACAGATCCGAATTACACGGGTCTGAAAGAAGAAATGCTGAAGTATGCTGAAGAACACTTATCAACAGCTGAGGGTTTTGAAATCGTGATACCCGATACAGATCTCGATTTTCAAGACATCGCTGCCCGGTCAGGGTATGTAGCTACAGAGGACAAAGAATCGGATGCCGTCTTTTATGTCGATAAAACCTCCTTGGCTTATGAACTACCGGAAGGATTCCGGATTACCACGTTAAAGGATGAGTTCAATTTGCTACAATATAGGCGCGTATTATGGAAGGGTTTCAACCATGAATTGAAGGGGGAAGGCTTGTTCACCTTTACTTTGGAAGATGAACAAAGCGCGAAAGAGGAATTGCTTCGTCCTAATGTCGACCTGGATCTTAAGGTCGCGGTGGTTTCTCCGGAAGGAAATTTCGTATCCTATTGCGGCATGTGGTATGACCCGGCAACGGATTTTGCCCTGGTAGAGCCGGTGGCCACTGACCCGGAATATCGGGGCTTGGGTTTGGGGAAGGCAGCCGTTCTGGAAGGTGTTCGGAGGGTGGGGTTGCTCGGAGCAAAACTGGCTTTTGTCGGTTCGTCTCAACAATTTTATTACAGCATCGGCTTTCGCCCCTTCGCGACTTCAACGAATTGGAAAAAGTAGTGACCAGCAATTCCAGTTGATGTCAATAATTGCGAATAAATTGTAGAAAACTAACCATCAAAGAAATAATTGGATAGGTAAAAAGATTATTATGAAACTACATGCGTCACATTGTGTATTTCCAACACCAGACATTCACAAAACTGCTAAGTTTTATGTTGAAAAATTGGGTTTTCGTCGGGTGGATTATTTGGACGCCAAAGAGAAGCACATCTGTCTCTATCGTGATGGGGTTGAGTTCATCCTGACACAAGCCAATAGTGATCGGATCTTTCCTAACCGGGAATTGTACGGATATGGAGAAGATGCTTACGTCATCACAGAATGCCAGCAGGAGTTACAGGACGAGTTTGAGGAAAAAGGGGTTAAAATTATCCAAAGATTACACAAAACAGATTATCACAACCTGGAATTCTCGATTGAAGATATCGATGGAAGGTGGATTTGTTTTGGAATTAAGCAAACCTGACCAGTTATTCGCAATTCAAGCTGTGTCGCAAGCAACTCGATGCCCTGCCAATTCAGAAAGGATAATCATGTCTAAAAGATTGAAATTAGCGCTTATCGGGGGTGCTGTGTTGGGAATTATCTGTGTGGTTGGAGCATACCTGCGTTCGGGGGGAACAGCTTCACCCACTTTCATTTTTGCTCTCTGGTTCAACCGTGTCATCATCGGGTTGGCTGTGGGAGCACCCTGGGATACCACAAGCAAAAGCAAGAATTTGCTTCGTGGAGCAATGCTGGGACTTCTGGTTTCCTTTGCTTTCTATAGCTCCACCGGGTTTGAGGATCCGATCAGTTTTGTTGCCGGTATTGTCTATGGGGTCATCCTCGAAGCCTGGCTTACTGGTCTCAAAAACAATCCAAAAATCACATAAAACATAAGCAAGGCTGAGTCTTGAAACAGAAAGATTTGCATAATTTTCCACTATAATTGAGCGTAAATTACGGATAGGGCTCACGACCCAAAATACGAATAATCCCCCCCACTCGACTCTCAGGAGGCAACAAAAATGAATAAAGACCTTACTCGAAAATCTCGCTCAGTAAAAACAATCAGGCTCGCTCTTTCTTTACTTCTGGCGTTCGTGATGCTCTTTGGGCTTGTTGCCTGCGGGGAACCAAAACCATCAGAAACAGAAGCGCCAATCGTGCAACAAGAGCCGGATCCACAAGCTCTGCAAACGGCAACCGAAGTTGTTGACACAGAACCGGTCATCGTTGAACGTGATCTGGATCCGCAGCCCTTGCTTTTGGCAAATGAAGCCACCGCGCTAACATTAAGGTATTACATTTATGCCCGTCTGAAGACTGAAGAGCTCTTACAAGCAGATTATGAGTCCATGCCAGAAGGAGCGTTTCAAGCCCAAATGGATGAGCTGGTTGCAATCTGGCAAACAGCAGAAGCGCTTGCATCAGAGGCTGAACGTATCACTGACCAAGCAGTCTTGTTATTGGATACCTCATCTACCTATCAGATAGGAGATTTCGCTCAACCACAAGGTCAATTTACATCACTGGCTTCAAGTCAGTCGGGAGTTCCCGGCATTGCGCTTGCCAGTTATAACGGTCAGGTGATCGACCGGCAGACGTGGTCTGAAAACCTGTCAAAGCAATATGACGCATTACGCGGGGCGCAGCGATACAAGCAGCTCGCTGAACAACTCGGTACTGATACAAAAACCGCTGTCGAGCAGATGGCACTTGCGCAGAAAATCATCCGAAACGCTGCCGACCTGGAAGAAGCCCAGGCAGAAGTAGCCGAATATACCCGCAGCATCAACGTCTTGGAGGGGTACAAGACAGGAAGCAAGGTAGGACTGTTCGTAGGAGCGACCATTGCGACTGGAGGCGGTACCCTAACGGCATTAGCTGGCAGCAGCATGTCTGTTCCGGTGGCAGGAGCCGTGATTGTGGGCGGTGTGGATTGCATTGTGGACGTTGGCAAAACCACCAGCTCCATAATCCTGGGCGAAGACCATCAGGTAACTGTGGATTTCGAAAAAGCAGGGGATGTGATCCAGCCTTTCTCCATGATAATGAGTCTGGTTACAATGGATCCGACATCCGCAATTGACCAGATCGCCGTCTTAGGCGAAGCAATGATGGAATGGAGTAACCCAGGCAAGATCACAGGCATTGCAGTTGAAATGACTAAAAACACGACCTCACGTGTTCTGGCAAAACTGATTGATCTGATGGGAGGAAACCTGCCAGATGTTGAAAAGACCCTGGAAGGTCTAAAACTGCATTTTCCTAAAGAGGAAGGTTCCTCACTATCAGAGCTGATACTGGCTAACACTGTCGGTTCAGAAGAGGCTCAGGCAAAGATGCAAGAGCTAAAGGCTCAAATGGCAAAGTTGGCTGGAGAGGATGTGGACCAAAGCCAGGCACCGCAAGAGACGAAAGTTTCTGATCAGGAGGAAGGAACCCTGACCGGAGAGCAAACGCAACCAGCAACTGGCTCTAATTTAGAGAATAGTATTGCCGGTACTTACAGCAACAGTGCTGTTCTGCAATCTACTGCTGAAGGCGTGGAAGCTGACGGTAGTTTGTCAGTCACATTGCAGCTCAACGAAGGGGGAACAGGCACTGCTACCGTTTACGGCTTTAGCGGCGATGCAGCATACGCAGGCAACTCAGTTCAGTTTTCTGTGCCAATGACCGGCTTGACCTGTGCGTTCGATGGGTCCGCAAGCCAAAGCGGCGGCCATACTTCCATAAGCGGGATCATGCAATGTTCTATGATGGGCGTTACGATAGCCACCTATAGCTGGAGTGCCCAAAAGTAACTATAGCTCAGTTGTCCTAAAAAAATAGCTTGGACGCTCATGCAGATCGATAAACTCTTACAAAAAGGAGATGCCACAAATCGTTTAGAGAAAGCTATCATATTCGCGCATAGAGCCCACAGCAGGCAGCTCCGCAAAGGAACGAACACGCCCTACATTCTGCACCCCATGGAAGCTGCCGCGATCGTGGCAACGATGACAGATGATCCGGAGATCATCCCCGTCGCGGTCCTGCACGATCCCATAGAGGACGCTGGCATATCCCCAGATGAAATCGCAGCAAAATTTGGTGCACGCGTTGCCAATCTCGTTCACGAAGAGACCGAGGACAAACGGGGAGTTATTCAACTGAGAGAAAAAACTGTCGGTACACTTCCTATTTTTTAAGTTTTTGATTCTTTGTCACTGGTTAGCGAGTGATCGTTTTATGTGTTTTCTTGTTTTATTTACGTGGTTTATTCAGCGTGGATGTTAGAATAGTTCACAAGGTTCAGAAAGGTACGCTTCAAGCATTTGAACTGACGTTACCGAAAGGATCAACACAGCATGAGTAGTTTCAAAGATCTGCGTATTGTCGACAATTTTTATCAGACCTCCGCTTTTTTCCCAATGCCAACCGTTTTGGTGGGAACGCTGGCTGAAGATAACTCAACCAGTCTTGGTCCCTATTCACTGGTACAGCCCTACTACATCGCCGGAAGAGATTATTACGCCATGCTGCTGTGCTGCCGTAATTCATCCAATACCGCTCAGCATCTTTTAGCGAGAGGCAGATGCACACTCAATTTCATTCCTGACGATAAAAAGATGTTCAAAGAGGCAGTCAGGCTGGGCTGGCCTGGAGATTCGCCACAGGAAAAAATGAAGGATTTTAAGTTCACGTTAGAGGACGGTTTGATGTCAAAAGAGCATCCCGACGATGTCTTCCCTAAAGTGGTTGCCGAAAGCTTTCAAACGTTCGAGTGCACCTGGATGAGCGATCTTGACGGAGCCGTTGCCGATCAACCGGGATTGCTCGACGGTTACCCTCCGCCCTATCGTGACTTCAACGGGATCACCAGTGAATTTGGTGCGCATTTCATTTTGCGTGTCGACAAGATTTTAATGAAAGAAAAGTATTACAACTGCATTATCAATGGTGTTACAGCAAGAGAATTCCCACGTGTGCCTGTCGATTATGGTTATCGTGATTCCAAGAATTTCTGGTATACACGCTTCACCAGACCGCGCCCCGAAATTCTGCCAATGCGTGAGGGCTCAATCGCTTCAGTGCGTTACGCAGCAGACCGGATCGATCCCGATATCAGGCTAACTGATGAGGCTTGTGCCAAACTGGTCAAGGTCCCACGAATATTCTTAAACACCGCGCTCAAAGGCTGTGTCAGTTGGGCAAAAGAAAACGACGTCTCGCTAATCACCGCAGAGCACATGGATATCATCAACGACAAACGCGCCAAAGAAAAGAAGTAAATCTCACTTCAGCAAAACAGACGCACCAATTTTCAGGTAAGTGTCAATGGAGAATTGCTAAGAAAATGGATTTTTATGAGGTAGTAAATACGAGAAGAACGATCAGGGATTTTACGTCCGATCCCATTCCGCAAGATGTGATCGAAAGAATTATTGATGCCGGGCTGAAAGCTCCCACCAACGACCACATGCGTGACTGGCATTTTGTTGTGATTACCGATAAAACGGTAGCAGCCAGGTGCATTGAAAGAATTCCTACCAGGTTTTCTGAGAGCGAAATCAATTCGATTATCCGTGACTGGAACCTCAATGATGAATGTCAGCAAAACGCATACAAAGCTGCCATTCCCAAGCAATACCGAATGCTACTGGACGCGTCCTTCCTGGTTATTCCATTGCTCAAACAGAAAACAGATATCCTTCACCCTGCAAATCTTTCACATTTGAATGGGTTTGCATCCATTTGGTGCTGTATTGAAAACATATTCCTGGCGACTACCGCTGAAGGCTTTGGTGCAGCCTTAAGAATTCCCTTAGGGGATGAAGCAGAATGGGTAAGAGGGGTAATCGGATTTCCGCAAGATTACCTCATGCCTTGTTTTATCGCCATCGGTAAGCCGCAGGAGAATGCGGTGTATGTGGAGCAAAAACCGTATACCTTGAAAGAAAGAATACACAACAATCACTGGTAGTTAGTTCTCCAGTGATTGTCTGGTGCGGTCTTGAAATCAGAATTTTTTCTCAGACAGCCAACAAGCCAGATTTACCTATTTCCTAAATCGAATCCGTCGTTATTCCTTGCGCAAAAAAGTCACAACAAGGTATTTGATTTCGCCATCCCGCCAGAAAATGAGCTGAGTGGTTTCTCCGTCCAACCGTAGACCGGGCACTTTACGGTAGGTTTCACCTGCATAATGAATTTCAATTTCATCGCGGTCGCCAAATTGAACCGTAACGGGGGTCTGGCAAACAAAGGACGTCAATGTTCCAGCCGGCAGGGTTAGAGTCTGCTGTTCGCCGAATACATCTACATAGGTAACATCTCGCGGCGAAGAAAGAAGTTCTGATGGATCAAGCAGATATGAGTCAAAAACCAGGCGCCCACCCTCAAATTGAAAACTGACTTCCAACTGGCGGGTCAGGATTTCCTCTTTTACCATGCCGGTCATCCCTGGCTGACGCGCACCACGCCCTTTAGGGGTGTGGGAATAAGGATCCGTGGGGAAAGCGCCGTACTCAGCAGGTGTTTTTTGATACCCAAGCCCTGCACGAATATCCCGGTAGAAATCACACAGCTTTCGCGCAACAGGCTCATTTCTAAAGCACACAGCAGTTTCCTGAACTGCCAAAAGAAGTTTCGAAACCATGTGCCAGTAGACGCTCCCCAACCCCTCGTAAGCAAAGAATGTGCCGGAACGTCCGGTAAATTCCGCATGCCGGAAGGTGTTTTCAAACAAACGCTGAATAGCGTCACTTTCCTGTTCTACCAACGCCGCATATTCCAGCTGGTTATGCAGGACTTTCAACGCCTCACGGATATCCTTGATATTACGCAGGTTGCTGCCAAAGTGAAACAGACCGTGAATATCCTGAGTAAAAAGATTGGTATCCCGATCCTCGACCAGCCTGGTGGGCAATTTCAAATGACTGAGTTGTTCAGGCAGCAGCGTGTTCTTTTTAAGGAAAGAGGGCAGGACCCGATCTGGATAGAGTATATACGTGTGCTGATCCGCACGATAGAGCGAACTGCGGCGCAGACTCTCTAAAACCGAAAGCGATTCTTCGCCGCTCAGTAGACCGGAAGATAGAATTGAAACCTGACCTTCGAGCATTTCATACAGGCGGTCCACATAGGCGCAGCTCGAATCAAGCCGCAATAAATTATAAGAATGATAGAGCCCGTCCGATCGCCGGTTGGAACGTAAACTATGCTCTATGAAATCTTGGGTTGTATCCAGAAACGCCAGTAGATCGTAGGCCGACACCTGGCTCATAGTTCCGCTAAATCCGTGATCGTAGATCTCCGAACGATAGCCGCTGCCAGCCTCGCCAAGCGCATCCATCATCTTCCGGCGCAATTCTGGTGTGAATTCACCACTCAAATTGGGCTGGAAGTTCTGAAAAACTGCGGCAATTGTTTGAAGTAAATTAGCGACTTCACTGCGAAGCGAAAACTCGCCCTTTTCATCCTTAATCAGGTGGCGGAAAACCGCGACGAAACGCCTCAGGTAACCCAAGGTGACGACCGAAAGGCCGTAACCCACCAAAGCGTTGTTGGCGTCGTTCCATTCCGGCCGCTGGGTGTTCATCCAAATCCCGCCTTCAGGGACGAAATTAACCAACTTGGCTAACAGAAGCGTGAGCAGCTTTTCTGCGAGCGAGGCATGAATTACACTACCGTCCGTTGCAAACAGCAGACGCCCATCATTGCCATACTGACGCACCAGTTTAACTACGCTTTCATTCAGCGCATGATCGAACACAATCGTGTTGTGTGGATCCTTTAGCAATTCCTTGTAAGGTTTAATTCGATAAGGCACATTCGCGTAACTTAGCACTGGCTTGTTTAGTCGTTCACGCAGCAGTCCCGGGTGAAAACGGTCGCTGGCTTCCATTAATTTTAGTAAATAGATGATTTGATGATCGCTCCAATAACCAATATTCGCCCAGGGATTGCCCTCTTCGGGGACTTCCCAACCTATCCCAGCACGGCTAACTCGGTAAGGGTTATATCCATCCGCCGTGGTAGCACACAAGAAAGTATCTATAGTAGATTCCACGAATTGAGGGAATGAGTAAACCAGCGCTTCCCAATTTTGGAAGATATCACGCCAATTACCCGCATAATCCAGGCGTTGTGAGCCGTCCTCTCTTTTTAGGTTGATTGAAAATACATTCCACGGTCGGCTGGGGTCACCATGCCGGCGACTGAACGTAAGAGGTAAATAGGTGTTGAGCAGCCGGCGCAGATTGAGGTTCTCCAGTTCTGCAGCGCGGGAACGCATCTCCGAAAGACTCAATCTGTCTGGCATAGCTGCAAAAAACTCAGCGTGAGCAACTGGTAGATTATGTTGGTGGGCAGAGACATAGTCGAGCAAGTCAGATTTTTCGACCCAGTAGTTTTGTGCGAATATACCTCCGCGCATGACGTTAAACAGCGTGTTTGCAAAATGGTGTGTGCTTGCGTGGATTTTCTCTGAAACTTGTAATCCATCAGCATTTGTCACATACTTCTGCAAATTCGACGTATTAAATTCAATGTCCTGTTCAATTACGTGTTGCTTCGAATCCAGTGTCTTTTGTAAGAAATCTCGCAGCTGTGCCAGAGCATTGTGATCTTGATTTACATCAGCTACCAGGTACCATTGGGCTACTTGTTCCGCTTCCAAATGCAGCTTTGCATGAACAAAATACGCGCCGCGTTCACCCCTAACTTCTGTCTCAGTTTCTAAGCTTGCCCCAAAACGGAAATTGGTCAACTGTTTGGAAGAGAGCAGTATATGTTCAGGTTTCAGCCCAACCTGAAAAACTGCATTTGCAGCCAGCGATTCGCTTGGCTCAGCCAGGTCTGTCAATCGAGAGTTAAGTCCAAAGATGCCCAAGTTGGTCTCTTCATCTAATTCGCTGCGTTTGTAGGCATCCAGCAGGCAGCTGAAAACGTTTTGGGTCTGAGAACTGACATTTGCTGGAAGAATATTTTGAAAACCATCTAAAACATCCACATCACAGGAACAGTTTTGGGTGTTGCTCAGCCAAGCCGTTTTGATAAAACCGGAGCGGTCTCCTGTGCGCCAGCTATATCGGATGACCAGCTCAAGAGATCGATTGATTTCTTCAAAAATCAGCGTGGTTCCAGGAATGTTCTTATAGAGATTGCGTTCGACTTGATATTGTCCATCCTGCCGAATCGAAAATGGCTCCCAAAGCCACGTCTGGTCGCCGCGTGTAACACGTAAGATTGTTTTTACGCCCGTGTTTTCGAAATTTTCGGTGAGTTTATCTTCGGTGTAGTACGGAAACAATGCATTTTCAGCATTTACTCGCCCAGCACTAAGTCCGCCCGTTGAAGAAATAAACAACCAGTGATCAGCACCGCTGACAATGCTCATGAAAAATGGCGGCATGGCATCATAGTTCTGGATTTTATAAAACGTCTCACCGAGTATGTTAACATAACCCCCAACGGGTTCCACCGAAGGGGGTGTAAGCAAAGTACCTCCAATAAGGGTCGGTACATTTTTAGTATGCATGCGATTTATTCTCCACCGCTGAGGATTTTTTAACTCAGGCTACTAACAAACCGTTACGTTTTATCACATCCGCAAACCAGTAAGCACTGTCTTTAATCGTGCGTTTTTGAGTTTCGTAATCGACATGTATGGCACCAAATCGCTGGGAATATCCCCTGGACCACTCGAAGTTATCCATCAACGACCACTGCAAGTAAGCAGTGACGGGGATTCCAGCCTGGATCGCATCCCAAACGACCTTGAGGTGCGTATGCAAGTATTCAATCCGTCTCTGATCGTGAACTTTTCCAAATTCGTCGGGTCCATCAGCGTAGCTGGCGCCATTTTCTGTGACCATGAGTTGCTTGGGGTGATACTCCCTGTTCGTCCGCTCAAGGATTTCATGCAGACCCTCTGGATAGAGCTCCCATCCCATGTCAGTTTTTGGTACATCCCGTTTCTCGTTATGAACCCCATCCGTGGTTGCTGAAACAACCATCCTGGTGTAGTAATTGATTCCCAGAAGATCAGTCTCCTGGGAAATGATGTCCATATCACCGGGTTGGATAAATTCTGGCTCTGTCGATTCCAATACGCCCATGCGCACGTAATCCTCAAGCATATCCTGGGGATAGCCACGCCCATAAAGCGGATCAGCGAACCAGCGAATAAGCTCGCCATCCATAAAGCGGATTTTATCCTCGCTAGCCGGGACTTCAGGGTCGTTGTGAATTGGGCTCATGTTGAGCACGATCCCGACCTTCACATCCGGAACAGCTCTGCGCAATTCTTTCACTCCGACACCGTGTGCCAGCAACAGGTGGTGAGCTGCCAGGATACCTTTGGAACGGTCTTTCATACCAGGAGCATGTTCACCGATGGTATAGCTGAGATGGCTGGCACACCAGGGCTCGTTGATGGTGAACCAATATTTGATCCTGTCGCCGAGGTGCCGGGCAACCACACCTGTGTACTCGGCAAAGGCGTCCACCACATCACGATTCAACCAGGCATTTTCCAGCGCTGTTGGCAGGTCCCAATGATACAAGGTTGCCAGGGGTGTTATACCCGCTTCCAGCAAACCATCGACCAACCGGCTGTAAAAGTCCAAACCGGGTTGGTTGATTTTTCCACGACCATCAGGGAGGATTCGTGGCCATCCCAGGGAAAAGCGGTAATATCGATAACCCAATGACTGCATCATTTTGATGTCTTCCTGCCAACGATGGTAATGATCACAAGCAACATCACCGCTGTCACCATTCAGCGTTTTCCCGGGAGTATGCGAGAAGGCATCCCAAATTGATTCACCTCTCCCATCTTCGTGCGCCGCCCCTTCGATCTGGTAAGAACAGGTGGCAGTGCCAAACATAAAGTTATCAGGAAATTTCAGAATAGTCGTCATGGATTATTTTTTCTCCCTTAGTTGAGTTGTTTGAATGTATTCTTGAGTAACGGGTAAAGCCCCCGGTATATTTCATAAGCGTCGCGATAAGCCTGGAAATTGGCTGCGTTGGGCGTTGTTTTACCGGTGATGTGGATGGTTTCACGACAAGCCGTAGCAACGTCCGGCCAGGCACCCACCCCGACCCCAGCCAACAGGGCTGCGCCAAAAGCACCGCCTTCAGTCGTATTGACGCTCACTAATTCGCTCTCCAACACATCTGCCAAGATCTGGCGCCACAAAGCTCCTTTGGTTCCGCCGCCCGAAGCGCGAACTTGCGAAATCTGTTCCAGTCCAGCATTACGGATCAGGTTGAAACTGTCTTTCAAACCGAAGGCGACTCCTTCCAGTACGGCACGGGTCATGTGACCACGTCTATGACGCAGCGTCAAACCAATAAAAGCTCCGCGTGCAAGGGGATCAGGATGAGGAGTGCGTTCACCGCTCAGATAGGGCAAAAAAAGCAAGCCTTCACTACCTGCCGGTACGTTTTCGGCTTCCCGCAGCAATTCATCAAAGCTCATTTCCGGTGCAAGCGTATCGCGATACCACTGCAGACTGCCCGCTGCTGAAAGCATTACACCCATAAAATGCCACAGACCCGGAGCGGCATGACAAAAAGCGTGCAAGCGTCCTTCCGGTTCAACAAACGGAGCAGGAGTGGTCGCGAAGATCACACCGCTGGTGCCAACAACCAGCCCAACGATGCCTGGTTCCACAGCCCCAACACCCACCGCTCCAGCCGCCTGGTCACCCCCACCAGCCGTCACTGGAATTCCCTTTACCAGTCCGCACAGAGCAGCAGCGTATTCGTTTACTTGACCAGTAATCTCCGGACCTTCAAAGGTTGGCGGCATCCATTCGCGGGGAATATCCAGTGTATCAAGCAATTCTTCAGACCAATCTCTTGCCTTGAGGTCAAACAAAACCGTACCAGAGCCGTCAGCTTTATCCATGGCCAGCTCGCCGGTCAGTTTATAACGAATGTAATCCTTGGGCAGAAGGACATGGCTGACCATGGCATAGATTTCTGGTTCGTTTTCGGCGACCCAAAGGATCTTGGGTGCCGTGAATCCTGTTAGAGCCACGTTGCCGCTGATCTGGATGAATTTTTCTTTACCGACACGCGCATGGATCTCATCACACTGCGCCTGGCAGCGTTGATCGTTCCACAAGATGGCTGGTCGCAGTACTTTGCCATCCGCGTCCAACAAAACTAATCCATGCATTTGCCCGGTCAACCCAATTGCTTCGATTTCTTTTGGGTCAACACCTGTCTGGGAGATGAGACTGCGAATACTGTTAATGACTGCCTGCCACCACATATCCGGGTCTTGCTCAGACCACAATGGCTTGGGAGTTGAAAGCGTGTGTGGAGAAGAAGCCGTGCCTAAGACCTCGCCTTTCCTGTCTATCAGCAGTGCTTTGCTGCCAGTGGTTGAAACATCAAGCCCTAAAATGAATGCCATAGCGTACTCCAATCAAACGATTGTCACTGGGCAATCGAACACCCGGTCTTTTACCATCTGGGTTGTTTCGCCAGCAACTTCAAAATCAGCTTCCAGGCGGATATCATCCGAGGAGCTACCAATCATGAGTTTTACTGCTCCGGGCTCCAACACCAGCTGCAAACCTTCGCCATAATATGCCAGCATATTGACAGGCAGATCGAACTGGACGGTTTTTTTATCTCCTGGCAGCAGGTGAATGCGGGTAAAGCCACGTAATTCCTTCACCGGTCGTGGGTAATGGGCATATTCGTCACGGGTATAGAGCTGCACAACCTCATCCCCCGCCACTTTACCAATATTGCGGACATCAAAGGTGATTTGCACGGTTTCATCCAACCCTGCGTGTTCTTTTTCAAGTTTCATGTTGCTATATTCGAATTGGGTATAACTCAAACCATGCCCAAAAGGAAAGAGCGGTTTGACACTTTCATTGACATAATCGCCATAGATGTTGGAGCGCATACCAGAGGGTTTATAGTTATAAAACACCGGCACTTGCCCAACTGAACGAGCGATCGAGACGGGCAACTTGCCTCCTGGGTTGTACTCTCCCAGGATGGCACTAACGATAGCACCAGCGCCCTCCTCACCCGGTACCCAGGCTTCCAGGACGGCATTGGCAGACTCAACTAACTTAGGAATGGAGAGCGGCCGACCATTGATCAAAACCAGGACCACAGGCTTTCCAGTCTCAAGGATTGCTTGCAGCAATTCAGCTTGGACACCGGGTAAGCCCAGGTCAGTTGAATCCCGGAATTCGCCGGTGGTACAGTCATATCCCAGTCCGGACTTGTGACCCATAACCATGATAGCAACATCAGCACTGCTGGCAAGTTCAACAGCTTCTGCAAAGCCGGATTTATCCTGCGATGCGATATCGCAGCCTTTGGCATAGTCAATTTTCATTGAAGCCGGTAAATCCTGTCTGAAAACTTCAAAGACGGACGAGATTTCAACTGGCATCGTATCAATATCTGCCTTCGTCAGCCCCTCATAACCCGACCCTTCAGGAGGGTCCTGGCACAAAAGCTCACGCATGGAAGCGTAGGAGTAGTCTCCCAACATGCAGCGGGGGTTATCAGCGTTTGGACCAATCAGTGCGATCTTCTTGACCGAATCCTGCAGCGGCAATGCTCCGTCATTCTTAAGCAATACCAGGCTCTGCCTGGCAATCTTCTTAGCCAGCTCCCGGTTGGCAGGGGTTTCAAATTCAACCAACACTGCGCCCTCATCCACATAAGGGTTTTCAAACAACCCTAGTTCGAATTTTTTGCTTAGGTGGCGTGCAACGGCGGTATCAATGGTCTCGAGAGATAATTCACCTGCTTCCAGCGCTTCTTCCAGACCGGGACGATAGCAATCAAAACTGGGCAGTTCAACATCGATCCCAGCTGTGAGGGCTCTGATGGCAGCGTCTTTACGAGTTGGGGAGGATTTGTGATAGTTATGGATCATCACCACAGCTTCATAATCCGAGACAACCACACCGTCAAACCCCAGGGTGTCGCGCAGCAGGTCAGTAAGGATGCGTTTGGAGGCAGCCACTACTTCGCCATCCAGCTCAGGATAGGCATTCATCATCGACATCAAACCCGCGTCGCGGATGGCAGCCTGGAAGGGCTGTAAATAAACATCCCAGAGATCTCTTTCACCAAGATGTACTGGTCCGCAATTCAAGCCTCCCTGTGAGAAGGAGTGACCAACAAAATGCTTGCCAGTTGCCATCACAGCCTGCGTGGGGTCATCCCCCTGCAAGCCCTGGATATAAGCTTTGCCAAATTGGGTCACCAACAGTGGGTCTTCGCCAAAGGTCTCTTCAATGCGACCCCAGCGTGGATCCCGCCCCACATCCAGAACCGGTGCCAACCCCTGGCGTGCGCCCATTGCCAGCATCTGTTTGCGGATTTGTTCGGTCATTTCCTTGGCCAGCTCGGGCTGGAAGGTACTGGCAAGACCTATCATTTGTGGATAAACCGTGCCTCCCAAAGCCGTGACACCCGAGCAGCATTCTTCATGATTGATGGCGGGAATACCCAACCGGGTCTCTTCGCGGAGAAACTTTTGGATGTGGTTATAAGCCTTGGCAGTTTCGAGTGGTGATAAGTTGCCAGACCCGGCAATACGCGTGATCTGCCCAATGCCATGCTGCAATTTGGATTTGACCTTTTCTGGGTCAAGGTGTCCATGAGATTGAAACTCGTAGAACCAGTGACCACCAAGTTGGCTTATTTTCTCCTGCAGGGTCATTTGGTGCAACAGGTCATCAACTCTCTTTTTTACTTGAGTTTTGCTCATCACTGGTCCTCAGCTTCTTAGTATTTTTTTAACGCATGCCCAAAAGCAAGTCAATCGTCAGTTGGTCGAGGCGTTCATATTTCAGACCCCGGCTGGCGATTGCCTTACGGTCAAAATTGATTGCTCTAATCGCTTCTGCTTTTTCGGGTGAGTATTTACCAAACACTGTCGCAAGTGAAGGGTCTTCCGCGTTGATCTCAGCTAAGATCGCCTGGATTTCCGGGTCAGTATTAAACTGAGCCGCTTTTTCTTTGAGCATCAGGTAAGTGCGCATGCAGCCGCTGGCAAAATCTTTCACACCCTCATAATCTTCGGTGCGATATGCATGGGCGTCAAAATGACGAGAGCCGTTATAGCCCACATCTTCGAGGAATTTCACCAGGTAGAAAGCCGCCTTCAGGTCCCTTGAACCAAAGCGCAAGTCCTGGTCATATCGTCCGGGATATTGATCGTTCAGGTCGATGTGGAAAAGTTTTCCGGCTTCCCATGCCTGGGCAACACCGTGCATGAAGTTCAAACCAGACATGTGCTCGTGAGCAACTTCGGGGTTAACCCCCACCATCTCAGGATGATCCAACGTGGCGATGAAACCGAGCATATGACCAGTGGTGGCGTTGTATATGTCTCCACGAGGTTCGTTGGGTTTGGCTTCCAGGGCAAACTTGAGACCATAGCCTTTGTCCAGGTTGTATTCACAAAGGAAGTTCATCGCCTCACGGTTGCGCTTGATCGAATCCACCGCGCTTTTACTGCTGTCGGTCTCTGTACCTTCACGTCCGCCCCAGAAGACGTAAATTTTGGCGCCAAATTCAACACCCAGGTCGATGGCACGCATGGTCTTCTGCAAAGCGTAAGCCCGTACTTTGGGATCGTTACTGGTAAAGGCGCCGTCCTTGAAGATCGGGTCGCCAAACAGGTTGGTGGTTGCCATGGGCACTACCAGCCCGGTTTCGTCCAGTGCCCGGCGGAAATCTCGTTTGATGGCTTCTTCTTCTGCAGGGGTGGCGTCGATGGGAATCAGGTCGTTGTCGTGAAAGTTGACACCATAAGCGCCGACTTCGGCGAGCAAGTGCACCAATTCTGCTGGGGTTTTTGGATCGCGTACTGGACCACCAAAGGGGTCTCGTCCGGTTGAACCGACCGTCCACAATCCAAAGGTAAATTTGTGTTCAGGTTTTGGGCTAAAAGTATTCATTGAGTTTCTCCTTACTCTACGTTTTTTAAATTAGGTACTAAGTTTCAACCAATCTCAACTACCACGTTGACTTCTGACATTCCAACGCGTGGAATTGGGATCACACAACCTTCAATTACTTGACCATCTACGCTGACCTGGGCAGAATTGCCAGTACCAACACGCTCAACTTTTATGTTGTAAGTCACCCCCCTAAAAATTCTCTGTGCTTCAAAGCCTTGCCAGTTTTCCGGAATCACCGGGCTGACAGATAACCCCTTGTAGGTGGGTTTGATACCAAGAATATGCTGCGTGATCGCAACATAATTCCAGCTGGCAGTGCCTGTCAACCAGGAATTTTTCGCCTCGCCGTGGGTGGGTGCTTCCTTGCCTGCAATGGTCTGGGCATACACATACGGTTCACAGCGATGAACTTCGCTGATCGCTTCCCGCGCAGAGGGGTTGATTCGTTTATAGTAGTCAAAAGCCTGATCTCCGCGACCAATCATGCTTTCTGCGATCATGATCCAGGGGTTGGAATGGCAAAAGACGCTTCCATTTTCCTTGTATCCTGGAGGATAGGATGAGATCTCACCCAGACGGAGTTGATAACTGGTAAAGGCAGGATTCAAAACCACGATCCCATGCGGAGTCGCCAATTTTTCCTTGACTGCATCAAGTGCCAGGCGAGCTTTACCGTCCGCAACACCCAACCCAGCCATCACACACCAGCCCTGGGGTTCGATAAAGATCTTGCCTTCCTCGTTCTCATTTGAACCAAGCGGCTCTCCAAAGGCATCATAGGCCCGTCTGAACCAGGCGCCATCCCATCCTGCTTCCCAGACTGCCTTCTCCATCAGGGCTATCTTTTCTTGATAGAAGTCAGGGGAATAAACATCGAACGATTTACTAGCAGATCCAGAGGTGTAAAGTGAAGCCAATTCAGCCATTTCCTGGCAGGATGAGATAAACAAGCCTGCAATCATGACACTTTCTGCCGTTTTCCCATCCTCATTGGTGGTGGTTTGGAAAGATTGTCCGGGTGTATCTGAGAAACAGTTGAGGTTAAGGCAATCGTTCCAATCTGCCCGGCCAATTAAAGGCAGCTGGTGCGGTCCCAAACGGTCAAGTGTGTACTGGACAGCGCGCTGCAAATGCTCAAAGAGCGGCATTTCCGTGCCGGGTTGATTTTCGTAAGGAGCCGGCTCGTTAAGAATTGAAAGATCACCAGTTTCCTTTACATAAGCCGCTGTTGCTAATACCAACCAATGCGGGTCGTCATTGAAGTCTGAGCCAACATCGTTATTGCCGCGTTTGGTCAGAGGTTGGTATTGATGGAAGGCGCCGCCATTAGCCAATTGAGTTGCCGCAAGGTCAAGCAGCCTTTCCCGGGCTCTTTCGGGTATCATGTGCACAAAACCGAGCAAATCCTGGGTTGAATCGCGGAAGCCCATTCCACGCCCGATGCCACTTTCAAAATACGAAGCAGATCTGCTCATATTAAAAGTGATCATGCATTGATAGGCGTTCCAGATATTCACCATGCGGTTTGTATCAACATCAGGCGTATTTACACTGAATTTATTGAGCAGCTCTGTCCAATATTCTTTTAGCTCCTGAAACGCTGTGTCGACCCGAACAGGTGAAAGGAATTCACGGATGATTGGCAAAACGCTTGATTTATTGATGATGTTTGAGCCTGGCGGGTCAAACTTATTGTCTGTTGGATTCTCGTGATAACCCAGCAAGAAGATTACTCGCCTGACCTCGCCTGGCTGCAAATGAAGCTTGAGGTGATGTGAGCCAATGGGCTGCCAACCATGTGCCACGGACTGCTTTGACTGTCCACTCTCAACTACTATTGGCTGATCCCATCCGCGGTAGGCTCCAAGAAAGGCTTCCCGTTGAGTATCAAAGCCAACTAGCGCTTCAGAACAAGCAAAATACGCAAAATGGTTTCGCCGCTCACGATATTCCGTCTTATGGTAGAGCGTGCTGCTAAGCGCAACATCCCGACCACTGATACTTAACTCCGGCACTTCAACTTCGCCGGTATTGAAGTTGCGTTGAAAATTGGTGGAGTCATCCAGGGCATCCCACAAAGCGAATTCGACTGCCGTGAACAAGTCCAGCGCAGCATTCTCACTTCTTTCGTTCGTTATGGTGAAATCCCAAACTTCCAATTCCGAGTTTAACGGAACGAAGTAACGAGCCTGGGTTGCTATGCCATACTTACTGGATTTGATGATGGTATAACCCAAACCATGACGGCATTCATAGGTATCCAGGTTACTGCAAGTCGGCATCCAGCTGGGTGACCAGTAGTTGCCAGTTTCTGCATCCCGGATATAGATGTAGCGACCGCCCATGTCCAGCGGACTGTTATTGTAGCGGTAGCGTGTCAGTCGACGTAGGCGTGCGTCTTTATAAAAGGAATATCCGCCAGCTGTATTCGATATCAAACTAAAATACGTGTTTGTGCCTAAGTAGTTAATCCAGGGAAGAGGTGTATCAGGGCGGGTGATGATGTATTCTTTTTTATCGTCATCAAAATAACCAAAACGCATAAAAAACCTCCAGCAGGATTCAATAAATTATCAAAGGGGATGTCAATAATCTGGTTAACATCCCCAAATAAGTGCCCAAAGAGACGTCTTCAAGTCTTGCCTTAAAGACGCCATCTAAAAACATTATTCCTTGACAGCACCCATCGAGATACCATTGATGATATATCGTGAGAACAAGAAATAGATGATGATGATAGGAATAATTGACGCAGCCAACCCCAGGTAGATCGCGCCATACTCGTGCCGGTAAACATCCCCTCTTAGCGTCTGAACCAACATCGGCAACGTGTATTTATCGCGACTGGTAATCAGGATGAAGGCGTTAAAGAAGTTATTCCAGGCTGCCACGAAGGCAAAGATCCCCATGGTGAACATGCCTGGGACAGCAATTGGGAGAATAATACGGTGAAAGATGCCAAGTTCGGTGGCACCATCAATTCTTCCGGCGTCGATGAGATCCTGGATGATGACCGATTCAAGATACTGCTTGGCGAAGAAGACCGATCCAGCTGAAGCAATACTTGGTAAGATCAGCGAGGCGTAGTTATCATCCAACCCCAATTTTGTCATCCACTGATAGAAACCAATGATTGTCAGTTGCATCGGGATCATCACCAGCACAAGAATCGTGTTGTAAAAAACCTTTTTACCTTTAAAGTTGTAGCCGACAATTCCGTAAGCTGTCAGCATAGAGAAATAGACAGTCAGTACGGTGGTCAGAATAGCAATTGTCAGGCTGTTCATGAAACCACGCGGAAGGTCAAGACCTTTGCTCAGTAAAATTTTATAGTTGGTGATCAAATATTTGCTTGGGAATAAGCTTATACCCTGTTGGATTTCCAAGGTTGAACGCGTAGCGTTAACAATCAGCAGCCAAAGCGGGATCAAGGTAATGACAACAAGGATTACCAGGAACAGGTACACAAAGATTCGATCGATCTTGATTTTGGTACGATTATTGAGCTTCATCTCTGTTTTCTCCTTGCGTTCTACTTGTCTGGTTGCTCTTGCTTTTCACGAAGCAAGAAAAATATAAGAAGCGCAACAAAGCTTGTCATCAGGAACACAACCAAACCAACTGCCGAGGCAGCTCCGATATGACCCTTGCTGCTGTGGAATTTCATATACATGTTGATCGTATTCGTAAGAATCGAGTTACCCGGACTTCCCCTGCCATCGGTCAAGAGATATGGGATATCAAACATCTGCATACCCCCTACCAGTGAAGTAACCAGAATATAGATCAGTACCGGTTTGATCAAGGGTAAGGTGATGTGCCTGAACATCTGCATGGTGGAAGCGCCATCTACCAGGGCTGCTTCGTATAAAGATATCGAAACGGAAGTCATGGCAGCCATCAACAAAATCGTGGTTTGACCGAACCACATCCACCATTGAATGAAAACCACCAGACCGCGCATTATCGCAGGTTTGCGAATAAAATCGATTGCTTCTGAAATAAAACCGGATCGTACTAAAAATTGGTTTACGGGACCATAGAATGAGAACAAAGAGAAGAATAAAGCCGCTACAGCTGATGCCATCATCAGGTTTGGCATATAAAAGATCATTCGCCAAACGCCAACACCCTTGATATTGAGCCTCATGTTGGTGAACCAGATAGCAAGCAGAAAGGCAATACCCATTTGTGGAATGAAGTTCATCAACCACAATTGCCAGGTATTTTTTACTGCAGTAAGAAAAGTTTTATCAGCAAACAAAAGCTGGAAATTTCGAAACCAGGTAATGTTAAAAGTTCGGGACATGAGTGTCCGGTCGGTAAAACTTAGAAAGATCGTGTTGAGAACCGGATACAAACTAAAAATCAAAAAAGCGATGATAAATGGGGCTATAAAAAGGTATCCATATTGATCGTGTTTGAGTTTTTTAAACATATGTACTCCCTTTTTCAGTCAATCGTCGTGGATAGATGAGTCAGTACTTGAATTGTACTGACTCATCTTGAATTTTACTAAATTTCCGGACTACTCAATGATCAGATCCGGGAATTCGTTGCGAACGGCATCTTTCCAGAGAGTCCACATCTCTTCCAAGGTAACAGTACCTTCGAGATAGGAGTTCAAAGGATCGTTCAGAGCGCGCTGGATAGCGTCGTCAGAGCCTTGCATCAGACGGGCATTGACCGATGGGGCTGCAGCGGCAAAACCACCATAGGAGTTCTGACCACCCAGGAAGTTGCTCATCTCTGATTCGTCAAAGGAGGCAGTGATTTTCTCGACTACAACCTGGCTGCCAACAAAGTCACCAGCTGCCTGATATTGATCATCAGGAACGGTGGGGTCAATGGCTTTCAGGTACTCATTGGTGTAAACACCGGTTGCCCAATTGGTCAGGTTTTCCTCATCGAGGGTGCAGAAGCGTACGAACTCTTTTGCCAGATCCATCTTTGTGGTGTCTTCCATGACGCCTAACCAGGTGCCGCCCCATTGATAGGGCAGAGGACCTTCAATTACAGCCCAGTCACCCTTGGTGGTGCTTGCACCATCTGCAGAGGTGGAGTTGGGATACAGAACATAGGGCAGACCCCAGGTGGGGAGGAAGTAGCTGAAGACCTTCTTGGGATTGCCAGCGGCATCCTGGAGGGTATCGTTCATTCCAGCGAACCAACCTTCTTGCCATTGGGTTGCGCGGGCTTCATAACCATTGTCGCGGAAGGTTTTTACTGTCTCAACCATCTTATTGACCATGGGATCAACGGTCAGTTTGCCATCAACAACCCAGGGTTGTTCACGATTGGCGAAGAACAAGTTCTGGAAGTCTCCGTTTGAGGCAACCATGTAGGTATTACCGTCTGATTTTTCTTTCACAACTTCAGCGGCAGCAATATACTTGTCAAAATCGCCAAGGAGATTTTGCATCTCTACAGGATCATCCGTGCCAAAGTATTCCTTGGCCAGACTGCGGCGATAGAAGAGAGCGCCTGGAGTAGCCTGGTAAGCATAGGCTTTGTGAACGCCATCAGCCATACCAACTTCATACACAAAGGGGTACATCTTCAGTTCGTCAGCATAGACCTGCAGATCGCCAATGTCAGCCAGGAAATCGCTTTCAACATAGCTTTTCACGAAGGCTGCTTCAAGAGCAACTACATCAGGAACCTGATCGGTGCCAAGGGTTGCCAGAAGTTTGGTCTGATATTCACCGTTGGTCATAGGGATCATGGTGTAAACAACATCCACATCCGGGTGGGTCTTTTCGAAAGCGACTGCCATGGTGAGGATTTCGTTCGTGAAGGACCAGACATTCAAGACGGTCTTTTCAGTCGCAGGTTCTTCAACAACTGGTTCTTCAGCAGTGGGTTCTTCAACCGCAGGTTCTTCAGCGGCAGGTTCTACTACTGCAGGTCCGCCAGCAGGCTCAGTAGCCGGGGTTGTGCCGCATGCTGCAAGGAGCATGCTAAAAACAATTACTACAGACAAGATTGTAAACAGACGTTTCATTTCTTTCCTATTCTCCTATTGAATTTTTAAGTGATGTAAACGACAAATTTAAGATTTTATTGATCAGTCGTACCTCCTATAATGTCTAATGAATTGGGAACGCTCTCAATCTCTTCGGATTTCGGAGCGGAGAAAGTGGTTCTTATACCCGCACCACAAGTCTCTCGAATCACCAACTCAGTGCCGAGAATCATTCGATTGGCGACTTTCGTGCCGTTCTCTATCATATCCAGCAGCATTTCTACTGCCTTGATACCAAAATGAGTAATTGGCTGACGAATTGTCGTCAGCTTTGTCGTGGAAACTGACGCAATTGGCAGGTCGTCATAACCCACAAAAGCGATATCTTCAGGTACAGATAATCCAGCTTCTCGCACAGCTCGCATGGCACCAATTGCCATAATATCTGATTGCGAAAATATTGCATCCGGTCTATGGGATAAGATCTTTTTCATGGCTTCATAGCCGCTGATCTCAGAAAAGTCTCCTTCAGCAACTAAGCCTGGTTCAATTTTTCGTTGTGCTTTGGACATTGCCTGGCGGAAGCCTTCGCTACGGTCAGTCGCTGCAGTGCTCTGGATTGCACCTGTGATCATGCCAATTCGCTGATAACCTAGCCCAATCAAGTGGTTTGCAGCCTGTTTTGCCCCTCTGACATTGTCCACGTCAATGTAATTTACCGCTTCTTCCTCCTGTGGGCGACCTAAAGCCAGGTACGGCATAGAGGAGGAAAGTAATTTTTTAAACAATTTGTCCATCTTTTCACTGGACTGAACCAGGATTCCATCCAACATTCCTCGCCTGGTAATACGAGGGGTGATCTCTGCTTCGTCTTCTTCATTACCGACCAGAAAGAGAGACAAAGTTAGGTGGTTATTGTTACAAGCAAAAGCGACACCCTGGGTCAATTGTGGAAAATAAGGATCTGTAAAAAAGGTTTCGGTTGTTTTTGGAATTACCAAACCGATGATGTTCGTGCGTTGAGAAACAAGCGACCTGGCTGCCAGGTTAGGATGGTAGCCAGTGGAATCGATGATCTTCTCCACTCTCTTTCGGGTTGCAGGATCTACATTGGGACTGGAATTGATCACCCGCGAGACGGTTGATCTTGATACACCAGCTAACTTAGCAATATCCTCGAGTTTTAGATTATCCATTTTTCAGCTTAGCCCATGGTTTAGGTGAGTATTTATGGGAGCGCTCTCATAAAAGATTATAGTACATCGCAGCCCGCTTTGTCAATAGCGCCTTTCAGAAATTCGAAATGACTTTCGTGTATGGGTTTTCCCACTTGCCGGTAGCCTTTACTGTATACTTAGAAAAGTTTGTCAGAAAAGAAGGATGAAAAAATGATCTTTTATTTTTCCGGTACAGGAAACTCCCGGTGGGTTGCAGAGCAACTTGCCGCCAGAACTAATGACATAGCTATCAACTTGATTGGGAACACTGCCCCACCCTCCATTGACGGAGAAGTGATTGGTCTCGTTTTTCCCATTTATGCCTGGGGAGCACCGGAACCCGTTGTCGAATTTGTAAAACAGCTGCGTGGAAACCCCGCTTTCACTTTTGGCATATGTACCTGCGGTGGTGAAGCTGGAATTGCCATGCAAAAACTATCAGAGGTTTTCCATTTAGACAGTAGCGCTTCTGTTGAGATGCCAAATAACTGGGTGATGGGCTCTGAATTGGAAAGTGAAACCAACATCGCCTTAAAGATTGCCAATGCCAGGGATAGAATCGAGATGATCGCAGCTCAGGTTAATACCAAACAGCCGGTTTTCGACGTTCAAAGCGGCAGCTTGGGCTGGCTCAAGTCCAGCCTCATCAATATCGGTTTCAATTTTGCTACCCGCAGTACCAAGCCTTTTTTCGTGACAGACAAGTGCATCTCCTGCGGAATTTGCGCCAGAGACTGTCCCGCCCACACGATCAGCATGGTGGAGGGCAAACCCGAATGGGGGCAAAAATGTTACCAATGTACCGCTTGTATTAATCTCTGCCCGACCAAAGCCATTGAGTACGGAAAAGGGACAGCCAACCGAGGTCGATACAGTATTGAAAAGGCTCTACAGCAAGCATAGCAATAAAAAATCCCGGAGTTTATTTTCAACAACTCCGGGATTTGTATTGATTTTTCGATTTTCTACGGCTGCATCGCCCCAAACAGAACCAGCCAGGCAAGGATCGATTTTGAAACTAAACTCAGAACAATGTAGATCCTTTCGCCGTGAAGGTATTCTTGCCATTTTCCGACACGCTTGTATTGCAGGATCATATTGACCGGGAAAGTGTTGAAAGCGACAAAATATGTCCCAATGATCGCCCAAACAAACCAGGGGACGCGATCAAAGTTGGCGTTTCCAAACATGTAGAGCAAAATCGCGATCCAGGGCGCCAGACCGGCAATGGATCCCCAAACAAAAGGACCCCAGTTGACTTTTCCTTTTTCAGCACCGGAATTCAATTGCTCCATGACCAGACCGAACAGATTCATCGAGGCATTGACAATGAAAATCAACACGAGGGAGGCAATGTCATAAATGCCAAACAAAGTGGCAATCAAAACTATCATGATGGAGGAACTGAGTGAGTACTCAAACCATCGGAATTTATTAATACCCTTCTGTAAATCGGCATTGTAGATAGCATTGGTCTTATTCGGGATCGAAATGATCGCGTGTGCAATGGCTGAAATGATCAGGAACATTGCCACCAAGATGCCAAAGGGCAGTTGGAAGAGTTCTTTTGAAGTAAGTTCCAGGGTTCGTGTTTGCTGGTTGAAAGCCAGATAGTTTTGTGTGACTGTAGGAGCAAACTCAGCGATCTTCTGAATAACGGTGGTAGCCAGGAACAGCATTGCAATCCCCTGGATCAGGTGCAAAGCACCCATAATGATATTAAAGCGTCGTAACTTTTGTAACTTGATTTCCATATTAGCCTCCAATTTAGATTAAATAAAAATTTATTATCTTATTAATTGTATAAAGTTTACTCACATTTCAAAGCTTTTGTATAAGAGTATTTCTTCGTTTGTATAACCGCCTTAACTACCTCTGAACTAAATTGTACAAACTGAGTAGTTGAAAACAAGTCCCTCGGATTTTTGGCAAGAGAATTAGGGCATTGAATTTACCCGGCTGAACTCTGGTTTGTCAGGTGTAAAACTTCCAATAACCCAGCTTCCTTGTCCTGGTTGTACAATCCGCGGGCACGCCACAGTTCCTCTCCTTGATGGTCGAAGAGAAAAATGTATATATGTTCCTCATCCATCATCGAGAGAGCCGCCCGGAATTCATCCTTGTCCAGGTAAAGTGTGATCGTACGTTCACGGGATTTTGGGTTGGGAATACCCGCCCGCATTCCCTCATTGATGAAAAAGCGGGAGAGAGTGCTGAGTGACCGAATCGTTGGTAACTCGTAATAAACCAGCCCAGGAAATTGCTCTTCAAGGCTCTCGGCCAGGGGGATCCAGGAATTCACTTCTCCTTGTTGCCATTGTTGAAAGGCAACAAAAATCAGATTGTATTTCCCCTCAAAATCCCGGGGTAAGGTCAGTTTTTCTCTTCGTAAATTCGAACCGTTAACAATGGGAAAGCTCATTGGACCACCTCTTGGAATCACTAAAGGAATTATAGAACTTTCTGACTGGGAATTTTGGGAAAAGGTTATATGCTTGTTGATTCAATCCAACGACTGACCGCGATAAGCCAGCAGAACTCGCTTACGCGCCATGGCATGGTCGACAATGGGTGCGGGGTAATCACTACCAACAAGGCAGTCCACCTGTTTCTGCATCTCAAGTGGCATCTCCCAGGGAGCATGTAGGTATTTGATAGGCACCTTTTTCAATTCAGGCACCCAGTTTCGCACATAATTACCTTTAGGGTCAAACTTCTGTCCCTGTAGAATTGGATTAAAAACCCGGAAATATGGCGCGGCATCAGTACCAGTGCCAGCGGTCCACTGCCAACCACCATTGTTGCTTGCCGGATCGCCATCTAAAAGCTGCTGCATGAAGAAGCGCTCGCCCTCCCGCCAATCGATCAAGAGGTCTTTGGTCAGGAAGGAGGCTGTGATCATGCGTGCCCTGTTGTGCATCCATCCCGTGGTTCTAAGTTGGCGCATGGCAGCATCCACAACCGGGTAACCGGTCAGTCCGTTCTGCCAGGCAGCCAGAGCAACCGGATTGTCATGCCAGGGAATTTGGCGAAGGTCCGCTTTGAATGCCATATTTCTTACGAAAGGGAAATGGTAAAGGATGGAAGCATAGAACTCGCGCCAGATCAGTTCATTGAGCCAGGAATCCACACCTTCCCGAGCTGTGGAGGTTTCAGCGGATTCCATAGCCTGTCGGGCAGTCCAGGCGGCTTGCCTGGCAGAGAGCATGCCCAACCGAAGATAAGGGGAAAGTTGGGATGTTCCCTCCAGGTCCATGCGATTGCGCATGTTGGCGTACTCAAAAATGTTTCTTTCAGTAAACCTGGATATTCTTTTTTGGGCTTCCGCTTCCCCCGCCTTGAAAGTAGTATGACCTGTTGAATAAGTAGCTTGAGTGGGTATCTCAAGGCTCGCTAATTCCGGGACACTGGGTAATTGTCTTGGAGAAGGCAGAGGTGCGCCACTAAATGGCAAGCTGCGCCACATTCGGCTAAATGGGGTGAAAACTGTGTAAGGTTCATCATTAGCCTTGTGCAACATCTGGGGAGGGAAGATGGTCGCGCCAGGCAAAAGCTGTAATGGCAGGATTAAGGATATTCTTTCATCACGCTGGCGGGCATACGGCGAATAATCTTCTTCAGCAAAGATGCCCTCAACCTGCATCTCTCTGAAAAGGGTTGTGAGGACTTCCGGTGGGTCGCCCTCCCGCAAGATGAGCCTGCTGCCGCGTTCTCTCAAACTGGAATCCAAAGCACGCAGACCTTCAAACAAAAAGGCAAGGCGGGCTGGACCGACATAGTCAGAAGACAGCAACTTTGGATCCAGGATAAACAGAGGTATAACTGTACCTGCCTGGCGCAGCGCTTCCGTCAACGCCTGGTTATCAGTCAATCGTAGGTCTCGCCTTATCCACCAAACTGCCGTTTTCATCTTTTCATACCTCGTGTTTTTCTGTTTTCATTCTATCATTTGTGCGCTTCCGCCAAAATTTTTGCTTCAATATCATTTTTAACGATGGGTCTTATAATCAATTTAGTGAATACGAAGACTGACCCAAATAACCCCGTTCAATTACCATCAGGAGGCACGAAATGGCTTTTGATTTCAAGAAAGAATTTAAAGAATTTTACCTGCCAAAAAACAAACCGGAGATCATCGTGGTTCCTCCAATGAATTACATCGCGGTGCGCGGAAAAGGCGATCCAAACGAAGAAGGCGGCGAATATCAGAAAGCCGTTGGTATTCTATACTCCGTTGCCTACACTTTGAAAATGAGTTACAAAGGCGATTACAAGATCAAGGGTTTTTTTGACTATGTTGTCCCCCCGCTTGAGGGATTCTGGTGGCAGGAGGGAGTACAAGGCATGGATTACAATCGAAAAGAGCTCCTGAACTGGATCTCCGTCATCCGGCTGCCTGAGTTTGTGACAAAAATAAATTTTGACTGGGCAGTGCAGACCGCCTCCAAAAAGAAGGGTTTGGATTGTTCTTCTGCAGAATTGTTGAACATTGATGAGGGCTTGTGCATTCAGATCATGCATCTTGGTCCTTTTGATGAAGAGCCAGCCACGGTGGCAGTTATGGATAGGTTCCTGAATGAAAATGGATATGCCAACGATTACTCTCCCATCCGCCTTCACCACGAAATCTACCTGTCCGACATCAAAAAAGTATCTCCGGAGAATTGGAAAACTGTCATTCGGCATCCAATCAGGAAGAAGTGAAAAGTAGAATTGTCGATTAGTGATGTAGAGAAATCTACTGTTTTGCTTCTAACAACTTACACATCAAAGTTGAAAAAAATCAGGTTTGGGGATTGGATGGGGGACTAACTATGGAAAAGAACTTTCCAGCGAACAACTTCTAACGCTTGACTGCCTTCAAAAGTGCTATCACTTCGTCATCAGTCACCTGCCGGAAATCTGCGTAATATGCTCCCACTGCTCCCAAATACATCCGATCGATTTGAAGTGAAACCAAGACGACGCCCATGGACATCAGCCTTTGAGCTGTGTCGTAAGGAGTCACAGGAATAGCGACGACGATTTGTTTTGCCCTTAGTTTTTCCAATTCCTTGATAGCTGCCATCATCGTGAATCCTGTAGCAATACCATCATCTACAATGATAGCGATTTTATCTTCCACGTCATGAATTTTGGTATCTCCCAGGTATTCAATCCTCCGGCGTTTAAGCTCAGCTCTTGTCCGTTCCACCTCCTTTTGAAACCATATCTGGTCGACAGCCGTAACTTCAATTTGATTGCATATCGGCTCTCCTTCTTCAGCGATCGCACAGATAGCATATTCCGGATTCAAGGGATGTCCAATTTTCTTGGTGAGCAAGAGGTCTAGTGGGGCATTCAGCTTTTTCGCGATTTCTGCTCCCAGTACGACGCCTCCCCTTGGAAGCGCGAAGACGATCAGATCTTGCCCTCGATACCCTTCCAACACAGCTGCCAACCTGGTACCAGCGTCTTTTCTATCCTGGAATAACAAGATCTCACCTCCAAAGATGGCTTTTTTTACTACCGATTCCAGCATTTTCCGAGTTCTGGACTCGATTTATTAATAGTATACGGTATACGTCAATCCAGTAAACTTTGGACCTGGATTTTTCTTTATCAGCACCGGAATGGTAAAGGAATTTAGTTTTTGGCTCTTGACATTCACGTTACGTCATAGTTTATAGTATCCTTAAAACCGCAAATGAGTAAACTGGCGGTTAAAAAATAAGGATTGCATATGGAATATAGTATCAACAAGTTGGCGAAGCTGGCAGGGATCAGCACACGCACACTGCGTTATTATGACGAGATCAATCTGTTGTCTCCACTTCGAATAAGTGGGAATGGCTATCGGGTTTATGGGCAGAAGGAAGTGGATTTGCTTCAGCAAATTTTGTTCTATCGGGAGCTGGGTCTTCCGCTCGATAAGATAAGAAACATCATCTGGTCAAAAGGTTACGACAGTGTCAAAGCGTTGCAGGGTCATCTTGTGGCTCTGCAGGCGAAAAAGGAACAGATTGAAGTTTTGATCAGCAATGTCGAGAAAACCATTGCTGCATCTTCAGGAGAATTAAAAATGAGTGACAAGGAAAAGTTTGAAGGTTTCAAGCAGAAAATGCTGGATGAGAACGAAGACAAATACGGCAAAGAGGCTCGCACGCTGTACGGTGACAAAGTCGTTGATGCCAGCAATACGAAGCTGATGGGTTTGACGCCTCAGCAATATGCGTACGTCCAGGAATTGTCCAGCCAGATCAATGATAAGCTGAAAATCGCTTGCGAACAGGGTGATCCATCCAGCCCACTTGCCCAGCAGGTCTGTGCGCTGCATAAAGAGTGGTTGGGATTTTTTTGGACCCAATACTCAAAGGAAGCCCATCTTGGTTTGGCGCAAATGTACGTGGATGACCCGCGCTTCAAGCGGTATTACGACGATGTGGGAGTCGGATGTGCAGAATTCTTGTATAATGCGCTTAAGATTTTCTGCCAATAATATTGATGACAATAGAGGATGCGATGGATTTTGAGAAAGCCAGGAATTTTGTTTACAAGAACTCCAGACCGCTTGACTTTACCAGGTGGATGTATTTGTTCGAAAACGGTAACAAAGAAGATGTCCTCTCTGCTTTAGAAACCTACCAGAACAAGGATGGCGGCTTTGGAAATGGACTTGAACCTGACTGCTGGAACCCCAATTCATCCCCTCTCCAAACCTGGGTGGCGACCAAGATAATCAGTGAAGTCGATCTCAAGGACAAAAATCATCCAATCATTCAAGGTATCCTGAAATACCTGGCATCAGGGGCTGATTTTGACGGGCACACCTGGGCAAACAGCATTCCAACGAACGACGATTATCCCCACGCCCCCTGGTGGACGTTCGACCCAAACTCCGAGACCACCTATAACCCAACTGCCAGCCTGATCGGTTTTATATTGAAATTTGCAGACCCCGCCAGCCAGCTTTATGAAAATGGAGCCGTTCTGGCAAAAGAAGCCTACGCGCATTTTAAATTGAACCACCCCCTGGATCAGATGCACACGGTTGCCTGTTATGTTGAGTTGTATGAGGATTTGAAAACCAGTTTCATCAACGATCGTATAGATATGGAAGAGTTCAAGAATTTGCTTCATACCCAGATCCAACACGTCCTAACCCACGACACCTCCCGGTGGGCGGTGGATTACGTCTGCAAGCCCTCCCTATTCGTCCGATCGAAAGCCAGCGATTTCTACCTGGCGAATATGTACACCTGCTATTATGAATGCGAGTTCATCGCAAAGACGCAAGAATCGGATGGTACATGGGCAGTGACCTGGGCTTGGGCTGATTACCCCGAAGAATGGCACATCAGTAAAAACTGGTGGAAGTCCGATTTGATCATCAGGAATCTGCAATTCCTGAAAGCGATGTGTAGCTAACCTAAGTTTGACCCAAACAGTGCGTGTGGGAGTACAATGACCACATGGAAGAAGCGCTGATTGCTCCATGTGGGATGAACTGTGGTTTATGTGCCGCTTATCTGTTCAAACAAAAAGATTTGAACAAAAGAGGCTTTCACCGCAGGTATTGCCCGGATTGCGTTCCCAGGGGTAATAACTGCACGCATATGGCTAATTCCTGCGAACTGGTGGGCAAAGGCTTGGTGCGATTCTGCTTTGAGTGCCAGGATTTTCCCTGTGAGCGGCTCAACGATCTGGATAAACGCTATCGAACTAAATATCACATGAGCATGATCGAAAACCTAAATGCAATCAAAGAGAATGGTATGCAAGCGTTTTTATTAAGCCAGGAAGAAAAATGGCGCTGTCCAACATGCGGTGGTACGATCTGCTGTCACAATGGGCTGTGTTTCGATTGCGACCTCGAAACCTTCCTCCAAAACCCCAAAAATAGCTGGAACAAACAATAGGTCCGTAGAAGTTTGTAGGGTGGCTGATTATGCGAAAACTAAATGTTTCGATCAGAGAATATACAGCACAACTGCAAAAAGGTCAGATCCAGGAAGCCTACAGAGGCATCATGACCTTCATGTCTGCGCTTAAAACAACCCTAGAGAGCAAGCATCCGGAATACGCTGCCAGCGATCTCTATTTCGGCTACATGGATATGACCTATTTCGCCTTTACACCACTGGAATTAAAGTGTAGAAACCTGAAAATCGCGATCGTATACTTGCACCGGGAAAACCGCTTTGAGCTTTGGCTGGGTGGCAGCAACCGTAAAGTACAATCAGAATACATTGATTTTTTCAGGGGTAAAGATCTTGGCGGTTACAAACTTTCTAAAGTTAGCCCAGGTGTGGATTCTATTGTCGAATTCATTGTCTCTGAGCAGCCCGATTTTGACAACGGTGATGAGCTAATAAATATCATCGAAGAAAAGACCATCGAGTTTGCAGACCGAATCCTCCGGTTATTGCCAAGGCAATCATAATTCCAGGTTCAATCCGGCTTGAAATTGATTCCAATCCACCGGACTAAGGGTGAAGTATGCCTCTCCCAAAATTTGATGTGTTTGTGTTCCCCAATGGGTTGAAGTTAATTCATTTCTTAGGAAAAATTAACCATACACAGATATCAAGTACCGCCATTTGACGGCATAATTGTAATAAGATATCAAACAAACCTCTAATGCCTTTATCAACTTAAAAAACATTTGATTATGCAAACTGAAGGTTAAAAAAGGAAGGAAAAAATGGCAGAAAACACAACATTTATCCAAGCAGCAACCAGGCTCTTCCCAACCTTGAAGCAATATGTCCCCATCGTGGACCGCGTTCATGGCGAGCATCACCCCGAATTCCATGAGGTGCGTGCCTTATTCAACAAAATTGTTGAGAACACCGAATCAGCCAGTTCGAATAAACCCGAATTAAGCCAGGAATTTGCGAACCTGCGCATAATTACTACTGATTACACGATTCCCGGTGATGTCTGCGAAAGCTATGCCGCCGTATTCAACATGTTGGCAGAGCTTGACAAGGCATATACTGAATAGACTTTGCCCCTCATAAAAATAGATACGAGAAAGGAAAAGTTTTGCAGCGCTTTGTACTAAGTAAGAAAAACCATATAGCCCTGATCAGCGCCATTCTGATCATTATTGGATTCGTCAGCAGCTTAGGTTTCAAGAATGAAACAGTGGCTCGCTGGGCATTCATGCTTGCTTCTGTGATAGGTGCTGCCCCCATCATGCTTCAGGCATACCAAGCCTTGAGGGTAAAAGTTGTCAGCATCGACGTGTTGGTATCTATCGCCGTAATCGGTGCTTTCTTCATCCAGAACTTTGAAGAGTCCGCAATCGTGACTTTCCTGTTCCTCTTTGGCGCCTATCTTGAACAACGTACGCTGAACAAGACTCGCTCTGCGATTAAAGAATTGACCGAAATGGCTCCAGAAAGTGCCTTAAAACAGGACGAAAATGGGAAATTCGTGGAAGTAGAAGTAGACGAAGTCGACGTGGGGGATATTCTGCTAGTGAAAACCGGCGCGAAGGTGCCAGTGGACGGCACAGTGCTGACCGGTGAAGGGCACGTCAACGAAGCCAGCATCACTGGTGAGTCCCTTCCGGTAAGCAAACACAAGGATTCAGGCGTATACGCTGGAACCATCCTGGAAAACGGCACTCTCCAAATCGTAGCCGACCGTGTGGGTGAAGATACCACCTTTGGCAAGATCATCGAATTAGTCGAAGAAGCCCAGGATTCAAAATCGGAAGCCGAGCGCTTCATCGACCGTTTCTCAAGGTGGTACACTCCAGCTGTTTTGGCGCTTGCAGCGATTGTCTGGCTTTTCTCCCGTGACATTGAGCTGGCGATCACAATCCTCGTCTTGGGCTGCCCTGGAGCACTGGTGATCGGCGTGCCTGTTTCGAACGTCGCCGGCATTGGAAATGGCGCTAAGAACGGTATCCTTCTTAAGGGTAGTGAAGTTATTGTCGATTTCAGCCGGGTTGATACGATCGTTTTTGACAAAACCGGTACGCTGACGGCTGGAAACCCTGAGGTGGCTGACGTCCAATTTTATTCAGACGATATCGAGACGGTGAAATCCTATGTTGCAAGCGTTGAAAAGGAGTCTGACCATCCCCTTGCTAAAGCGGTTGTGGATCACATCGGCGAGATTGAACTTCACTCTGTCGAGAAAACTAACGTTGTCAAGGGCGGCGGAATCGTTGCTGAGGTCGAAGGGCATAAAGTTGCCATTGGTAACTTCGCGCTTATGGAGCAGGAAGGCGTTCACCTGTCCGAGCAGACCCGGTCCGATATCACTCGCTTCGAAGCCAAAGGCAATTCACTGGTACTCGCTTCTATCAATGGCGAATTGAAAGCCTTGATCGGTATCCGCGACCAGGTTCGCCCAGGTGTCAAGGAAGAGCTGACAAAAATCAAGAAACTAGGGATAAAAAACCTGGTGTTGCTCTCTGGCGATAACCAGGCCACAGTTGACCGTGTAGCACAGGAACTCGGGTTAACCGAAGCGCATGGTCACATGCTGCCGGAAAATAAATCATCCTACATCCAGGATCTGATCGACAAGGGGCACATCGTTGCCTTCGTTGGAGACGGGGTGAATGACAGTCCATCGCTTGCACTGGCTCAAATCGGCATTGCCATGGGTGGAGGCACAGACGTGGCGATCGAAACTTCGGACGTAGTCCTGATGAATTCAGATTTCAGCAAGCTACCCCATGCCCTGGGGCTTACAAAAGCCACGGCCCGCAATATGCGTCAAAACATTGTCATCGCGGTTGGGGTTGTGTTAGTCTTACTGGCAAGCGTATTTTTCAGTGATTGGATGAATATGTCGATCGGTATGTTCGTCCACGAAGGCAGCATATTAGTGGTAATCCTAAATGGTATGCGCCTGCTGAATTACAAATTAGGAATGTAGAGAAGGAGAATAAAAAATGCAAAAAGCAACAATTCAATTAGAAACCTTAACCTGCCCGTCTTGTGCCATGAAAATTGAAAGCGCGACCAAATCATTGGACGGTGTGGATAAAGACAGCGTGCAAGTGCTGTTCAACTCAAGCAAATTGAAATTTAACTTTGACGATGAAAAAGTAAAGGTCGAAGAAGTTGAGAATGCAATCACCAGACTTGGTTACGAAGTAAAAAAGACCCAGGTTAAAGCTATCTAAGCGGAGAAAAACTCAAAGAGCAAGGAAATCCTCCTTGCTCTTTTTTTTACGGTACCAACTTATCGATTCTACAGGGCTTTAACGTAGCTCACCAGAGGTTCGATGGACTCGCGCGAGGAATGATCGTAAGAATTCTTCATGGCAGCGATCATCTCATCCTGAGTGCCATCCTTATCCTTCATCCTGCGCATCGTACCCCTGATCATGGTCATGAGCAGTTTATCCATGCCCTTCATCTTTTCATAATTAAAACCGCTTTGAAAGTAGAAGAAAGGAATGCCCGAGTTTTTTGGAACGTTCATAGTACGGACCCTTTCTATCGCCTCTGTTTCCCTTGGTGGTGTCCCACCTGTAGCAAAAATGACGAGCTTCTTGTTCAGAAATCTTGTTCTGGTTTTGGTAATGAATTTGATCCCGTCAATCCTTCCCGCGCGAACTCCGCCACCGTAAATGATCAAGTCAAATTTAGAAAGATCGACAAGGTTGACATTTTCCACAGGGTACGCTTCACAACCTAGTTCTTCAGCTATCCAATTGGCGTACTTCTCAGTAAAGCCGGTTTTTGATTTGTAAATGACAACGCAGTTTTTCATCCCACACCTCTATTCAATGATTGTGTCAAAAAAATGGATCAGAAATTCCATCAGCGGTAAGTTAATGTCGCCTTTGATGGCTTGGATAATTCATTTCCATTATACAATCAATAATTAATAAGTTGTGTATTTAGATAAGCTTTTCGAAAAAAAGAGTTTACACGCCGAAAATCCCGCTCAAAATGAATACAAACATAGAGCCTGCGATGATGCCCAGGGCGGTATAGTTCTCATTGCCATACTTTCGTGCCGTAGGAATCAGTTCATCCAGGGTGATAAAGACCATCACGCCCCCAGCAAATGCCAGTGCTCCTGGCAGGAGGACTGTGAATCGCACCAGAAACAGGCTAGCTAATAAAGCGCCTGCAGGTTCCGCTAAGCCTGAGAGAAAAGCGACTTTTAAGGCATCTTGCTTACAAATCCCTGCTTTACACAGTGGTAAGGCGGTAGCAATGCCCTCCGGGATGTTGTGTAACAAGATCGCTACAGCAATAAAAAGACCAAACTGGGGGTTATGCAGATAGCCAGCACCAACCGCGATTCCTTCCGGCAGGTTGTGGATCGTGATCCCAATCGCCAGCAGCAAACCGGTGTTAACCAGGGAGCGATCAACGGCATTACCAGCTTTGTTGAGAAATTTTCGCCGTCCTTTTCGTTGTTTATCATTAGGTCCATCCTCTACATAGGAATCCTCGAGAATTGCTTGCTCCTGCCGTATCTCCCGTTCGCCAAAGCGAATATGCGGAGCGAAGTAATCCAACACCAACATAAAAGACGCTCCTAAACCGAAGCCAATAGTCGCGGTCAACCAGTTTGAGAGTTGGATGGATTGCTGCACCAGTTCAAGAAACGCCAGGCAGATCATCACTCCCGCTGTGATCCCCATCAAAAATCCATAGGATCTTTGACCAGGCTTTCGGATAATCGCGATCAGCCCGCCCAGACCTGTGCCAAGGCTCGCCATAAGGCTAAGTAAAAGGATGTTTACCAAAGGGTGCAAATTCTCAAACATATTTCCAGCTATCTTTTCTATTAAGTCCGTGAATTATACCGAAAATCGGATAGTGTCTTGGTGCTTATACAATGCTTAGGGGGTACAATTCTTGCACATATTCAGGCAGGAATTATGCGCCGATGATCAACATACTCGAGATAGACCCGGTTTTAACGGTGTTTCCGTACGCGCTTTTATATTACGCGCTGCTGCTGGTTTGCAGCGGTCTTGCATTAATTGCAGTATTCCGCTCAAACCAGGCAAACAAAACCTCCCTTCAAACCGCCCTGATCATCATTTTTTTCAGCCAATTGCTTTTGTTGACACTCAATTTGCTTGCTTATCAGGGTTTTCAGATTGTTAAAGCTCTGTTCCCTCTCACTCATCGGGTACTCAACCTGGTTTGTCTGCTTTGGTTGATTTGGGCACTCTTTAAGTGCCGTGAAAAATCATTTCCTACCTGGCTTCCCATTGCCATTACGATCATTCTCCTGGTAGTTGGTATGGTTTTTAGCCTGTGGTGGCTGCCAAATGCTACATCGGGGGACTTCAATCTCACCTGGATGGATTATGCCCTGGCTGGCTTCTCACTGGCTTTGATCGTGGTGAGCGCCGTTTTGTATTCCATCCGTTATCGCAGCCCGGTGGTGGAAGCCTGGTTAATTTTGGGAATCGCCGCAGCCGGCTTCATCCTCTACCTGCTCCTGCCTTCCGTAGGAAACCTACCGGCAACGGTTATGCTGAGCCAGGTGATTTACTATCCCCTCCTGATCAGCCTTGCTTCCCAAAAATTCCAGGACACCCAGACGCAACCAGATCTTGCTCTATCAATACCGGAGCAAAATGGACAGTTAAGGGCCAATATTGCAGATGCTTTCCTTGAAATCAGCTTGCAGCCCAACCAAAACCAACTGGAAAACGCATTGACTCACAGTCTTAGCCTTTATCTGATGGCTGATTTGCTGGGTTTGGTCCAATATGAACAGGGTAGCAGCCAGGCGGTACTCAAGAACACTTATGACCTGATCCGGGAAGATCACATTGAACAAGTCGATATAGCTACCGACCAAATGCCAGTGTTTTTTGAGAAACTCTCTCAAGGTGAAACAATAACCTCCAACCGTGAGTCAGAACTCACCTTTGAAAAGCACTACCTGATGAAAGCCAGTGGCTACAATCAGATCGGCAATCTCTTGCTTTACCCACTGGAAGCCACCCCGAACCGACCCCGGTGGGCGTTATTGGGGCTGAGCCCTTATACGAACAAAGAGTGGGCTCTGGAAGATATCCAGCGTTTGGATCGACTGCGGGATAACCTCGGCAGAGTGCTCGAAAAAGCCGGTCGGCTCGAGCAAGATGCCCGCCAAATAAGCAATTTGCAGGCTGAAATGCTTCAAAAAGAATCAGAGGTTGACCAGCTAACAATCAATTACACAGAAAGCCAGGCTGAGCTGCAGAGCTTGACCAACGATCTACAACAAACCCAGGCTGCCTGGACAGAAGAAGTAAATTTGTGGATTGAGCGCCAAAAAGAGCTCGAGGCTGAACTGGATAAGCTCCAGCAAACTATTGTCGAAAATGAAGATAGCGTCGCTGAAGTCGATTCTCTGAGATACCAAAAAGAGCAACTGGAAGAGACCATCGCCCGCAATTCTGAGCAGACTGCCCAGCTGAAAACTACTATCGAACAAGCCAGCCTTTTACTACAAAAGCTGACCAACCAGGACGAAGCACTCAATCAAGCCGAAGAAGGCAAAGGCTGAAAATATGCGATTTAACAAACATCAATCCCTCACGCTTACTGTTATTTTTATTCTTTGCATGTCTTTCATTGGAGTAATTTTGGGTAGTGTTGTTATTACCGCAATGGCACATTCCGAGAGCGCTCCCTGGTACATCAGTCTCAGCGGCATGGAACGAACTGCCACACCCTTCCAACCTAATTCTTTTGCCAACATTCTTGAAGATGGCAGCATTGAACTGATCCCCCAGCCGATGTTTACCCCCACACCTGTGCCGATCATTCCTGAAGGAGAACTACCTGAAAACCAGGTTAACATCCTGATGCTTGGTGTTGACGATTTTGGAGAGAACAATTTCCGAACCGATGTGATCATGTTGCTTTCAGTCAATCCGAAACATCAGACCGTCTCGCTCATCTCTTTTCCGCGTGACCTTTATGTTACGATCCCGGGATATTGGTCAAACCGTATCAACACCGTCTGGCAATTGGGTGGCTTCCCCTTATTACAGGACACCTTCGAAGTCAATTTTGGCTTCCGCCCTGAATATTACATGATGGTTAACTATAACGGTTTCAAAGATGTGGTCAACAGCATTGGCGGAATCGATGTGACCGTTAGTGAAGAGCTGCAGGACAGCTGTCAGATCGACCCAAGCGGCTGGTGCGTGATCGAGCCAGGAGAGCTACACATGGACGGTGGCACTGCCCTTTGGTATTCACGCTCACGCATGACCACCTCCGATTTTGACCGCAATCGGCGGGCACAGGAAGTGGTAATGGCAATTTTCAAAAAAGCCGTCAACCTCAACATGCTTGTGAAAGTGCCCGAATTGTACGGCCTCTACCGTGAATACGTAGATACAGACATTCCCCTCACCCAGGTTTTGTCTCTTTTGCCCATGGCAAAGCCCTTGATGAATACAGAGAATATTCGTCGATTCTCAGTCAGCAACGAGATGGTGACCAACTGGATCACTTACGAAGGTGCCTGGGTGTTGATGCCAAACTACTACGCAATTTCGGATATGCTCAACGAAGCTTTGTATCGCAACGAGTAATCTTTAGTATTTCGGTACTACATCGTTATCAAGAGACAACCGGTTTTCATTAAGTTAACGTCCTGTTATCTTTTTCAATAGATTCCTCTTGTTGTTGTTTTTTTCCTGAAAATGATTAAACTGGTTGTATTACTGCGTTTTGGAGAATAATCAATGATCGCAATATTAAAAGCTAACAAACTCGTCCGAAAATTTGGAGATCTTATCGCTGTTGATGATGTCTCCTTTGAAATTCATGAAGGCGAAATTTTCAGTCTTCTTGGTCCGAATGGTGCCGGCAAGACCACCACAATTTCCATGCTCTCCACCTTGCTCACCCCCACCAGCGGTGACGCCTTGATCAATGGCTTCTCCATCAAGAACGATAATATGCAGGTACGCAAGTACATCGGCATTGTCCCCCAGGAAATCGCCCTCTATGATGACCTGACTGCTCTGGAAAACTTGCAATACTGGGGAAAACTCTACGACCTGAAAGGACAGGAGCTGGAACTGCGTGTGAAAGAAGTGTTGGAACAAATCGGTCTGAGCGACCGGGCCAAGGACCGCGTCAAGACCTATTCGGGCGGTATGAAACGGCGGGTGAATATTGCTGCCGGACTGCTGCACAAGCCAAAATTGCTCTTCATGGATGAACCTACCGTTGGGATCGACCCGCAATCCAGGCGTATGATCCTGGACATGGTGAAAGAACTCAACCAGCAGGGAATGTCAATCCTGTACACGACCCACTATATGGAAGAAGCCCAGGAGTTGTCAGACCGGGTCGGGATTATCGATCACGGCAAGTTGATAGCGGTGGGAACCCAGGAGGAACTGACCCGACAGGTCGGCGAGACCGATTCGATCCGCATCCTGACAGACGCGATGGACGACCTGCCTACCATTGCTGACAAGCTGCAAAGTTTTGATGGAATTACCCGCGTTATTTTAGAAGAAGGCGGGCTCAATCTGATCACCGTCGACGCGGAAAGTAGTCTTGCTCCCATCATCAACCAAGCCAGCCAGGCTGGTGCGCACATTAAGTCGATTGAGATCATCGAACCGAATCTTGAAACCGTCTTTCTTCATCTGACCGGTCGCGCATTGAGGGATTGAGACCATGCATAAAATTTGGCAAATCGCACGCAAAGACCTGCTGCTTATCTTCCGGGATCCGATGGCTCTGGTTTTTTATCTGCTGGCGCCTTTTTTGTTGACTCTGGGTATGGCTGCCATTACCGGTGCCTTCAATTCAGGCGACAGCGGGCTTTCTAACATCCCCTTAGTGATTACCAATGCCGATCAGGCACAACTTGGAAATGGATTGGTAGACGTTTTTCAATCTGAAGACCTGGATTCCTTGATCAACCCTATCCTGGATAACGATTTTGAGGATGCAAAAAGCCTGGTAGACGAGCGCGAAGCAATGGCAGCCTTACTGATCCCTGCTGGTTTTTCCAACAGCATCATTCCGCAGTCCGGGCAATCTCCTTCGGAGGAAGTGATCCAACTGGAGCTCTATACTGATGGAGAATCAACCTACTCTATTGGGGTCGTAAGAACGATTATTCAAACCTTCCTCAGCGAATTGGAATCCTCGAGCGCCAGCTATTCTGTTGCCATTAGCAAAATGCTTAGCGAAGGACTGATCAGCCTGGAAGAACTGCCAACAATCATGGCAAGTCTCTCAACCGGGATGGAAGCTGGCAGCAGTACTGGAAGTAACTACGAAATTGTGAGCAGCAATAAAACCTTTGAGAGCAAGAATGTATCTTACCTGGCAATGATCGCACCAGGCATGGCTCTCATGTTCCTAATGTATAACGTAAGTGCCGGTGGAGTTTCTTTCTTGATCGAGCGCAGAAATTACACACTTCAGCGCAATTTGGTCAGCCCCACGCAGAACTTTCAGATCATTTTTGGCAAGTCGATGGGGATCTTCCTGCGTGGTTTTGCCCAGGTGCTGATTTTAGTGCTTACCTCAAGCCTGCTTTTCAAGCTTTACTGGGGGAAATGGCTAGCTGTCCTGGTCTTGATCGCCTTCGCTGTTTATGGTGCTTTGGGTTGGGGAATGTTCCTCACCAGCTTCCTGAAAACGCCTGCCCAGGTTTCGAATGCAGGCAGCGCCATTGGTTTGCTTTTTGGTTTGCTGGGCGGGGGCTTTCTACCAATAACTACCTTACCAGAGTGGCTAAAGACGATTTCACGGATCTCGCCCAATGCCTGGGGCAGCCAGGGTTTTAACATCCTGGCAGCTGGAGGCACGCTTGGGGATTTAAAATGGATTCTTCTGGCGTTGTTTGTGATGGGGACGCTGTTGCTGACGATAGCATCACTATTCTTCCGTCGCAACGTTATCCAGGCAGGTGAGTGATCATGGCAAAAATTCTCAGCATCATCAAGAAAGACATCCGGCTCTATTTTGCCTCACCGGTCTCTCTGATCTTTTTCATCGTCTTACCAATTGTGTTCACTGCTGTCCTGGCAGCCACCACAGGAGCATTTGGCGGGGGACCCATTGTGCTCAATTATGTCGACCAGGCAAATTCCCCTCTTTCTGCCAGCCTGCTGGAAGTATTGCGAGATGAGAATGAACTAAGACCAGAACCTATCGACCTGGCGGCAGCTCAGGCTGATTTTGAAGAAGGTCGGCTGGAATCCTACCTGGTTATCCCAGCAAATTTCAACCAGGAAAGCATGCTGAATAGCGAGGTAAAGGTCCAGCTATTCCAGCAGCCAAACCGCATAACCAGCCAAACCATCTACCAGGCGTTGCGCTTAGCCTTGACGAAGCTGACAAGCACTCAAGCAAAACTACAATCAGTAATAAAGACGTATCAAAGCCTTCATCCGGAAGTCAGTCAGGCTGAGTTAGAAAACCTGGCAGAGGAGTTACAGGTTGAAATTCAGCAGGAATTGACGGATGCTCCCTCCAGGTTAAGTGAAACCGTGAGCCAGGTCGGAAATGACATTGTTTATAACCCCTCCATCAGCTCATCAGCTGGGCAATTGATCACCTGGGTCTTTATCCCGCTGGTAGGTCTTTCGGGAGCGATGGCGTACGAACGCGAGAGAAGTACGCTCAAACGTTTGCTCACAACCCCTACCAGCCGTCTGACTTATTTCTCGGCGACCATTTTTGGACAGGTTCTGATCGCCCTGGTGCAGATCTCTTTGCTGATGGTTTTTGGTGCCTTGGTTTTGAAAGCTCCCTGGCTCAACCGACCTTTCCCGACCTTTTTGCTCTTGCTGGCTTTTTCACTGGCTTCAGCAGGATTAGGTGCTTTTCTTGGCAGTTTGGTCAGGACAGAAAGCCAGGCTTCGGGCATCAGTACTTCAGTGGGCATGATTTTTGCCTTGCTATCCGGTGCCTGGTTCCCGATTGAGCTTTTCCCGAAAGGGATGCAAAACGCTGCCAAGGTGTTCCCAACCTATTGGGGTATGCAGGGTCTGAAGGATATTCTGATCAGCAACAAACCCATCGGGCAAATCTTACCGACAATTGGCATCTTGCTGGGTTTTGCGGTTGTTTTCCTGGCATTGGGGATGGGATTCTTCAAGACTGAATAGCCAGAAGACGATTGAGCCGGTCTCTTGCGTAGCACCCCTTGAGTGGGCTGACCAAGCACGGGCTTTTGACCGATAGGTCTCCAATTGTCAGACAGAGCTATCTTTCCGAAGGATTCTTTTTATGATACGTACGGGCGGGTTCCAAACCCGCCCCTTCCCTGGAATATTGTGACATCTTTTCGTAGACTTTGTACCAGTCGAGAAGACTGTGCGCAGCATCAGGCTGATGAGCAAAATCTGACCTAACATCTTTACATTACACTCACCCCCGATCGCTTTGCTTACGGACCCTCCCCCATAAAGGGAGAGCTTTACTACAAAAAACGGAAGGATTCTTATCCTTCCGTCTGATTTTGAAAATTTAATTTGTCTAACCTACCAGGCTACGACTTGCCCCTCATACGCGGGTCGAGCACGTCACGCATGGCATCGCCTACCAGGTTCCAGCCCATAACGAACAACGTTAACGTCAGACCAGGGAAAACAACGATATACCAATAGCGGTCCAGGTTGGTGATCCAGTTTCTTGCGAAGCTGAGGATCTGCCCCCAGTCGGCGTAACCGACCTCAGTACCAATTCCGAGGAAGGAAAGTGCGGCAAAACCCAGTACAACATCGCCAATACCCAGGCTTGCCAATACCAGTGTGGGGAAGATGGCATTCGGCAGGACGTGTTTGAACAAAATGCGGTTCTTCTTCACACCAGATACCTTGGCAGCCAGCACGAAATCGCGTTCCTTAATCGACAGGATATCAGAACGGATGACACGGGCGTAATACATCCAACCGAAGGCAATCATGGCGATTAGTGGTGGCCACAAACTTCGCCCAAGCACTGGTGTCAGAACTGCCGAGAAAATCAACGCCATCATTATATATGGCAAGGTCATGAAAACATCCGTGATCCTCATAATCACGTTGTCCACCCAGCCACCGTAGTAAGCAGCTACGGAGCCTAAGATCACACCGACAATTACTGTCACTGCCACGACCAACAGACCCGTCTTAAAAGCAGTGCGGGTACCCCAAACAATACCGTACAAGATATCGTATTGACCCTGTGTCGTTCCCAACACATGTGTCATTTCGGTCTTTCCCGTCAGAGGCTCATACCAAAACGGGGTTTCAGGTACTTTTTTACTCCATTCGGCACCTGGTGCCTTTGGCTCACCACTATATCCATCACGAGGCATTTTAAAAGGATCTTTATCCACAGGAGGCATGATTACGGGTGCGAAAATAGCCATGAGAACAAAGATGAAGATCAAAATAAAACCAACAATAGAAGCTGGGGTCTTAAATAAACCTTTGACAATACGATAGTTATCCGTACCAAGCGATCTTTCCAGCCAGGTGATCTTTCGGTCACTAACGACCTCATCAAGCATGCGGTTGTCACCAGTTGGGATTAAATCAGGTTTTTCAGTCATCTGGGCTCCTTATGCGAGACGGACTCTGGGGTCAATAAAGGCGTAGACAACGTCCACGATCAGGTTTGACACGATCAGGATCGCACCACTAAAAATTGCCAACCCAAGTACAGTAACAACGTCCAGGTTGGCTGCTGCATCTGCTGCTGCCTTACCGATTCCAGGGTAATTAAAGACCGTTTCTGTAATCACAACACCTCCCAGCAGACCCACAATGCTGGAGCCAGCCATAGTCACGATAGGAAGCATTGCGTTTGGCCGGGCGTGTTGATTGATGACGTTTTTCTCACTCAAACCTTTAGCACGTGCGGTCGTAACGTAGTCCATACGCAGAGTTTCGAGCATGGAGGAGCGTGTCACACGCACATAGGTTGCCCACGTTATGTAAGACAAAGTAAGGATGGGCATAATCATATGCCGCATGGCATCCCAAAAAATATCAAAACGCAGGTTAAGCAAGGCGTCGATCGAGAGTAAATGTGTGTATTGTTTTAATTCCCCTGCGAATAAGATCTTACTCACCCAATCCGACATCTTGCCTGGAAGGAAGATCTGTGGTCCAGCGTAAAGCAACATCAGTAGCAACAAACCAAATACAAAGGTTGGGAAAGATGTACCAATGATGCTATAGACCCTGGCCGCCTGATCTATAAATTTATTTTGGTTCACCGCAGCTTTTACACCCAGCCAGATACCTACCGATAGCATCGGGAAAACTGTCCATAGAGCCAGGTCAACCGTGTTTGGAAAGCGGTTCTTGACGATATCAATCACATCCTGTGAAGCAGTTCTGGAGTAGCCAAAATCGCCAAACAGAATGCCGCCTTCACGTTCTCCAGAAACTGGGTCTTTCACGCCGAAGAGCCAAATGCCGTATTGAGTCAGAAAAGGCTTATCCAAACCGTATCTTGTGATGATGCCCTGGATTTGCTTATCATTCTTTGGGAAATCCCTGACATATAGTGCCGATCTTTCGACCGGACCCAGCAATTGCAGCATGCCAAAAATGATCAGGGTCACGCCGATCAATAGTATTGGCACCATCAGCAAACGACGAATGATATAGTTGGTCATAAAGTTTCCTCACAGTTCATTTTGCCTTCGGAACAGGCAGAAAAGTTGTTCAGCTCATTCCGAAGTAAAAATGACTTCGGATCTGCGGGAGCCCATACGGGCTCCCGCAGTTCGGGTCTAAGTTACAGATTACTCGACAAAGAAGTTGAAGATCAAAACATCTTGCTGCAGTGCCGGGCGTCCGTAATACAGGCGCAGGGGCTGACCATTACCATCGGTGCAGCCTTCAGTGCTGAAGCGTTCCAAACCGAGCAGGGAGGTATCAACAGTACAAACAGGGACTGGTGCGTCATAGGCATTGGTCGTCTCGTTGTAAATCGCAATCTCGCCGACCAACTGATCTACCTGCGGGCGCATGGCGGTATCGACATCAATGATGTCAGCCTCTTCAGCCTGGAGCATCGCAAAGCGGGTACCAAATTCAGGTACGATCTTGATTGCGACACGTTCGGTCTTGGCAGGCTCGCCCCAATAACCATCAAAGGCGGTCATGACAATTTCCTGACCAGGAGTCCAGTGATCAAGCTTGTAAGCGCCGGTACCATTCATAATGGCGCTGAAGGGATCGTCGGCGGAAACCATACCATAGGTATTCTGCCAGGTATCGCATTCGCCATTCCAACCACCGTTTTCAACAACCCATTCCTTGTCCATGATGGAACCCCAGCCTTGGGCAATGGTGGCCAACCAGGGGCCCCAGCCTTGTGCAAGGGTGATGGTGACGGTATTCGCGGCATCATCGGTTGCAAAATGAGAGTAAACGGTCTCGCAAGCACCAACCAGTTTCTCAGGAGGATTGGCAACAAGGGTTTCGCGGCTATCAGCGGAAGCGAAATCGTCCACGATGCCGGTGATATCATCGATGCCAACGCCAAGGATAGGTTCGGCCAGCAGCCACTGCGGTGAGGAATATCCACCCTGCAGAAGACCACGGGCGAAGGAGTAGACAACATCAGACGGGGTCAAATCGCCACCTTCGTGGAATTTAACACCATCGCGGAGTTTGAAGGTCCAGACGGTACCGTCTTCGGAAACTTCCCAGGATTCGGCTAATTGAGGAACAAATTTATCAGTCGCAATTCCATCGTAGTAAACGAGGGTCTCGTACACATTCTGGATGACCTCACCACTGGCGGTATCGTAGCTCAAAGCCGGATCGAGGGTATCTGCATCACCGATGCTGGCATTGACGATCGTTGTGGGATCACCACCGCCGTTCTTGGAAATGGTCTTATACAATTCGCCTGAGAAGATCGGGTTCATAACACGACCAGACAGATAGGACTGTTCATAGCCATGACTGGTAACCAATACCACAGGGATACCAACCGCTTCATCGAAGTAAAGTTTGTTGAACTTCTGATAAACGGTATGCCGTTCAGCTGGATCGACCAGGGTTACACCTTCGTCCAGGAGAGCTTTGAATTGGACTCTCAGGTCTTCAGGCATGTTCTGGCGAGCACCATAAGTGCCAGTAGTATAGGGCTGATACCAGTTGTGAGCATCATGAATATCTTCAAGCCAGCCAGCGACCATGATGGGGAGTTTATGGGCTCGTTGAGCGGCCAGATAGGCAGGCCAGGGCAGTCCGAGAACCTCGATGACAAATTTATCATTAACCTCGGCCAGGTTATTCTGCAGTATTTCGGCATAGGTCTGGCGGGTGGCATTACCGGAGTTATAACCCATCTGCAATCTGAAACCCATTTCCCAAATATCATCAGGATCTTCACCAGCAGGAATACCGTCTTTATCAACGTCAGCTAGTTTGAATTCTTCAGCGGATTTTTCGAGATCTAAAGTGTAGAATTCAGCATCGGGATCGTAGCCGGGCATACCAATCAGGGACAGAACCTTGGATTGAATAGCTTCGCCCTGGTAGATTTCGTCGATAACGGCATTCCAGTCGAACGCGTAGGCAAAACCACGGCGGACGTGGACATCATCAAAGATAGTCGGAGGTGCGCCATTACCATCGAGCATATTGGAACCAAGGTATTGGCTCATTGAGATGGGTTCTTCCACCACTGGTTCTTCAACCACAGGTTCTTCAGTGGGTTCTTCCACAACGGGTTCTTCAACCACAGGTTCTACTACTGGTGCAGTAGTAGGGGTTTGGCAAGCTGCCAGAAGCATGCTGACAACTAACACCAAAGCAATTAATACAGAAAATTTACGCATTTTTCTCCTCCTTGAGAGAATTTTTTTTGATTAACTTGAATTTGTCAATCTTCTATAGTGAATTTTCCTCAGTCAGCACCTCCTTTGAACGAGTGGGCAATTCGGCCTTGAAGCATTCAACAAAGTGACCGGGTCTGATTTCACGAAATTCAGGTCTTCCCTTTTCACATTCTTGATCTGCCAATGGACAGCGGGTTCTGAAACGACAGCCAGAAGGCGGATTAACCGGTGACGGCACATCACCTTCCATAATAATGCGGCTGTGGTTACGATAATATTCCGGGTCTGGAACCGGAATCGCGGAAAGCAGGGCCTTCGTATAGGGATGCAATGGATTGTTATAAATCTCCTTGCGATCCGCCAATTCAACGATGATCCCCAAATACATTACCGCGACACGATCACTAATATGACGGACCATGGAAAGGTCGTGAGCAATAAACAAATAGGTAAGGTTGAGTTCTTTTTGCAGATCCTCAAACAGGTTGACGATCTGCGCCTGGATAGAAACATCCAGGGCGGAAATAGGCTCATCGCAGACAATGAAAGCCGGGTTCAATGCCAGTGCCCGGGCAATACCGATACGCTGGCGCTGACCACCTGAAAATTCATGCGGGAAGCGATGGATAAAGTCAGGGTCGAGGCGAACCAAACTCATCAATTCCTTGACGCGGGCATCAACCTCCTTACCTGTTGCCAGCCCGAAAGCCAGGAGGGGCTCAGCCACGATGTCCCGAACGGTCATACGGGGGTTTAGACTGGCATACGGATCCTGAAAAATCATCTGGATTTCCTGGCGCATAAGGCGCATGGGCTCTTCTTTGAGGCTTACCAGGTCAGTGTCCTGAAAGTAAATATGACCAGCTGTTGGTTTATAAAGCTGGACAATGGCACGTCCGGTCGTCGTTTTTCCACAGCCGGATTCTCCAACCAGTCCAAGTGTTTCGCCCTTTTGAATTTCGAAAGAGACTCCGTCCACAGCTTTGACAGAACCAACCTGGCGGCGGATGATACCACGGTAAATTGGAAAATGAACTTTCAGGTCCTCGACTCTGATCAAGGTATCGTTACTATTCTGCATCGCGCACGCTCCCATCTTCAAGATTCACCCAGCAAGCCGCTCGATGGCCTTCTTCGATTGGCAACAATGGAGGATTTTCCATTCTGCATTTCTCGATCACCCAATTACAACGAGGGGCAAATGGACAGGAGTGAGGTTTTTTATAAAGCATCGGAGGCATGCCATTGATGGAATATAAGCGTTTGCGTCCTTCAGCTTGAATCTGGGGCAAACTACCCAATAACCCGATCGTGTAAGGATGCGAAGGTCTGCGATACAAATCGTCAATCAACGAATCTTCGATAACAAAACCACCATACATCACATTCACACGTTGGGCAATACTGGCAACTACACCTAAATCGTGTGTGATCCAGATGATAGCCATGCCAACTTCTTCGCGTAAACGGATCACCAGGTCAACAATTTGTGCCTGAATGGTCACATCCAAGGCTGTCGTGGGCTCATCGGCAATCACAATCTGAGGAGCGCAGCTTAGCGCCATGGCGATCATAACGCGCTGACGCATGCCACCAGAATACTGATGCGGATAGTCTTTCAGGCGGTCACCTGCTCTTGGAATACCGACTTGCTCGAGCAATTCAATTGAGCGTGCACGTGCTTGCTCCTGGGAGAAACCCAGGTGAAGCATGAGTGGCTCTGCCAGCTGTTTACCGATGGTCATAACCGGGTTCAACGAGGTCATCGGATCCTGGAAAATCATGGAAATCTGACCACCCCGAACATGGCGAATGTCATCATTGCTCATCTGGAGCAAGTCCTGCCCTTTGAACATGGCTTTTCCAGCCACGATCTTACCAGGGGGTTGTTGGATCAGGCGAAGGATAGAAAGCATCGAGACACTCTTGCCACAGCCGCTTTCGCCGACAATTCCCAGCGTCTCCCCTTCGTTGAGTCTGAAATCGACGCCGTTTACAGCATGAACAACCCCTTCGGGGGTGTTGAATTGCGTCTCCAAGCCTTGAACGTTTAGTATTTCACTTGTCATCAATTTGTCCTTAATTGAACTTTGTTAGGCCTCTGCCATGGAAAATGTGACTTAGTTTTTAGGTTGCAAAATAAATTGGAATATTGGTTGGCACGATTATATCATTATTAAAAAAGTCAATTCTGTCTTTTTTGTTCGGTCTCAAGGCAAAATGTTCAATACGGTTGAATCGTAAATGGGTTATTTCGCAGAAAGTAGGCTGTGAGTAAACGATATGGCAGAGTGCATATTTACCGTCAAAATCGACCAAAACCTTCATTAATCCCAGGTAATTATCGGATGATATCAATGTCAGGGAATGCGGTTTTAATACAAGGTCATCTAAAGGACGAACAATACTGAGGCGCATCTTTCGGGCTTCCAGTTTATCAACTTCCTGGTTGTAATAGGTGGCTCCATTTTGCAGGAGCTTGTCTATTGTGACAATTGGCTCGCGAAAATGATTGGTCATCAGCAGATCACCAGAAAAACCTGCGCCTGTCATGACTGCTATACAGATAATGAAGGGAAGCAGTGACCCAACAACACCCGATGCAGCAAAACTTTGATCAATAAGTATATTTTCGAGGATGCCGCACAAGATACAGGTAAATCCTATCGCGAAAATGCCATAAAACCAATAGTGACCGATATTTGTCAACTCCTGAAACTTTAGAACAGGGATGAATTCAGGGAGAAGTTTGGATGTTAGCCAGGGAGCCAGTTTGATCGGGATGTTGATAACCGTATAAGTATATAAAACGGCTAATCCGGCCCAGAGTAAAAAACTCAGTAATCCGTTCTCATATTTTGCTGTCAGAAAACCTGCCAGAAGAGCAGTAGGCACACAAATCAGAAGCGCGGGTAAGAACTTGAGAAAAGGCAGCGTGACATCATGCCGAAGCAGGATTACAGCATCCATCCCCCAGGCTGCCAGTGTAAAGAAGATTCCGGCAAGCAGGCCATATAAAAGGCCAAGGTTTGTTCGCTTCCGCGAAAAACTGCTGTTCATAACACAAGTATATCCTAAAAGTACAGCATGAGTACAAGCCGCAGAGTTAACCAAATATTCCCCTCTTTCGGTTTGACAAACGGGCTTACAAGGGCTACACTTATTTCTAACTTATTCGACTATACGAAATCTTGGAGTCATAATGAACCAGAAAGACGAAGCAATCAGCGCACATATCACCGAGAGCACCCTGCTCCAGCCGGCTATTCAAGCCTGGAAATATTTTTTGCGAGATCAGGGACGTTCTCATCACACGCTTAAAGCGTTTGAAGCTGACATGATGTTGTTGGAAGAATTTATGCCCACCGACAAACAAATCGGGCATATTTCCACCAAAGACCTCGAAGATTATTTGACCTGGCTTGAGAAAGATCGCGGCATCCCCTGCAGCCCTAAAACACTCTCCCGTCGGATCACATCACTCAAGTCTTTTTTTCGGTGGCTGACACAAAATGCTGTTATCTCAGTTGACCCGGCTGAAAAACTGATCCAAAAGACAGTCACCAGCCCGTTGCCGACCATCCTTACCGCCAAAGAGCTTGACGTCGCCCTCGAAGCAGCCGATTCGATCCGTAGCTCTGCCAGTGCTGATCCGAGGCCCTATGTTTTGCTGCGTTTGGTCTTGGAAACTGCTCTGAAAAAGGGCGAATGCCTGAATCTAAAGACCAATCATCTTGAGTTAGGTAACCCGGAAGAGGCTTACGTCTTCGTTCGTTACCCCAACCAACGATATCGTTTCAAGGAACGTAAGATTTCAGTGTCCCCGCAATGGGTGGATGCCTATAATCAATACGCAGAAAAATATCAGATCAAAGATCAAGTCTTTCCCTGGTCGCAGCGACGCCTGGAGTACCTGCTCGAAGACGTCACCAATGCTGGCAAGATGGATAAGCACATCAGTTTTGACATGCTACGCTGGACAAGTGCCCTTAACGACCTGTCCAACGGTATCGAACAAGACACGATCCGTCAAAAACTGGGTATATCGAAAATTCAATGGCGCGAAGTAAAAAGTAAACTGCGCAACCTGGCTCTGCAGAATGGCTACATGCTGCCAGAAGCGGACGCTAGCCAGGGCTAAGTCGCGCCCCACCATAGGAACAAAATGGAATATTCAACACGTAACAAACGCAAACGCGGTTTCCGCTTTGGCTGGATACTGCTCTTTCTAAGCCTTGCTTTGGTTGCCATGGCAGGCATCAGCATCAATAAAATTCGAAACGGTCAACCCGGGTTTATGAGCAACCTGTGGGAAAAAGACGTCAACGCTGAACCCGACGCTTTCCTGGACGGCAACGCCCTCACCCTGCCCATACCTGGATATGTCAAAACCGTCATGCTGCTGGGTTCCGATTATCAGCCTTCCATCGGTTTCCGTACCGACGTGATGCTGCTGGTTGCCATGAATACCAAGACCAGCGAGTTTCACCTGCTGTCTTTCCCTCGCGATCTGTGGGTCAACATCCCCGGTGTGGGTCCACAGCGACTCAATACTGCCCTACCTTTTGGTGGAAACGAGCTGCTCAGCGACACGCTGGCACTCAACTTTGGTTTCAGACCCGACAATTTCGCCATGGTGGATTTTGATGGCTTCAAGAACATCATTGACGTTATGGGTGGCGTAGACGTTGATGTCGAGAAATATATGGAAGACGAATGCTGGCTGAATGACACCGGCTGGTGTGTGATTGAGCCTGGCAGGCAGTACATGACCGCTGGCGATGCCTTCTGGTATGTACGCGCCCGCAAAAACACCTCCGATTTCGACCGCAACCGCCGTCAGCAGGAAGTTATTAGGGCAATGGTCAGCAAAGCACTACGACCATCCGAATTGCCCAATTTGCCGAGGGTCTTCAAAGCTATTACCGCCACAGTGCAAACGGACCTCAAAGTCACGGATATGTTCTTATATGTCGTTCCGCTTTCCAAGTTCTTTGATGGACCCAGCATTACCTCGTACCAGATCACGCCGAATGAAGCCGTACCCGGCATGACCGATGGTGGCGCGTCGGTGCTCTATCCTGACGTTGGTGCCATCCAGGCCATTATCAGGCAAGCGCTCTGGATTGAGTAAAACGATCAGGCTGGTGGAATGACCTGGAGGTGCAGAACCTCCCCTTCATCCCCGGTAAGACGCCAGGCTTGAGCAATTCTCAAGCCGGCTACCCACAAAATCGACCCTGCACTGCAGACAACCGGCCAAGAATTCCGGGCAGTGCGGGGGATTTTTTCATTAATGAAGAAATCACTCATTTTCTGGTGTTTATGAACCATACCAAGCGGCGACCAGCGTTCCCCCTCAATAGGTTGTCTGACCAGAAGTGGCCATTCCAGATCAGACGGGTTTAGCCAGGCGTGCTGATTATTTTGTTTAATTTCACCTGGAAGACGCTCATAAACTTCTCTATCAAGCATCTCAGCTTTGATCTGCCAGCCAGCCTGAAGCTTCGCTGGTTTCTTCAGCGTAAGTTTGAGGGAGTTTGAATCAGGGAGCTGTGGGAATTCAGTCTGCGGCAAGACAAATTTCCCTAAGGAAAGCAGGAAGGTTTTCGGTTGATTCTGGATCAAAATGCCAGACTTGAAATCAGCCCTGGTGGCGTGTTCATCGATGGCAGTTTTTGCGCGCTGCAATTCCAGGAAACCAAGGTCACGCAGCCCGAGCACCAGCCAGTTGGCTGCCTTGATCAGGAGCCGGTATTGAACGGCTTCGTCCAATTGCTCCCATTCTAAGCGCGTAAAAAGCAGGGCTTTTCCTGGATATTCCACTACAAGACAATCTCGCCAGGCTTGATCTGTCAGTTTTTCGAGTACCTGGCGATCGAGTTCGATCACTTCGGCATTCCTCGCCAGAATAGTACGGAAGGAAGGTTGGATTGCTTCGATCTGGGGAATCAACACGTGTCGTAAACGGTTGCGATAAAAACGCAGGTCCTGGTTCGATTCATCTTCGATTGGCTCGATCTGATTTTCCCTACAATAGTCCAGAATCTCATCTTTGCTGGTATCCAAAAGTGGCCGCCAAACTGGAGTTTCTTCTGAAAACTGATGAAGCACCTCAACCGGACGCATGCCGCTCAGGCCGTTGATCCCGCTTCCTCGCAAAAAATGCATCAGGATAGTCTCGACCTGGTCGTCCTGATGATGGGCAGTCAGGATCGCCTGTGCTTTGAATTTTTGAGCAACACTAATCAAAAAACCGTATCTGCAATTGCGGGCAGCCTCTTCCAATCCCATTTTGTTTTCTCTGGCATATTCGCGTACATCGCCTGTACCGATCACTGGCTCAAGCCCCCAACGTTTCATCAAGGTTATTACCTGTTGGGCTTGCTCCGCAGACCTGGGTCTGAGCTGATGATCATAGTGGATCGGAATTATCTGCAGGTCAGAATTCAATAAAAGATGAACCAGGCATAGGCTGTCAGCCCCACCAGAAACCGCGACAACAATCACTTTCCCAGGATCAGGATTGAACTTTTCAAAGAAATTTGCCAAAAATTTTGCCGAATTCATACTGAAAATTATAGCTTAAGGCAACTCGTAAAACGATTGGATTGATTGTGAATTGTTTGCAGTATACTTTAGTTATGAGTCAGAAACCTTTCGTGATTGGTTTGACCGGTAACATAGCATCGGGGAAGAGCGTCATCCGCAATTACCTGGCTAATTTTGGTGCCTGCACGATTGATGCTGATCTGACCGCCCAGGATAGTTACCTTCCCGGCACACCTGCCTACCACGCCATCCTTGATCATTTCGGAGATGACCTGCGCCTGGCAGATGGGCAGATCAATCGTAGTAAATTGGGGCGGATCGTCTTTTCGGACCCAGCTGAAATGAAGCGGTTGGAAGAAATTGTCCATCCCTTCGTCACCGAGGCTGTCGCTGAGCAAATTGAAAAATGTAGCCGCCCGATCTTAATGGTCGAAGCAATCAAACTGCTTGAATCCCAGGTTATGAACCATTGTGATCAAATCTGGACAGCCGCCGCCGACAAACAGGTTCGATTTGAACGCCTTGTGGAAAACCGTGGTCACAGCGAAACCCTTGCCTGGACCAAGATCAACTCCCAGCCGCCCCAGGAAGAGAAAATCGCCCGCTCTGATAACGTGATTTGGACGGATGGTACTTTTCAAGAGACCTTCCAGCAAACCATGCAGGCAATCGACAAACTGGGACTGCCCCTGGTTAGACAGATCGAACAAAATCCACTGTGTATGCGCTCGATCATGGAAAGCGAATTTCCAACTGCCTGTGACCTGATTTCAGCAGGAACGCACCAGGAATGGACTTGCGACCGGATTTATCATGTGCTGGCTGCAAAACTTACTCCGGTTCTCGGCTACGAAAAAGAAGTGATCCAGGTCCAGAGGCTTAGCACACGTCAAAACCTGGCATTGTTAACCAATCAGGCTCCAATTCGGACAGAGCAGGCTGCTAATCCGCTGGTTGTTCCGTTACTCGAAGCCTGGCTGCAGGGCGCCTACACGCTGCTGGCTGTACCCCATGAAGTTTTGCCATCCAAAGAAGCCTGGCTATGTGAATTCATGCCTGGCGACGACCTCCCCGAGGACGTTCCGCAATCGACCTATGTCTCTTTTTTGAAAGAAAACGGTTTCATGCCTGGGGAAGTCTGGGTCAAGAGAATTTCCAGCAATTAATTTATATGTTGAGGCGACCCGGCACGATTGCCTTCCGAATCGGGATGGTATGGCAGCCGTCCCCTACTTTTAATTCAAAAACTCTCAACAATTTTCTGTCAAGGCTAAATAGAAATGTCCTAATGCTGGCTAAATAGAAATGTCCTAATTGATCACAGCAGTAGGCTTGCCATTCAGTTTTTTTCCATAGGTTCTCCAAGGGTGGTTGACAGGCGGAGATACA
>Ga0209270_1000709_pt1 | contig 62236 bp, 50 predicted proteins | sample MTBAKSrepl1MetaG_FD_187456 | JGI IMG/M metagenome (GOLD analysis project Ga0209270, IMG submission 187456) | Enrichment culture microbial communities from Arthur Kill intertidal strait, New Jersey, USA, that are MTBE-degrading - MTBE-AKS1... | ecosystem: Environmental > Aquatic > Marine >... | reverse complement strand
TGATACGGCAGGTATTGCTCGGGCGGGACCTTGGGCCGGCGGCGCTCGACGATGTGGATGTCCTCCTCGGACGGGATGACCACCCGCTCGTTCATGTGGCCCACCACCTCGTCGGCCATGACCATGACCGGCACGCGATACTGCTCGGCCAGATTGAAGGCCCGGATGGTGAAGTCGAACATTTCCTGCGGGGAGGAGGGCGACAGGGCAATGACCTCGTAGTCGCCGTGAGAGCCCCAGCGGGCCTGCATCATGTCCGCCTGACCCACCAGCGTGGGCAGACCCGTGCTCGGACCGGCCCGCTGCACGTTGCAGATGACGCACGGCGTCTCGGTGCAGTAGCCCAGCCCGATGTTCTCCATCATGAGCGAAAAACCCGGTCCCGAGGTGCTGGTCATGGACTTGAGTCCGCCCCAGCTTCCGCCCAGCACCGCCGCGATCGAGGCCAGTTCGTCCTCCATCTGGATGTACACTCCGCCCACCTCGGGCAGACGGCGCGACATCCGCTCGGCCACCTCCGTGGCCGGCGTGATGGGGTACCCGGCGAAAAAGCGGCAGCCCGCGGCCAACGCCCCCTCGCAACAGGCCTCGTCGCCGTTCATGAAGTAGGTTCCGGTTAAAACCGCCTTGCCAGCCACGTCGTCGATCCCCCTCTCAGGCCTCGGCCACGGAAAAGATGGCGAAGTCCGGGCAGAGCGCTTCGCAGAAATGGCAGTTCACGCAGGCCGATTTGTCCACCACCTCGGGAAAGTGATAGCCCTTCACGTTGTACGCCTCGGACATCCGGATCACGTCCCGAGGACAATACTGGACGCAGAGTTCGCAACCCTTGCAGCGCTCTTGAATGACCACGACCTTCCCCCGGCTAACCCGGATGCTCTCCAGGTCCAGGGGGTTCCGCCAATATTTCATATCTGCTCCTTCTATCGAGACACAGGCAGGCTGAAGGGGTTCGCTGGGGAGGACGGCCGGCGGCGGCCGGTCTGAGAATCGCCAAGTTGTCTCCGGCGGGTTCGATCTTCAGCCCTCGGCCTCCCAGGCGGAAAAAATCCTTTGGGCCGTTTCCGGATTCGGAGCTCCGCCAGGAAGGTCCGCCAGACGGGTTTTCCCTGCTCGCTTCGATAGATCAGCCCGGCGCCACGCCAAGCCAATAAGCAAAAATTAGTATCATGGGAAATGGAAAAAAGCAACAGCCGGTATCGCTTCCCGATTCCTTATTGCGGATAAAAAGACGCAACCCGTTAGGCGATGACCGGGGCGGCGGGAACCGGCGGTCGGACGCTACAAACCGGGTTTGACACGGCCCGGCTCCAGACCTATACTTTCGTCCATTATCGATACCCACATCCGAAGGGAGACCGCCATGTCTGAGTTTTCGGTGCAATGCAGTTACTGCGCGCGCAAGCGCTGTTATCAGGGGGACCTGTCCCAGGCGCCGGATTTCTGCCCCAGTTTGAACCGCACCGGCCCGTTGGGCGAGGCCCGGGAGCGCCTGTCCGAGCCGGAGAACCAGCGCATGGCCCAGGACGTGGCCCGCACCTGGAAAGACTACGGAAAGCTGACCCGCGTCGAGGAAATCGTGCTCTACGCCAAGCTGCGCGGCTTCAAGAAGTTGGGAGTGGCCTTCTGCGTGGGACTTCCCCAGGAGGCCGAGATGTTCACCAACGTGCTGCTTAACGAGGGTTTCGAGGCGGTCTCGGTGTGTTGCATGTGCGGTGCGCTCAGCTCGGAGGACGTGGCATTGCCCGAAGAGGACAAGGTCGTTCCGGGCCGCCGGCAGCCCATGTGCAATCCCATCGGCCAGGCCGCGGTGCTGGACGGCGAAGGCTGCGAACTGAACGTCATACTGGGGCTCTGCGTCGGGGACGACACCCTGTTCATCAAGCATTCCAAGGCGCCGGTCACGGTGTTGGCCGTCAAGGACCGGGTCCTGGCCCACAATCCGCTCGGCGCCCTTTACACCTCCAGCAGCATCTACGCCCGGCTGAAGACCCGCCGGCCCAAGCGAGAAGCCGACTAGGCCCGGCCGCGCTCAGCGCAGCGAGGCCAAGGCCTTTTCCGCCTCGGCCTTGCCCGGGAAGGATTGCTTGGAGGCCACGGCTTTTTCCAAAAGGGTTCGGGCCGCGTTCTTGTCGCCCAGGCCCAACTGGGCCATGCCCAGGTGGTAATTGAAGGCGGGATTGTCGCCGGCTTTTTCCTGGACGCCCAGCAGAATCTCCTTGGCCTCGGCGTAATCGCCCTCGCGGTATCGGATCCAGGCCCAGGTGTCCATCACCTCGGGTGACTCGGACCGGTCCTTGAGCAGCGGCGCCACCAGATTTCTGGCCCGAGCCAGGTTCTCGGCGCTGGGCGACTGGTCGGCCAGGATAAAGGCCAGATTGTTGGCCGCTGTCCAGGTGTCGGGCCGCAGGGCCAGCACCGACTCGTAAAGCTCCTTGGCCTTCTGCCAGTTTTCCTGCCGTTCATAGACCATGGCCAGATACATGGCCAGCCCCAGGTGTTTGGGGTTTTTCTCGTGAAGACCTTCGAGCCGCTTGGCGGCCGAATCCAGGGACCCCTCCGAGGATTCGAGCCGGGCCAAATCGAAGACGGCCTGCTGGTTGGTCGGATCGAGGGCCATGACCTTTTCGAAGGTGGCCCGGGCCTTGTCCGGCTGTCCGGCGATGACGTAGAGGCGACCGAGGGCCACCCGGTAGCGCATGTTTTTGGGCCGTTTGTCCACCTGAGCCTGGCAGCGGTCCACGGCCTGGGTGGCCTGTTTCCGGAAGAGCATCATACGGAGGACCTGGTCCAGGGCCGGGCTGTAATCCGGCTCTAAATTGAGGGCTTGTTCGAAAAGGGTTTCGGCCTCTTTGGTTTTTCTTTCCATCAGGCGCACCAGCCCGATTTTGTAGACGATCTGAGCCGATTTGGGTTCGAGCTTGAGGGCCTGGTTATAGTACCCTCCCGCCTTGGCCGAATCCCGTTGCGCCAGGGCGATATCCCCGAGCGCGATCAAGGCCGCCACATCCTTGGGATTCGCCGCGACGATTTTCTCGATGTACTCCTTGGACCGGTCCAGCCGTCCTTTGGAGCGGTAGATGCCGGCCAACCCGAAAAGGGCCTCCCGATTGTCCGGGGCCTGGTCGAGCACGCGTTTGAAGGTCTCCTCGGCCAGACCCGGTTCGCCGTTGAGCAGATGGGCGCGGGCCAGCCTGAGGCTCACGGGCACGTTGGTCGGTTCTTCGTTCAGAACCGAGCGGTAGGCGCTGATCGCGTCCACGAAATTCGCCTTGGCCGCGAGCAAGTCGCCTTTCATGCTCAGGGCGCGCACGTCCCGGGGGTTGGTCTTGAGCACCTCTTCCACCAAGGCCAGGGCCTCGGCGAATTTTCTCTGACGGATCAGGAGTTCGGCTTTCATGTTCTGAGCCGACAGCCGGCTGGGGCCGCCCTCCACCTGGCCCAGATACTTGTCCAGCAAGGCAAAAGCCTCGTCAAACTTGCCCTGGGCCGCGTATTGGCCGGCCATGACGCCATAAGCGCTGAACTTATCCGGCAAGTCCTTCATGGTCTGCTGCAACGTGGCCTGGAGCGCGTCGCCGTTCTTTTGTTTGGCGTAGAACTGGACCAGCGCCATCCGGTATTTTTCCTCGTCGGGATGGGCCTTGATCAGGGACTTCAGCAGGTTTTCGGCTTCCTGGGGGCGATTCGTGCGCATGTAGAAGCCCACCAGGGACAGCTGCAGCGCCTCTTCCTTGGGGAATTTCTCGACCAGAATGCGGTACTGCGCGGCCGCGCCGTCCAGGTCCTTGGTCTTTTCCAGCAGCTCGGCCAGCATCAGGCGGCCGGCCCGGTTCCCCTCGTCCTGGGCCAGAAGGTCTTCGAGAACCTTTTTCGCCCCGGCCATATCCTGCTCCCGCAAGCGGATCCCGGCCAGGAGCATATAGGGTTCCACTTTTTTCGGCTCCTCGGCGATCAACTTTCGCGCGATGCCCTCGGCCTCGGCCGTCTGTTTGCGGACGACCAAGCAGGCGGCCTTGAGCAGCCGGCCCTCGATGTCATTGGGAGCCTTTTGCAGGATGAGATCCGCCTTGGCCTCGGCCTCCTCGGTCTTGCGGGCCATGAGTAGAATCCGGCCCACGCGCGCCTGGGCGTCCAGCAGGTTCGGATCGAGTTCCACGGCCCGGCCGAGCATCTGATAGGCGCCTTTGTAATCGTGACGCTGATAGCGGATCCGGCCCAGCATCTCGTAGGCCCGGGCGAACTTCGGGTCCACCTGCACGGCGTTTTTGAATTCGAGCTGGGCCTTGGTCATCTCCCCTTTGTCGTAGTAAGACATGCCCCGTTCGAAGAATTTCATTTTCTTTTCTTCGGGGCCGCTGCAGCTCACGAGGAGCAGGACGGCCAAGACCACCAGGCATCCCGCTTTGATATGCGTTCGCATCGTTCCTCCTCAATCGGACCGGCCGTTTCGGGAGAAGCCGGGCTTTCCAGAAAATCCGTTGAGACGCGGTCATTTGGCCCGCGCCTCGCCGAGGAATTCCTTTTGGGGCGAAGTGTATCACAGCCGGATGAAAAAGCAAACGAGCCGTGTGCTTCCGGGTCTCGGAACCGGGCCGGGACGTTTGACTTTGCCGACCGGCTTTGATAGATAGACTGTAGAATTCGTCGAAACGCGGCGGATGAAAACCGCCAGCGGTCGCGAGGCCGCGGGGCGGATTTTCGCGGATCGTCAAACGGTCGCGGGGGGGAGTCATGAGCAGTCTAGAGCACCTTTTGGCACCGATCACCATCAAGGGCCTTAGCCTGCCCAACCGGGCCGTCATGCCGGCCATGGGCACGGGTCTGTCCGAGGAAGGGGGCTTTGTCGGCGAGGCCCTGCTGGCCTATTTCCGCCGCCAGGCCTCGAGCGGGGCCGGCTTGATCTTCACCGAGGTCACGGCCGTGCATCCGGAGGGCATGTCCAGTCCGAGCCAGCTCAGCGCCTGGGACGACAAGTTCATCCCCGGACTCAAGCGTCTGGCCGAGACGATTCACCGGGCCGGAGGCAAGGCGGCCGTGCAGCTTCATCACCCGGGCCGGGAGTCGGCCTGGCAGCACGCCCAGGGCAAGGCCGTGTCCGCCTCGGCCACGCCCTCGGCCGTCTTCCGCAAGGCCGGCCGGGCCATGACCGTGGACGAAATCCAGGAGATGACCGCCGCCTTCGGTTCGGCCGCGGTCATCGCCCGGGAGGCCGGCTTCGACGCGGTCGAAATCCACGGCGCCCACGGCTATCTGCTGGCCCAGTTCCTTTCGCCCCGGTCCAACGTCCGGGAGGACGCCTACGGCGGCAGCCTGGAGAACCGGGCACGCTTCATCCTCGAAGTGCTGGCCGAGGTCCGTCGCCGGGTGGGCGACGACTTCCCCATTTCGCTGCGTGTCTCGGCCGAGGAATCCATCAAGAACGGCTATCTGGTCGAGGACATCCAGAAGCTGGCCCCGGCCTTCATCCAGGCCGGCGCGGACATCCTCCACGCCTCGATCGGCACCCACGGCAGCCCGGGCGGCATCACCAGCGCCTCGGCCGAACTTGAAGTCGGCTTCAACGCCTGGCGGGCGCGCAAGATCAAGGAAGTGGTGGGCGCGCCAGTCATCGCCGTGGGCCGGTTCCAGGACCCGGCCCTGGCCGACGAAGTCATCGGCCGCGGGGACGCGGACCTGGTGGCCTTCGGCCGGCAGCAACTGGCCGACCCGGACTATCTGACCAAGGCGAGGGCCGGCCGAAGCAGCGACATCCGGCGCTGCCTGTCCTGCAACCAGGGCTGCATCGAACGCCTCATGCTGAACGAAGGCACCATCCGCTGCGCCATCAATCCCCAGACCGGCCAGGAACTCGCCTACCCCCAGGGGCCGGCCGACAAGCCGCGCCGGGTCCTGATCGTCGGGGCCGGCCCGGCCGGACTGACCGCGGCGCTGGAAGCGGCCCGGTTGGGACATGCCGCGGTCCTTTACGAACAACAGGACACGGCGGGCGGCGCGGTCCAACTCGCCGGGCTGGGGCCGTTCAAACAAGGCTACCTCGACTGGATCGACTGGCTCTATAACCAGGTGCGGGCCTCCGGCGCGGAAGTCCACATGGGTCAGGCGGTCACGGCCGACACGCTGGCGAAGGAAAAGCCGGACAAGGTCATCCTGGCCAGCGGGGCCGAAGCCGCCCCGGTCAACGCCCCCTGGGTCGCGCACCCCATGGTCGCTCAGGCCGACGACGTGCTGCGTGGCCGCGTTCCGGCAGGAAAGGACGTGGTCGTGGTCGGCGCGGGCTGGACCGGCATGGAGACGGCCGACTTCCTGTTGGCCAAGGGCGGCCGGGTGACCGTGGTCGAGACCCTGGACCGCTCCCCGGTCATCAGCTTCACGGCCCACGGCTATTGGCTGAACCGGCGCTTCCGCGATCATAGCGGCCAGCGGCTTTTCGAAGCCGAGCTTGAAGGCGTGGGCCAAGGCGAGGTCACGGTGAAGCACAAGGGGGAAAGCGTGGTTCTTTCGCCCGTGGACCAGGTGGTCCTGGCCGTGGGCCGGCGGCCCGTGCTGGACCTGGAAGAGGCGCTCCGGGCCGGCGGGATTCCCTATACCACGGTCGGCGACGCGGTGAAGGCGCGGCGCATCATCGAGGCCGTGGAAGAGGGCGCCCGAGCCGCCTGGGAGCTTTAGCTTCGAAGCTTCACCCATCCCTTGGAACAACAGACCGACCGCGCCCCGGACCGCCCGCCCCGTTTGAGGACCGCGTCCCGGATCGAGGTGAAAACACACCCAGGCCCTTCCCCAGGGTCCGAACCGCCCTTACGGCGGCCGGTGGGCTATAATCCTTACATGAGGCACAAGAAAACACGATCCGTTCCGCCGGCTTGGGGAAAGATGGTGTCGCCAAACTTTACAATCCGGGTGATCGCTCCTTTACGGCGATCGTCCGGATCAGCGGGATGGCCAGTCCCCTATTTTTGCAACTTGGCCGAATCATTGAATTTTAATCTTTAGCCCGAAATGGCATGGTTCCTGCTGCCCCCTAGACAGAGGACCCGGTGCCGTTCGGAACCCAAGACGGAGGAAAGCCCGATGTCCATCATTAAAAAAATCCTGTTCCCGGTTGATCTGTCCGAAGCCTCCCCCCGGGTCGTGCCCTATGTCCGGGAAATCGCCAAGGGGCTCCAGGCCGAAGTGCACGTGCTGTTCGTGGCCCGGGTGATGACCAAGTACGCCACCCTCGAGGTTTCGGCCGCCTACATCAGCCAGTTCGAGGAAGAGATCGTCAAGGGGGCCGAGCGCAAGCTTGAGGAATTTCTGCAGGCCCATTTCCGGGACCTGCCGGTCACGGCCCGGGTGATTTCCGGGGAGCCGGCCGACGAGATCGTGGATTACGCCGTGAATGAGGGCATGGACCTGATCATCATGGGCACGCACGGGCGCCGGGCGGTGGAACGCATCGTCTTCGGCAGCGTGGCCACCCACGTAGTCCAGCACTCGTCGGTTCCGGTGCTGACCATCAAACCTTATCAATAAACCGGCGGGACTCTCCGCCGGGACGGAGGCTGTTTCGTGGGGCTGTACAACCTGGATAAAATCTTCAAGCCCGCGTCCATCGCCGTGGTCGGGGCCAGCGAGCGGCTCGGCAGCATCGGCCACGCCTTGATGCGCAACCTGGTCGAGGGGGGGTTTGCGGGCCGGATTCTGCCCATCAATCCGAACCACCCCACCATTTTGGGGATCCCGGCCCGCGCCACCCTGGGCGGTTTGGAAGAGATCCCGGACCTGGCCGTCTTGGCCACGCCCATCGAGACCGTGCCCTCCCTGGTGCGCGAATGCGCCCGGCTCAAGATCGGCGGCGTGATCGACATCTCGGCCGGCGGCAAGGAGATCGGGGCCAAGGGCCGGGAGATCGAGGAAAAAATCCAGCAGGAGGCCACCGCGGGCCGGGTCCGGATCATCGGGCCCAACTGCCTGGGCGTCATCTGCCCCAGACGCAAGATGAACGCCTCCTTCGCCCCGGCCATGCCCCTGGACGGCAACCTGGCCTTCATTTCCCAAAGCGGCGCCATCTGCACCGCCATCCTGGACATGTCCCTCAAGGAGCGGATCGGCTTCAGCCATTTCGTCAGCATCGGCTCGATGCTGGACGTGGACTTCGGTGACCTGATCGATTACCTGGGCAACGACCCCCAGGTGAACGCCATCCTGCTCTACGTGGAAAACCTGACCCATTTCCGCAAATTCATGAGCGCCTCCCGGGCCGTGTCCCGCATCAAGCCCATCGTGGTGCTCAAGTCGGGCCGCAGCCCGGCCGGGGCCCGGGCCGCCTCGTCCCATACCGGGGCCATGGCCGGCGAGGACGCGGTCTATGACGCGGCCTTCAAACGGGCGGGCATCGTTCGGGTCAATTCGATCAACGAGCTGTTCAGTTGCGCCGAGCTTCTGGCCAAGCAGCCCCGGCCGGCCGGGTCGCGGCTGGGCATCATCACCAACGCGGGCGGTCCGGGCGTCATGGCCGCCGACGTGCTGGCCGGCATGGGCATGGAACCCGCGGTGCTCTCGGCCGAGACCCTTTCCCGGCTGGACGAGATTCTGCCGCCCCACTGGAGCCGCAACAATCCCGTGGACCTTCTGGGCGACGCCACGCCGGAACGCTACATGCAGGCGGTGAACATCTGCCTGAGCGCCCGGGAGTTGGACGGGCTGCTAATCGTCATGGCCCCCCAGGCCCTGGTCGGCCCCACGGCCGTGGCCCGGGCCTTGGTCGACACCCTCTCGGGCAAACCCCTGCCGGTCTTCGCCTGCTGGATGGGCGCCCGCGAGGTGGAGGAGGGGCTTCAGATCCTCAACCACGCCGGCATCCCGACCTACGACTCGCCGGAAGAGGCGGTCAAGGCCTTCATGTACCTCTACCACCACGCCCGCAATCTGCAGATGCTCCAGGAGACTCCGCCCAAGCTCGTCCAGGTCCTGGAACCGGACCGCTTGAAGGCCAGGGCCGTGGTGAAGGAAGGGCTGCAACGGGAGAGCGGCTTTTTGACCGAGTTCGAATCCAAAAAGCTGCTGGCCGCCTACGGCCTGCCGGTCAACGGCATGGTCTTGGCCGAGGGCGAGGACGAGGCGGTCCGCGCGGCCGAGGGACTGGGGTACCCACTGGTCATGAAAATCCACTCGCCGGACATCGTGCACAAGACCGAGGTGGACGGCGTGCAGCTCGATCTCCATGACGAGGCGGACGTGCGCGCCGCCTTCGGCCGGATCATGGCGGGCATACGCCGCCACCACCCCGAGGCCCGGGTATCGGGCGTGACTCTTCAGCACATGATCCAACACCCGGACCTGGAGCTTCTGCTCGGCGCCAAGAAGGACCCGAGTTTCGGCCCGACCATCGTCTTCGGCCTGGGCGGAATCCTGGCCGAAATCCTGGCCGACCGGGCCATCGGTCTCCCGCCCCTCAACCGCCTCCTGGCCCGGCGGCTCATGGAGGACACCCGCATCTACACCGTGCTGGCCGGATACCGAAACCGGCCGCCGGCCAACCTGGAACGCCTGGAAGAGATGATCATCCGTCTGGCCGAACTGGTCATGGACTTTCCAGAGATCGTCGAGCTGGACATGAACCCGGTCATCCTCAAGCACGGCCAGCCCCACGTCGTGGACGCCCGGGTCATCCTGGCCCCCACGGACCAGAAGGCGCCCCAGCACCTGGTCATCAGCCCCTACCCGGCCGAGTACGAATCCCACGAGATCACGGCCACCGGCCTGCCCGTGTTCGTGCGGCCGATCAAGCCCGAGGACGCGCCCCTGTTCATGGAGCTGTTCAACACCCTGTCACGGACCAGCCTCTATTACCGATTCTTCTCCCCGATCAAGGTCCTGCCCCAGGGCATGCTGGCCCGCTTCACCCAGATCGACTACGACCGCGAAACGGCCCTGGTGGCCCTGGAGGAGGTCGAAGGCCGGGAGCGCATGCTGGGCGTGGCGCGCATCATCTCCGACCCGGACGGGGAGAGCGCCGAGTTCGCCGTGTTGGTGGGGGACCCCTGGCAGGGTCAGGGCGTGGGGGCCAAGCTGCTGCAGATGCTGCTGCGCATCGCCAAGCAGCGCGGCCTGAAAAACGTGTTCGGCACGGTGCTGCGCGAAAACACGAACATGCTCCGTCTGGGCCGCAAGCTCGGGTTCTCCATTAAAAACGAACCCGGGTCCAACGACTGCCGTCTGGATATCGAGCTGGCCCGGATGGCCGAGGCGGTCTGATTCCCTTTACAGATCTTTCAGGAAAAGCTCGTTGGCCGACTCGATCTCTTCCTCCAGGGGAGGGAACCAGGCGGTGGGCGTTTTGAGGTGTTGCACCAGGATGTCCCGGCCGCGCGGGTTGGTGGCCTGGGGTTGCGGGGGCAGTTCCAGGCCGGTCGTGGGATCGTAAACCAGGAAGTCGGCCGTGTGGAGGATGAGGAGCTGGTCGGGGTGCTCCGGGTTTTTAGGCAAGGCGTGGTGAAAGCGCAGGGCCTCGATCAGGCTGGCCGGAAACATCCAGCGCTGGGTCAGGTGGGCGCCGAGTTGGGCGTGGGTGATGGGCAGAATCTGCCTTTCGGCCTGATAGAAGGTGATCCCCTGTTCCTGGGCCGCGTTCCAGATCTTCAAGAACTCCGGGGTGAAATACTGGCAAAGGACCAGCTTGCCGATGTCGTGCAGCAGGCCGGCCACGAAACAGTCGTCGGGCTGAACCAATTGGGTCTTCTCGGCCAGAAATCGGCTGACCACGGCCACGGCGATGGAGTGTTTCCAGAACTCGATGACGTCGAATCCCTCGGCCCCGCCTCGTTGAGAAAACGTCTTGACGATGGATACGGACAACAGGGCGTTGCGAACGGCGTTGAAGCCCAGGATGACCACGGCGTGGGGGATGTCCCGAATCATGGATTTGAATCCGTAGAAGCTGGAATTGACCAGCTTCAGGATTTGGGTGGTCATGGCCTGATCTTTTTCGATGATGGCGCTGATGTTGCGGATTGAGGCCTCTTCGTCCTGCATGAGGCGATTGACTTCCATGAGGATGCTAGGCAGGGTCGGGATGTCGTCGACGTTATCCAGGGTTTTGAAAAAAGTCTTTGCGTCCAACGGGTGCTCCTTATCCAGCTTCGGCCTCCAGCGCGTCGTTCGATGACCCCGGGGCGATTTCCACTCGGTTTCTACCTTGACTCTTGGCCAGGTAAAGGGCCTCGTCGGCCCGCTCCACCAGCAGGGTGGGTTCGGCGTCCGATTGCGGAACCATGGTAGCCACCCCCAGGCTGATCGTCAAGCGGCCGTTGGCGGAAGCCGGGTGACTGATATTCAGGGTCTCGATATTCAAGCGCATTCTCTCGGCCACGCGGCGTGAATCCTCCGGGCTGGTCTGCAGCAGGATGGCCGCGAATTCTTCCCCGCCGTAGCGGGCGATCAGTTCCCTGGGCCGCCGGACTGCTTCCTGAAGTTTGCCGGCCACGATCTTGAGGCAGAGGTCGCCCTGCTGGTGGCCGAAGTAGTCATTATAGGCCTTGAACAGGTCGATGTCGATCATGATGAGGGAGATGGGCAGGTGGTAGCGCCTGGCCCGTTGCCACTCTTTTTGCAGTTCGTCGTCGAAGAACCGCCGGTTGGCCACGCCGGTCAGGCCGTCGGTCAGGGTCAGCCTTCTCAGGACCTCTTCCATTTCCTTAAGCTGGGTGATGTCCCGGTCGCTGGCCCGGATTCCCTGGAAGACGCCCTGCGCGTCGTACACCGGACGGCAGGTGTGGTTCACCCAGCGCACCCGGCCCGACGCGGTCACGATGCGGAAATCGACCGGCGAGGTTTCCTTTTCCCGGATGGCCGCCTGTTGGTGTTGACGCCAAAGCGGCTGGTCATCGGTATGGATCAGGTCGTCGATCAGGTTCGGTCTTTCGAAAAAATCCTCGGGCGGATAGCCGGTGATCTCGGCGCAGGCCGGAGAAACGTAACGCATGCTGCCGTCGGCCCGCTGCCAGTAAATGAAGTCGGAGGAGAACTCGGCCACGATGCGGTACCGTTCCTCGCTCTCCGCGAGGGCCTGGGCCGTCTTCTTCCGTTCGGTGATGTCCAGCATGTACGTGTCGAAATGACGAATGCGGCCCTCGCCGTCGCGGTTCACCGCGGCGAAGGCGCTGACCCACCTGGATCCGCCGTCCGCTTTAAGAATGCGGTAGTCCTGCTCGAAGGACGTTGCCCCGACCCTCAATTGGGCCAGGATCTCCTGGGATACGCGGTCACGGTCCTCGGGATGGACCAGGTCGCTCATGGCCCTCTGGCCGCCGGTGAACTCTTCAGGCCGGTAACCGAACTGGGTGATGTTCGACGAGATGTATTCGACCGGCAACCGTTCCTCGGCCCGGAACCGGCTGACGATGACCGGTCCGCCAACGAACAGGTTGCGCTCCCGAAGCAGCGCCCCCTCGGACAACTTCTTCTCGGTAACGTCCCGAACGCTCCCCTGGACGCCCAGGTGGTGGTCGATCATGATCGGTCTGAGACCCACCTCGACATCCAGGATGCGGCCGTCCGGGCATGCCAATCTCAAGTCTTTGAGGTCCTCCGGCTCCGGCTTGTTCATAAGCACGTTCAGAACGTTCTCGAACTGGCGGCGCGAGTCCGGAAGAAGCAGGCTTTGAAACCCGGTCCCCAGGACGGATTCCCGCCGCTCAATGCCCAATAGGGTCAGAAAGGTGGTGTTCACCTGGACCATCTCCCCCTGGACCTGGGCGAACAGGGCCTGGGGGGAAAGCTCGACCAGCATGCGGAACTTCAGTTCGCTCTCCCGCACCGAGGCCTCGGCCTCGTGCCGTCGCCGAATTTCCTCTTGCAGCCCTTGATGCTGGTGGTGAAGATCGCAGAAAAGCTTGAGCTTGCTGTAAACCGTTCTGGAGTGCAGCGGCGCGACGAAAAAATCCACCCCGCCGGCCTCGTACCCTTGCTCGATGACCTCCTGATCGGGATCGCGGGACAGGACGAAAAGAATGGGCAGGGTGCTCGCGCCGGACCGGGTCTTGATCCGGCGGGCCGTCTCGAAGGCGTCCAGGTCCGCCAGACGGGTATCCAGCAGGGCCAGGCCGAAATCCTCTTCCTCAAAAAGAGACAGGACTTCTTGATCGGAAGAGGCGGGAACGATTCGAGCCGGCAGTTCCCGGATCGCTTCTTCGAGGGCGGTCAGGCTCTCGGGCAGCAAAGCGGCCAATAAGTTACAGGTCGAGGATTCCATCGTTCATTCCGATCGAAACTCACGAAACCATTCGTCAAGCAGCCCGTCTGCTTGTCAGGCTTGGACGAAGGTCTCTTAAAGCCGTGGAGAAGGAGAAGGCAGGGAGCGGAAATATCAAACGGCGACAAGGGCCCCACCTCAATGGAACGGCCGCTTCGTCCCAACGGGCTTTTCTTTTGAAAACCAAGCTGATGCGATCGGTTGACCCACCCGATGGCGCGGAGGCACTTGAACTCCGCTCGCATGGCCTCTCTACCTTATCTTATTTTACGAGTCAAGCTGAAAGAAGGACGGGGGCGACGATTCTCAGTGCAGACCCTCGGGTGCGACACCGAAATAACCCCGCAATTCCTGGATCAACCGCGAACAGGCGGAATAATCCCCCTGCTCCACCACGCGCCTCAACCGGACGATCTGTCTCTCCAGTCCGGCCGCCGCGCCGGGCACGTCGGGGTTGAGGGTCAGGATCGAGGCGATCATGTTGGCGTCCTGTCGCAGGGTGCGGGCGATTTGAGGACGGAGATGGGAGAAGGAGGTGGTGGCGTAAGCGTCCAGTTCATCCAGGTCGAAGCCCAGGTCCTGGATGGCCGCGGCCAGAATCAGGGTGTTGAGGTGGGCCAGGCCCTGCACCGCGGACATGAGCCGGTCGTGGTGTTCAGGCGTGGTCACGCGGATGACCGCGCCCAGGCTTTCGAGCAGGTCCTTGAGCCAGCCGAACCAGCGCTCGCCCCGCCCGGGGCAGAGCACGACGCGCCGGCCTTTGATCGAGTCCTCGCGGGGCCCGAACAGGGGATGCGCGCCCACGACTTCGCAATTGCTGTGGTCCAGCATGGCTTTGAGCGGGGACGTCTTCCGCGAGGTCAGGTCCATGAACAGCCCGTCCTGGCGCACGTGCGGACCGATCTCGGCGGCCACCTGCTCGGTCACGGCGATGGGCACGCTCAGGACGACCACGTCGCAGCGCTCGGCCATGTCGGTCGGGGCGAGGTCGGTTTTGTAATCGGCCACCATGACCTCGAACCCGGCCTCTTCGAAGAGGTTCTTGAACCAAGCCCCCAAGCGGCCCCGGCCGCCCACGATGCCGATGATCGGACCCTTCACGAGCGCACCGCCTCCTGGCGGAGCAGGAAGTCGGCCAGCACCAGCCGGATCATGGCCTTGATCACCGGGTTGACGCGGGGGATGGCCGAGACGTCGTGACGGCCGCCCACGTTGATAGTCGCGGGCTTAAAGTCAACATCCACGGTCTTCTGCTCCTTGGCGATGGAGGGGATGGGTTTGACCGCCGCCCTGAGCACGATCTCGTCGCCGTTCGAGATGCCGCCCAGGATGCCGCCGGCGTTGTTCGAGGCGAATCCGTCCGGCAGGATGGGGTCGTTGTTCTGGCTGCCGAGCAGCCGGGCCGCCTCCATCCCGGACCCGATCTCGACCGCCTTGACCGCGCCGATGGACATGACCGCCCCGGCCAAGGCCCCGTCGAGCTTGTCGAAGACCGGCTCGCCCAGACCGGCCGGAACGCCGCGCGCCCGGGCCTCGACAATGCCGCCCGCCGAATCCCCGGCCCCGCGAATCTCGGCCAACCGCTCGCGCATGGCCTCGACCACCGCCGGGTCCGGGCAGCCCAGTTCGTTGCTGTCCGCCTCGGCCGGATCGATCTTGTTCGCCCGCACCCCGGCCAGTTCCAAAGTGTAGGCCAGGACCTCGATGCCATAGCGACCAAGCACTTGCTGAGCCACGGCCCCGGCCGCCACCCGGGCCAGGGTCTCCCGGGCCGAACTCCGGCCGCCGCCCCGGTGGTCCCGCAGCCCGTACTTCTGAAAATAGGTGATGTCCGCGTGGCCAGGTCGGAACAGCCGCCGGATCGGCTCGTAGGCTTCGCTCTTGGCGTCCTGGTTATAAACGACCATGGCGATGGGCGTGCCCGTGGTCAAAGCCTCGAACACGCCGGACAGGATGCGGACCTGGTCTTTTTCCTTGCGGGGGCTGGAAAAAGCCCCCTGCCCCGGCCGGCGGCGGTCCAGTTCCTCCTGGACCACGGCCTCGCTGAGAGGCAGGCCCGGCGGGCAGCCGTCGATGACCAGTCCCAGGGCCGGGCCGTGGGATTCCCCGAAGGTGGTCACCCGAAAGACCTGTCCGAAGGTGTTGCCGGCCATGGCGGACGCTCCTTGCTTGGTTGTCTTAGAAACCGCTGCGTGCCCGTTTGTATCAGTTCCGGGCCGGGGGTACAACCCTTATCGCGGCTCGGGGCCAAGCAGCCCGGCCTCTGTTTGTAGAATCGTGTCAGCCACGGCCTCCGGGTCGAGCCGGGCCGTGTCCAGCTTGAGGTGGGCCGCGCGTTCGTAGATCGGACGCCGCTCGGCCAGGACTCTCTCCGCCTCGCGGATCGTGCCCTCGCCGGTCAGGGACGGCCGGGTCTCGTCTCCGGTGAGTCGCCTGCGGATCGTGTCCACGTCGGCCTCCAGCCAGACCACCCGGCCGCGCGCGCGCATCACGGTCACATTGTCCGGGTCGAGCACCGCGCCGCCGCCCATGGCCACGACCTGGCGGTCGGCTTCGAGCGTTCGGGCCACGACCTCTTTTTCCAGGCCCCGGAAATACGGCCAGCCGTCCCCTTCGACCATGCGGGTGATGGTCCGGCCGTCCTGGGCCTCGATGAGCGCGTCCGTGTCCAGGAAGGGCCAGCCCAGCCGCTGGGCCAGCAGCCGGCCCACCGTGGTTTTCCCGGAGGCCCGGTATCCGATCAAGACGAGGTTCATCTCAAGAGACCTTTAGCAAACTACCCGCCGGGCGGCCATCACGCCTCGGCGTGACCCCTACAGGATTTTTCATAATTCGTTACCTGCGCATTTTGTAGGGGCGGCCCCCTGTGGCCGCCCGCGAAGTCCTGGATCGAGCTTAAACCGCACCCCGTTCATCTCGGACTCGGTGTTTTGCCATGGGTTCATGCGCGGCCGTTCTTGAGTTTTCCAAACAGCGCCCAGAACTCGGGAAAGGATTTTCCCACGCAGTCCGGGTCCAGAATCTCGATCTCGGGTTTAACGAGCTGGGCCACGGCAAAGCTCATGGCCAGCCGGTGATCCGCGTGCGGGTTCACCTGGCCCGCGCCCAGGCCGCCGCCCAGAACGCGCAACCCGTCCTCTTCGACCTTGGCCTGGATCCCCAGCCGGGTTAGTTCGCCGGCCAGGTCGCCCAGCCGGTCGCTCTCCTTGTAGCGAAGATGGCCCACGTTGCGGATCACGGTCTCGCCCTGGGCCAAGGCCGCGCACACGGCCAGGGTGGGCACCTGGTCGGGCATGGCGTTCATGTCCACGTCGATGCCGTGGAGCGGCGCGCCCTGGACGCCGACCCAGTCCTGGCCCAGGGTGACTTCGCAGCCCATGGCCGACAGCAGGTCCACGAAAGCGAAATCCGGCTGCCGGGAAAAGGGCCGGATGTGCCGCGTGACCACCATGCGGCCGGTGACCGCGGCCCCGGCCCAGAAGTAGGCGGCCGACGAACAGTCGCCCTCGATATGAATCTCGCGGCCGTGGTAGCGCTGCCCGGCCGGTACCCGGAACCAGTTGCGGCCCTTCCGCTCGACTTCGACCCCAAAGGCGGCCATCATGTCCAGGGTGAGCTGCACGTAAGGCCAGGAAGCCACCTCGTCCACGACCTCGATGAGCACGTCGCTCTCGGCATAGGGCCCGGCCAGCAGCAGGGAGGAGAGATACTGGCTGCTCTTCTTGGCCGAAATCCGCGCCCGTCCGCCCTTGAGGCCGCCGCCTTCGATCTTGACCGGCGGACAGCCGCCTTGGCTTAAACTGGCGGCCCGGCCGCCCAGGGCGTTCAAGGCCTCCAGCAGGGCCGCGATGGGCCGCTCCCGCATGCGCTTGGTTCCGGTCAGGGTCCACGGTCCGGGGCTGAGCGCGGCCGTCGAGGTGAGGAGACGCATCGAGGTTCCGGAGTTGCCCAGGTCGATCTCGCCGCCGCCGCCGGCCAACCGGCCGGCCGTGCCGCGCACCACCAGGTCCTCCCCGTCGGCCTCGATCCCGGCGCCCAGTTTCTTGAGCGCGGCTAGGGTCAGGCTGGTGTCCTCGCACATCAGCGGCCGCACGATCCGGCTCTCCCCCTCGGACAGAGCGGCCAGGAGCAGGGCCCGGTGGGTCAGGCTTTTCGATCCCGGAATGTCGATCACGGCCAGGACGTGGTCCGAGGCGAATCCGTTTTCAAGGTGGTTGTCGGCGTTGTTCATGACGTTTCCTCCAGTGCCCGGACCACGGCCGCCCGCATGACTTCCAGCGGGGCCTCGCGGCCGGTCCAGGCTTCGAACTGCTCGGCCGCCTGGTACAGGAGCATGGTCAGCCCCCCGACCGCGCGGCAGCCGTGGGCCTCGGCCTCTTCGAGCAGCCGGGTCCTTAGCGGTGCGTAAACCATGTCCAACACGATCATGCCGGGGCGCAGCATGTCGGCCGGGAAAGGGGTTTCCTTCGTGAATCGCGGGGCCATGCCCAAGGGCGTGGCGTTGATCAGAATCTCGGCGGCCAGCGCGGCGCGGTCCGGCCAGGGACAAAAGGCCGCGCCAAAGGATTCGGCCAGCTCGCGGCCGGCGGCCTCGGTGCGGTTGGTCAAAGTGACCTTGGCCCCGGCCCGCGTCAAGCCGTAAAGCGCGGCCCGAGCCGCTCCCCCGGCCCCGGCCACCACCACGATCCGGCCGTGGGGCGCGGTCTGTTCCTCAAGGGCCCGCATCAATCCGCCCACGTCCGTGTTCAACCCCACCGGGGCCTTGGCCGGTTCGACCAGGGTGTTGATCGCCCCGAGCCGCTGGGCCGCCGGGTCCACCCGGCCGGCCGCGCGTTCAAGAATCTCCAGCGCGGCCCGTTTATGCGGGTGGGTCACGCTCAACCCGCGAAAGCCCAAAGCCCGGGCCGCCTCCAGCCCCAGGGCGGCGTCTTCCACGTCCAAGAGCAGATAGAAACCGTCGAGCCCGAGATGCCGGAAAGCCGCGTTGTGCATAGCCGGGCTGAGGCTGTGGCCGATGGGCGAGCCGAGCAGGCCGTAAAGCCGCGTACCCTCCCCCGCTCGGGGCGTCTCCAGGTTTTGCGGAAAAACCCGCCGCATCTCCGGACCGGTGAACTGCCCGGGCGCCGACCCCCGGCCGTCGGCCAGGGCCGAGTAGCCGATCTGGCTGCCCCAGAGTGGGGCGAGCATGCGGCTGATCCGGCTGAGCGCGCCCAGGGCAAAGACCGTGGCGGGTTGTTTCATGTCGGCGGCCCGGTCGAGCACGGCCTTGAGCCGCAGCAGATCTTCCACGGTGTCGGCCCGGGTGACGATCTTGGCCATGTCCGCGCCGTGGCCGCGCATGCGGTCCAGCAGGCCGAACAGGTCGGCCCCACTCGGCGTGGCCTCGAAATCGTGGTGTGACAGGATCAACTTCGTGGGTCCTTTTTGCCCCGCGAACTCGCGGATGATCTTTTCCCCCACGGCCAGTTCGAGATCGAGCCAGGCCGGGGAATAAGACAGGGCCTGACGCAGCAGGTCGAGCCGCGCCGCTTCACCGCCGGCGAAACGGCCGCCCTCGTCCGGGCGCCGGTTGGTCACCAGGCAGGGCCGGGCCGGAGCGGACAGGAGCCGCTTCAGGTCCGGATCCTTCACGTAATCCAGCCGGAGCTCGAACAGGTCGGCCCAGGGCGCGGCCCCGGCCATGGCTTCCAGAACCTGGTCCGCGGTTTCGGCCGCGATGCAGGCGCAAACGAGCATCAATCCACCCTCGGGTAGGAACCCAGGACCTTGAGCCGCTGGGTGTAGGCTTTGGCCTCCTCCAGGGTTTGGCGCACGGGTTCGTCGTCCGCGTGGCCCTCGATGTCCACGAAGAAAACGTACTTCCAGGCCTCGGTCTTCATGGGCCGGGACTCGATCTTGGTCAGGTTGATGCCGCGGTCGGCGAAGGGTTGCAGGAAGCGGAACAGCGCGCCGGGCGTGTCCGAGACGGTGAAGATAAGCGAGGTGCGGTCCCGGCCGGTCCGGCGGCCCGGGGTTCGGGACAGCACCAGGAACCGGGTCACGTTCACTTCGGCGTCTTCGATGGCCCGGGTCAGAAAATCGAGGCCGTAGATGTCGGCGGCGATGACGCTGGCGATGGCCGCGGTGCCTTGTTCCTCGGTGGCCCTGCGCGCGGCGGCCGAGCTGCTGCTGGTTTCGACCAGGGGCACGCCGGGCAGGTTCTTGGCCAGCCAGCCGGCGCACTGGGAAAGGACCTGGGGATGGGAGTGAACCCGCTGGATTTCGGCCAGGTCGGCCATCTTGCCCAGGAGGTGGTGGTGGATGCGGAGGCGGATTTCCAGGCAGACGCTCAGGTCGTATTCGAGGAACAGGTCCAGGGTCTGGCCCACGCCGCCCTGGCTCGAATTTTCCACGGGCACCACGCCATAATCCAGCCGGTCCCGGTCCACGCCGCGAAAGACCTCCTGGATGGTGTCCTGGGCCAACAGGTCGGCCGACCGGCCGAACTGGTTGAGGGAGGCCTCGTGGCTGAACGAGGCCTCGGGTCCGAGATACCCCACCCGCAGCGGGGCCTGGGCGGCCCGCGAGGCCGAGAAGATTTCGCGGTAGATGTTCCCCAGGGCCTCGGCCGGCAGCGGCCCGTCGCTCAAGGCCGCCAGCCGGTCCACGATCTCTTTTTCCCGCACCGGGTCGAAGGAGGACACCCCGTTGGCGCTCTTGTACTGGCCCACCAACTGGGAGATGGTTTGCCGCTCGTTGAACAGCCGGAGGAGCGATTCGTCGATTTCGTCGAGTTTCCTGCGATATTGGGTCAGGTCGTCTTTGGACATGGTTATTCGCCCCAATCAGTATTCCAGTATCGTTTCCTCGATCTTGTGGCCGAAATGCCGGCCGCCTTCCTCGGTCCGTACCAAAACCTGGGTACCGGGCCGCAGGTCCACCACCGAGACCGGCCCGCCCTCCGGTGAGGTCAGGCGCACGGTTTCGGCGTTTTGCAACACCGTGGCCAGGGTCCGGCCGTCCGCCTCGGCCGTGACCAGCAGCAGCGGCCGCCGCTCGACCTTGACCCGACCGACCGTGGCCAGCTCGGCCCGGCCGTCATGGGTCACGGCCAGGACCTCGTCCCCGGCCTTGAGTTCCGACAGATACCGGGTCCGTCCTCCCGCCACGGCCACGTAAGCGTGCACCGCCCCGGCGTTCACCCGGAAGGGCCGCTGGGCCACGTAGGGGTTGTCCACGTTCTCGGCGTGGACCAGGAACATCCCCTGGCTGGAATTGCCCACCAGCAGGCCCTGGCCCGGGGCCATCAGACTGCACGTGTCCACGCAGACGCGGTCGCCCATGCCCAGGGACCGCACCTCCCTCACCTCGGCCGTGTTCAGTTCGATCTGGCCCGCGGCCTGGCCGCGGATGGCCGCGATAACGCCGGCCACGTCCACGCCTTGCCCGGCCCGCACCACCACGCCGTCCACCCCGCGTTCAAGCACGCCCAGGAACAGCCGGGCCTCCTCGGCGTCCTTGACCTCGGCCAGGATGTTCCCCCGCCGGGCCAGGATGTTTTCCAGGGGGATGATGGACCAGTCCGCGGCGCGGACCAGCACCGGCTTGTTCGGGTCCAGGGCGATGACGCGGTCCTGGTCCTCGGGGCCGCGGATTTCGATTTCGAGCACGTCTTCACCCAGCTTCAGGTCCCCGTCCGGGGCCACGGTCTGGATCACCCCGAGCTGCTTGACCTCCTCGGTCCGGCCCGCCTCGATCACCACGGCCTCGGCCCCGGATTCAAGCGCGCTGATGACCGCTTCCTTGTCCCAGGGTTCGACGCGCACCCAGATGGTTTTCACAATTTTCTCCTTGTCTTCGCAGGACGCCATAACTTCGCGGCCCTTTGTTGCTCCTTGGCTCGTCGCTGCAGCGTACCTAAAGTACGCCTCACTCCTCGCCTTCGTCGCGCCTCGGTCTGCTTTGTTCTGACGCCCTGTAGGCTCATCGCTTTGCGCCACTATAAATAGATTTAAGCCGCCGCCGGCGCGGTGATCAAGGCCAGGGCTTCCTCGATGCCAACCTTCTGGTGGACCATGGCGCACATGGCCTTGAGCATGCTGGACGGGGACACGTGCTGGAAAACGTTCCGCCCGATGGACATGCCGCAGGCCCCGGCCGCCATGGCCCCGGCCACCATCTCCAGGACCTCCCGGTCCGAGTTCATCTTGGGACCGCCAGCGATGACCACGGGCACGCCGCAGCCTTCGACCACCGGGATGAAAGACTCGACGCTGCCCGTGTAGGGCACCTTGACCAGGTCCGCGCCCAGCTCGCCGCCGATGCGGGCCGCGTGCTTGATGAGTTCCGGGTCGTATTCGTTTTCGATCTTGGGGCCTCGGGGGTAGATCATGGCCAGGAGGGGCATGCCCCATTCGCCGGCGATGCGGGCCACGGTCGAAAGGTCGGTCAGCATCTCCTTCTCGGCGTCGTTGCCCAGATTGACGTGCACCGAGACCGCGTCGGCCCCGAGCTTGATGGCCTCTTCCACGGTGCAGACCAGGGTCTTGGCCAGGGGTTGGGGGGAGAGCGAGGTGCTGCCCGACAGGTGCACGATCAAGCCCAGGTCCCGGCCGCCCCGCCGGTGCCCGCTCTTGACCAGCCCCTTGTGCTGGACCACGGCGTTGGCTCCGCCCAGGGCCGCTTCGTTGACCGCCTTTTTCATGTCCGCCAGTCCGAAGACCGGTCCCATGCTCACCCCGTGATCCATGGGCACGATAACCGTCGTGCCGGTGTTCCGGTCCCGAATCCGTTCCATTCTGATCTCTTTGCCAACCATGTTTTTTCTCCGTTCCTTTTTGTTCTTTGTATTCTTTGGGTCGTTAAAAAAAAACCGTGGGCAGCGTCTGCCCACGGTCTGAGTTTCGGATGACGGTCGTCGTCAGACCCCTGGGCAGACCTCCACGCCGTAGAAGTAATAGTAGGTGGTAAAGCGCATGGACTTTCGCGTCTGCAAGGTCGTTCTCCGGTCTGTCGGACCTGATTTAACAAAACTTTATACCGGGTCCGGTTCCGATTGTCAACACGAAAAATTAAGCAGGCGGACCGGGCCGGGTCCCCCTTAAAAAAAATTAGGGCTTGACATCCGGCCGCGGCCGTGCTCTCTTTAGCCAAGGTAACGATTATGTCCATGCGCGCCATCACCCTTAGCCTGCTCCTGCTTCTGGCCCTTTCGGGCCTTGGGTGGGGTGGTTTGTAAACGCGCGCTAACGCAGACTGGAACCAAGGCCCCGCCCGAGAGAGCGGGGCTTTTTTTGTCCATGCAGAGCGCCGGAACTTCACAGACCGGCGGACGACAAAGGACTTGAGGCTGAGGCGAAACAACCGAAGTTTTGTAAAGATGCAAACCGCTTGACCCGCCCCACGACCGTGGGGTAGAACAGACACCACTTTGGAGGGAGAAATGGCCGATCACGTTTACATTTTCGACACCACGCTAAGGGACGGCGAGCAGTCGCCCGGGGCCAGCATGAACGTCAGCCAGAAGTTAAGGGTGGCCAAGGCCCTGGAGAGGCTCAAGGTGGACATCATCGAGGCCGGCTTCCCCATGACCTCGCAGGGCGACTTCGAAGCCGTGTCCCAGATGGCTCGGGAAATCAAGGACTGCCAGATCGCCGCGCTCACCCGGCCCATCGACAAGGACATCGAAAGAAGCTGGGAGGCCATTGCCCACGCCGAAAACCCCAGGCTGCACCTTTTCCTTTCTTCCTCGGACATTCACCTGCAGCACCAGCTCCGCATGAGCCGGGAGGACGTGTTGGACATGGCCGTGCGCGGGGTGCAGCAGGCCTGCACGCACACCTCCAACGTGGAATTTTCCCCCATGGACGCCTCCCGCACCGACCGGGAGTTCCTGGCCCAAATCGTGGAAGCGACCATTGACGCGGGCGCGGCCGTGGTCAACATCCCGGACACGGTGGGCTACGCCGTGCCCGAGGAGTTCGGCGGTCTGATCCGGTTCCTGTTCGAACGCGTGCCCAACATCCACAAGGCCGTGGTCAGCGTGCACTGCCACAACGACCTGGGCCTGGCCACGGCCAACAGCTTGGCCGCGCTGATCAACGGCGCCCGGCAGGTGGAGGTGGCGGTCAATGGCATCGGCGAACGCGCCGGCAACACCTCCCTGGAGGAGATGGTCATGCTGCTCAAGACCCGGGCCGACGCCCTGCACATGGAAACCCGGGTCCAGACCGAGGAAATCTATCCCACCAGCCGGCTGGTCAGCACCATCACCGGCCTGACCGTGCAGCCCAACAAGGCCATTGTCGGGGCCAACGCTTTTTCCCACGAGTCGGGCATCCACCAGGACGGCATGCTCAAGGAGGCCACCACCTACGAGATCATGCGTCCCCAGGACATCGGCCGTTCCAAGAGCCACCTCGTCTTGGGCAAGACTTCGGGCCGGCACGCCTTCCGGGACCGGCTGGAAAGCCTGGGCTACCATATCGCGGACGACGACGTGCGGCGGCTCTTCGACCGCTTCAAGCAGCTCACGGACAAGAAAAAGGAAATCTTCGACGAGGACATCGAGGCCCTGGTGGCCGACGAGGTCATCCGCGCCCCGGAAAAATACAAGCTGGCCTACCTCAACGTCTCGGCCGGCACCACGGTCCGCCCCACGGCCACGGTGGCCATCGAGATGGGCGGCGAGCAGAAGGTGGAAGCGGGCTTCGGCGCCGGACCCATTGACGCGACCTACAACACCATCGCCAAGATGACCGGCACCAAGAGCCGGCTCATCCATTTCGCCATCGCCAGTCTGACCGGCGGGACCGACGCCCAGGGCGAGGTCACGGTCCGTCTGGAAGAAGACGGCCAGGTGGCCCTGGGCCAGGGTTCGGACCCGGACATCATCATCGCCGCGGCCAAGGCCTTTCTGGTGGGGTTGAACCGGCTGGAATACATGAAAGAACATCCCCACCAATCGTTGTACTAAGAAATGATGAATGCTGAAAGGGAGACGGGCGGGATCGGCCAGGGAATAACCGACAGGCGACCATGGCGCCCGGCGCCCGTTGTGACGATAATCTGATTGTTTGAGCGGGTTTTAAACCCGCACGCAATCAACATCCGATTCGAGGTATCCTATGCCGATGAACATCACCGAAAAGATCATCGCCGCCCACGCCGGGTTGGAAGAGGTCCGGCCCGGCCAGATGGTCGAGGTCGAGGTGGATTTGGCCTTGGCCAACGACATCACCGCGCCCATCTCCATCGACGTCATGCAGGCGGCCGGCGTGAAGCGGGTGCACGACCCGGACAGGATCGTGCTCGTGCCCGACCACTTCGTGCCCAACAAGGACATCCAGACCGCGCTGCTGGTCAAGCAGATGCGGATTTTCGCCCGGGAGCAGGGCATCGAGAAATTTTACGAGCTGGACGAGATGGGCGTCGAACACGCGCTCCTGCCGGAAAAGGGCCTGGTCCTGCCCGGCGACCTGGTCGTGGGCGCGGACAGCCACACCTGCACCTACGGCGGCCTGGGCGCTTTCGCCACGGGCATGGGCAGCACCGATATCGCCGCGGTCTTCATTTCCGGCCGCATCTGGCTGAAGGTGCCCGAGGCCATGAAGTTCGTCTATAAAGGCGCCCTGCCCCGCTGGGTCGGCGGCAAGGACCTGATCCTCATGACCATCGGCGACATCGGCGTGGATGGCGCCCGCTACCGGACCATGGAGTTCACCGGGCCGGTCATCGACAAGCTTTCCCTGGAGAACCGGCTGACCCTGGCCAACATGGCCATCGAGGCCGGGGCCAAGAACGGCATCGTGGCTCCGGACGAGATCACCCGGGCCTATGTGGAAAGCCGGGCCACGCGGCCTTACATCGAATATGCCAGCGACCCGGACGCGGTCTATGTCGAGACGCGGGAATACGACGTGACCGGCATGGAACCCCAGGTGGCCCGGCCCCATCTGCCCGAAAACACGGTGGGCGTCTCGGCCCTCAAGGACGTGACCATCGACCAGGCCGTGATCGGCTCCTGCACCAACGGACGCATCGAGGACCTGCGGTTGGCGGCCGAGGTGCTGAGAGGCCGCAAGGCCAAGTCCGGGGTGCGGCTGATCGTCATCCCGGCCACGCGCTGGATCTATCGCACGGCCATGGAAGAGGGCCTCTTCGACGTCTTCCTCGACGCCGGGGGCGTGGTCAGCACCCCGACCTGCGGGCCGTGCATGGGCGGCTACATGGGCATCCTGGCCGACGGCGAACGGGCCGTTTCCACCACCAACCGGAACTTTGTGGGCCGCATGGGCCACGTCAAGAGCGAGGTCTATCTGGCCAACCCGGCCGTGGCCGCCGCCTCGGCCGTGGCCGGGCGTATCGTCGGCCCGGACGACTTGTAGGAGACTACCATGACATATAAAGGAAGAGCCTTCGTTTACGGGGACGATATCGACACCGACGTCATCATCCCGGCCCGCTACCTGAACACCGTCGATCCTCAGGAGCTGGCCGCGCATTGCATGGAGGACATCGACCCCGAGTTCGTCAACAAGGTGAAGCCCGGGGACATCATTGTGGGCGGCAAGAACTTCGGCTGCGGCTCCTCCCGGGAGCACGCGCCCATCGCCATCCGGGCGTCCGGGGTCAGCCTGGTGGTGGCCGAGAACTTTGCCCGCATCTTTTACCGCAACAGCTTCAACACCGGCTTCGTCCTGGTCGAACTTGAAGACGCCAGCACGCGCTTCGCCATGGGCGACGAGATCGAGGTGGACCTGACCGCGGGCCGGGTGCGGAACCTGACCCAAAACAAGGAGTACACTTTCGAGCCCATCCCGGAATTCATGCTCGAACTGGTGAACGACGGCGGGCTGATCCCGCATATCTTGAAAAAACAGGCCTCGGCCTGACTGAGGTGATGCATGAGTGAAACCTATGACATCGGCATGGTGCCGGGCGACGGCACCGGACCGGAGGTGCTTCGGGAGGGCCGGAGGGTGGTCCAGGCCGCGGCCGACAAATACGGCTTCGGCCTGAACCTGATCGATTTCAACCTGGGCGGCGACCGCTACCTGGCCTCGGGCGACCTTCTGCCCGACAACGTGCTGGGCGAGCTGCGCGATCTGGACGCCATCTACCTGGGGGCCATCGGCCATCCCGGCGTCAAACCCGGCATCCTGGAAAAGGGCATCCTGCTCAAGATGCGCTTCGAGCTGGACCTGTACATCAATCTCCGGCCCGTGACCCTCTATCCGGGCGTGGCCACGCCGCTGGCCGACAAGCGTCCCGAGGACATCCGCTTCACGGTCGTTAGGGAGAACACCGAGGGCATCTACGCCGGGGCCGGCGGCATCCTGAAAAAAGGCACGCCCCAGGAAGTGGCCACCCAGGAGTCCATCAACACCCGCTTCGGGGTCGAGCGCTGCCTGCGCTACGCCTTCGAATACACCCAGAACCGCAGCCATCGGCGCAAGCTGACCCTGTGCGGCAAGACCAACGTATTGACCTTCGCTTTTGATTTGTGGGAGCGCGTCTTCTATGAAATAGCCGCCGAGTATCCCCAGATCGAGACCGACTACGCCCACGTGGACGCCACCTGCATGTGGATGGTCAAGAATCCCGAGTGGTTCGACGTGATCGTGACCGACAACATGTTCGGCGACATCATCACCGATTTGGGGGCCATGATCCAGGGCGGCATGGGCATCGCCGCCGGCGGCAACATCCATCCCGGCCGGGTGTCCATGTTCGAACCCATTGGCGGGTCCGCGCCCAAGTACACGGGCCAGAACAAGATCAACCCCCTGGCGGCCATCGCCGCGGGCCAGATGATGCTGGCCGAATTGGGACAGCCCGAGGCGGCTTCGGGCATCGAGGAGGCCATCAAGCAGGTGTTGGTCAACGACGTCAAGGACCTCGGCGCGGGCCAGATGGGCCACTCCACTTCCGAGGTGGGCGACCTGGTGGTCCAGTACCTGCTGAAGGCCTGACCCAGGGTGCCATGGCCGCCCTTCGACTTCGCTCAGGGCCGTGAGCTTGTCGAACGGCTCGTCGGCCATGCATGCCCCCGCATGCACGCGCGGCCTGGACGTTCCGCCTATGATTTTCGGCCCGATCTATCGGCCCGAATGACGATTTCATTTGTAATTCATGAAGTTTTTGGTATAACCCCCTGTACCCCATCCCCATCAGGGATCAGGAGGCGAAGATGAGCAAAAAATTCAAAGTGGCTGTGGGAGGCGCCACGGGCGCCGTGGGCCGGGAGATGGTCAACATTCTGGCCTCCAGGAATTTTCCCATTGAAAGCCTCAAACCCCTGGCTTCCTCCCGTTCCATCGGCAAGGCCGTGACCTTCCGCGATAAGGAAATCCCGGTCGAGGTGCTGGATAAGGACTCGTTCAGGGGCGTGGACATCGCCTTCTTCTCGGCCGGGGGTTCGGTCAGCAAGGAATTCGCCCCGATCGCGGCCAAGTCCGGGTGCGTGGTCGTGGACAATTCCTCGGCCTGGCGGCAGGAGCCGCATATCCCGCTGGTCGTGCCCGAGGTGAATCCTCAGGCGCTCAAGGGCCATCCGGGCATCATCGCCAACCCGAACTGCTCCACCATCCAGATGGTCGTGGCCCTCAAACCCATCTACGACGCGGTGGGCATCAAGCGCATCGTGGTTTCGACCTACCAGTCCGTGTCCGGCACGGGCCAGAAGGGCGTGGAGGAACTGGCCTCCCAGACCCGGGGGCTGCTGACCAACGGCGAGGTCAAGAACAAGGTTTATCCGCACCGGATCGCCTTCAACTGCCTGCCCCACATCGACATCTTCCTGGACAACGGCTACTCCAGGGAAGAGATGAAGATGGTCAACGAGACCCGCAAGATCATCGGGGACGATTCCATATTGATTTCGGCCACCACGGTGCGGGTGCCGGTCTTTTACGCCCATTCCGAGGCGGTCTGGATCGAGACGGACAAGAAGATCACGCCCGAGGAGGTCCGCCGGCTGCTTAAAAAGGCGCCGGGCGTGGCCGTGGTGGACGACCCGAGCCGGAACGAGTATCCTTTGGCCATTAACGCCGCCGGCCGGGACGAGACCTTTGTCGGCCGCATCCGGGAAGACCTGTCCTGCGAGAAGGGCATTGTCCTGTGGGTGGTCTCGGACAACTTGCGCAAGGGCGCGGCCCTGAACGCCATTCAGATCGGCGAGCGTCTGGTGGAGATGGGTCTGGTCCGGGTGAATTAGGCTGGGAGTCTGGAGCCTGGAGTCTTGAGACCTCAGACAACAGACTCCGGACTGACGCGGGGTTTCATGCGCATCGTGGGCGGACAGTTCCGGGGCCGCCGGCTTCAAACGCCGCCGGGCCTGGCCACGCGACCCATGGCCGACCGGGTGCGCGAGGCCCTGTTCAGCATCCTGGGGCCGGAGATTCAAGGCCGCCGGGTGTTGGACCTTTTTTCCGGAACCGGATCGCTCGGCCTGGAAGCCCTCAGTCGTGGCGCGGCCGAGGCGGTCTTCGTGGACAAACGGCCCGAGGCCGTGGCCGCGATCCGGCGGAACATCGAGGCCCTGGGTTTGGGGCCCGACCGGGCCCGGGTGGTTCGGGCCGACTTGACCAAAGGCCCCGGCCCGCTGGCGGGGCTTGGAGGTTTCGATCTGATCTTCGTGGACCCGCCTTACGACCAGGGCCTGATTCCCGGCACCCTGGACCTGCTGACCCGACAGGGCTTGGCCTCCGAGCAGGCTCTCCTGGCGGCCCAGCACCGCGACACCGAGGTCCCGGCCGAGACGCTGGCCGGCTGGCGTCTCGCCGAACAGAGGAAGTACGGCCAGACCGTGATATCCTTTTATACCTTGGAAAAAACACCCTAAGGAGCAACCCATGGCCACCGCCGTCTATCCCGGATCCTTCGATCCCATTACCAACGGTCACCTCAGCCTGATCCGCAGAGGGCTGGCGATTTTCGACAAGATCATCGTGGCCGTGGCCATCAACCCGGCCAAGAGATCGCTCTTCACGGTGGAGGAGCGGGTGGACATCATCCGGGAGGTGCTGAAGGACGAGCCGTGCATCGAAGTGGACAGTTTCCGGGGCCTGACCGTCGAATACACCCGACAGCGCAAGGCCGACGCGATTCTCCGAGGGATTCGGGCCATGTCCGACTTCGAGAATGAATTTCAGCTGGCCCTCATGAACCGCCGCCTCAACCGGGAAATCCAATCGGTCTTCCTCATGACCGACTACAAATGGTTCTACATCAGCTCGTCTCTCATCAAGGAAGTCGCCTCCCTGGGCGGGGACATCAAAGGCATGGTGCCCAAGATCGTGTGCGAGCGGCTGGCCGAAAAATTCAGTCAGCTCAACAAGGCATGAAACTGACCGGCTTCATCTTCGATCTGGACGGCACCCTGGGTGACACCCTGCCCGTCTGCTTCCAGGCCTTCCGTCATTCCCTAAAAATTCACCTGGGCAAAACCTATTCCGACCCGGAGATTCGGTCCATGTTCGGTCCGAGCGAGGAAGGGGTCTTTCAGCGGCTCATGCCCGAAAGCTGGCGGGCGGGCATGGACACTTTCCTGGACGCCTACGAACAGGCCCACCAGGAGATGGAGACCGTATTCCCGGACATGCAAAGGGTCTTGGATCTGCTCAGGGACCTGGGCCAGCGCCTGGCCATCGTCACCGGCAAGGGGCCTTCCAGCGCGGCCATTTCGCTTCGGTATCTGGGCCTGGCCGAATACTTCGATCTGTTGGAGGCCGGGTCGCCTGAGGGGGGCGTCAAGGCCGAGGCCATCGGCCGGGTGCTGGCCAGGTGGGACTTGCCCGCCCGGCAGGTGGTCTATGTGGGAGACGCGATCTCGGACATGCGGGCGGCCAAGGCGGCCGGGGTCCATCCCATCGGCGCGGCCTGGGGAAAACGGTCCACCCCCGTGGCCGAACTCCAGGCACACGACCCCTTGGCCGTGTTCGAACGCGTGCCGGATTTTCTGGATTGGATTCGGCGGGACGTGGCTTGAGGGAACCCTTTTTTCAAAAAGGGTTCCCTCAAACTCCCTCCCAAAAATTTCCACGGAGCGGGCCGGATTCCGTTAAGCGAAATCCGGCCCGCAGGTTTTCAACTCATAGTCTCTAAAACCGTCATTCCGGCATGGTTGAAGCCGGAATCCAGTCGTGTACTTCGCGGCTCTTTTTAAACCCCTGGATGCCGGCCCGCGCCGGAATGACGTGTAAAGTTCACCCGGAGCCACAAACCCGCTCGCGCAATCGCCGGCGGCCCGCCTAGCCCTCTTCCTTTTCCCCGAAAATCTCGGCGCTGAAGATGAAAATCCGCGTGTCTTTTTCCTGCCAGCAGTCGGAGTTCAAGCCGGCCTTGCGGCAGGTCTGTTCCAGGAAGGTTTTTCTATCCCAGCCGTTTTCCGTGGCCACCTGGGGCAAGAGCACGCCCCGGTACCCTCCCTGGACGATGTAAATGCCGTGCTTGCCCACCTCGATCTCCTCGACGTTCTGGATGGGCCGCATGGGGGTCAGGACCGAGATTTCGAGGTCGATGTCCGGGGTTTCCTCGCCTCTAAGCGGCGGGAAGCGGGGGTCTTCAAAGGCCGCGGCCTGGGCCATCTGCTGCACGGTGTCCGTGACGGCCGTGTTCGCGGCGAACGTGCCGATGCAGCCGCGCAAGTGGCCCTGCTTCTTGATGGTGACAAAGGCGCCGCGCTGGGAGCCCAGGGCCTCGGTCGCGTCAAAGTCCGGAGGCCGGCCCACGGGTTTTAGCGGGGCCTCGATGGCGTAGCGGGCCAGGCCCAGGAGGGCCTTTCGTTCTTCCTTGGAAAATTCTTTATCGGCCATGGGGTTTCCTCGCGGTCTCAGGGCCGTTTGCCCGGCTGCCCGGCCCTGGAGGCAAAGTAATCGCCAATGATCCGGGCGTGGTCAAAGGCCAGCGGCTCCGGCAGGGTCTGCTCGGTGAAGACGCCGGCGCGCTTGGCGTCGTCCCGGCCCACGGGCAGGCCGAGGGCCTGGGCCAGGAAGACGTTGGTGATGGTGTGCCGCCTGGGGTCCCGGTCCGGGTCGGAGTAGGCCCGGAACTGACAAAGGCCGGTCACGTCGAGCCCGGTCTCCTCCCGAGCCTCCCGCTTGGCCGCCGCTTCCAGGGATTCGCCATAGTCCACGAATCCGCCGGGCAAGGCCCAGCCGGCCGGCGGGTTGGCGCGTTCGATAAGGACAATGCCTCCGCCCTCGATCTCGATGATGATGTCCACCGTGGGGATCGGGTTGCGATAGGTTTCGATCTCCTGGCCGCAATGGGGGCAGCGCAGGAACTGGCGCGTCACGGCTTCTTTCCCTGGACCTTGCTCAAAAAGGTCTTGATCCTGAGGTCATCCGCTTGGCTTAGGTTCGTAAACTCCACGCCCATGCCCGGCTCCCCGTCGGCCGCGTGCCAGACGACCCGGGCCGCCGCCTGGATCGGCGCGGCGTCACCGGGCAGATGGAACTTGACGTGCAACTGGCTGCCCACCGGAAGCAGGGCCTGGGTGCGGATGAAGACCCCGCCCCCGCCGATGTTGGCCGAGTAGGCCGTGAAAAAATCGTTGGCCTCTTTGTACTGAATCTCGAACGTCTGATCCACGCGATCGGTGCGACGGCCGGCCAGGGTGGCGGCCACGGTGGTCACTTTGCGCAGCCGCCGGGCCAGGTAATCGAAGACGACCCTGAAGTCCGTGGGCAGCATGTTGTAAGCCTGGGTCAGGAACTGCCGGTCATAGATGCCCAGGGTCACCTTGCCCATGGCCCGGGCCGAGGCCGAGCGCGGTTTTTTGTCGATGAAGCTGACCTCGCCGAAGAGGTCGCCCGTCTCCAGGACGTCCACCACGATCTTCTTGCCGCCGATCATCTTGAAAATTTCGACCTTGCCTTCGAGGACGCTGTATATCCAGTCTCCGGCGCTGCCTTCGTCGAAAATGACATCCCCGTCTTGATACGTTTCCTCGGCGGCGATGTTCAGGTTCAGTTGCGATTTGCCTTTATCCATTCGCCTGGTCGCTCCTCTCTCGCCGTTTCATGCGTCATACCTTAGCGCGCCGCCTGTTCCGGCGCAAGCACGGACATCCGGCCCCTTGGAGCGCCTTGATTCGGCAACCTACCATGTCCGGGGCCTGGGCTGGGACCGCTCCCGAGAAACCCCTTTGGGCGCGGGCTAAAGCGTCCCCCCTCCGTGCAAGATAAAGATGGAGAAATTATGATCGGTTTCCTTCGAACTGTAAAGCGAAAAGATGATCCCCCACGGAAAGCTCTTGCCATAACCGATTGAAACCAATATCATTTACAAACCATGACCCGCCGTAAACCCCATGGGGACGACCTCCCGGACCGTTTCAGCCGAGCCTTTCATGCCTTGGCCCGGTCCGGTCCCGGCCCAGGCCTGGTCATCGCCTTTTCCGGCGGCGCGGATTCCACGGCCCTGCTGGCCCTGGCCGCCAAGGCGCTAACCCCTCAGGGCGCCCGCCTGATCGCGGCCCACCTGGACCACGGCCTCAGAGGCGCGGAGAGCCGGCGAGACCGGGAAGCGGCCGAGGCCCTGGCCCGGCGGCTGGACGTGACCTTCGTTTTTGACGAAATCGAAGGCGGGGCGCTGCTGAACCGGCCCGGCGGCCAGTCCTTGGAAGCCGCGGCCCGTCAAGCCCGCTACGGTTTTTTGAAGCGCGTCCGCCGGGAGCATGGAGCCGATTACATCCTCACCGGCCACACCGCGGACGACAACGCCGAGGCCGTGCTGTTGGCCCTGCTGCGCGGTTCCGGCCCGGCCGGCCTGTCCGGCATCCCGCCCGTGCGCGAGGGATTCATCCTCCGGCCGCTGCTGGACTTCTGGCGGGAGGAACTGGTGGCCTGGCTGAACGAGCGCGGCCTGAGCTTCACCCTGGACAGCTCCAACCAGGACCCGGCCTTCACCCGCAACCGTATTCGCCACGAACTCATCCCCCACCTGGCCGAACGTTACAACCCCAGGGTCAAAGAGGCCCTGGTCCGCGCGGCCCGGTTGATGCGCGACGAGGAAGAGGCCTGGGCCGAGGTGCTGCAAAACAGCGGCCTGGCCTCGGCCTGGCGCGTGGAGCGCGGGCAAGCCCGGCTGCCCCTGGACCTTCTGACCGGCCAGCATCGGGCCGTCAGCCGGCGGTTGGCGCGGGAAGGCGTCCGCCGGCTCAAGGGCCGGGTCTGGGGCCTGACCCTGGCCCAGGTGGACGAGGTGCTCGACCTGGCCGGCGGCGAGAAAGGAAAAGGGCTGGACCTGGCCCAGGGCCTCCGGGCCTGGGTCCGGGACGGCGAGCTTATCCTGGGAACGGAAAGCGCGCCGGCCCCGACGCCCTGGGAAAAAAACCTGCCCGTGCCCGGCCGCGTGGCTCTCCCGGATATCGGCCTGGAAATCGCGGCAAAGCTTGCGCCCCGGGACCCGAGCCTGGACCCCCGCGTGGACCCGCCGAACATGACCCATTTGGACTGGGACCGGCTGCGTCCGCCTCTGATTGTGCGGTCTCCCCGGCCCGGCGACCGCTTCCAGCCCTTGGGTTTCACCGGCACCAAAAAGGTCGGCGACTTCTTCACCGACGCCAAGGCGCCGCTTCACCAGAGGACCAAAGTGCCTTTGGTGGTGGATCGAGAGGGCATCGTCTGGGTCGGCGGCTATCGCCCGGACGAACGGGCGCGTATCCGACCCGACACCCGCCAGGTCCTGACCCTCGTCCTCCAGCGGGGGGATGAGGAAAAAACATGAGGGAACCCTTTTAAAAAAAGGGTTCCCTCAAACTCCCTCTCAAAAATTTCCAAAGGGCGGGCCAATGAGCGCTGCGCTCTCATCGGCCCTCGCGGTTTTTGGCACCCATGGCCTTCAAGCCGTCATCCCGTCATGGTGAAAGCCGGAATCCAGGAGAGATCGTGGCTGGAGGTTGGGGAGCGGAGAATTAAACACGGGTGCTATGGCCGCTCGCGGCCATGCTTCTTCTCGTTCCAGGGCTCTGCCCTGGAACGAGAAGAAAACCGTCATTCCCGCATGGCTCAAGCGGGAATCCAGGTCACAAGCGCTTTTCCCCACCGAATGCCCAAGAAAACCGCCGGGGCGGGATGAAGCCCTGGCTTTCAAAAACCCGTGGCCTCCCAGCCTCGAAAGGATCGAACTCTTTTTCTCACCGTTTTGGGTTTACAAAAGTTGGTTTTTCATTTTAGTATGGTCTGGTTCAGGCGATGCGTCGGCGCCGGCCGGACCGAACCGGCCCACCCGCTGACCAGGAAATTCGGTATCCACGTGACGTTAACCACCATAGGGGATCTAGGAGGAAGATCATGAGTTACGAATTCATCAAAGTGGACAAGGAAGACCATCTGACCATTTTCACCCTCAATCGTCCCGAGGTCATGAACGCCATCAGCCCCCTGGTCAGCCGGGATATGGGCAAGGCCCTCGATGAATTCGACGCCGACCCGGATCAGTGGGTGGGCATCATCACCGGCGCCGGTGAAAAAGCCTTTTCCGCGGGCAACGACCTCAAATTCACAGCCACCGAGGGACAGGCCAAGATGCGGGAGATCATGAAGGACGTCAAGGGCGGCTTTGGCGGCATCACCGCCCGTTACGACCTGTTCAAGCCCATGATCGCGGCGGTGAACGGTCTGGCTCTGGGCGGCGGTTTTGAAATCGCCCTGGCCTGTGACTGCATCCTGGCCGCGGAGCATGCCACGTTCGGTCTGCCCGAACACCGCGTGGGCCTGATGCCCGGCGCGGGCGGCGTGCACCGGCTGCCCAGGCAGATGCCCTACCACGTGGCCATGACCATGATCCTAACCTCGAAGCGCATCACGGCCCAGCAGGCCTACCAGTACGGCATCGTCTCCGAGATCGTGCCGGCCGACAAGCTCATGGAAACGGCCAAAAGCTACGCCAAGGAAATCATGCTGGGCGCGCCGCTTTCGGCTCGGGCCAGCAAGGCCTCCACGCTCAAGGGCCTGCACATGCCCCTGGACGAGGCCATGGCCTTCCCCTATCCCGAGCTGCAGGCCATGTACCAGTCCGAAGACGTGAAGGAAGGCCCGCTGGCCTTTGTCCAGAAGCGGCCCCCGCAATGGAAGGGCCGCTAAACTATAAACGTGGTTTGCGGGGAAGCCTTTTTTGAAAAAATGGTTCCCCCGCGCCCCCTACCAAAAACTTAAGCAGGCGGGTTGGATGGCGCTAGGCCCCATCCAACCCGCCATGTTTTTGATTGCAGCCGGCCAGAGGATATCCCAAGGCCCGACGGCGTTCTGGATTCCCGCTTGAACCATGCGGGAATGACGGTTTCAGCCCTCGGTGAAAGCGAATACGTCAACCCCGCGAAGGCGGGGGTCCAGGTCTTGTAATCCTGCGGTTTTGCATCGAGCGAGGCTCGACGCGGGACCGCGCTGCGTGAGTTTTTCGGAGGGGGTTTGGGGGAACCCTTTTTACTAAAAAAGGTTCCCTCCAACCGCCGGCCCGCAAGGGCGGCATAGATCGGAAGCATCGATGACGGGTTTTATAAAAAAACGCTGGCGAGACGAGGGAGGATACCATCAAATTCTGACCCTGGCCGCGCCCCTGATCCTCAGCTCCGGGGCCATGTCCGTTCAGTTCTTCGTGGACCGCGTCTTCCTGACCTGGTACTCGGCCGACGCCTTGGCCGCGTCCATGCCCGCCGGGCTGCTCAGCTTCACCATCCTCAGCCTGTTCATGTTCACCTCCATGTACGTGGGCACCTTCGTGGCCCAGTACTACGGCGCGGGCCGCCACGACCGGATCGGGCCCATCCTGTGGCAGGGCTTGTACCTGGCCCTGATCGCCGGTTTGATCCATCTGCTTTTCATTCCCCTGGCCGGCCCGCTCTTCCAACTGGCCGGGCATGGTCCGGAAATCGCGCGGCTGGAAACAATCTACTTCCAGATTCTCTGCCTGGGAGCCGGTCCGGCCGTGGCCGCGGCGGCCCTGTCCGGGTTTTTCGCGGGCCGGGGTCAGACCCTGCCCATCATGTGGGTGCATATCCTGGCCACCACGGTCAACATTATCCTGGATTGGGCGCTTATCTTCGGGCACCTGGGTCTGCCGGCTTTGGGCATGTTCGGCGCGGCCCTGGCCACGATCCTGTCCGGCTGCGTCAATTTCCTGGTTCTGCTCTTTCTGGTCGTTCAAGGGAGCCACGAACGGCAGTTTGCCACGCGGAGCGGCTGGCGTCCGAACCTGCGGCTCTTCCGGCGGCTGCTGCGTTTCGGTCTGCCCAACGGCATCCAGCTTTGCATCGAACACATCGGCTTCACGCTTTTCGTTTTGCTGGTGGGGCGGCTGGGGGCCGTGCCTCTGGCCGCGACCAACGTGGCCTTCAACATCAACATGCTGGCCTTCATGCCCATGATCGGCCTCGGCACCGCGGTCTCGATCCTGGTGGGCCAGAACCTGGGCCGAAACCGCCCGGGTTTGGCCCAGCGCAGCGTCTGGTCCGGATTTCATCTGACCTTCCTTTACATGGCCGGCGTGGCCGCGTCTTACGTGCTGCTGCCCAGCGTGTTTCTCTATCCTTACGCCCTCCAAGCCGACCCGGTCGCCTTTGCCCCGGTCCGCGGGCAGGCCATCGTGCTGCTCCGGTTCGTGGCCGCCTATAGCCTCTTTGACTCGATGAACGTCATCTTCTCCTCGGGCATCAAGGGCGCCGGGGACACGCGCTTCGTCATGTACATGGTTTCGATCCTGTCCATCCTGGGCCTGGCCCTGCCCACCTGGGTGGTTCTGGGCATGCTGCACAAGGGCATCTACGCGGCCTGGACCGTGGCCACGATTTACGTCTGCGTGCTGGGGCTGGCCTTCCTGACCCGGTTCTTGGGCGGGAGGTGGAAAGCGATGCGGGTGATCGAACCCAAATTATAGGCGGGTGAAAAAAACAGGGCCGGCCAAACCGCTTGACCGGCCCTGTTTGGCTAAAACCTATCGATCATCCATCATTCTTTGCCTTTTGGCTCCCCATTAAAATCACCGTCTATTTGGGGATGGTGACATAACGGTCGTTGTAGTCGCCTTCCACGGCCTTCTGGTGGCAGGCCGCGCAGTTGGACAGGGAGCCGTTCAGGGTGGGGTGTTTGAGGTCGTCCGGGGTGATCTCGTGGTGCTTGTCCCGGATGTACTGGATGTCGGTGATCCTCAAAGGCGTTGTTTTACCTACACTTTTCATGATGCGGGCCGAGCGCCGGTTCGTGGATTTTTCAGCGGCGTTGGCTTCGAGATAAGCGGCCAATTCCTTCTTGATCGCCGGGTCCAGCTCGAACGAGGCGTCGAAATGCTTTTCGGTCCCGTCCAGGAGCTTTTTCCAGGACCCCGAAGGTAACAGCCCGGGTTGATAGGCAAAATGGCACGCGCCACAGGTTTCGACATAGGCTTTATCGGTCACGGGCGGGAAACAATTCCGGTCGCGGCGCCTGGCGCGCTCCCGGTCCGCGGCCAGAGCCTGGGTAAGGACCAGGGTCAAAGCCAAGACAAAGGCCAGGAACAACAAGAACTTACGACGAAGCATGGAACGAAGGACCTCCTATTTTGACAACCGCGAAACATGCACCCCCTCCGCGCGGCGTTCTTGACCCTTATATATCAGTCCGCAGTTAAAATGACAAGAAAAGACGCCCGTCCGTCGCCTCACGAACGAAGCGGCCTCTAGCCGCTTCGTTATCCGTATTCAGTTGTTTTAACTTCCTTTTTATTCATTCCTATTTCGCTCTTCCCTCCTTTCCATCGATCCCCTCGTCATCCCGCCGCCTACACCACGTGGTAGCCCAAACCGCCGAACGGGCTGGCCGTCATCCATGGCACCTTGAAGATTTCGTGGCTGTTATAGCCCCGTTTCTTCCTCTCGTGTTCGCTCACCCAGTCCACCCAGGGGTCGTACCACATCTCGATGTTCGGGGCGGAACTCACCTCGTTTCTAGCCGCCTTAAATTCCCGTATATTCTTCAAAAGAGTCTTTTTATTGATGGCTTCCATATCTGTCGCCTCCTCTCATGGAAGGTCTTTTGCTACTCATAAAGTAAGGCTTTTTCACAAATGCGCAAGAGGGAAGAGACCTCTCAAAATGTGAGACCATTGCCAGACTGGGCGAGTTGGATGAAATTGGCGGGACACGAATCCGGCCGGTGGATGCGCGGCGCTCGCAGGGGCCGCCCCTACAGGATTTTGCTTATCCCCATCCCAAGGCATCTGGTACGGGCAGGCCCCCGTGCCTGCCCGTTCTTCTATCTTGGCCATGTCTCCATGTCCGAGATTGCCGCGTCGTCCGCCTTCGTCCCGCCCTGGCGGGACTCCGGCGTGACTCCTCGCAACGACGGAAATCGGCTTTTTGCAGAGAGGCTTACAGCTCGCCCACGGCCCGGGCGATACGGCTCAGGCCTTCCTCAAGCGTGGCCCGGGGGCAGGCGAAATTCAGGCGCTGGAACCCCGCGCCCCCTTCGCCGAAAAGCCGGCCGTCGTCCAGCCAAACCCCGGCGCGGTCCAACATGAACGCGTCCAAAGCCTTGGGATCGAGCCCCAGGCCTCGGCAGTCCAGCCAGAGCAGGTAGGTGCCCTCCGAGCGGAAGGCCTTGATTAGAGGCGCGTTTTCCTGGAAGTAGCGGATGGTGAAATCCATGTTGTCTTCAAGGTACACCAGCAGCTCGTCCAGCCAGGCGTCCCCCTCGGTGTAAGCGGCTTCGAGCGCGGCCAGGCCAAAGGCGCTGTCGCCGCCCAGGGACAGGTTCATGAGCGTGCGTTGGAAGCGGCGGCGCAGCTTGGCGCTCGGGATGATGATGACCGAGGTTTTGAGGCCGGCCAGGTTGAAGGTCTTGCTGGGGGCCATGCACGAGACGGTGATCTCGGCGATTTCATTGGAGAAAGAGGCCGTGGGCACGTGCCGCTTGCCCCGATAGATCAGGTCGCAGTGAACCTCGTCCGAGACAAGCACGATGTCGTGTTCGACGCAGAACCGGCCCAGGCGGTCGAGTTCCTCGCGGGTCCACAGCCGCCCGATGGGGTTGTGCGGGCTGGAGATGATCATCAGGCGCGTGCCGGCGTCCGCTTTTTTCGATAGGTCATCGAAATCGATGGTGTATTTTTCTCCGTCCAGAATCAAGGGATTGGTCACGAGCTGCCGGCCGTTGTTCAGGATGACCCGGAAAAAGGGGTAATAGACCGGCGGCATGACAATGACCTTGTCCCCGGGCTGGGTATAGGCATGGATGCACAGTCCCAGGGCCGTGACCACGCCCGGGCTATTGCACAGCCAATCCGGAGACAGGTCCCAGCCGTGCCGGCGCTTGACCCAGCCCAAGACCGCCTCGTTGTAACTGTCTGATTTCAGGACATAACCGAACACACCCTGTTCGGCCCGCTTTTTAAGCGCCTCGATGACCGGCGGAGCGGTGGTAAAATCCATGTCCGCCACCCACATGGGCAGGATGTCCTTGCCCGGGTAACGCATCTTGATGGCGTCCCATTTGGCGCTGTTGGTATCCCAGCGGTTGATGACCGTGTCGAAATCAAACGGCATGCGGCGTGTTCCTTTCGGTATGTATTGGATAACGCATGGAATCGGCCCAGTTTACCAGACCGCGCGGCGGGGCGTCAACGGACCGCGTGGTGGGCGGGGCCGGACCGAGGCGGGCGGCCCTCAGGCGGCCCGGGGTTCGGTGTCGGCCAAGGCGTCCATGACCAGGTCGTGGATCATCGGCCGGAAGCCTTGAATGGCGTCGCTCGTCGCCGAGGGATGGACGCGGTTGGTCAGCAGGATGACGGTCGCGTCCCGGTCCGGGTCGTACCAAAAGGACGTGCCGGTGAAACCCAGGTGGCCCAGGCTCGACCGCGACATGCGGTTTCCGGCGGCCGATGCCGAGGCCGCGGGCCGGTCAAAGCCCAGCGCGGCCACCGCGCTTGGGTCCGGGTTGGGCGTTCGCCAAAAGGTTTTCAAGGTCCGGGAGGCGACCAGCCGGTATCCCTCGGCGTTTTTGTAGGACGCCCGGAGGGAGACCAGCAGGGAATAGACGTCCGAGGCCCGTCCGAAAAGCCCGGCGTGGCCGGCCACGCCGCCCAGGGCGGCCGCGTTGGAGTCGTGGACCCGGCCGTGCACCAGGCCCCCTTGCGCCCCGAGGTCTTCGGTGGGGGCGATGTTCTCGACATCGGCCAGGCCCGGCTGGCCCAGGGGCCGGTAGCCAAGGTGGGTCAGGCCGAGCGGCCGCGACACCAGGCCCGTGAACATGCGGTCCTGGCGGTCCTGGCCGTAGCGTTCCAGGATGAACCCCAGCAGCATGAAATCGAGATCGCTGTAAACATGTTTTTGACCCGGCGGGCTTTCGAGCGGCTCGGCCAGGATGCGCTTCATCATCTCTTCCCGGACCTTTTCGGCCCTCAGCCCCGTGGTTTCCTCATGCAACGGCCGCCAGGCCGGCAGGCCGCTGGTGTGGCTGAGCAGATGCCGCAGGGTGATATCCTTTTTGTCCGCGGGCACGAACAGGGGCAGGAGCTGATCCAGGGTGGTTTCGAGGTTCAGCCAGGTGCGTTCCAGGACCATCATGGTCAGGACCGCGGTGGCCAGGGGCTTGGTCAGGGAAGCCAGGTCATAGACCGTGTCCGTATCGACGGGCCGGGCGTCGGGCCCGTAGGTCAGCCGGCCGGCCGGGATCACGGCGGCCGGTTGGTCGCCCTGGCCGACGAACAAGACGCCGCCCGGAAAGATTTTTTCGCGTGCCGCGCGGTCCATGGCTTGCTGAAGGGGCTGAATGTTCATAGGGGTGCACTCGATTCATCGAGATAGGGTTCGATGCAGTCTAAGGCTCGGGCCTCGGTGTCCAACACGGCTCGGGGCCCGATGGGCAGGGCCAGGTTGCGGGTTCCATGTCCGATGGGAAAGTCGGCCACCACCGGGCCGGTAAAATCAATCAGGTTCATGTCCAGGGCGCGGCGGATTTCGCCTGGCGGCCCTGAATCCTCGAAGCGCCCCAAGATCAGGCCGGCCAGCCGGTCCAGGACTCCGGCCAGGCGCAGGGTGGTCAGGGCGCGGTCCAGCCGGTACGGGGCCTCGTGGGCGTCCTCCAGGAAGAGAATGGCGCCGTCCAGGTTGGGTCGATACGGCGTGGCCATCAGATGCAGAATTAGGGTCAGGTTGCCGCCCAGGAGCGGCCCCTCGGCCCGGCCCGGAACCAGGACCTCGGCTTCGTCCTCTTGCCCGAAGGCCAGAGGAAACACCTCGCGGCCGAAAATCAGGTCGGCCAGATGGACGCGGGAGGTTCGATCCAGCGTCGTGAAAGAGGTCATCAACGGGCCGTGAACCGGCATCCAACCGGCCCCTTGAAGGATGGCCAACAGCAGGACCGTGATGTCGGAAAAGCCGATCAGAAGCTTGGGCGGTCCGGCCAGGTCGGCCAGGTCCAGGCGGCCCAGCAGACGCAGGGAACCCGACCCGCCCCGGGCGCAGAACACGGCCCTGACCTCCGGGTCGGTGAGTTGGTCCATGAGCACCCGCGCCCGGGTCTCGTCCGGACCGGCCAGAAAGCCTTCCTGGAGAAAAACCTCGGACGGCACGCGGACCTTCAGCCCCAGCCCCTCCAAATAGGCGACGCCGGCCCGCACGCCGGCTTCGGTCACCGGGCCGGCCGGCGCGGCCAAGCTCACCGTGTCGCCGACGGCCAGGGGCCGGGCGGGCAAAAGGCGGCGGGCCGTTTCGGCTTCAGGGCTTTGGGGGTTTGTTTCGTTCAAAGAGGATTCTCAACCCGTCCAGGGTCAGGTTGGGCACGACTTCCTCGATGGTCTCGGACAACCCGGCGACCAGTTCGGCCAGTCCGCCCGAGGCGATGACCAGGGGGTCGGTGCCCACTTCGGCCTTCATGCGCTTGACGATGCCGTCGATGAGCCCCACGTGTCCGAAGACCAGGCCGGACATCATGGCCGAAACCGTGTCCTTGCCCACGACGCGTTTGGGGGTGGTGATTTCGACGCGCTGGAGCTTGCTGGCCTTTTGCCACAGGGCCTCGGAGGAGATGATCATGCCCGGGGCGATGGCCCCGCCCATGTATTCGCCCTTGGGCGAGCAGTAGTCGAAGTTGGTCGAGGTGCCCAGGTCCACCACGATCATGGCCCGCTGGTAGCGGTCATAGGCGGCCACCACGTTGACGATCCGGTCCGCGCCGACCTCCTTGGGGTTGTCGATCATGATGGGAATGCCGGTCTTGATGCCCGGTCCCACGATCAGGGCCTCGGTGTGGATGTACTTCCGGGCCAAACCCACCACGGCGTCGAGCATGGGCGGCACCACGCAGGAGATGATCATCTCGTTGGCCTGCTTGAAATCGAGCCCCTGGGATTCGAAAAGGTTGCGGAAGAAGATGCCCAGCTCATCCGTGGTGATGTCCCGCTCGGTGCGGATGCGCCAACTGGCCTTGAGCGTCTGGCCCTCGTAAGCCCCAATGACCGTGTTCGTGTTTCCGATGTCCACCGCGAGCAGCATGTCAGGAAAGCTCCTTGGCGATAAGGTCGGCCGTTTCTTCGGCCATGGTCTGTATTTTCTGCCGGTCCAGCCCCTCGATCATAACCCGGACCAGGGGTTCCGTCCCGGAATATCTTACCAGCAACCGGCCCTTGTTGCCCAGTTGGTTTTCCACCTGTTGGAAGTGGCGGGCCAGGGCGGGGATGGCGTCCAGGTCCGCGCGCCTACCGACCCGGACGTTGACCAGGACCTGGGGAAAGGTTTCCATGAGGCCGGCCAGGTCGCCCAGGGACTTGCCCTCCCGCCGCATGACGGCCAAGACCATGAGCGCGCTCATGAGACCGTCGCCCGTGGTGCCGTGATCCAGGAAGACGAGGTGGCCGGACTGCTCGCCGCCGAAATTGTATCCCCCGGCCCGCATGGCTTCCACCACGTAGCGGTCCCCGACCTGGGTGCGGATCAGGCCGATGCCCAAGCCGCTCAGGGCCTTTTCCAGACCCAGGTTGCTCATGACCGTGGCCACCACGGTGTGCCGGGCCAAGCGGCCCCGCTGGTTCAGGTCCCGGGCGCAGAGGGCCATGATATGGTCCCCGTCCACGACCCGGCCGCGTTCGTCCACGAAGATGGCCCGATCCGCGTCCCCGTCCAGGGCCAGGCCCAGGTCGGCGCTTTCTTCCCGCACTTTCTCGGCGGTCTTTTCCGGGTGCAGGGAACCCACGCCCCGGTTGATGTTCCGGCCGTCCGGCGAAGCGCCCAGCAGGGTGACCCGAGCGCCCAGGCTTCCGAACAGGGCGGGCGCGCACTGATAGGCCGCGCCATGGGCCGCGTCCACCACCAGGCGCAGGCCTTTGAGATTCAGGTCCTGGGGAAAGACGCTTTTGAGAAAGGCTGCGTAGGTTTGAGCGGCGTCTTCGATTCGTTGAACGCGGCCGATGTCCGCGCCCGTGGGGCGGTCGCTGGCCAGCGCCTCGGATAGAACAAACTCCTCGATGCGGGCCTCGGTCTCGTCGGGCAGCTTGAAGCCGCCCGCGGAGAAAATCTTGAGGCCGTTGTCGGCAAAGGGGTTGTGGGAGGCCGAGACCACGATGCCGGCGTCGGCCTGAAAGCGCACGGTCAGGTGGGCGATGCCCGGGGTGGGTAGGGGGCCGACCAGGAGGGCGTCGCCGCCCATGGAGCAGACGCCCGCGGTCAGGGCCGCGACCAGCATGTCTCCGGACAAGCGGGTGTCCCGGCCGATGACGACTTTGGGGCGTCGGTCCGTGGCGGGCTTGACCATGCGCACCGCGGCCCGTCCGACGGCCAGGGCCATTTCCGGGGTCATGGGGTGTTCGTTGGCCCGGCCGCGGATGCCGTCGGTGCCGAAGAGGTTGCGCTGGGAGGACTCCACGAAGGTAATTATCTCCGCTACGAAACGCGTTCTTTTGTTTTAAATGATGAGTGATGAATAGGAAGTGGATTTTTCCCTTATCACATTCATCATTTCGCATTCATCACTCATCATTGAAGCTCCCCGCAGCAAGCCGCGGGGAATCTTCCAATGTAGGGAAAAGAACCCTTTCTTGATTTCGCTCGCTCACCCCTCCGCAAGCAGCGGGGAATGGGCTCGCTGGGCATTTTCAATAGAGACTCTCTCCCGTTTGACGGCCGCGCCCACGAGCACGGCCTGGTGGGTCAGGGCCACGTTGTGGGTCCTGAGAATGTGCGCGCCCTTGTACGCGGCCAGACCCAGGATCGCGGCCGTGGCCACGTCCCGTTCCTTGGCCGGCGCGCCGTTCAGGATGGCTCCGAGAAAGGCCTTGCGCGAGGGGCCGAGCAACAGGGGCCGGCCCAGGGCCAGAAGTTCCTCCAGGCGGTTGATGAGAATCAGGTTGTGATCGTAGGTCTTGCCAAAGCCGATGCCCGGATCGATGACGATCCGTTCCGGCCGGACGCCCGCGGCTTCGGCCTTGGCCGCGGCGTCCTGAAGGAACGTGGAGATTTCGCCCAGCAGGTCCTCATAGACCGGGTTGTCCTGCATGGTGCGGGGTTGCCCCTTCATGTGCATGAGGATGAGCGGAACCTCGGCCCGGGCCGCCACGCGGAGCAGGTCGGGGTCGAACCGGCCGGCGCTGATGTCGTTGATCATGGACGCCCCGGCCGCGAGCGCCGCCTCGGCCACGGAGGCCTTGCAGGTGTCGATCGAGATGGGCACTTCCACCCGGCCGGACAGGGCGGCGATGACCGGCAGAACCCGGGCCCGTTCCTCGGACTCGCTGATCGGGTTCGAGCCGGGGCGGGTGGACTCCCCGCCGACATCCAGGAGGTCAGCCCCATCCTTGACCAGTTCCAACCCTTGCAGAATGGCCGTCTCCGCGTCGAGGAAATCCCCGCCGTCAGAAAACGAATCGGGCGTGACGTTGACCACGCCCATGATGTAAGGGCGCCTTTCCAGGTCCAGGCGCCAGTGATCCCATTGGAGTGCGAGCATGATGTGTCAGCGGTTCCGAGGTAAGAGGTTGAGGGCGCGGAAGGACGATGGGGTCAGCCGCGCTCCGGATCGCTTTCTCGATCCTGTGGCGTTTCGGCGGTCTCCCGTATCTTTTTTTCCTGTTCCAAGGTCGAACCCACCAGGGCGTCGATCTCGGGTCCGTCCAAGGTTTCCTTTTCCAAAAGCGTCTCGGCCAGCAGCACCAGGGCTTCCATGTTGCGGCCGAGCAGACTCGTGGTGCGATGGTACGCGTTCTGGACGATCTCCCGCACCTCGGCGTCGATGAGCTGGGCCGTGGCCTCACTGTAATCCCGATGCTGGGCGATCTCGCGGCCCAGGAAAATCTGCTCGTCCTTTTTGCCGAAAGTCAGCGGCCCCAGCTTCTCGCTCATGCCCCATTCGCAGACCATTTTGCGGGCCAGGTCCGTGGCCCGTTCGATATCGTTGCCCGCGCCGGTGGTCATATGGTGCAGCACCAGCTCCTCGGCTGCTCGGCCACCGAGCAGAAAGGACATGTTGCCCAGGAGGAAGGGCTTGTCATAGGTGTGTTTTTCGTCGATGGGCAGGGTTTGGGTGAGGCCCAGGGCCCGGCCCCGGGGGATGATGGTCACCTTGTGCAGCGGATCGACCTCGGGAATCAGCTTGGCCACCAGGGCGTGACCGGCCTCGTGGTAGGCGGTGTTCTTCTTTTCTTCCTCGGAGATGATCAGGCTGCGGCGCTCCTTGCCCATGAGCACCTTGTCCTTGGCCATCTCGAAGTCCTTCATGCTCACCTTTTCCTGGTTCAACCGGGCCCCCAGCAGCGCGGCCTCGTTGACCAGGTTCTCCAGGTCCGCCCCGGAAAACCCGGGCGTGCCCCGGGCCACCGTGTCCAGCTTCACGTCCTCGTCCAACGGGATCCGGCGCGTGTGCACTTCGAGAATCTTCTCCCGACCCCGAATATCCGGCACCGGCACCACCACCTGCCGGTCGAAACGCCCGGGCCGGAGCAAGGCCGGGTCCAGCACGTCGGGCCGGTTGGTGGCCGAAATCAGGATGACCCCCTCGTTGGATTCGAAACCGTCCATCTCGACCAGGAGCTGGTTCAGAGTCTGTTCCCGTTCGTCATGGCCGCCGCCCAGGCCCGCGCCCCGGTGCCGGCCCACGGCGTCGATTTCATCGATGAAGATGATGCAGGGCGCGTTCTTCTTACCCTGGGTAAACAGGTCCCGGACCCGGGACGCGCCCACGCCCACGAACATCTCCACGAAATCCGAGCCGCTGATGGAGAAGAAGGGCACCCCGGCCTCGCCGGCGATGGCCCGGGCCAAGAGCGTCTTGCCCGTGCCGGGCGCGCCCATGAGCAACACGCCCTTGGGGATGCGGCCGCCCAGGCGGGTGAATTTTTTGGGGTCCCGAAGGAAGTCGATAATCTCTTCGAGTTCCTCCTTGGCCTCCTCGATGCCGGCCACGTCGGCGAAGGTGACCTTGTTGTACTGGCCGGTCTGCAGCCGGGCCCGGCTCTTGCCGAAGGACAAGGGTCCTTTGCCGCCGCCGCCCTGCATCTGACGCATGAAGAAAATCCAGACGCCGATGAGGAGGAGCATGGGGAACCAGGAGATGAGGACGGTCATGTACCAGGGGGATTCGTCCGGGGGCTTGGCCGAGATCTTGACGTTTTTCTTCCGAAGCTGCTCAATGAGGCTGGGATCGTTGGGCGCATACGTACGGAACTTGCCGCCGTCCACCCGATCGCCGGAGATCTCGTTGCCCTTGATGACCACCGCGGCCACCTCGCCGCTCTCGATCGAGGCCAGCAGTTCGCTGTAGGCGATGGCGTTGGCCGAGGGCTGGCGGTGGTTGAACAGGTTAAAGAGCAGGATCATCATCAAACTGATGACGAGCCAGAGAGCCAGGTTTTTATAAAAGGGACTCAAACGGTCCTCCTTGATCCCTACCGAACATCACGCCGCTGTCAGCGTAGCGGATGTTCCCAATCTTAAACCGTAAGTTTAGGGCATATGCGGAAAATATTCAACCAAAATGCGCCAAACCCAGGCCGGAACTGGCGCTTCAGGAAGGCGATATTCATGGCAAATCAGGCGCGACCAGGTCGGGCGATTTTGCCAGCGGATTGACCTCCACGGTCACGTGGGACAGACCGCGCAGCCGGGCGAGCAATTCTTTGTAGCGTTCCGGCGGTTTGGGGTCGGCGGCCGAGACCGAGACGATGGCCGAAAAATGGCCCGGCCCGATGCGCCAGACGTGCAAATCTTCGAGCCGGTGGTTGGGCATGCCTTCGAAAATGCGGCCGATCTCCTCGGCCAGCTCGCCGCAGGGGCCCATGTCGAGCAGGATGCGGCCGGTGTCGCGCATCAGGTGGTAGGACCACCGGGAGATGATGATCGCGCCGACGATGCCCATGAGCGGGTCCATGAAGACCCAGCCGAAAAACCGGCCGGCGATCAGGGCCATCATGGCCAGGACCGAGGTCAGGGCGTCGGCCAGCACGTGGAGATAGGCGGCCCTAAGATTGTGGTCCTGATGGCCCCCATGCTCCTCCCCTTCCTCCTCGTGGTCTTTCAAGATAAAGGCGCTGACCACGTTGACCACGAATCCGAACAAAGCCACGGCTATGGCCTCGTCAAAGGAGATGGGCACCGGCGCGTAAAGCCGCTTGACCGAGGCGTAGGCCATGAGCAGGGCGATGCCGGCCAGGAGCAGGGCGCTGCTGAAACCGGCCAGTTCGCCGATCTTGCCCGTGCCGAAGCTGAAGACCGGGTTGTGGGCGTGCCGCCGGGCGAAGAAATAGGCCACGGCCGTGATGGACAGGGCCGAGGCGTGGCTGGCCATGTGCCAGCCGTCGGCCAGGAGGGCCATGGAGCCGAAGATCAGGCCCGAGACCACCTCGACGACCATCATGACCGCGGTCAGTCCGATGACCAGCAAGGTGCGGCGTTCGTGGACGCGCTGCCGGTCGCTTAAAAAGACATGGTCATGGTTGCTAGAAAAGTGGGACGTCGGGTTCACGGGTGGTCAGCCTTGTTGGATCGCCTGGAATGGACATGGGCCGCTGATGGGGGAACGCGACGCGCGCCACGGTTCGGCTCGCCGCCAAAGCCGGCCTCGAACCCTCGGGGCCGCCCGGGGACGGGTCCCCTGAATCCGCCACGGGTCAGGGGGCGGGATGCGGGGCTGCCGGCCTTTGGTCCTGGGGTTCGGTCTTGTCCAGCACCCGGCGGATGGTCTTGGCCAGCTCGCTGCCCAGGAGCGGTTTCATGAGCAGGGCCTTGAGCCCCAAAGCCTTGGCCTTCTCGGCCGTGACCTGCTCGCTGAAGCCGGTGTAGAGGATGATGGGCATGTCCGGACGGAGCCTGAGAACTTCCTCGGCCAGTTCCAAGCCGGTTAGATGGGGCATGGTCTGGTCGGTGATGACCAGGTCGAAGGCCTGGGGGTTTTGCTTGAAGAGCCGCAGGGTGTCAGGTCCCGAGGTCATGGCCGTGACCTGATAGCCGAGATCGACCAGGACCTGACGGAAGAGTTCCACCAGTTCCTCTTCGTCGTCCACGAACAGGATACGTTCGTCGCCCAGGGGCAGGTTGTGCTGGGGAGCGGGCCGTTTCTTCTGTCCGGTCTTGCGGATCATGGGCAGATACACGTGGAAGATGGTGCCGATGAGGGGCACGCTCGAAACCAGCACGGCCCCGCCGTGGTTGCGGACGATGCCGTGGACCACGGCCAGGCCCAACCCGGTGCCTTCGTCCTGCTCCTTGGTGGTGAAGTAGGGTTCGAAGACGCGTTCGAGGATTTCGGTGGGCATGCCCGTGCCCGTGTCGGCCACGGTCAGTTTGACGTAAGGTCCGGGGTGGAGGTCCGGGTGACGGGAAGCCAGCTCCGGTCCGACCGTTTCCTCGGCCAGGTCCACCTCCAGCACCCCGCCGGTTTCGCGCATGGCATGGCCGGCGTTGGTCACCAGGTTGATGAGCACCTGCTGAATCTGGGTCGGGTCCCCCAGCACCGTGGTCTCCTCGGCCGAGATTTTCTGGCGGATGTCAATGGTCGTGGGCAGGGAGGCGCGCATCAGCTTCAGGCCTTCCTTGATCACGGGCCCGAGGATGAGCGGCTTGCGCTCGTGTTCGTTTTGCCGGCTGAAGGTCAGAATCTGCTTGACCAGTTCCCGGGCCCGGGTGCCGGCCTTGAGCACATGATCGAGGCTCTGCTTGGCCCGGCCGCCCTCGGGCACTTCCCGGATCGCCAGTTCGCTGTAGCCGATGATGGCCGACAGGATGTTGTTGAAATCGTGGGCCACGCCGCCGGCCAGGGTTCCGATGGCCTCCATCTTCTGGGTGTGCAAAAGCTGCTGCTTGAGGCGTTCCTGTTCTGTCACGTCCCGAATGACGCCCTGCACGGCCGACTGACCCTGAAAGGCGATGCGGGAGGCGAAGAATTCGACCATGAGGCTGGTGCCGTTCTTGCGCATGGCGTGAAAACCGCCCCGGGTCGGGGTTGCGTCCGCGGCCCCCAGCAGATCGAGCACCTGTTCCCGGAAACGGTCCACCTCTTCGGGCGAAATCATGTCCCAGATGGTCATGGCCAGCCCTTCGTCCCGCGCGTAGCCGAACAGGTCGCCAAAGGGCTGGTTCAGAAAGAGAAAACGGCCGCTGGGAACTTCGAAGATGAAAAAGCCGTCCGAGGTGCCTTCCACCAAGGATTGGTAGCGGTTCTCGCTTTGGGTCAGGGCCTCCTTGCTGTTGAGCAAGGCCTCCTCGACCCGCTGGCGGTAGGTGGTGTCCTGGTCCAGGCGGGCCGTGGTCCGGGCCAACTCCGAAGTTCTTTCCTGAACGGCCCTTTCCAACTCGTCCCGGGCCTGACGCAGGGCCTCCTCGGCCTGCTTGCGGCTTTCGATTTCCCGCTCGGTTTCGGCCACCTTCTGGCGCAGGCTCTGGCTCGTTTCCTCGAGTTCGGCCTTGAGCACCAGGCCGTGCAGGATATTGGCCACCACGTCGCCCAGAATGGTCAGGTCCCGGCGCTGGTGATGCTCGAAGGGTTCGGACGTGGGATAGGACAGGTTCAACACCCCCAGGGTCTGGCCCGAGGCGGACAGGGGCAGGCAGGCCAGGGAGACCGGCGTGGTCATGTCCGGATCTTTTTTAAGCAGTTCGGCCTCGGGTCCTTCGCGATACCAGAAGCAGGGGGTATTCTGCAGAAACACATAGCCGGCCACGCCCTCGCCGGGACGGAAAGCCAGGTGCCGGTTGTAGGTCGCGTGCGCGGTCCATACCTGGTCGGTCTGGCCCAGGGCGGCCAGAAGGGTCAGCAGCTCCTGGGCCGCATCGTAGATCAGGATCGACGACGCTTCCACGCCGGGCAGTTCCCGGAGCAAAATCTTCAGTATCTTCTCGGCCGCGTCGGACAGATGGACGGTCTCGATCGGAACGGCTGAGAGCCGCGCCAGGGCGGACATGACCTTGAGGGAAGACTCCAGCCGAAGTCCCATCGTGGTCAGGGCCTGGATCAAATGGTTCTGATCGACCAATGAGTCCAGGGCTTTGATGCTTGTCACTTAGGGGCCTCCTCAGTTTAAAATCCTGAACCAGGCGCTGAGCATGGTCGGCAGGTGTTCGACGGCCTGCTTGGCCACCATGTGCACTTGTTCCAGGGACAAACCGGTTTCGTTCAAGGCCAGGCTGAGGTCGGCCAGAGAGGCCTGTTGCGCCAGCCCGATCCCGGCCGACTTGGTCAGCCGGTTGGCCAAAAAGACGAACGAGGTCTCCTTGAGATAGGGCGTTTCCGCGAGCGGCAGATGGTGGTGCAGGATGGCCCGGCAATGCACCTCGGGCAGGTTCCAGCGATCGGCCAGCCAGTAGCCGACGCGGGTGTGTTCCAGTCCGGCCTCTTCCTCGGCCCGGAAATAGGGCACGCCCTTGCGTTCCGCGGCCAGCACCTTGGCGTAATCCGAGGTCATGTAGGTGGCCAGGATCAATTTGCCGATATCGTGAAGCAGCCCGGCCACCATGACTTCGCCCGGGGCGTCGTGGCGGGCCTGCTCGGCCAGTTCGCGGGCCACCCAGGAAACGCCCAGGCAATGGTGCCACAAGGCCTCGCCGTCGAACCCGGACGGCGCCCGGCTGAGATCGAAGACCTCGGCCAGACCCGCGCCCACGGCCAGCAGTTGCAGCTCCCGAAAGCCGATGACCACCAAAGCCCGTTCGATGGTCGTGATCTTGGTCGAAAGGCCGTAATAGGCTGAATTGGCCAGTCTGAGCATCTTGGCCGTCAGGCCCGGGTCCGACTGGATGATGGCCGCCAGCCGGGTGACGGTGATGGAGTCGTCCCCCAAGGCCGCCAAGAGTTGATAGGCCACCTGGGGCATGGTCGCCAGCCGCTCGATGCGCGCCACCCGGCTGTACAGTTCCGCTTCATGCGGCGTGTATTTAGACGTGGTCATGTCCTTCGAGGCGGTCCTCTCCTCCTCTAGACCACCAACTTCTGTTGATGCCTTTGTCGATTGTCATGAGGGCGGATGTCCCTTCCCACTTCTTTGCACAAACCTTATTAACATACAATTATCAAATAGTCAAGAAATAACAAACAGTTTGCCCGCCTGTGGATGGTTTGCCCAAACCGGGACCTCGGCGGCGAAACCATATACGATCTCCGGCCGCTGTCCTAAAAATGCAAACGGACCAAAACAAGACCTGGATCGCCCCGCGAAGGCCCTCAGGGGAGGAACTCTAAGCGTCCCAATCGGCGCCGATCAGAGGCAGGGCCTTGTCCACCCGAAAGACGACCAGGAAGCGGGGGTCGTCTCCGCCGGTCTGGCCCGCGTATTTCCGGCGCCGGATGGCGGCCAGCCGCTCGGTGCCCTCCTCCTCACTGACCTTGATCAGGAAGAGCCGGATGCCCTTGTAGCCGGGGCCGTCTTCCATGAAGAGATAGGAAGCATGGGGATTGGACGAAAGATTTCGGTGAGTTAGGCGGTCGGGCATGATAAAGGCCAGGGTGCCGTCGTCCAGGGTGTGGGGCCGGGCGAAGACGGCCTGGTCCACGCGGCCGCTGCTGTCGGCCGTGGCCAGGACGCCTCTGCCCCGCGCGGTTTCAAAATAGGCCGGCAGATCCATGGGATCGATCCTTTCTCTCGGCAAACGCTGTTCCGAGTGACATTTTTAAAGCATATCCCGGCCGAGTGAATCCTTCAACGCTGGTAGTGGGTCAGTTTGAGGATGAGGCAGATCGCTAGAATTCATTGCGACAAAAGCTCGGATAAATCCCTCACGTCATTCCCGCCTGCGCGGGAATGACGTTTCGGACCGTTGGGAAGGACGCATGTCACCCTGGCAAAAACGAAGGGCTGAAAACGCTTAGGAAACCGGCGGCGCATCCGTCGTCGTTTTACAGTGGCCAAGAATTAAGGGGAATGTGAATATTCCCAACCTGACCCACTACCTCAACGGGCCGGGGCGTTGCGCTCGGGTCGGGAATGTGTTTCAATGGCCGCCTGCAAAAGGTCAACAATCAAGGAGAGATGGTCATGGCAAAAGTGAGCGGTGGACGGTTGGTGGTGGACGCGCTGAAGCGCGAAGGCGTGGAGTACATCTTCAGCCTGAGCGGGGGGCATATCAATACCATTTATCAGGCCTGCCTGGACGCGGGCATCCAGGTCATTGACACCCGGCACGAACAGGCCGCGGCCCACATGGCCGAGGCCTGGGGCAAGCTGACCGGCAAGCCCGGCGTCTGCGTGGTCACGGCCGGGCCCGGATTCACGGACGCCGTCACCGGCGTGGCCAACGCGGCCGCGGCCCATTCGCCCATGATCGTTCTGGCCGGCCGCTCCAGCGTGCCCGAGACCGAGCGGCTGTCGCTCCAGGAACTCGAACAGATCGATATCGTCCGCCCCCTGATCAAGTGGGGCCGGGTGGTGTACGAGACCCGCCGGTTGGACGAGTTCACGGCCATGGCCTTCCGCCAGGTCCTGACCGGCCGCCCCAACCCGGTCTTCCTGGAATTTCCGGCCGACGTGCTGGCCCGGCAGGTGGAGGAATCCGAAGTGGCCCGGCCCGAAGGCTACCGGCCCCGCTATCGGCCCGGCCCGGCCAGGGAGGCGCTGGACGAGGCCGAGGTCCTGATCCGCCAGGCCCGGAAACCGGCCATCATCGCCGGCAGCGGGGCATACTACTCCGGGGCCGGGGCGGCCCTGGCCGACTTCTGCCGGCACACCGACATCCCGGTGGTGACCAACCTGATGGGCCGGGCCATCCTACCGCCGGACAACCCCCACCACCTGGGCACGACCATGGGCGGGGCCGGGTTTCTGGGCGAGGCCGACCTGGTCATGGTGCTCGGGTCCAGGCTGGGGCTCTACCTGGGCTTCGGCCGTCCGCCGCTCATCCCGGCCGAGGCTAGACTCATCCAGGTGGACATCGAGGGCGAGGAGATCGGCCGGAATCGCAAGGTGGATGTGGGCATCGTGGGCGACGTCCGGGAGGTCCTGATGGGGCTGACCGACCGCTTTGAGGGAAGTCCCGTGTCCCATCCCGAGTGGCTGGAACGGGCGCGGACCGTGCGCCGGAACATGAAGCGGCTTTACCTGGAAAGCATCCCCAATCTCGACCGCGAGCAACCCGTCCACCCGGCCCGGCTCATGCGGGAGATCAACGACTTTCTGGGCGGCGAAGCCGTGGTCGCGGCCGACGGCGGGGACACCCAGGTCTGGACCTCGGCCCTGGTGGACGTCAACCACCCCGGCCATTTCCTGGGCTCGGGCAACTTCGGCTGCCTGGGCGTGGGCATCCCCTACGGCCTGGCCGCCAAGCTGCGCTACCCCGAAAAAAAAGTGCTGGTGACCATGGGCGACGGCTCGGCCGGGCTGAACATCATGGAGTTTCACACGGCCGTGCGTTTTGGTCTGCCCATCGTCATGGTCGTGTCCAACGACTGCTCCTGGGGCATGATCCGCCATTCCCAGAAGGCGGCCTTTGGCGAGGACCGGCTGGTGGGCTGCGAGCTGGGCGAGGTGGCCTACGAAAAGGTGGTCGAGGCCCTGGGCGGGTACGGCGAACGGGTGGACCGGGCCTCGGACATCCGCCCGGCCCTGGAGCGGGCCTTTGCCTCGGGCCGCCCCGCCTGCCTGAACGTTTACACGGACATGGACGCCATCACCCCGGCCAGCCGGATGCTGGCTCAGATGAGCAAAGAGTAGGCTGGGTAGAGCCGTGAGCTTGTCGAACGGCGAAACCCAACAAAAAAGTGCGTGGTGCGTAGGGGCACGTTGCACGTGCCCCGGTGCGCGAGTGCGTTTAAAACAAAGGCACGAGATCATTTTATGTAGGGGCGGCCCCCTGTGGCCGCCCGCGCGAAGGACTTGGCCCGCGTGGCTACGCATGGCCGACGAGCGGCCATGGCACCCGGCGAGTGCGTTGGGAAGCAACGGAAGCAAATTGCATCGTCATTGCGAGGAGTCACGCCATAGCCCGGCGAAGACGGGCGAAAGCGTGACGACGCGGCAATCTCATGCAGGGGTCACGCCGAGGCGTGATGGCCGCCCGGCGGGAGACCGTTGGGGGCGAAACAATTTCTCCAATCCGATGTGCGCGGATGTCATACGACGATGGCTCCCGGAGGAAAGATAGGAGGATAGCCTTATGATTAAAAGGCGAGTCATATGGATATTTATTGTGCTCGTTGTATCCTCTTTTGCTACAAATTTATTCGCCATCGACGAGAATGAAATTACAACTGGTTTCAAAACCCCATAGAGGCCATTTCAGGGCTTTTAACGGTGATTAAATTGAGAAAGGCGAAAAAAGATAACCGATTGAATATACAACCATATTTTTATTTTCCTTTCTGGCTCGACAAAGAGAATAGGCCCAAAGGGAGGTTTTGAAACCAGTTATAAGAACATTGTAAAAAATCTAGGACATCTGCCGGAAGACCTAATTTGGTATCATTTTAAAGAGGACTGTAATAAATTGGCACAAAATCCGGCTTTATCCGTAAAATACTTGATAGAATCACTGCATGTCATTAAACAAACAAAGCTGCGGTCGGATCTAAAAGATTACACCCAAGAGTCGGAGCGTGTCATTTGGTCTATTCGGGCGTTACGATTTTTGACAGACGGAAAGGACTTTAAAGCGGAAACGAACTATGTGTTCAAGAAAGATGAAGAACACCGTGAGTATTGGTTGACTCGGGAAGATAAAGATCAACTACCATTTTTTGCTGTATGGATGTCCAGAGATAAGGCCTATATCGCGCCCAAGGACGTACAGGAAAAAATTATTGAGAAATGGAAAAAATGGTACGCGACAGAAGGAACTACTTATAAGTATGGTCCTTTTTCTGATCCTGTGAATTATTACTTCTGATTTTTCACCTCGTTCCAAGGCCTTGCCCTGGAACGAGAGGATAAACAAAAGGGCGGGGAATTCCCGCCCTTGGTCGTTTTTTGGGATGGTGGGTTATTTCTTGAGGATGGTGATGGACAGGGCGCCTTCGCCGCCGCCCACGGTGCCGCCCGCGTTCTGAGCCAGCCCGACCTTGGCCCCCTCGACCTGGCGGTCCCCGGCGCGATCGGTCAGGTGCCAGAACAGCTCGACCACCTGCCGGATGCCCGTGGCGCCGATGGGGTGCCCCTGGGACTCCAGGCCGCCCGAGACGTTGACCGGCAGTTTGCCGCCCAGGGTGGAATTCCCGGCCTCGGCCCACGCGCCGCCCTCGCCCTTGGGGCAGAAGAGCAGCGATTCGGTGGCCCCCATTTCGCCAAAGGCCGTGGCGTCGTGGACCTCGGCCAGGTCGAGGTCCTCGGGTCCGATGCCGGCCTTTTCATAGGCCTTGCGGGCCAGCTTGGTCAATGTGCCCTCGCCTTTTTCCCGGCCGCCTTCCCCGCTGCCCAGCATGCAGGCGGCGATGTCCACGCTGAATTTCGCCCCGATCTTCTTGGCGAATGCCTCGGTGCAGACAATGGCCGCCGCGGCCCCGTCGCCGATGGGGGAGCACATGGGCCGGGTCAGGGGATAGGCCACTTCCGGGGCGTTCATCACCTCTTCGATGGTGAATTTGGTCTGGTATTGGGCCAAGGGGTTCATGGAGGAGTGGAAGTGGTTCTTGGAGGCGATGGCCGCCAGTTGGCGCTGGGTGCTGCCGTAGCGCTCCATGTGCGCCCGGGCGCCCATGGCGTACACGTCCATGAACACGGTCCGCTGGCCCGACTTCTGCTTGGGACCTTCGCCGGTGGCCTCGCGGCTTTCGGCGATCTTTTCCTCGGCCTTCTTGAAGGCGGCCATGGTCTGGGCCAGGATTTCCACGTCCATGCAGCCGGTGAAGGCCGGGAAGACGCGGCTGCGGTCCTCGAAGAACATCTTCTCCATGCCCACCACCAGGGCCACGTCGATTTCGCCCAGGGCGGTCATGGCCCAGGCGCCGTTCAGGGCCGTGGCTGACGAGGCGCAGGCGTTTTCCACGTTGATGACCGGGATGCCCACGATGCCCAGGGGGTTGAGCACCACCTGGCCTCGGATGCTCTCCTGGCCCTGAAGCACGCCCTGGGAGGCGTTCCCGACCCAGGCGCCTTGAAGTTGTTCCTTGGTGACGCCCGCGTCTTCAAGGGCCCCGTTCACGGCCTCGGCCACCAGGGACTTGAGGTTGCGGTCCAGATGCCGTCCGAATTTGGTGATGGCCCCGCCGATAATCTTGACCTGGTTCATGAACAAAACCTCCCTGATATTTTTCACTTTTTGTCTATTTTGCGTTCACCGCGCCTCTAACGCGATAATCCTAAAAGCATAAGGATAAACCCCGAGGCTGTCAAGCAGGCGGCCAACCGGGTAGTGGGTTAGTTTGGGAAAATCCATACCCCCCTTCCTAGGAATTCCTGGGTCTTCGCGCTCACCGGGGTGACATGTTTTCCCTTTTCCGTAGTTCGAAACGTCATTCCCGCGAAGGCGGGAATCCAGTCTTGGACAACTGGGAGTCCGAACTGCCTCGCAATGAAAACCACGGCGGCCAAATGGTTTTTGGGAGGCGCCACCTCGCTGGGAGGTTTCACGCCTGGATTCCCGCCTCCGCGGGAATGACGAAATGGGCTTGGGTGGCGGTGAAAAACAGGTTGCAGTCAAATCGGGGCATTTGGCAAGGGAAACAACTGAATCCTTAAATTGACCCACTACCGAGGTGGGAAGGGAATGATGAAGCAGCTTGCCTCCGCTTTGGCGGAGAGCAAACGGGATGAAGCAGCTTGCCTCCGCTTTGGCGGAGAGCAAGCGGGATAAAGCAGCTTGCCTCCGCTTTGGCGGAGCGCAAACGGGATGAATGCGAAATGATGCGTGAGATGACAAAGAGGTTGTCAACCCAGGCGGGAAGTCCTGGGTGGATCGGACAGCGTCCAGCTCCGCCGAAGTCCAAAGGACGAAGGCGGACAAGAGGGTGAATCTGTCGGACGACTATGCTGCTATGGACCGTAAGATAAGAAAGGTTCGAAACAACGAAGGGCATGGCCGACAAGAGGACATGGCAGCCGGTTTAAATCCCTTGTTTGGGAAAATCATCCATGATAATCTGCGTAAAATCCATAATCCGGGTTAGCCAGTTAGATGAGGAGAATGCCATGAAAAAATGGATCGTTCCATTTGTTGTCTTGTGTCATATGGCCTTGTTGATCGGATGCGGCCCCACCGCGAAAAACAGCCTCCGCAAAGACCTTCTGGCCCGGAATATCCCGCGTTGTCCGGTTGATCGCCCGATTACGGAGCCCGTGATACTGCGCTTTGAGGATGGGGCTATGAAATGGATTCGAGGTCAATGCAAATTCCATCTTATCCTTGAAGATATGGATACGAAAGAACAAGGTGAGCTGATAGGAACGTTCCTCTTGGAAACCCTTGTCGCTCGTGTCGAAGAGGTTGTTACGCTTAATTTTAATATTCGCCTAAAGAGATCGTTGATTCGGCGGGATTCTCAAGAACAGGAATTAACGAGAAATAATATTAATGCAATTTTTCAAAGGAATGACTTGGCACCCATTTTCGATCCTCTTACATTTAAAATCACATTGAACAGATCTGCAAAGGAAATCTCCATTAAATATTTGCAAAAAGAAAAAACGGAGAAAATAGAAGATGATGCAGCTTGGCAAAAGTTTGACGAGGCTCTCAAACAGTCCCAACCTATCAAAACAGGAGATAAGTTATTTATTTTTCCCAAAGAAGCTATTCAACTTGCCAAGCTTCAAAATAATAGAAGTAGAATAGAATCTATGATATTCAAAGAAGAGGTAAAAGGCATAACAAAAATAGATGGCCTTGAATACTTGTCAACAGAGTTAATCATAAGGTTATCTGGAGAGTATTATGATAACGATAAAAAAGACTACGCAAAAATTTCTTTTAATGGCGGCGGATATAAGCTTTATGAAATCCCCAACTTGTTTGTTACAAAATATGTTACAACCTATTATCTCGATATAGACCATTACAGAGCCGCTTTAGGATTGTCCTTCGATGGGCAGTTAACCACTATAAAATGATGTTCCTCTCGTTCCAGGGCTCTGCCCTGGAACGCCATCAGCCTTGAGGCTCTGCCGCAACACCGTCAGCAAGAAGATCAATTTCAAGGTGTCGAGGCGGAGCCTCGAATCGCATCTCCCGTTCCAGGGCAGAGCCCTGGAACGAGAATCGACCAGGAACAAGAAGAAGGCTCTCAACGCCCCCCCCCCGGCCGGGGCCGCTTTTCTATTGACCCCGATCCTCGCATGGGCAAAAATAGCTTTAAATTTTGATGCGGGAACTTGTCATGATCCTAAACGCCGTTGAACAGACGGCCTGCTGGGGCCGGTTCAATCTGGCCGAGGGCCAGGCCGGGAAATGGACCATCGGGCCGCTCGTCCTGTGGGTCAAGCGTCTGCCCCGCGAATGGCGTCTGGCCTTCGAGCGGGCCGAAGACCCGGAGCAGACCCTGGTTGAAGTCGCGGTCCCGGTGTCGCCCGAAGAGATCGAGGCCGCCGAGGCGCGGCTGACCTTCGAGCGTTTTCTCCTGCGGGGCGCGAACGGGGCGCTTTATCTGTCGCCCGCGTCGGCCGACCGCTCGGTCGTGGTCCGGCCGGCCGCCGCCTTCCACCTCCTGCCTCGGCAGGAGACCACCATCTTCGTTTCCTCGCCGCTCTGGGTGAAGATCGAGGCGGGCGAAGACAAGAGGATGCTCAAGGAACTCCCGATCCTCCGGCCGTCGGACACCTGGTTCGGGCCGAATACGCGGGAGGGGGAGCTGTGTTACTCCGGCCGCACCCAGGCCCGCATGACCGAGGACGAGCTGCCTTTCCGGCCCCACCGCGCCTTGACGCCGGTGACCATCGTCAACGATTCCCAGGGCCTTTTGGACGTGGAAAAGATCAATCTGCCCGTGACCTACCTGTCCCTGTACTGCACGGCCGGCGGGGCCGTCTGGACCGAGAACGTGCAGGTGAAGCTGGCCGAAAGCGCGCTCACGGCCACGGTCAACATCCTGCCCGGCCCGCCGGATCAGTCCAAGAACCCGGTGCTGACCGTTCCGCCCCGCCTGACCGCCAGCCGAGGCGTATTCACCCGGGCCATCAGTTCCCTGTTCGCTTGACCGCCAGGCCATGGAGGAGGTGAACCCCATTGGTACAGATTGAAGAACTGCTGATGAACGAGCGGGTACTGGTGGCCGTCCGCGTGGTCATCCTATTGATCGCGGGTTTGGTCGTGGCCAAGATTCTGGGTTCGGCCACCCGGCGGCTGGCCTCCAAATATATGGACGCCCAGAGGACCCAGCTCTTCCGCCGGTTGGTCTTCTACCTGGTGCTGAGTCTGTTCATCGTCTCGGCCCTGCACCAGATGGGGTTCAAGCTGAGCGTGCTCCTGGGCGCGGCCGGCATCCTGTCCGTGGCCGTGGGCTTCGCCTCCCAGACCTCGGCCTCGAACATCATCAGCGGCCTGTTCCTGATCGGGGAGCGGCCCTTCAGCGTGGGGGACATCATCAAGATCGACGACACCTGGGGGGAGGTTCTGTCCATCGATCTCCTGTCGGTCAAGCTGCGCACCTTCGACAACCTGTACGTCCGCATCCCCAACGAGAACCTGATCAAATCCCAAGTGACCACCGTGACCCGCTTCCCCATCCGCCGGATCGACATCAAGGTGGGCGTGGCCTACAAGGAGGACGTGTCCCAGGTGCGGCAGGTCTTGTTCGACGTGGCCGACAAGAACCCGCTCTGCCTGGAGGAACCCAAGCCGCTGTTCATCTTCCTGGGATTCGGCGATTCCTCGTTGGACCTTCAGTTTTCCGTGTGGGGGCTGAAGGAGAATTTCCTGGACCTCAAGAATGCCATCACCGAGGAGATCAAGGTCGCCTTTGACCGGGCCGGCATCGAGATTCCCTTCCCGCACCGCACCCTGTACACGGGCAGCGTGACCGACCCGTTTCCGCTGCGCGTGGTCAGGGGCGACAAACCAGCGCCGCCCGAGTCTTCCGATTAATCAGTCCTGGCCGGGTGCCATGGCCGCTTGTCGGCCATGCGATCCATGGCGGCGCGACCGCCTGAATGTTTTACCCTCTTGTCCGCCTCCGTCCTTCGGATTTCGGCGGAGCCGGACGTTGTTCGGTCCACCCCTACTGCCAGAAGCGGTTAGGGGTTGTTTTTTCGGAAAAAATTCATATTTTTAGAAGAAGGGCGTTTGAAGGACGTCAAAACCATTTCGATAAGGGGAATGTTATGACAAAGAAGCCGGAATCCACCGGGCGTAGGGTTACTCGCCGAAAATTTTTGAAAATAGGACTGACCGCGGGCGCGGCGGTTGCCTCGTTCCCCTATATCTCCAAAGCGGCGACGTCCGACACCGGTTGGTACCCGGAGGCAAAGAAATCCGCGGTGGTCAGCATCGCCCGAATCAAGAACCGCGACGTCGAAGCCGCGGTCGAAGAAGCGATCGACCTTTTGGGCGGGATCGACGCGGTCACCACCGGGAAGAACCGGATTTTGCTCAAGCCCAATCTGGTCTATGACTCCACCAACGATTATTCGACCACCAATCCCCGCGTGGTCAAGACCCTGGCCGGTCTCATGAAATCGGCCGGGAAACAAGTCGTGATCGGCGAAGGCTCGGCCTCGGCCATGGGCCACAACATACGAAAAGGCGTGATCTATCGGACCCGGAGAATGGACATCCTGGAACCTCTGCAATGGGCGGTCTATGACAAGACCGGTTACAAGGCCATGGCCGACGAGGCGGGCGTCCCCCTGGTCAACCTGCACACCGAGGATGTGACCGAGGCGCCGGTCGTCCCCTCCGGATTCGTTTTCGACAAGATCAAGATGCCCGCTTCGGTCATGAACGCGGACCTGGTCTGCTCCGTGCCCATCATGAAGACCCACGCCTATACCACGGTCACCCTGGCCATGAAAAACCTGTTTGGGCTGTACACGGGGCGGGCCTACGGCACCGTGCGCGGCTGGGTGCACGACCAGGCCCAAAAAGTCGGCATCGACCCGACCGCCACGAACATCGCCGTCATGGATATGCTGAGTGCTCTCCGGGGCATGGACAAGCTGGGTCTGTCCGTGGTGGACGCGTATTACGCCATGGACGGCAACGGTCCGTCCATGGGCAACCGCAGGAAGATGAATCTGATCATCGCCGGCACCAACCTTTTGGCCGTCGATCGCGTCTGCTGCTATCTCATGGGCTTCGATCAAGCGGAGGTGCCGACATTGGCCTGGGCCGACAAGATCAAATTGGGGCCGGCCACGTTGGAGGAGATCGAGGTCCGGGGCGTCAATCCCAGGGAAGCCCAGGCGAAATTCGCCCGGCCCGTGGTCGCTCCTTACAGCACCTTTGGCAAGGACATGGCCCGGAACGACCAAATGCCGTCCATTACTTACGCCTAGCCGGATGGAGTGGGCGCAATGACGGCATAAGAGGTCAGGTAACATAAATAAACGTGCGGGCCGGATTTCGCGTAGCGAAACCCGGCCCGCGTTTTTTTAGTTTTTATTCCATTTCTAAATCAAATATGTAATAATATGCTCACCACGAAGGAGGTGAGCATATGGCCAGACAAGCACAGGGGCGGGAGGTATTGGAGAAAGCCAAGGTCCGGTTGTCTAAGG
>Ga0209270_1000708_pt1 | contig 62333 bp, 55 predicted proteins | sample MTBAKSrepl1MetaG_FD_187456 | JGI IMG/M metagenome (GOLD analysis project Ga0209270, IMG submission 187456) | Enrichment culture microbial communities from Arthur Kill intertidal strait, New Jersey, USA, that are MTBE-degrading - MTBE-AKS1... | ecosystem: Environmental > Aquatic > Marine >... | reverse complement strand
TTTTTGCCTGGCTTCAAAACTTCAGACGCCTCGTTGTTCGCTATGAATACCATGTCGATAACTTCCTCGGTATGGTCCAGCTCGGTTGCGCTATAATACTGCTTCGATTTTTTTGAGATGGCTTCTAATGAACAGCTCAAATGGGTAAAGCGCTGTGAGGATTTACTGGCCTATGCCGACAAAGACGGTATCGTCTGCATTCCGTCGGTACGTGGCGAGAGCTCAGGTACAAACCGCCTTCTGAATCTCCTTGCTGCCTCATACGGCGACGCCTGGAACAATGACACATTGGCTCAGCTTCTAAAAAATGCAGATCATGCGGACAAAACTCTGGAAACCTGGCTGCGGGAAAAGTTATTTGCCCAACACTGCAAACTCTTCCATCATCGGCCCTTCATCTGGCACATCTGGGACGGTCTGCGGGATGGATTTGCGGTGTTGGTTAATTACCATAAGCTCGATTATAAAAAACTTGAAACCCTGATCTACACCTACCTGGGAGATTGGATCAGCAGGCAGAAACAAGACATTGCCAGAGGGGTTGACGGCGCTCAGGAAAAACTGGCGGTCGCTGAAAACCTCAAAAAAAGCCTGGAACTCATCCTGGAGGGCGAAGCCCCCTACGACATTTTTATCCGCTGGAAACCCATCGATAAGCAACCCATCGGCTGGAATCCGGACTTAAACGACGGGGTTCGCTTAAATATCCGCCCCTTTATGAGCGTTCCCGATGTCGGCAAACGCGGTGCCGGCGTACTTCGTGACAAACCTAATATCAACTGGAATAAAGACCGGGGTAAAGACGTGAAATCCGCCCCCTGGTATCATCTATTTAAAGGCGACCGAATTAATAACCACCACCTGACCTTGGCTGAAAAACAAAATACAGGAGGGGCTAAAACATGATCAAATCTGTTAACAATTATCCCATTTCACAGCTATTTGATATCGAATTGGATATTGTTTATGTCATTCCCAAATATCAACGGGAATATACTTGGAGTAAAACACAATGGGAAAATCTATTCGATGATATCCTTGAAAATGATGCCGGTTATTTTTTAGGGTCCATTATCTGTATCAATCAATCAAAGGACACGCACGCATTACAAAAACTGGAAGTTGTTGACGGCCAGCAACGGCTCGCGACGCTGTCGCTGTTGTTTGCTGCAATTTATGACGCTTTCAAAAATCAAAATGTAGAACTGAATGAAGAACAGAATGCCGAAGTTTTTAACCTCAAACGAAAATTGGTACTTAAAAAGGGGACTGATCAAATCCGGGTCATCCCTCAAATCCAGAATTGCAATTGTGATGACTACAAAGCTGTTTTGGCAAAGACTGGTGTGATAAGCAGCTATGACCAGCCGTCACATGCCGGTAATCGAAAAATTTTCAAGTCATTTCGTTATTTCCAGGAGCGCATCCGGCAACTCTCAAATGGCAAAAAAAATACCGTTCAAGGGATCTTGGAGTTTCTAAATAAAGTCAGCAATACCTCTTTGGTCAAGATCGAGGTGGATAATCATGCGGATGCTTATATCTTATTTGAGTCCTTAAACAATCGCGGGATGCCACTGACTGCTATCGATCTCATTAAAAACAAGCTTCTGGCACGCCTCGAATCCGTTGATCCTGGTAAAATAGATCTCTATTTTGCGAATTGGAATAAGCTTCTTGAATATTTGGGAGATGATTATGGAGTTCAGGAACGCTTCTTTCGGCAGTATTACAATGCATTTAAAGAAGAGCTAAAAAAGGTCCATCAAGTCCCGGTTGCAACGCGCTCAAATCTCATCCAGATTTATGAAAAGCTTATAAACAAGGACGAAAAAGGTTTTCTTCAAAAGATTTTTGAAGCAGGACGTCTTTATGCATTAATGTTAGGCAGAAACCAGGAGGATGAATCCCTAAACGGACTTGAAAAGCTTTTTCAAGATTTGGAGCGTATCCAGGGCGCTCCTTCTTATCTGCTTTTACTCTTTCTGTTAGTAAAACGAAAATCACTAAAATTAACGACTTCCCAAATATCTGAGGCAATCTGGCTGCTGGTATGCTTTTTTGTCCGACGTAATCTTACCGATACGCCACCGACACGGGACCTGACAAGAATGTTTATGAATATAACCAATAAACTTTCTCAAAAAACGGGAAAATCCGTTATCGATCTCATTCGGAAATATTTAGTCAGCGAATCTGCCTCAGATAAAGAATTTCGTCAGAAGCTTGCAGGCCCGATCTATGAAGAAAATGTCGGCGTTACCCGATTCATCCTCTGCGCGTTAGCTGAGCAGGGAATGACTAAAGAGACTTTTGTTGATTTGTGGCGATTTGAAAATAGACAATTTGTCTGGACGATCGAACATATTTTCCCCCAAGGCGCAGATATTCCTAAAGCCTGGGTCGATATGATCGCCAATGGAGAGAAAAATAAAGCAAAGGAATACCAAGAATTACATGTCCATAAACTTGGGAATCTGACCATTTCCGGGTTCAATAGCACCCTTGGGAATAAAAGTTTTGAAGAGAAAAAAAATAGGAAAGACCGAAAAGGGCGTCGTGTCGGATATAAAAATGGCTTAAACCTCAACAAAGATTTGGTAAAATACAAAAAATGGACGGTGGAAAATATCGAGTTACGGACCCAAAAACTCGTTGATCAAACGATAAAACTTTTTAAGATCAATAAATCGTAACATAAATATTGCATAGTAACTAAACATATGTTATTGTGCAAAAAAAAGTTACTGTTTAGAGGTGATCAGATGCCGGATATTGCCAATCAATGCAAAAGATATTTATTGGATACGCTTGGCATCAACGCCCATTTTTCCAAATATGCCAAACCAGTGTCTATCCCTTTTTTCCTTCAAGACATATACGATTTCTTTAACCTCAGCCTGAAGCAACAAAATTATATTGCCCTGGTTCCTAAGAACGAGGAAGGGCCGACGCCTGCGACCATTCGAAAGCATATCGATATTGTTGAAAAAAAATTGAATTTAAAGGCTATTTTTTTACAAACCCGCATTTCTTCCTTTAACCGAAGGCGCCTGATTGAGCAAAAAGTCCCTTTTATCATACCGCATAATCAGATGTATCTACCTGAAATGGCAATAGATTTAAGAGAGCATTTTGTTAAAATGAGATCAAGAGCCGCTGCTTTTGGCCCATCTACCCAAGCGGTTGTCCTTTACGCTCTTACTCAACAGATACCTGGCGCGACTACCCCAAAAGAATTGGCGGAAAAACTGGGGTATTCAAAGATGACCATGTCCCGGTCTATTGATGAGATTGAAGCGGCAGAACTTGCCGAAGTGGTTATCAAAGGAAAAAACCGATTGGTTCGATTTGAAAAAAATAGGCGAAATTTATGGAATAAGGCGCTTCCATATTTAAAAACACCCGTAAAAGAAATAGTTTGGGTAAAATCTGTAAGCAATCAGTGGAAATTATGTGAAGCGGGCATGATGGCGCTGGCGCATTATTCAATGATGACTGAACCCAAACAGCCGGTCTACGCAATTAGAGACCAAGAATGGAGAAATCTGAAGCAGAATTATTCCTTTGAAATCTCGAAATTCCCTGATGAAGCAGAAGGAGAGTTTGAAGTCTGGCGTTACGATCCGAGGTTATTTGCTAAAGATCAAACGGTTGATCCTTTTTCTCTGTATTTAAGCCTAAGAGATGTTAAAGACGAACGGATTGAGTCTGCGATCGAAGAGATGATGGAGAAAATACAGTGGTAAGGGGGCTTGATCTTTTCCGAAATTATTTCAAGGCCCATTCGGACAAGTATATTCTGATCGGCGGTACCGCGTGTGATTTGGCGATGAGCCGAATGGATCTGGATTTTAGGGCGACTAAAGATCTTGATATCGTCCTTATCATAGAGGCACTGACCACGGACTTCGTCAACCTTTTGTGGTCTTTTATCGAAGAAGGAGGGTATCAGCACAGGCAGAAAACTACAGATAAGACGGAATTTTATCGCTTTTATGAGCCGGCAAAAGCAGAGTTCCCATATATGCTGGAATTATTTTCCCGAAAACCGGATGCCATCAGATTGTCTCCAAAAAGTCATTTAACCCCGATATCCATCGACGATGAAGCGTCAAGCTTATCGGCAATTTTAATGGACGATCAATACTACGAGTTTATTCAAAAGGGAAAAATGATTTCAGACGATCTGCCGGTTATTTCTGAAATATATTTAATTCCCTTAAAAGCGAAAGCCTTCTTGGAATTAACGGATCGTAAAGATGCCGGAGCAGCCATTGACAGCAGAGATATCAAAAAACATAAAAACGACGTTTTCAGGCTTTATCAGATCCTGACTGTAGACTTAAACGTTAAACTGCCCAAATTAATTGAAGATGACATGAGGGTCTTTCTGAAAAATGTATCGGAGGAACCTCCTGATTTAAAAATCCTGGGTATACGCAGCGCCACTTTGGACGAAGTCATCGGTAATCTTTCAAAGATTTATAATCTCTAACAACGTTTTAAGATTATCATTCTGGAATGGCCAATGCTGACCATTGAGAAATTAAAAATTCACCTGCGCGATGCCGCCATATCCAATCCGGAAGTCCAGGCGGCTCCGGCCTGCATCCTTTGGCCGGACAAAGACCGCCAGTGGGAAGCCGTCATCCCCCGGCTTCAAATCGAATTGCCGGAACTTCTCGTTTTAGGAGATTACAAGCCGGAAAAACGAACCGGACCGGCCATCTGGCTGTTTGGAATTCGGTGGTGTCCAATTTCAAGTGACAACATCCCCTACCACCCTATTCTAAAACAGACCCCTTGCCGCCGGGATCGGTTTCCGTGGATTTTTTCGGGAAAAAGCATGCTTTTGCGTTCAGATGAATTCATAGATAAATAACCCGTCAGCCGCCAAAAGCAGGTATTAAACTTGAAACCATTTAATCGAAAACAACAGGAATGGGCCACTTGTCCACCGCAAAAACACTAATCGTCAAAAGGATCACGGAGATGGCTGGAAATGAGCGCTAATGCTTGATTTTTCCCTTGGAGGGGTGAAAATATAAAATCCAAATTAAAATGGCTTAGATGAATTATCATCTAAACCATTGTTTTTATTGGTGGTAGCGGGGAGAGGATTTGAACCTCTGACCTTCGGGTTATGAGCCCGACGAGCTACCGGACTGCTCCACCCCGCAGCAATTAAAGAGTTTATATATAAACAAATTAGATAAAAATGTCAAGATTAATTTCAATCGATCGATGGAACGATTTTTTTCATTATTTTTCAACCGGATATCAACGACGCAAGGATATTTTGGATACGCCTGCGTTCCTTTTCAACATCCTCCTTCCAGGTGCAGTCGATCAGCATTCTTTTGGCTCGACCGGAGCGGCCTGAAATAATTTCCATCGATGATTTCGGCACGTTCAATAATTTCGCCAGATAGTCGATACACGACGCGTTGGCCGCGCCATCGACGGGTGGAGCCGTCAACCTGATTTTCAAGGCATCCCCGTGGAGACCGGCCAGGCAATTTTTGGATGACCTCGGCTGAACAAACAGTTTGAGTATGAGTCCGCGGGGATGTTCTTCCAAAGGGATCATGGTGGATCGGGCCGCAGGCCTAACGCCTCTGAGTTTCATAGTTTCAGGGTTCAGAGGTTTTACTGGTCCACAGGTTCGCAGAAAAGTTACTCAAAAGAGCAGTAGATTCATCCTTGCAAAACAAGGCAACCCCGAACCTTGAATTTGTCAACCAACTTGTTGATTTTCTTATATTTCATTTCGAATCCGCTCGATGATACCGGAAGCGGAAATATCTTCCCTTATCGGCAGACGCACCACCTGCCCGCCGTGAGCCTCGACGACCTCCCGGCCGATGACTTGTCCGGAATCGTAATTGTCTCCCTTGGTCAGGACATCCGGCCGGATACTATCGATGAGTTTCAGCAGCTCGCGGCCGGAAAAAACCACGACGTAATCCACACTTTCAAGAGCGCAGAGTATCCGGACGCGCTCATTTGCTCGAAGGACAGGCCTGCCGGGGCCCTTGACGGCCCGCACCGATTCATCGTCATCGACCGCGACAATGAGCACATCACCGAGCTGCCTGGAAGCCGAAAAAAGCATGATATGGCCGGCGTGCAGCAGGTCGAAACACCCGTTGGTAAAAACAATGCGTTTATTTTTTTTTCGAAGCGCATCGACCAGCGCGGGCATATCCGCCGGCGATTTTTGTTTCAATGCCACATCACTCGAAAACGCCTGCGTGGCCGCTTCGAGTTCGCCGATCGAAACTGTTGCGGTACCGACTTTTCCCACCACGATGCCCGCTGCCGTATTGGCCAGCGTGGCGGCTTCCAAAAGGGAAGCGCCCGATGCGACGGCCAGGCCGAGAACGGCCAAAACCGTGTCGCCGGCGCCGGACACGTCATAGACCTGTCTGGCCTCGGCCCTTATCTTGCAAGGTCCGCCGCTCCCGTCGAAAAGGACCATCCCCTCCTTGCCGCAGGTGATCAGGATCTTTTCGATTCCGGTGGATGCCTGAAGCCTGGTACCGGCCAGAACGAGGGACTTCTCATCGACGATGTCGATCCCTGAGGCGGCCGCCGCTTCTTTTTTGTTGGGAGTAAGCAGGGTGACCCCCGAATATTTTTTAAAGTCATCCCCCTTCGGATCCACGATCGTCGCCCTGGCATGTCTTACCGCCGAAGCGATCAACGCAGAGAGAAGATCCGGCGTGATCATACCCTTGCCGTAATCGGAAATCAAAATGATATCGGCAAGGGGAACCTGCGTTTCGATGAGCAGTCCCAAACGGTCGAACGTCTCATTCGAAATCTCCGACCGGGTTTCCCTGTCGATTCTTAATACGTGCTGGTTTTCTGCGATTATTCTGGTTTTCCGGGTGGTGGATCGGCCGGGTTCCTGAATGATGCCGGTCGTATCGACCCCGAGCCGCCGACACATCCCGAGCAACCTCTCTCCTTCTTTGCCTGCTCCGATCACCCCCACCGCAGATACGCGGGCACCGAGGGCGACAAGGTTGTTGATGACATTGCCCGCACCGCCCAGTGTAAATTCCTCATGGTTGACCGAAACAATCTGAACAGGCGCTTCCGGAGATATCCGATCGACATTTCCCCACACGTATTCATCGATCATCAGGTCTCCCACGACTAGAATACGGCGCTCGCCGAATGTGGATAGATCCAGTGTCATGATAGAAAGGGAAGGGGCAGCGGGTTAGGCATATTGCGCGAGCTTCTCCTCAATGACCTGCTTTAACTCTTCATATCCGTAGCATACCGGCAATGTCGCAAACTCTTCTTTTACCCTGTCCGGCGGCCGGAAAAGAATGCCCGTATCGGACTCTTGCAACATACTGATATCGTTATATGAATCACCAACGGCAATCACCATGTAGCAAAGGCTTTTCAGGGCGATCACGGCTTTCCGTTTGCTGTCTCTTTGTCGCAGATTATAGCCGATGACGGCGCCGTCGGCGCTTACCGTCAAATTGTGGCAGAACAGGGTCGGCCAGCCGAGTTTTTTCATCAAGGGTCTGGCGAATTCCTCATACGTGTCCGACACGACGATGAGCTGGGTGCGGGACCGAAGCCACTCGACAAACGCCGTAGCCCCTTCCAGTGGTTCCATACGGCGAATCACCTCGGTGATGTCTTTTAATTTTATGCCCTTTTCGTCGAGAATGGCCAGGCGTTTTCTCATCAACTCATCGTAATCCGGAACATCACGGGTAGTCAGTTTGAGCTCATCAATGCCTGTTTTTTCAGCCACATGGATCCAGACCTCCGGAACGAGTATCCCTTCCAAGTCTGTACATACGATATGCATGCCGCCTCACTCTATGGATAAGTCATTCTGTCAGATCATCCGGTCAAAAGCGCCTGATGTTCGACCCTCTTCGGAAAAAAAAATCAGGAGTATTTCCCAATGGGCAAGGGCATCCCATTGCAGGAAAAATCGCCGATCCGCCTATTCCGGGGCGTCTTCATCCTCGATGCGGATCAGAGCCGGTATATCCGAGACGATATCGAGTGCGGAGATTTCCGACAGGGCCTTTCTTACATTCGCCTCTTTGGCCAGATGTGTCTGCATCACGATGGGCACCGCGCCCTTTGTCTGGCGGCCTTTCTGGTGCACAGACTTGATACTGATACCGTATTCTCCCAGAATGCCCGATATCTTTGAAAGTACACCGGGCCTGTCCATCGCGGAAAATCGAAAATAATAATGGGTGGATATGTCTTCTATGGGCAAAACCGGAATGGTCCGAACACGCTCCATCTGATAGGACAGCAGAGGAACGCGGCCGGTTGATCCGTTCAGCAGGTTTCGAGCGATGTCGACCACGTCGCTGATCACGGCACTGGCCGTGGGCATCATCCCCGCTCCGTACCCGTAAAGAAGCATGTCCCCCACCGCGTCGCCCGAAATCGTGACGGCATTCAGCGGCCCATTGACATTCGACAGCAGGTTGTCGAAGGGAACCATCGTGGGGTGAACCCTGGCTTCAATGGCATCCCCGTGATTTTTACTGATGGCGAACAATTTGATTTTATATCCGAACTGGGCGGAAAATTCAATATCAATGGGGGCGATTCTGGATATTCCTTCGACATAGATATCGCCAAGATGGATCTCGGTGCCGTATGCCAGTGATGCCAGAATCGCCAGTTTGTGGGCCGTGTCGAATCCCTCCACATCCAGGGTGGGATCGGCCTCCGCAAATCCGTTTGCCTGAGCCTCCTGAAGGGCTGCTTCAAACGGTGAGCCTTCCTCCGTAATCTTTGTCAGGATGTAATTGCAGGTGCCGTTTAAAATCCCGGTCATCGATGTGATGACGTTGCCGGCCAGCGACTCCCGCAGCGTTTTGACCACGGGCATGCATCCGCCCACACTGGCTTCAAATGCAAGGTCTACGCCCTTGTCCCCCGCAGCCCTGAAAAGGACCGCTCCCTGATGGGCGATAAGCGCTTTGTTTGCCGTGACGACCTGCTTGCCGCTTTGAATCGCTTTCAAGATGAGATCTTTCGCCACACCCTGACCGCCGATCAATTCAATGACGATATCGATCCCCGGATCGTCCACAACCTGAAAGGCATCCGCAATCAAGACCCCGTCATCGAACCGAAGGCCGCGATTCCTCTGAATATCAATATCGGCAACCCGTCGCAGCACCAGGTCCGCGCCGACCCGGGCGCAAAGAAGATCCTTTTTTTCCGTCAAAATTCTGGCGACACCCGTTCCCACCGTGCCGCATCCGAGCAAGCCGATGTTAATTTTTTTCATAGTGCACCGATTTGGGTTCGCAGGGCATTGGAATCCGGCTACAGGATTTTTCGAATGCCCCTGACCGCCTGATTGATGCGCATGTTGTTTTCAATGAGTGCGAAGCGCACGTAGTCATCGCCGTACTCACCGAATCCTATTCCCGGCGACACGGCCACCTGGGCTTCTCGTATTAAAAACTTCGAAAATTCCACTGAGCCCATTTTTTGATATTTTTCCGGTATTTTCCCCCACACGAACATGGTCCCCTTGGGTGGCTTTATTTCCCAGCCGATTCGACTCAATCCCGTCACCAGGTGGTCCCTCCGGCTTTGGTAGGTCTCGACGATCTGCTTGACGCAGTCCTGCTGGTCTCTCAGATTGTTTCTGTCATCCTCTTCGTTTTCACCGCTCAAAGCGATGATGGCGGCGATCTGCACCGGTTGGAAAATTCCGTAGTCGAGATAACTTTTTATCCTCCGCAGTGCAAAGACTATTTCCTTGTTGCCGACGCAGAAGCCGACCCGCCATCCCGGCATGCTGTAACTTTTGGACAAGGAAAAAAATTCCACCCCGACATCCTTGGCACCCTTTGCCTGCAGAAAACTGGGTGCCTTATAACCGTCAAAAACCAGATCCGCATAGGCAAAATCATGAACGACCATGATGTTGTGCTGCCGGGCATAATCAACGATTTTATCAAAAAATTCAAGAGGTACCACCTCGGTCGTCGGGTTGTGGGGATAGCTCAGAATCAACACCTTGGGCTTGGGCCACGTCTGCTTGGTCGCATGCATGAGGTTTTCAAAAAAATCGGTTTCCGGATTCAGGGGAATGCCTCTCACGTCGCCGCCCGCGATGATCGCCGAATAGGGATGAATCGGATATGTCGGCGTAGGAGTGAATACAACGTCTCCCGGCCTGATGGTTACCAGAATCAAATGGGAAAGCCCTTCCTTCACGCCGATGGTGACAATGGTTTCGGTATCCGGATCGATATCCACGTCGAACCGTCTGCGATACCAGCTCGCAATCGCCTTTCTCAGCTTGGTGATCCCCATCGAAGCCGAATAGCGGTGGTTGTGGGGTTTTTGTGCGGCCTCGATGAGCTTTTCGACGATATGCGGCGGGGTTGACAAATCCGGATTCCCCATGCCCAAATCCACGATATCGACCCCGGCACGCCTGGCTTCCATTTTAATTTCGTTAACGGTTGCAAATACATAGGGGGGAAGTCGATCCAGCCTTGCAAATTTCGTCATGATCGTTACCTTTCCGGATGGTAATGAATGCGTAACATATCTAGTAAATCAGGCTTTTTCACTACACCAAAAAACGCTGGATTGTCAAAAAAAATTGTTTTGACTTTTGTATCCAATAAGTTTAGCTTTTTTAAAATTTTTAATATATTAGGAAACACGGCACGCTATGAGAAAACGGCTGCCTTTTGTATCCGAAACAGAAGGCGTATATAGAGGAATCCATCGATTCCTTTTCTTGGTGTCGATGTTCGGTGGAAGCTTTGACTTTGGAAGGATTTGCGGAGCTGGAAAATGAAAAAGTCACTAACCTATGCGGACGCGGGTGTTGATATTCAGAAAGCAAACAAATTCATCAACATGATAAAGCAAATCGCCTCCGATACCCCAAGAACCGGTGTTATTGGAGAAATCGGCGGATTCGGCGGTCTCTTTTCGCTCAATGTCGAAAGCTACGACAAGCCCGTTCTGGTCTCCTCAACCGACGGTGTGGGAACCAAACTGAAAATCGCCTTCCTGACGGGCAAACACGACACCGTCGGCATCGATCTGGTTGCCATGTGCGTCAACGATATTGCGGTTCAGGGTGCCAAACCGCTTTTTTTTCTGGATTATCTTTCAACGGATAAACTGAATACCAAAACAGCAATCGATATCATAAAGGGGATCGGTGAGGGGTGCAAACAGGCCAGGTGCGCCCTTTTGGGGGGAGAAACCGCCGAGATGCCCGGATTTTATAAGCCGAATGAATACGATCTGGCGGGATTTGCTGTCGGGATTGTGGATAACGACAAGATCGTCGACGGCTCGGAAATTCATGTCGGCCAAAAGATCATCGGAATCGCATCCAGCGGTCTTCACAGCAACGGGTACTCGCTGGTTCGAAAAATCTGCTTTGATGTGCTGAAACTGAAAGTAGACAGTCATATCCCGGAGTTCGGCTGCACACTCGGAGAAGAACTTTTGCGGCCGAGCATAATTTACTCCGAAACCATAAGGCACCTGATCAGGGACCTGCCCGTACATGGCCTCGTCCATGTCACAGGCGGCGGAATTCCGGAAAATATCCTGCGCGTTGTTCCCAAGGCCTGTCAGGTGGTTTTGAAAAGAGACAGCTGGGAGGTGCCGCCGATCTTTCCCTGGTTGCAGAAAGCCGGCAACATATCTCAAAAAGAAATGTTTCGAACCTTCAATAACGGCATCGGGCTCATCGCAGTGGTACCGGAAAAGGCAGCCCAGGAGGTTCTCGAGCGCTTGCGGGCTTCGAAGGAAAAGGCTTACGTGATCGGAGAAATCGCCGAGCGCAAGGCATCGGCATCCCGCATCGGTTGGGTATCATGACCCGCTTGCGAAAAAAAAACCGGTTTGTGCCTTTGTTCACTCCTCTCTATCATCGATTTTTGAAGCTCATGGAATGGATCGCCCGGGGAATGGAGAAAGCGCCGTCGTGCAAAACCTGAGCGGTCAAAACGAACGCAACCGGGCCGGTTAAAAAAAGCGCGGTGAAATAAACACGTTGACCTGCGGAAATGATTGTTCTCGGCATCGAAACGTCCTGCGATGAGACCGCTGCGGCAGTTGTCGTCGACGGTTGCCATACCATGGCTTCGGTGGTGTCGTCTCAAATCGATGTGCATCATCCTTACGGCGGCGTCGTGCCGGAACTCGCATCAAGAAAGCACATCGAAGCGATTGTCCCTGTCGTGAATCAGGCGATCCACGACGCAGGCATCCCGCTGAAACGGATCGACGCGATTGCGGTGACCCGAGGGCCCGGCCTGGTCGGATCTCTTTTGGTCGGCTTCTCCTATGCGAAAGCCGTGGCTTTTGCGCTCGATATCCCCTGGACAGGGGTCGATCACCTGGAAGGGCATATCCATGCGGTGTTTTTGGAGCCCGATCCCCCGCCCTTTCCGTTTATCGCACTTCTGGCCTCCGGTGGACACACCTGCCTTTACCATGTAGAATCCTATACGGTCATGCGCACCCTGGGGCAGACCCTGGACGATGCCGCAGGAGAAGCCTTCGACAAGGTGGCGAAAATGCTCGGGCTCGGATACCCGGGCGGCGCCGTTATCGAAAAGACCGCCCGAAGCGGGAATCCCCGGAAAATCATTTTCCCGAGAGCGTATCTGGACAAATCCCAATATGATTTCAGTTTCAGCGGCATCAAAACGGCGGTAAAACGATACATTCAGACGCACCCGGAAGAATATCTCCGGCAAATCCCGGATATCGCGGCCGGCTTTCAGGAGTCTGTCGTAGAAGTTCTTTCTTACAAAGTGATCCGCGCTGCACAGGAAAGAGGATGTTCCCATCTTGCGCTGGTAGGGGGTGTGGCGGCGAACCGCAGGCTGAGGGAAAAAGTGACATCCGATGCCGCCCTGCAGGAAATTCTCGTGCATATCCCCGACCCGGCCCTTTGCGGGGACAACGCCGCCATGATCGCTGCGGCGGGATACCACCGGCTTATCAGGGGAGATTTTTCAAAAATGGCTGATGACGTATATTCCCGGTCGCCCGCACAATCAACCACCATCAGCTAAAGCCGACGGCTTTTATCCCGGTCCCCGAATGGCACAATAAACATTTTTTTCATACGCATGATTCTTTCCCAGGAAGAACCGGCTCGTCGTCTCGCCTCCGCGGAATCGGCGATCGTTTTCAGGATATGTTCAACCGTCTGTTCTATTTTTTTCGTTCGATGGCAAACAAGGGCAAGGTCGATTTCCGCCGAAAGGATCTGTTTGACGACGGTCCAAAGCGCATAGTTTTTCTCGATGGCACCCATGTCGAGATCGTCGGTAAGAACCAGGCCGTTAAATCCCAGCCCCTGGCGCAAAAGGGTTTCGGCAATCACGGGAGAAAGGCTCGCTGGCCACAGAGGATCGATTCCGGCATAGAGAATATGGGACAGCATGATTCCTGAAACCTTGCATCTGATGGCGCTTTTAAAGGGAATCAAGTCGATCGACTCCAGATCGGCCATATCCACGTTGAGTGCCGGCATCTCTACGTGCGAATCCGAAGTCGTCCGGCCAATGCCAGGGAAATGTTTTGCCACCGCCATGATCCCGGCTTGCTGCAGTCCCTCGATGACGGCCGCGCCCAGTGTAGAAACGCGCTTCGGATCATAACCGAAGGATCTTTCGATCATCACGCTGGAAACGTCTCTGGGAGCCACGTCGAGCACCGGTGCCAGATTCATGTTGATGCCGACCCATCCGAGCTCCTTCGCCGTCACTTCGGCAAAATAAGCCGCATCTTCAATGCCTTTTATGTAAGGATTTCCGGGGAACCGGGTAAAAGGCGCCTTGAGCCGCGCCACCTGCCCCCCCTCCTGGTCGATGGCGATGAAGAGCGGCGGCACGCCGCATATTTTCGCGTGGTCCTGGATCGATGTACAGAGATCCTTGATCTGCTCTGGATCGGACAGGTTTCTGGAGAAAAGAACGACCCCGCCGATTTTCAGCTTGTCGATCAGGTACCCGAGATCCGGGCTCCAGGCGGTTCCGTCAAAACCGACCATCAGACGCTGGCCCGCCACATGCTCATCGGTACGTTCGCAAATGCGCATTCTCCATCCCTGAATTTTCGGTTACAGTTCAGTTCTTCGAAAAAATTGGTTCTCATGACGACCGGCCGGCTGCTTTTTCGGAGAAAGGCTCACTGTTTGCGCGCCTTAGCGGGCCTTAAGCCATCATCTGTCCCGGCACTTGGATTTGGAGCAAACGCATCGCAATTGATATTTTTTCACCGCCAAATTGTGGTCCTCGATGGTTTTCGAAAACTGGTGGGTCTTGTCGTTTTTAGACACAAAATAGAGAAAATCGGTATCTGCCGGATACAGGGCGGCCTTCAATGCTGCAGCACCGGGGCTGGCTATCGGTCCGACGGGAAGCCCCTTTATTTGATAGGTGTTGTATGGAGTCGGTGTAGACAGGTGGTTTCGGGTGAGATTGCCGTCGAAATTTTTTATGGCGTAAATGACCGTGGGGTCACTTTCAAGCCGCATCCCTCTTTTCAATCGATTGTGAAATACGGAACTGACGAGAGGTCTTTCACTTTCCACGCCGGTTTCCTTTTCGATAATCGAAGCGAGTATGACGATCTGATGAACCGGCAGCCCCAGCCGGGCGGCCTGTTCCCGCCACTGGGGCGAAAATACCGACCAGAAGCGTTTGGTCATTACGGCGATAATCTTCTCAGGCGCGTGGCCCGCCGGGAAATAATAGGTATCCGGAAAAAGATACCCTTCGAAGCCCGCTCCCTCAATCCCCGTCTTTTTCATCAAATCGCGGTCCTTAGCAGCCCGCAAAAAGTCGACGGCGCGGCTCACGCCGGCCTGCTGCACGGCATCGGCGATTTGAAACATGGTGTATCCTTCGGGTATCGTAAGCCGGTGCAGGTACACCTTTCCATCCACCAGGATATCGAGCAACCGGTTCGGCGTCATGCCGGGCGACAGCAGATATTCCCCGACCTTAACCCGCTTGTCCTTTCCGGAAAGACGGGCCAGCAATTTAAATTTAAACGGCCGGTCAACAAGACCGGCATAATTCAGGCTCGTTGTAATTTCGGTAAAACTCTGTCCGGCAGAGATAATGACGAACTTGTCGCCTCCGTGGACGCCGTTCGAATGTTCCGCATAAAGAAGAAGGTCCAAAAACACGGCTGCAACGGCGGCATACGTCCAAAAAGCGACGGAAATGAGCCTTGCGTTCCAGGCAACAGGCAGTATGCTGAAACCTCTGGAGACAATCTTTAAAAAATGAGCTCGACCTTTTTGTAAGATCGTAGGAATGGAAAATTTTTTTATGATATCCTTCATAAATAAATTAAATCACAACTTATGGGTTCATGCAAGTTCGGGTTGAAGCTTCCGCCTCAGGTCGATCCACAGGCATGTCTTGATTTTTATGTCCGGTGTGTATATTTTCGATTCGGTCGTCAAACAACGGGAAAGGCAGCTCCTTGGATCTTACATTCGAACATATTGACCGCCCCGGAGGGTATAGCGGATTCGAACAGGGACCGGTCCGGCCGCCGTCGGAAGCCTATAGCCTTCTGATCCGGATAACCCGAAACTGCCCCTGGAATCAATGCACCTTTTGCCCCATTTATAAAGGCAAAAAGTTTTCTTTTCGACCGGTTGCTCACGTCAAACAGGATATCGATCTCGTTTGCAAATATGTCGACACGCTTTGCGGCCTCTCCGATGAATCCGGGCGAATCGATCGAAGCCGGATTCAGCTGGTTGCAGAAACGGTCGATTGCCACGAAATGCCCGCTTTTCAGGCCGCGCTCCACTGGTTTTCCGGGGGCATGCGGTCCATCTTCCTTCAGGACGCCAACAGCCTCATCCTTAAACCGGTCGATTTGATCGATCTGCTTTCCCACTTGAAACGGAGATTTCCCTGGGTGGAGCGGATCACCTCGTACGCGAGATCGCATACGGTCGCCCGGATACCGGAGGAAGACCTCAGGGCGATTCGAGAAGCCGGCCTGGATAGAATTCATATCGGTCTCGAATCCGGGTCCGACCAGGTCCTAAAGAGGGTCAAAAAGGGGGCCTCGAAAAAGCAACATGTCGAGGCCGGCATCAAAGTGAAAAAGGCCGGCATGGAGCTATCCGAATACGTAATGCCGGGGCTCGGAGGAAAAGACTTATCCCGTAGCCATGCCATAGAAACCGCCGACGCCCTGAACCGTATCGACCCGGATTTCATCCGGCTTCGATCCCTGGCGATCCCTGACGGCATCCCGCTCTTCGAGGACTGGACGAAAGGCCGATTCAACAAATGCACGGACCTGGATATGGCCGAAGAAATACTTCTTTTTGTCGAGGCCCTGAACGGCATTGCAAGTACGATCAAAAGCGATCATATTTTGAACCTTTTTGAAGAGATCGAGGGCAATCTTCCGGACGACAAGGAGCGCATGATCGAGGTATTGAAGACCTTTCTTGCAATGGATCCCCGCGAGCAGTGCATCTATCAGGTGGGGCGACGGGCCGGTTTTTTTTCCCGTCTCACCGATATGCAAAGCCCCGTGAGACGGGCCAGGGCGGAGAACGTTTGTCAGCAATTGCGGATTACGCCTGAAAATGTCGACCGCACCCTATCGGAACTCATGAAACGATTTATATAAGGAACTCGCAATGGTCATGGAAAATTCCATCATAACCGTTTTACCCGAAGGCGGATTGAATGTGCCCGACTATCCCGAACTCCCTTTTATTGAAGGCGATGGGACCGGTCCCGACATCTGGCAGGCCGCCAGGCTCGTGCTGGATGAATCTGTTTTTCAGGCATTCGGCGGCAAGCGAAAAATCCGCTGGATCGAAATACTGGCGGGGAAAAAGGCATTTAAAAAAACCGGTGCATGGCTGCCGGACGAAACTGTGGAAAGGATTCGAAGACACCGGGTCGCCGTCAAGGGACCGCTGACCACGCCGATCGGAGAAGGCGTCCGAAGCATCAACGTCGCCCTGCGACAGGAACTGGATCTTTATGGATGTGTGAGGCCCGTCAAATATATCGATGGCATCCCCAGCCCCATGAAAAACCCCTGGCATGTCGATATGGTCGTATTCCGGGAAAACACCGAGGACGTGTACATGGGTCTTGAATGGGAAGCCGGTTCGTCCATGGCCCGCAGGGTCATCGATCTGGTCAAAGAACTCGAAGGCGTGGACATCCGGATCGATTCGGGCGTGGGCATAAAGCCCATCAGCCGGTTCTGCACCCGACGCCTTGTCCGCATGGCGCTCCGGTATGCCCTGAATACGCATCGAAAAAGCGTGACTATCGTGCATAAGGGCAACATCATGAAATACACCGAAGGCGCATTTCGACGCTGGGCATATGAAGTGGCCCGGGAGGAGTTCGGCGATCTTACCGCAGCAGAAGACCCGGCCTTTGATGATACCGGCGGAGACCCGCCGGAAGGGAAAGTGGTTATCAAGGACCGGATCGCCGATGCCATGTTCCAGCAAATTCTCCTGCGCCCGCAGGAGTACGATGTCCTGGCCATGCCCAACCTGAACGGCGATTATATGTCCGATGCCCTGGCGGCAATGGTCGGCGGTCTGGGCATGGCTCCCGGCGCCAATATCGGTGACGATATCGCCCTGTTCGAGGCCACCCACGGCACCGCCCCCAAATATGCGGGAAAAGACAAGGTCAATCCAGGCTCGCTCATTCTCTCCGGGGCCATGATGCTGGACTATATGGGCTGGGAAAAAGCCGCAGCCATCGTCCGAAAAAGCCTGAAAGCCACCGTGGCGCAAAAACGGGTCACCTATGACCTTGCCCGGCAGATGGAAGGCGCCCGGGAGGTATCGTGTTCCGGATTTGCGGAGGCAATGATAGAAAACATGAAGAAGGTATAATAGTTTGGTTTTGAAAAACAGCCGGCCGGTCGTCATAGAATCAATTCTTTCAAAACTGTTGCCAGAAGGTTAAGGAGTCATGAACCGAACGGAATACTTGAAACAGATCGAGATCAACGGCGGCGCCGTGAGCGTGTTTGACATCCACCGGCTCGAAGAGTCGGGAATCGCGGAGATCCGGCGGCTTCCCTTTTCGATTAAGATTCTTGTGGAAAATCTGCTGCGTAAACTCGACCATCGGGTGGTGCGGGAAGAGGACGTCCTCAACATCGCCGGGTGGCGTAAAAGCTGCGAGACGCCCGTGGAAATTCCCTACCATCCCGCCAGAGTCCTGATGCAGGATTTCACCGGGGTACCCGCCGTAGTCGATCTGGCCGCCATGCGGGATGCGATAACCGGTCTGGGCAAAGCCCCCCGACACATCAACCCTCTCATCCCGGTGGAATTGATCGTCGATCATTCCGTGCAGGTGGATTATTACGGCACCTCGGAGGCAATCCGGAAAAACGTCGAAAAAGAGTATGAAAGGAACACGGAACGCTATGCACTGTTAAAATGGGCGCAAAAAAGCTTTGATAAGTTCAAGGTCGTTCCGCCCAATTCAGGCATCTGCCATCAGGTGAACCTGGAATATCTCGGACGCGTTATGATCACCGAAGACGTCGGAGACCGGATCCTGGCCTATCCGGACACACTCGTCGGACTCGATTCGCATACCACGATGATCAACGGAATCGGGGTGATGGGGTGGGGGGTCGGCGGCATCGAGGCCGAAGCGGTCATGCTCGGTCAGCCGTATTATATGACAATTCCCCAGGTCGTTGGGGTCCGCGTGACGGGCAAACTCGAAAGGGGAGCCACCGCCGCAGACCTTGTCCTGAGAATCACCGAAATGCTCAGGGCCCATGGGGTAGTGGAAAAATTTGTAGAGTTTTTCGGACCCGGGATCAGAAACCTCTCCGTGCCGGACCGGGCCACCATCGCCAATATGTCGCCCGAATACGGCGCCACCATGGGTTTTTTCCCGGTGGATGAAAAGACCATCGAGTATCTGAAAACGACCGACAGGAAGAGCCAGGCCGAAATCGTCGAGCCCGCCGCCCGGGCATTGGGGCTGTTCTATATGGACGGCGAGCAGCCCGACTATTCAACGGTCCTCGAGCTGGATCTTTCCACCGTAGGGCTTTCGGTGGCCGGCCCTTCCAGACCCCAGGACCGCATTTCTATAAAAGACTTAAAGAAACGCTGCATCGATATCTTCAAACGACCCCCGGCAACAAATGCACGAGCTACAGATTTCCCCGGGCGCCCTGAATCGTTAGGCTTTGACTCTGGAGACAGAAAAAACTTGACGGTTTCCCTTTACGGAAAAGAAGAAAAAATAGGAGACGGCAGCATCGTAGTTGCGGCGGTAACTTCCTGCACAAACACCTCCAATCCTTATGTCCTGCTGGGCGCAGGACTTCTCGCGAAAAAGGCCGTTGAGAAGGGACTGAAAGTCCCCGCTCATGTCAAGACTTCCTTTGCACCCGGCTCAAAGATCGTCGCCCGGTACATGACAGATGCCGGGCTCATGCCCTACCTCGAAGCCCTCGGCTTCCACCTGACGGCCTTCGGGTGCACGACATGCATCGGCAACAGCGGTCCTCTTCATCCCCAGATAGAAAAAACGATCGTCGGAAACGACCTGAACGCAGCATCCGTACTTTCGGGAAACCGCAATTTCGAGGCCAGGATCCACCAGCGTATTCAATCCAATTTCCTGGCATCCCCCATGCTGGTCATTGCTTTCGCCCTGGCCGGCCGTATGGATATAGACCTTGCGACCGAACCCGTAGGGATCGATCCCAACGGAGAGAGTGTTTATCTTACGGACATCTGGCCCGAATCCACGGAAATCGAAGTATTGATACGAAACCATGTACGAAAAGAATTTTACGCCTCGGAGTACAGCCGAATTTTTGAGGGGGATGATTTTTGGAAGTCCCTTCCCGATCGGGAAAGCGCCACGTACCCATGGGACAAGCATTCCACTTATATAAAAAAACCACCGTATTTTGACGGATTTGAACTTGCAGAACAAAAACCGACCGACATTACCGATGCACGGGCGCTGCTGCTGCTCGGAGACTCCGTGACGACCGACCACATCTCACCGGCCGGCGCGATTCCGCACGAATATCCCGCGGGCCGATACCTGGCAGGGGAAGGCGTATCTTTCGAGGATTTTAATTCCTATGGTTCCCGAAGGGGGAACCATGAGGTGATGATGCGGGGGACCTTCGGCAATATTCGAATCAAAAACAAGCTGGTGGCTCCGACAGAAGGGGGTTTTACGCTCAAATTTCCCTCGGAAGAAATAATGTCCATCTACGAAGCCGCCATGCGGTACCAGGCCGAAGGAATCCCGCTTGTCGTGCTTGCAGGAAAGGAATACGGATCCGGCTCTTCCCGGGACTGGGCTGCAAAGGGAACCCGTCTGCTCGGCGTCCGGGCGGTGATCGCCGAGTCCTACGAACGTATCCACCGGAGCAATCTCGTCGGCATGGGTGTTCTTCCGCTCATGTTCAAACCGGGTGACGGCATAGAAAAACTCGGCCTGAGAGGATCGGAAAGGTTTTTCATCCGGGGAATCGACGCTATACGACCCCGGGCAACACTCCGGGTCACGGCGGTCGGCCAAACCGGCGATGAAATCCGCTTCGACGTAACGGCCCGGCTCGATACGGATATTGATGTGGCCTATTATATACACGGCGGCATCATGCCGTATGTGCTGAGAAAAATGATGATCCCCCAAAACCGGTTATAGGCTTCTTCAATGGCCCCATAGCTGCGCATTTCATCCAACCCGGCCTGTTTGTCGAATATTCTTTCTGTCAGGTTTTTGCGCTGAAAACCCTTCTAAGGAAAAGCGCTTTGTTTTTCAAGCACTTATCCTATAAAAAAGGGGCTGAAGCCGTTAAAAACATTAGCAACAAAGAAAGGTCTTTGGCGACCTGAATGAAAGGCACCTGGAGGGTCTGGGTTGGAAGGACTTATATAAATCCCTTTTCTTTCAACGAGATATACCCCTTTTTTGAGATAATGATATGATCCAAAACAGATATTCCTAGAATTTTTCCGGCCGCCACCAACTGTTTTGTTGTGGCGATGTCATCTGGACTTGGTTTGAGTACGTCTGAGGGATGGTTATGAGCAAGAATGATGGAGGCGGCACGATCGGAGATGGCATCTACGAAAACCTCCCGGGGGTGAACCTGGTTCGCATTAACGAGGCCCACGGTCACCACCCTGTTTCCGATCACCTCGTTTGCTCCATTTAAAGACAGACAAAGAAAATGTTCCTGCTTTTTGTGGGCGATATATAAAATCAGGGGGAGTACATCTTCCGTGCGTTGAATAACGATGCTCTCCTTTAAAAATTTCCTCCTTGCCAGCTCAAAAGCGGCCACAATCTGGCATGCCTTCGCAAAACCAACGCCCTCTATAGAGATAAGGGCCTTCAAATCCGTCCTTTCCTTGTTTTTGTCAAGCTCTTTGAGGATGGCATTGGCCACCTGGAAGACGTCTTTTCCCTTGATTCCGCTTCCCAGGAGAACGGCGAGGAGCTCAAGATCCGAAAGGGCTTCCGGTCCCTTGGCAGCCAGTTTCTCCCGGGGTCTGTCAAAATCCGGTATATCTTTTATGTGTTTCAAGGACTTTTCAAGTTATTTCCAGTGAACGGCTTCCTTCGGAATCCCTGTTCGCCATCACCGGAATACGCAGTGAACGCTACAAGAAAGCATGGATGTCTTCAAGGGAATTGGTCCGCTTTGCCCTCTTCCAGTTCAACAATGCCTCGCAATTGCTTTATGATGCCATCTTTAACCTTTTTGTTTTTTACCTTCCGAAATAATTTTAAAAGGATTATTTCTTCCCGGCCTGCAGGCTGGAAGGCTTCAAGACGATCTTGTCCGGGCATGTATTCTAATGAGACGTCGGTAACTTTTAAGGGTGTTTCCTCTTCCTTAAAAAATACGGTAATGTTAATGCCGAGCACATCCGATATCTGCTGTAAACGCATGACAGAGATCCGGGTCAATCCTTTCTCATATTTTTGGATTTGTTGAAAGGAGATCCCTATTCTTTCTGCCAGTTCAATCTGTGAAAGTCCCCAGCGCTTCCTGAACTGTTTTATCTTTAGTCCAATTTTTTTTCAAACAATCCCTTATCCATTCAACCAAAATATATCCATATTCCCCATTTAAATAAGCTTTCCCAGGTTTCCCACCTCTTAAACCCCGCAATCTGTTATCCGAAATGCAAAATGATTTTTATTTCTAAGATAAACAAATAATTGGCAATGTTGAAGGGTGTGAAAATTGAAAAGTTTCTATCACATATAAATCAGGGATGTCTATGTACTGTTGGTTGTATTTTTTTTGTTGATTTTTACTCTTTATGGTTGTATATGATTTCCGTTTTCCCCTGGGAAAGCCCATGGTTCGCATAAGAGGATAGAACGGTATAGGGGTGATAAAGGAGGGATTTATGGAAAAGAAAAGGATTCTTATCGCAGATGACGAAAGGGCTTTAGGGCTTCTTCTCATGAGCGCCCTGAATAAAGGCGATTACGAGCTAGACGTTGTGGAAAACGGCGTAGAGGCGATCAGCCACATGGAAATTAAACCCTATGACCTGGTTATCTCGGATTACATGATGCCTAAAATGGATGGCCTTGAGCTCACAAAACGGATAAGGTCGAAATATGGTTCTACCCCCATCCTTATCGTCACCGGCAACGGGCCCGTAAATGACCTGCTCGAAAGTGGGGCCACGGCCTGTATCGAAAAACCATTCAGCCTTCTGGAGATAAAAAATATCGTACGAGCCCTCCTGACTATTGATAATCATTTGTCAAATTAGAAGCGGATAAGCTATTTTTCAAAAAGGGACCGCCGGATTATAGGTTGCCGTATGAAGCGCTGGAAGATATAACGCCGCGTGCCGTGAACATACCGGGGCCACATCTCAGGGTTTTCGGCTTACCGAGATTGAGCAAGATTAAATGAAAAACAGCAATGCCGACGGCTTAATAGATGTCAGGGTCCTGTGGGGCGAAAATCCAGGCAAACCGACCTTCAGAGACTTTGAGCCAGCTTCAGGCCGATATCCAGGGCCATAAGGTTTATACCGACGAATTCCGGAGGAACTTTGGCCTGCAGGAGTTCTTTTATCGACTCGGCTCTTACCAGCCCGGTCATCCCGACCAGCGCACCGAGCATGCAGATATTGAAAACAATCGGATTTCCGATCTCTTTCAACACGCTTTGATACATGTCCACAACCTGCTGTCGGGCTTCCACCTTCTGGTCTACATGGACGAACTTTTTATCCACGAGGAGAAGCCCGCCCGGCCGGATGATCCCCCAGAATCGGTTATAGGCTTCCTGGGACAGGCACACGAGAATGTGGGGATTCATCACCTTCGGGAAACGGATCGGCTGATCGGAGATGATCACGTCCGCGCGTGTCGCCCCCCCCCTGGCCTCAGGTCCGTAGGATTGGGACTGAACCGCATTGAGCTGCTCATAGAGGGCGGCCGCTTCCGCCAGGAGGATGGATGCCGTGATGATGCCCTGGCCTCCGTACCCGCTGAGAACGATTCGCGTCGAATTCATCTTCCCTTCCCCCGTTTCGTTTTTTAATACGCAAGACATGCCCGGGTCTGCCCGCACCCCCCGCTTGCTCTCAGGACTGGTGCCGTTCGATGAGCGCTTCATAATTCGAGGTGTATTCAAAACGCTCTTCCCGGACAAAAATGCCCCGTTCTATCAGTTCCGGATTCTCTTTTTTTTTCTTCGATCCCACAGAAATCGTATTTTCCTTGAACCATGCCATCATTTCCACGGCGCTTCCCAGCCGGTTTTTGCGGCCGTAATACGTGGGGCATTGGGACAACACCTCCACTACGGCGAATCCCTTGTGCTGGATCGCTTCTTTGAAAATGAGGACCATTTCTTTGACATGATAGGTCGTTGTTCTCGCCACAAAGGAAGCTCCCGCCCCTTTGGCCAGTTCTACCGTGTCAAAGGCATGATCGATGGTGCCTCTGGTTGCCGTAGTGGCCATCTTGCCGAAGGGCGTCAGGGGGGAAAACTGCCCGCCGGTCATCCCGTATATGCAGTTGTTCATGATTATCGCGGTCATATTGATGTTCCGACGCGCCGCATGGATAAAATGGTTCCCGCCGATGGACAGGGCATCTCCATCTCCCATGGGGACGATAACTTTCAGGTGCGGCCGTCCCATCTTGATGCCGACCGCAAAGGCCAGGGCTCTGCCGTGCAGGGTGTGAAGCGTATGAAAATCCACATAACCCGGCAAACGGGAGGAACACCCGATGCCCGAGACCATAACGACTTCGTTTTTTTCCAGCCCCAGTTGTTCGATGGCACGAATCAGGTTGCCCATGACAATCCCGTGACCGCATCCGGCACACCACAAATGGGGAAAATACCGCCGCCTCAAATAGTCCTTTACCGGCATGCTACACCCCTTTCCCGGTAACTACGGATAATACATGCATGATGTCGTCCGGTGTTATGAAGACCCCGTCGAATCGGTTCGACAGAAAAACCCTGCTGGGATCCGGTGCAACTTTTTTCACTTCCTGATAAATCTGGCCCATGTTCATCTCCACGACCAGAATATGGCTCCTGCCCCGGCATAGATTATGGACGATCTGTTTGGGAAACGGCCATAGGCTCTGAAGTTCGAGCAGGCCGATCCGGGTTCCTCTCTTTACCCGTTCCTCGATCAGGTGAAGCGCGCTTCGGGCTGAACTGCCATAAGAAATAAGTAGGATTTCAGCGTGTTCCGTATGATATTCCCTGTAACGGGCGATCAAGTCCGCTCGATTCTCCAGTTTATCCACCAGGTGATGCAGAAGCCCGTAGGCGATTTTGGGATCATTTGTAGGAAACCCCCACATATCATGGAACAGGCCCGTCACGTTGTACCGATGCACTCCCCCGAAGTCGCTCATCGGCAGCCGACCGTCTTCCCGTGGCAGATACGGATGGTAATCCACGTCCCGGGGAAGCGAGGTGTAGAGCCGATCCAGCACTTCGATCGCCCCGGACTCCGGTATCACGAATTTTTCTCTCATATGCCCGACCACTTCATCCAAAAGCACAATGACCGGCGTGCGGTAGGTTTCGGCCAGATTAAAGGCTTCGACCGTCATGAAAAAAACCTGTTGCAGATCCGATGCGGTCAAAGTAATGATCGAGTGCTCTCCGTGGGTGCCCCAGCGGGCCTGCATCACGTCACCCTGGGATACCGATGTGGGCAACCCGGTGCTCGGTCCGCCCCTTTGGACATCCACCACCACGACCGGCACTTCCGCCATAATGGCGTACCCGATGGCTTCCTGCATGAGGGAAAATCCCGGACCGCTGGTAGCGGTCATGACCTTAAGACCGGTGAGCGACGCCCCGATGATCGCACACATCGAGGCGATCTCATCTTCCATCTGAATGAAGATGCCTCCGATATCCGGAAGCCTTTCGGAGAGGGTCTCGGCAATCTCGGTGGAAGGAGTAATAGGATAGCCGGCATAAAAGCGAAGGCCGGCATAAAGTGCACCCTCTACAACAGCCTGGTTGCCCTGCATGAACACCTGCTTGCCTTTCACGGGTTCCTCCTCTATGCGAGTTCGATGGCGAGATCCGGACATCGCATTTCACAGAGAAAGCAGTTGATGCACTTTTCCGGATACGCCCATTTGGCGATGCCTTCTTCATCCAATATGAGTACGCCCTTCGGGCAAAAGGCCACGCAAATGCCGCACCCTTTGCACCACTGCCTGTCGATGCGAACCTGTTTTTTCGGTTTTCCCATGGCGAGTCGCACCTCTGCTTTCCGATTCTTCTCCCAATTGGTTGGGAGAAAGGGGCAAGGATTCCAGGGAGTAAGGGTTCAACGAATCCTGTTTTTTTGATTTCATTCTTTTTTATGATGCCTTATACTGCTAAACGCAATAAGATTCAACCTTTGTCGGCAGGACCCCGCGACTCTGTGAATACCGTGTCTATCCAAAGGACTCCCGCAGGCCTTTATGTGCACGTGCCCTTCTGCGTACGCAAGTGCCCGTATTGCGACTTTTACTCGACGACGGCCCTTTCTCTGAGGCAGAACTACATCCGGTCGCTGTGCAAGGAGATGGCCATGGCCCCGAAATCCGGGCTTGTCTTCGACACACTGTACATCGGCGGCGGCACGCCTTCGCTGCTGGGAGAAAGGAACGTGGCCCGCATCATCTACGAAGCATCGGCGCACTTTTCCCTATCGCAGGATCCCGAAATCACGATCGAAGTCAATCCCGGCACTGCGACCCTGGGTCTGCTTGCCGGCTTTTGCCGCGCCGGGGTCAACCGTCTCCTGGTGGGGGTTCAATCTTTCCGAAATGCGGCACTTAACTTTCTGGGCCGCATCCATAGCGGAAGCGATGCCGAAAAGACGATCGAGCAGGCCCGTACGGCAGGGTTTGAGGAGATCGGGATCGATTTGATATTCGGCATTCCCGGCCAAACCCGGGTGGACTGGATCGAAGACCTTCGGCGGGCGGTCGGTTTCGAACCCGAACATATTTCCTGTTACTCACTGACCTATGAAGCCGGCACTCCCATGGGAAAGGCGCTTCAACAGGGGCTGATCCGCCCGCTCAAGGACCGCGATGTCGCGGAAATGTTCGCGGCGGCACAAGACTTTCTGGGCGATCATGGATACGCGCAGTATGAAATCTCCAACTATGCACGATGCCCCGGGAAATCTTTTGCGGATCATCGTTCCCGGCACAACCGCAAATACTGGTCTTTTGCGCCGTATATCGGGCTCGGCCCTTCGGCACATTCCTGTATTGAACCTGTAAGATACTGGAATATTTCAGATGTTTCATTATACATGGAAGCACTCGATGCCGGAAGGCGGCCGATTGGCGGAGAAGAGATTCTGAGAAAAAAAGACTTGATGATTGAAGCGCTCTATCTGGGACTGCGGCAGGCGGACGGCATCGATGTGCCGTGGTTTGAACACAAATTCGGCATTCGGTTTCACGAGAGGTTTATGCGCACGCTCGACTGTTTCAAAAATTCCGGCCACCTCGACGTTTCGTCCGAACGCTGTCGGCTCACCGGAAAAGGGATGCTCATTCTCGATACCGTCGCATCGATGCTGATCGGCCGTGAAATGGAAATCGACTGAACCGCCGGGAAACAGGAATCAGACGATTGCTCCTCACATACGGATCGATACCAGCCAAGTAATCCATAAGGGACGGAGAGTACAAAAGGATTTATTTTCTCTTTCTAACATAGAAATTTTTCTCTGTGATCTCGATGCCTCTGTAGGGAGAGAGTCCCAAGAAATACGTCATTGTACGTATGAACCGGGCTACTAGGTGGAAAGGGTCTTGATGAGAACGCCGAGATAAAACCGCGCATGGCTGATGGGCGCAGCCATGTTGGCCCGATGATTTGCGAGTATCCCGCTCAAGCTCGCCTCGGTGACGATCCAGGGGTTGATTTCCTTGGCCCTGTGACAGGACTCTATGGCGTGGTGGAGAATCTCATCGCCGTGACGAGGATCGAGGGTCGCGCCGAAATCCTCGAGCACCGCTTCGAGAACCGTCCCCATTGCAGCGGCTACCCCCCGGGAATAGAAGAAGTAGTCGTCCGCCTTGAAAAAACTGACGGGACTGCCATCATCCTCTTCCGCCTTGACAAGGTTTTCGTCACAACTGCCAAGAAGATCCTCGTAAGCGGCAAGCAGCGGAATGATATTGTCCGCCCGGGTGAAAAAGGAAGCTTCTCCCTTTTCCAGCTTTTCCAGATACCTCTTCATCTCGTCCAGCCCGTCCTGATACCTGGATTCGGCGGAAGGGAACCAGTATTGATCGGCCTTGATCATAAACCAGTTCATGGCCCGCTCCAAATGGATATCAAACGAAGCCGTGCTCCCGGTTCTAGAAAGCCTCTCGGCCAGTATCACCGCCGTACGCCGTGTGACCTCAAGGACGCCCAGCTGAAAGTTGTTCACGTTGTCGGTGAATTGGACGATATCATTGGGCCGCCATCCATAGAATCTTTTATTGAGCTCATAATCGAGGGGAACGATGGAAGCCCGGACAAAAGCCGTCCCCCTGACTTTCTGACCGCCGCTGCCTGAGGGTTGAGCGGCGTGCTCGCGTATTCCGGCATCCTTGGCGAAGGTTCCGGGATGCGGCTGAGCCGGATGGGCCTGCGACGGCTCTTTGTGGGCGGTCGCCTCTCCGGTTTCAACACCCGGCTGGACCGCGTGGAGATCTTCAACCCGGGAAGGCAAAGGCGAATCCCGATCTTCCAGAGCGGGCTGCTCGGACCCCGAACGTCCGAAAAATCCGAGAGAAAGGCCGAGTATCGAGATTGCCACGACCGAAAGAAGAACCCCGGCCGCTATGCGTTTGAGGGCGTAGCGCCTGAATTCCGCATGTCTGACAGGCCCTTCGGTTGCATGTATAAATTCTGCCATAACTTCTCCTCAACCATTTACGGTTTCATTTGGATAGGGTTCTGAGCTTTCGGATGTCTCCGATTCGGATCGTCACGTTCACCGCATCGAAATATTCGATGAGAGGGATCAAATATTTACGGGAAACACCAGCCAGGTCTTTAAACTGGGGGGTGGAGATTTCTCCGTGCGTTTTGAGAAAATCGATCAGATTGCGCTGAAGGCCTTGAACCGCATCACCAAAAAAGTAAAGGTCCTCTTTTATTTTGACAACCAACCCTTCGCTGACGAGCAGGTTCAGCACGTCTTTCGCGGCTTCCGGGAGAATATTGAGGTCTTTGCCGAGCTCTTTGAAATACGGTGGGGTCAGACCGCTGGTTTGATACGCCTTGAGTATCTTCTCCCTGATCTTTTTCTGGTCCACTCCGAGGGATACGGCATGGGAAGAGAGTCTTACCGTGTCTTCATCCTGGACGATCTCGCCGTGCTTGATCAACTGGCCCAGTACGAGACTGAAAAGTTTTGAATTTAAAAAGGACGGCAATTTGGATTTGAGTTCTTCCTTGGGCATCCCGATTTTCAGCGGGTAGCGCCGGTGATAATCCCCCAGGAGGGTCGATGTTTCCCCCTGGAGCTGCTCAAAGTGTTTTCGGTGAAGAAAGACCTGGTTTTCCCTGTCGACCAGAAGGATCACATGTCTGGATAAAAGGTCCTGCACCGCTCCCTGAAGCTCTTTTTCCACCAGGTTCGTCATGACTTTCAGCTCGACATAAGAAACCCCCTTGTAGCCCGTTTCCTCGGCGTGATAGGCGACGAGTTCCGTCGGGGATTGTTGCAAAATGGTCTTTAGCCCGGCGATGACCTCCGGTTTGAAACGCTTGTGCTTTCCGGGAATCGGGTTCAAAATTCTTCCGCCGCCGATGGTGCGAACCGGAGAATAGCTTCGGATGACGAACCGGTCGTCTTTTACTAGCGTTACGGAAGAATCGAGTCGAATTTGCACCTGATCTTCTTCTCCGGCGGCAAGCTCCGCCTGCCCGAGCAAAATCAGGTTGCCCAGGACTTCGCTGGTCCCCGAGTGAAACCGTATCGTAGTTCGGTTCTTGACGGGCTTTTTGTTGTTTTTCAGGTAATACAGGTGCGCATCGACCATGTAGCTCGGAATGAGCGCCCCTGGCGTGGAAACGATGTCCCCCCGGTTGACGGACGCCTTATCGAGGCCTTGAAAATTGATGGCGGTTCGCATACCGGCGGCGGCTTCGCCCACGCTTTCGTTATGAACCTGAAGTCCCCGGACCTTGGAAGTAATTTGAGAAGGGTATATCATGACGGTATCGCCGACCCGGATTTTACCGGATATAAGCGTCCCCGTGATGACGGTGCCGAACCCCTTCATGGTGAAAACCCGATCCACCGGAAGCCGAAACAGGCTGGAGGCGGGGGGATCCGGAACCTCGGCGCTGAGCCGGTCTAAGGTGTCGATAAAATCCTGAATCCCCTCGCCGGTGACGGCGGATACGGGAACGATCGGCCGGCCTTCAAGAAAGGTTCCCTGAACAAAATCCTTGATGTCTTCGATCACCAGTTCCCGCCATTCTTCATCCACCATGTCGATTTTGGTGAGAACGACAAAACCGTAGGAAACTCCAAGCAGCGTGCAGATGTCGAGATGCTCCCGGGTCTGCGGCATCACCCCTTCATCGGCGGCGATCACCATGGCCACGATATCGATGCCGGTCGCGCCCGCCACCATGTTTTTCACGAATTTTTCGTGGCCGGGCACATCGACGATGCCGATGTGCTGTCCGCTCGGCAGATCCAGAAAGGCAAATCCGAGCTCGATCGTGATCCCTCTGAGTTTTTCCTCCTTGAGCCGATCCGTATCGATCCCGGTAACCGCCTTGATGAGACTGGTTTTCCCGTGATCGATATGCCCCGCCGTACCGAGTATGATCTGTTTTTCTCGAACCATCCTTTATCCGGTATTTTTCTTTCTGAAAAGTTCCAAAACGTAGGCAAGTCCCACCATCAGAACCGCAAGCCCTGCAATATGCGCGACGGTTGCCTCCGGATAAAAAAAACGGATCAAAAAAACGGCGAATGCGATACCGAGAATGACCCGGATGACAAAAACCTGCAACCTGTTCACGGGCGAATACCTCCTGTAAAGGCGACGCGGGGCCGAACCACCGCAGCCGGTGCTTTTTGTCTTATGTACCCTGCCTCGCCTGTCCGGTCAATAGCAAGGTTTTCGGGAAATTTTTTCCCCATTTCACTTGAATCCCGGACCCCTTGAACCCCTGTCCGCCGCAGGTGAATTAGAATAATGAACTTTTGGGAGGCGATTCTAAAATCTATTGAAATCCGAAAAAATAAAGGGTATAATATTTTTTTAAACGATCTGCCATCCGGCTGCGTCGGTCCGGATGCGCAACGACCGTATGGTGGGTGTAGCTCAGTTGGTAGAGCACCGGGTTGTGGCCCCGGTTGTCGAGGGTTCAAGTCCCTTCATCCACCCCATTTTCGCGCCCGTAGCTCAGCTGGATAGAGCGCCGGACTTCGAATCCGTAGGCCGCCCGTTCGAGTCGGGCCGGGCGCGCCAATATATTAAATGATTAAGGGGAGTTAGAGTCATGCTCTAATCACCCCTTTTTCATTTTTTCCTAAAATGCGTCAATTTTGCGTCCATTATAAAAAATCCTGTCCTTTTTCCGAACCATTTTGAGTCTGATTAGGATGCTTCTTCATCTGGGTTATCCGCTTGGCTTTCAAGATACTGTCTGACCTGATCCGAAGCTTTCTTCAGGTCTTTTTCATCAATTATGTTGTATCTTTCAAAAACCGACCTGTCTTTATGTCCTGAAATCGTCATAGCTACCGATTCAGGAACCCCGGCTCTAACCATGTTTCGAACAGCGGTGCGTCGAAAATCATGAAAAAGCTTACCTTCAAGTCCAACCTTTTTCAGGCTCCGTTTCCAAGCTTTCCTCATATTCACAATTCGTCCCGTACCTTCCCTGTTTGGGAAAACATAAGGGATTTTGTTTTCCTGCTGGATTCTGGTTTCCCATAAATCCTCAAGACATTTCTTTAATTTGGGTGACATATAAATAATCCTGGGTTCTTCATTTTTAGTCATCCCTTGTTCCAAAGTGATTATTCCCTTTTGTAAATCGACCTGGTCCCATTGGAGACTCAGGATCTCGTTTCTCCGCATTCCCGATTCATATGCTAAGGTGACCACTGGTTTGAGATAGTCGGGAAGTGCATTTCTTAATTCCAAAAATTCAGTATGCTCAAAGAAACCGGTCCTGGTATTAGGTTTACCTTCTTTATCGATCTCTTTAAGCAGCTTGATTTTTGGAAAACGATTGATCAGCTCTTTTTCTTTAGCAAGATTCCCCATTCGTCGTAGGGCGCATAATTCTCTGTTGATAGTTCCGTTCATTGCACCTTCCTCAAGTCTTTTATCAACATAAGCATCTATATCGGTCGGTCGTAGTTTTTCAGCTTTCATCCCCTCAAAATGGTTTTTAAGGTGATAGATGCTGTTTTCAAGTCTATTGAGGGACTTTTTCTTGTTTATCTTATAGTCTTTGACAATTAAATCTTCCAAACCCTCGAATTTTAATATGCTAGCAGCAGGATTTTTCCCGGAAGCGGCTAACCCTTCGCGCTGCTTTAAAATCCGTCTTGCTTCAGTGATTTTATTTGTTTTGGTTGATTCCCGGTGTCTTTTTCCATTTGCGTAAATCTGAATCCAGAAATAGGGACTTCCTTTTCTGCGATAGATATTAGTTTCAGCTTTTTCCCAATATTTTGGCATAACGATATCTCCTTAAAATGCAAAAAGCCCCGTCAACCTTCATGAGGTTGAAACGGGGCTCTTTGGAACGATTATTTTATTTATGTGGTTCTAACAATAAAGATGAAGTTCATCAGTCCGAACCATATTCCATCCGATTTTTCTAAAAACAATATTATCACGAGCTATCTTCACTTCCGCTTCCGGGTCTTTCAAGTTGGCACCTATAATCTGGAGGGTCTTGTCCCTGTGATTGACCTTATAAGCAGAATAATGTGTCTCCCATATTTTTCCGTCTGGAACCTTGTTCAAAACTGTTTCAATGAATTTACAGTCATCATTGGTTGGTATAAAGTCTGTTTCCATGATTAAGAATCCATTGTCATCTAATCTCAAGTTGAACTTTTTCATTACGCACTCTCCTTTTCCTTTATCATGTTAAAAACTTCATCTGCATCATTAATTCCTTCAAGCATACCTTGAAGCAGACCTTCCACTTCTTCATCTTTTTCAATCGTTGCAAGAGCAGCTTGGATTCCGACATCAACACCAGACGGTATGACACCTTCTTCATAAGGTATCCAGGTCATAGTGTTCCAGTCAAACATCTCAATAGCAATCCATTTGTCCTGGGGAATAGGTTTGAAACCAGCATACCATTCCTTTGGATTACCACCCATGTTTATACCGCTTTTAATAAATGCTCTCGCGTAAGATTTCTTCAACTTCGCTAATCTACAATAGTTGTTGATTGTGAACGGAGTTGTTTTCGGGTCAATCTCAATACGACAAAGACCACCGCAATATTTATGCGTTCCTTCCATGTCTAAATGTAAGATGTTGTCCGTTTCATACATTTCGAAAAATTCCGAATAGGGTAGACTCGTCTTTCCAGTAGAGCTTTTTGTCATCTGTTTATTACAGGTGTTCTCCCATATCGGATTGGTTGAGGTCCAAACAGCAAACTCTCTTTTCTTGAATGTGAATGCTGTTGCTAATCGAATTTCACCACTTTCAATAATTTTTGGCAGGTGAATACCAACAGTGTAATGATACTTTCTCATAGTGACTCCTTTCTGATTTGATAGGGTTGATAAAACAGAGAAAACCCCGCCAATCTTCAGAAGGTTGAAACGGGGCTCTTTGATATGATATCGTTAGATAGGTGATTTACCAGCAAAACTTTTAGAGAGGAAAATCGTGCTCAATCGTTTTACGAAAAGTTTCATGCTGGCATTGAGCTTTTTGTTGCGTTGAGAAATCATCTTGGAAATCTTTATGAAAAGCTCCTTTCCGAGATCCAGTTTGTTTTGTCGATTGAAAACCATTATCAAAACCTTTAGGAGGTGTCCCGTAAACCCATTCTGGGATTTCAACTGCATAATCATATAACGTTATAAATCCCTGACTAACAATTCTGCTTTTATCCCATATACCTTTAGCGGCGCACTTTTCGCATATATACATTTCTTTATTCTTCGGCGGGTAAGCTGGAATTGTATATATTGGTCCAACAGGTTCTTTCCTAAAGGAAGCTCCGCGAGCAATGATACAAAAGCAATCTAATTCAATAAAATAAAGGTATGATTCTTCAGAATCACCCAAAATAAGAGCTTTAGCCAACTCTTCTAACCGCTTTCTTCTATAACTATGGATGTCATTAATAATTGTCATTTTAGACCTCCTTATGATCTTCTATTTCTTAAATTTGATAATAAAAAAGGGGGTCATCCTCGCACGAAGATGAACCCCCATCATTAATGTCCGAATAGAATACCCTTTTGAGGTAGACTATTATTTTTGATTTAGTTTTCTAATTGTACTTTTTTATTCAAAGCTTTTAGCTTTCCGATTATTTTCTCATACTCATCGCGCTCCTCCTTTTCAAGACGTTCTTTTATTTGTCTGTCTTTAGACTTTATCTTCGAACGCGCATCTATAATGTCCATACTATCCTCCGACAATCTCATTACCATTTTCACAGTCAAAGAGCTTTTTAACTCCAGAATTTTCAATTCCAAAATGAGAGGTAAGTGACCACTTTGGAATTTCTAACAAAGACGCTTCTAATTCATCGCTTTTTGTTACGGATGGTTTTATTTGTTTTACTGATTCAAGAAACAAAACATCATCAATAATCTTACAAAAACCAAAAGGGGTATCTCCATAAACTAAACCATTACAATCTTCCCACCACATACCGAGATTAATTTTGAATATTACGCACTTCCCGGCAAGATTAAAATACTGTAGTCCCCAAACGTTGTCTTCTCGAACTTGGTTACAGGGGTGTTTTATTAAATCTGCGTCAAATGAATAATATTTCGTTTCTTCCCAATCTGGCAGGTCAAAATCTGTTGCATCGTAGTAATCTGCTAAATCTATTTTTGGGGAAAATGTAATTTCGACAAACTTCTCTAATATTAAAATATCGTCATATATATGACAAACTCCCGAAATAAAAAATAACCCATGATACCAACCTTCTTTCACAAGGGTCCAAACTAAATAATCCATATCCTTCTGTTTAATTCTTCTTATTTCCGCTCTAATAGCTGACAAAAAGAAATGATTTTTTTGCTCTATGTCGGTTCTGTTATCAAATTTTATTATTTCATTATTGGTATTGGTTGATTCTTTAAAAATTTTCATTTTAGACTCCTTTTGATTTTGGGTTATCATAAAAATTGGTTCCACCATAAAAATGTAATGAAACACTTAATAATTAAAAAGGGGATCACTGTTTTTGGACAATGACCCCCTGAGGATAAGATTCATAAATACCCGAACGATCTTATGAATATTATTTTACGAATTTTTTGATTATTTAATCATCCTCCTCTATGACCATAATAATCAGCGGTATTATTCAGTTGAATGGTTCCATTTTCCATTAAAAATATTCCATTAAACCCCATCCCACCTTCAAAGTATCGCAACTCGAATGTGAGAGCAGGGAACGTTTCACCCATCTTTTTAATCACAGGCAAAGGTGGTGACCACGCAGTATAAAATCTATAGAATAAATTTGTATCGCTCTCAAATTCTATGCTGGGATCACGAAAATTCCATTTTGTTCCCCAATTTTCTAAGCACCAATGATACCCTCCTGAACTATATCCGGTACTTGGTAACAATGGATTAATCTTTAAATATACAGGTGTTTTTTCCATCTCAACTTCAGGGATTCCAGCTTCGGTCATTAACTCATTTAATGTTGAATTTCGAATTTCATCTTGATTTTTAAAGCGCACCGGATATCGGACAAAATTGTTCATATCCAAAATTCCATTTTCACCTGCTGCTCTCTCTTTGAAAAGTTTAATATCATCTTTGGTACCGCAAATTCCTAATTCGTTATCACAATAATTTGGCATGATATATTCCTCCATTTATAAATATAAAAAGAAAGGGTCTCACCATCCTACGACAATGAGACCCCAAAAAATTATTGACCAGACACGTCAGATCATTCTATTTCGAAAAATCCTGTGTAGGGACCGTCCCAATCCTTATTTTCATCCCACATTTCCTTATCGAATTTGATAGACCCATCTTCACATGTTTTGTATTTTTTCATCAAAGTTATGGTGCTATCTTTGGTTTCGGAATGAACCAGGATTGCGTCCCCTTCCTCAGAATTATCTGATTTACGAACAAAAGCATCAGCAACCCAAGTCACTTCATCTATATCGCGCTCATTTATGATATCTTTAATAATTATAGGCACATCAGATTCAGATTCTTCGGTGAATCTTCCCCCCATTATCATCGTTTCCCCGGTCTTGGTGTCACGAAGAAAAAAGAGGGGGTTAATTGTCTCTTTTAATTGTTTGCGTTGAACTGTTCTATCCATAATAAAACTCATTAAATTTTTCGACATAATTAAAATCCTCATAAAAAAAATTAAAAAAAAAGGGTCCACTATCAAAAGATAATGGAACCCTCGCTCCAACCGACCGACATCAAAAATGTCACCTCATATTTGCATCACCTCCTTGAAAAAAGTTGTAATTTAGATCGTGCAAAAACACTACTTTTTCGATTAATTTAAATCTTTTTTCTGACACATACCTAACTATACCCCTCGCTGAGATCGTCGAAAATAGAGACGAAAAACCCCTCCTAAACACCCTTTTTTGAGAAAAACAGCTCTACCCGCTGGAGGGATTTCTACCCAACCTGAAAGGGTACAACGGACAATGTTTAGATAAGCAACCTGGTATCATAGCTTTTTGAAACCCAACGCACTCGATACAATGATACCTGATTGCTTTAATCGGTGTCAGCTTAACAACTTTGAATTTTCTATTACCATCCTTTCTAATTTCATGTTTAATTGACATGGGAAATCCTCCCTAATAAAAATATGCTTCATGTAAAGATTATGTGTTCTATGGAGGGATTGGGGTGTTACTGAAATTGATTGTGCTCGTCATCCGCAATGAATGACGAGCGTTGGAAAAGGTAAAGGCAAATGGGGAAGGAGATATACCCCATTAAAGATTCGCTGGATCAGGAAAATATATTATTCGTAAGGTTGTTTAATCTTCACCCTTATTTTTTTCTTCGCGTTCCAATTCTTGTTTTTTCATGTTCTTGATAATCGACACCAAAAGATCAATGATTATGTCCTGGGTGGATTTGTCCAGGTCTTCAAAATGGAAATCGGTTTTTTTCTCCATGTTTATTTCCTTTATTCGTGAAGTCGCTCAATCATGAGGGGGTGCTTTATCAACCAGATTTTATTTCAACCGCTTGCTCAGAATTATCATTTGCTACAGTAAAAGTTTTTTTTATTTATTCTTTATATATTGTTTTATATATTCTATTGAACAGATTCTGACGCACCTAAAATCAGAATTTGACGCACCCCTCCATCAAAATCTGACCCACCCCCTAATTTCGGAAAACTATTCCGCATCGGAATAAACCTCATCAATAAAATATTTTTCATTATTCTTACCTCTGTGTGTACCAAAGATATATATATTATGTGGCTGGTTGTCCCACGCTTCATGGGGCTTCACTTTATCAACTCTAATGACACCAGAATTTACGAGTTCTTTGATATATTTTCTAACTGTTGTGGGTGATATTCCCATATCCCTTCCCAGTTTGTATACCGGGATGCTTGATGCTAGTTTGTTTTTAATATAGTAATCTTCATATAGTTTTAACTTGTCCTGCTTCATCTTTTTCCTGATTATATTCCTGCGCAACAACATATATGTTAGTACTTTACCGCTAAAATCCGCTCTAAATCGATCATTATCCAAAAGATTGAACTTAATCCTAATGAATTGATCGATTTCATTTTTATCATTCGCTGTTATTTTTTTACGACGATCTTTCTCAGCTATACTAATCTTACCGGTGCTAATTTTCATAATTTTGGCATAGGTCGCTTTATCAATCTGCTCACCACGCATTTTTGCTTGATACATTGATTCAGCTATTTCCGACCCATATTTTTTTTCACAAAAAGAAACGGTATTTTCCTTTCTCTCACCTGGGTCATATACCCGTGTATAATCTCTTTTCTGACGCTGTTCTAAACGCATTGCTGCGTAATCATCTTGGAGCATTCGTTCAAGGGCTTCTTGGTCTTCATTAGTCCTCATTCCCTCTATTACAGACTTTGTATCGAACCCATTATTTTCCTTATCGGTCTGATAAAACAAGGGCGCTTCAAATGTTTCTGCTTGGTCTATCGCTTTTAAATCCATAACCTTCTCCTGTAATACCGGCAATTATTCCCATAATTCGAATCCCTCATCACCTCCTTTACAAGAATCAAATCTACCATCGCTGTTATATCGAGCTTTTTTGAGGGGACCAGATTCCTTTTTGGAACCTGGTCTCCCTCTGCTCGGGGTAAAGGCGCCTCCGGCTGTTTGAGTAGCTCCTTTACCCTCAGCTCCCAGAAACATCTGGTCTAAATTATTCGTTGTTGGGAACGCAAGATGCTGGTAATGCTCTGCTCAAATAATTTCAACGTCACATATGGTGACTAAATTGTGTATTTTCTTGTCGAGTATCATTTGAATGATTAAATCTTGAGCTTTACCGTAAGTCATACCGTCTTTGACATCTATTGCTAGCGATATTGAAATGTTAATAAACGTTCCGCGGTCTATAAAGTCTCTCAGTTTGTAACGCTTTATTAAGTAACCCGTCGTAAAAGACTGACCGGAACCATCCTCAATTTCAGGATATAGATTAACTAACGCTTCATAATCGCTATTATTTGCGTTTTTTATGGCTTCCATAAGCGGTTTTATCAAAGTTGGGGGTGGCGCTGGATTCATCATTGTTTGAAGATGAAACGACAACCCTTGTTCCAATGTTATGAATCCAAACCTAATTTTGTCGCTTATTTCTCTTGTAAGATTCATGGCTTACTCCTTTCTATTTTAGTTAATAAGTTTACTTGCACAAATCCCTTGTCAACAAAATCCATGAGAACCGAGTTCCTCAGTCTCCGTTCCCTCCAAATTTACCCACATTCATCGCTCCTCACCCCCCAAGCTACGGGAAACGAGGGCGCTCCTGTCTCCCTCTCCTTCCTCCTCAATCTCCGGGGGAAGAGGGCGCTCCTTGCTCCTTTTGATTTCTGGTCTCACTATGCGACCTTTAACACCGCTGGTCGTTCGTTTTAACCCTATCCAGTCATGATTAGATTTCAGAAAAGTCTGATCTGCATCTTTTGTTAGTTGGAACCCAGGGTACTAAAAATCTTCCGTCATAATTATTTCGACACCGTTTATTTTGATCAAATGACGGTTTTTATTATAGTCAAACATCATTTGAACTGCTAGATCCTCAACTTCATCATCGGTCATTTCTTCTTTGACCTCTACAGCTACCGTTAATTCTATACCAACTATCTTTTCCATTTTATTCCTCCCATTTGTTTTTATTTGATATGTTTACATTCCCAATCTCCTCACACCACAAACTACCGGAAACGAGGGCGCTCCTCCCCCCCCTAAACTCCTCAAAGAAACCGGGTCTACTTTTTTGGGATAAATTGAACCCTCAAGGTAAGAAATAGTGAAATTTGGAACGATCTGAAGATTGGAAAAAGGACAGGATCTTTTAATTGGGTTTATTAGGCTACCCTGTCCATTTTAGTGGTAATGGTACAGTACAATAACCACATTATGCTGATAGGATTATGAATAAATGGAAATCGATGTGGTGATGTGGGACTAAACTAATGAGTTAAACTATTTGATTATATTATACAATGCTATGTTGAGGATTATTTCAATGGGTAATAATTAGTCCTGTTTTTCTGTTCCCTTAGTAATTTAATCGTGGCATCAAGGCTGATATTTCACGCCACATATCAATTGCCGTTTGTGTTCTATGAGCTACATGTCTTCTTAGCGCTTTGGCAAGGACAGATGCATAGGGAGAATTGAGCCCCTCAGCTGTTCGCCTGGGCATACCATTCAATATATCTTCACGAGAAAACACAGGTATTCTTTTTAACAGGATCCCCAAAAGGAGCAAGCCTGTATGGTAAATATCAATTTGTTTACCGAGCATTCCAAATTCTGCAGGGTTAAGATACTCTGGGGGGACCATCCACTGAGCAAGAATTGTATTGAAAAGCTGTATATTTCCTTCTAGTCTGCTTATACCTAAATCGCCTATCTTGAAACTCCAAACAGGGTCTTTTGACGGTACCATGAAATCGTAGTGATGTGAAACAAAAACATTGCCAGGGTGCATGTCTTTATGGACATATCCCCGCTTATGAATAAAATCCAATCCATGTAGTATATCTCTCGCTATATACGGTAACCAAGAATTCCCGTCTGCAGTAGATTGGCCTATGAAATAATTCAAATCATAGGAACAACGTTCGACAATTAAGTAAAACGTATTGCGATACTCAAATGCCTGATGCACATATGTAATGCATGGATGCCGTAAGGTTGTCAGATTTCTAAATTCAGCGAGCCATTCGTCTCTTACCTGATCATGCATTCTATTTTTTGGCATTAGGACTTTAGCAACAAGCTTGTTTTCCCAGTCATCCATGCATTCATAAACGATTCCAAAACCGCCTTGTCCGATTTGGTCTCCCAAGTAATAACAATTTCCCTCACAGAAAATTTTTTCGCCTTTCAGTGGTGGAACAAATTGATTCGGTGTGATCAGTAAATTGCTTTGATTATTGTTCATCTTTTTTCATTTGCTAAGGGATGCGTTTTGATAAGATCCTTGACCATATTGTTACGGTACTATGCTAATATCCAGTTCAAGATGAATAAAATCCAATATCACACTCTTTTATCTGCTCAATAAGCGTTTGTATTTTCGCACTCTACGAGTTTGATTTCTTCCGGGGTGAGGTCGTAGAGTTTGTAAACGAGCTGGTCGATCTGTTTTTCGTATTCTTTTACCTGGTCCTTCTTGGCATGACTTTTTAAATAGTCATCTGTTTTGGTTATGGCGAGAATTTTTTCAACTAGATTATTAAATTGCACATTTTTATTAGCTGGAAACACAATTGGTAATAATGATAATTCTCTTGAAGCAATTTCAAATATTTTACCTTTCCTTTTCCCAATTTTTTTATATATCCAAAAAAGCAGTGTAGAGTTAAGTAACCCGAGTAGAGTATTATCGCTTATTTTTTGAGAACTAGTATTTAAAATTAAATATGTATCTGTACCAGATAAACAGTCTTTGTTAAATGCAAAACCAAAATTGCTAGTTCGATATGGAGTTATTATTAACTCTTTACCAGAATTATACAGATCTTCGCGTGCTCTATACAATTTCCAATATTCATTGATTTCACCACGATTATTCCATTTATTCTCCAATCGCTTTTTATGTTGTAAAATGTATTTTTTAAATAGAGGGTAATTATTTATGAGTGTGTTTGAAGTAGTATAAATTATCTTTTTTATTGGTTTGTCGATATAATATTTATGTATTTCACTATTTTTTAGATAATCTCTTAATAGTTCTTTTTCTATAAGGCACTTTTTATCTGAATTATTAATTACAAAAACAGTGTCATCACCTGATTTGATTCCATTAGATATTTTTGAAAAGGTACCGAGATTTTGACCTTTACTTAAAAGTTTATTAAGTAAATTTGCATCATTATCATGCACCAATCTCCATGTTTTACCAAGTGCTTCTCTACTAATGATATAAGTCTCATTGTATTCTGTAGACAATTTACATAGTTCTCCACATTTGATGTATGGAAATGTATAGTCTTCAGATGATTGTTTCTCTAAATAAAGTATTGCGTTATGAACACCAACATTTTCAAACACATGTTGATCAGTAAAATTTATTATTGAGAGAACCTTGGTATGATTAGTAATGAATGATCTAAGGGTATCAGCATGTCCAGCCTGCAAAAAATAATTTGATACGATGAAGATTATTTGCGATTTTTCATGCAATAATTCATGCGCTCTGTATATAAAAAAATACCACAAATCACTCTGGCTTTCATAAAATCTATGTTTTCTTAAAAGATTTCTCGTTTTTAAATCTAATTTTTGAAACTGAACATACGGCGGATTGGCAATCACCACATCAAAGCCACCTTTCTCATGAAAGACCTCAGAAAAGTACACATCAAAATCAAATTCCTTGTGTCCGTTTGTAATTAGACCAATAAGTGTATCTATTTGTTTTTTATAACTTAGTTTGTTGGTTGTATTGGTTTCATTAAAATAAAGTGGTTTTAACTTTTCAAGGTCGATGAACAATTGGTTATTAAACAGGTTTTTTTTCACACCCAGCAATGAATTTCCGCAGACGATCTTATAATCCAGGTTCGGCAACTGCTTAATATTTGCAATGTCATATTCATCTACAACCAGCGACAGCCATAGCCGCAGTTTAGTAATCTCAATCGCGCCCGGGTCAATGTCCACTCCATACAGAGAATGTTCAATGCAGCGGCGTTTGAAGTCGTAAGACTTACGGTTTTGTTTTTTTTCAACGAAGGTTGTTAATACCGTCCTAGCCTTGACAATCTCACTCATCATACCGACCGGAAAAGCACCGGAACCCACTGCAGGATCGCAGACGGCAATTCCAGCAAGTTTTTGATCGATTAATTCGGCATTCTTACGGATGCTTTCGGGCAGTTTGTAGAAATAGGTGATTGTCTCCTTGCCCGTACTTTCAACGCGTGCCTCGTTTTCGCTGACCTGCTCGCCCAATTTAATTAGAATTTTTATATCTTCTTTTGAAACTGTTGGTTTTGATTGGTGTTCCCTAGTTAGCTCCAACTGCCCCTTTTTCCATTTGTTGCCGAACATCTGGTATTGTTTTTTACCCAAGGTTTCATAGACGACAATTCCTTGGTTTAATTCTGTATGCAGATAATTAATCAAACTTTGTTGGCACATGTAATGGACAATTTCACGGGGGGTGTAATAGACGCCAAACTTTTTATTGAACTTGTTTTCCTCTCCTGTTTTGCCGCTCTTGAGCGCCGATTTGAATTCGTCGTAATTATCCGGGCGGATGGCATTGAATTTTTCATAGGTTTTACCCAGCAATTCCGGATCAATGGCGACATCTTTTTCCAGGGGTTCATCTTCTTTGACTGTGAAATTGTAGCGGTCAAAAATATCCAGAATGCCATCGCCAATGTCGCCCTCTTTGGTTTTATTATTATTTGAAAACAGCCTGTCTGGCAGATGAATATCGGTATGAACCCAGTCATAATTACCGATGGGATCAAAAAGACCGCCGTTTAGGAAAGGGATTTTACAATTGAAGCGGCTGTAATAGTCATCGTCGTGGCTGCGGTCAATGCGCAGAGCTTCGTAAAACAGAGGTTCCAGGATATCATTGAAGAAATTGTGATAATCGCCGTGTGTTTTTTTAAACAATTCCCGCAAAAAGTGTTTGGAGCCATAACCCCAAGCGGAATCGCGCCCTGCGCCGAACCAACCTTTTTTTTGCAGAAAGTACAGGAATACAATCTGTCCCAACAGTTTCTTGGCAAAGTTGACTGTGTCCACGCCCTTAGCTGCGAAATCAGTCTCCACTTTTGGATTTTTTTTAACTACCTTGTCCAATTCATCCTTGGTGCGCAGGAAAAGATCTCGGTATTTTAGGAAAAACTCTTTGGTGACGATCTCAATATCAAACGCATTTTCGATCTCTTCAAGGGTCGTGGTTTGTTCATCATCTGCCAGAATATTGACAAGCCGACTCTGGGCGGTGTGACTTTTTTCGTTAGCACCAACCAGAAAGGACCAGCGCCGGGCAGGAGTGAATTCTTCCTTTACCTTCATTCTCCCGGTTTTGGTTTTTTCAAATTTGTAATCCATCTTGACCAGCGAGAAGCGCCAGTCGGCTTCATCGGGTGAGACAAACGCTGCTAATGCCGCATCTTTCATCTCACCACCCCGGCTACCGTTTAAGTACCAGGCAACAAAATTACGCTGCATGGTACGGGCGCGCTCAAGAGATGTCTCTTTCTGTAAGGTTATGACAAGGATATCGATGCTGTTTTCTCCATCGCTGAATTTGCCTATCCGTTCGAGTGTTTTTACATATTGTTTATAGGCGTCGGGGATATAATTGCCCTGGTAGGTAAAGGGGGCATCATCGATCCTGTTGAGAAGGTTTTTGATAAATCCGGTAAAGCTGCTCTTATTAAAAGAGTTTTCAAATGTAACTCTGATAATTTGTTGAGCCTGTTGCTTATTCATCTTTATTCACCTGTCAGATATAATGAAAGTATCACTTCACGATTACCGAATACTGCGGGGTTCTGTTCGGCATAGTGACTTTGCAGCAACCGTTCGGGAATATGGGTCTGGAGGACCGCCAGCACCTTGAATGGGTTTTCAAGTGAATCTTTAAGCTCATCCAAGGCTTTTAATGTATTTTTTGTTGTCTGCTTGGGCAAGCCACCCTCTTCAAGCTGGATCAATACTTTTTTAAGGTAAAACTCTTGGTCTTCGGTGAGTTTCTGCGTGTTTTTCATGGTCGCCTTTAGAATGCGGAGAATATTGGTGGCGCTATCTCGACCTCTTCTTTTCTTGGGTTCAATCATTTCTTCGGTAGTAGCGATAATAAAGGCTTGCTTGTTAATGTCCAAAAGGTCATACATTTCATCTGGAAGATTTTGCTTATTTTCATTCAAATCACTTTCAAGAAGTTTTGCCGCTGATATAAAATCAAGTTCTTTGGCTACCTGTTTAGCCTGCGCTATGAAAAACTTTTGTAGCTTTCCTCGGCGAAAGTAGGTGATCAGTGCTCGGGTAATAGCATTGTTTTGTTTTGCTGTGCGGGCTTTTTTAGGCAAGAGTTTGATTTTTTGAAAAAGATCAGCGTCCTTTTCGCGGATATCCCGGATTACCTGAAGATATTTCAGTTCGCTTTCTTCTGCTTCATCATCGCCTTCCAGCGCTTTCTTTGAAATCAAGCGGTTAAACAACTCGTGGGAACCGATTGGCTCGCCTTCGGTTAAAAGCTCCGCATCACCGCCAAGTAGTGTTAAAAAGGCATTAATTTTACCTTCTGCCGCTTCTTTCAATTTTATCTGGTCATTGGATTGTCTGGTTGGAAAGAAATTGAAAGTATGGATGACGTCAAATGGTGTATCAACCCGGTTAATACGTCCTACTCTCTGCATCATTCGGGTTGGGTTCCAGGGTATGTCATAATTAACCACCACATTGGCACGATGCAGGTTCACACCTTCAGACAGGACTTCGGTAGAGACAAGTATGCGATAATCTTCTTTGGGGTGGCGTGCTCGTGCGTCAAAGTTTTCAAGCACCTTATCACGAACAGACTCGCCTGAATCGCCTGTAAATAGAAGCACCTTGCCAGGATACGTATCATTTATATTTTTGAACAGATAATTGGCGGTCTCTTTTGATTCGGTAAAGGTGATGAGATGGCTTTTTTGTAAGACAGCATTTTTTGACAGTTCGTTTATAAATTTCAAAAGCTTCGGATCTCGGTTTACATTCTGCCAAAGCTTTTTGACTTCCATAAGGATGGTATGGTCATGTTGTAAATCTTTTTTGAGATCTTTCCTGAATTCTTTGCTCTCATATTTTTCCGCCTTTCCTTCATCAATTAATCGTTGGACTGCTTCGTCATCGTCGCTTTCAAGCAGTTCAAATATCTTATTGGTGTGCTTTTTGCTAACATAAACATTACCATTATCAAACTCTTTTATGAACATTTCGTAGGAATAAAGGAATCTGTCCACTGAATTTCTAAATGCGAAGAAACTGCTTTCCAGTCGTTTGACGAGCAGTATTTTCATAAACCGTCCCATGTTTCGCTGGGATTGTGCTTCAAGCTGATCAATCTTGCCTTCATAATAAAGCATGGGCATATAGCGTGCATATCTGAATTGATTGGCAATAAGGTCAATGGTTTTATTGAAAATATCATCTTCTTTATCATTGAGTTCATAAAATAAGGGCTCAGGTTTTTTAACCTCCGGGAATTTGAGTCCCTGCTCTTTTATGTCTTTGCTAAAATATTTTTCAATTTCTGTTCGGGTGCGGCGCACCATCAAATATTTAAGCACCTTATCGCGTATTTCCCGAGCATTTGATCTTACAGTGCTGATGTATTCAGCATGATCCTTTTTTCTGTCTAACTTCTTTAGCCTCTTTTCTAAACCGTTAAAGAATGCTTCTAGGTCGGGCAGATTGGGAATAGTGCTTTTTTTGGCTTTCTGAAACAGCTTAAGAAGGCTTAGAATGTCCTTTGGAGTGTTGTTGTATGGTGTTGCTGTTACCAGGACAACTCTTTTTCCGCGACATATTTCCGCCAACTTTTCGTAGGTAATGGTTGTTTCGGTTCGAAAACGATGCGCCTCATCGATGATGATATTTGTGTATTTGTCAGTTCCTCTGTCCAGCAGGTCGTCCAGTTTGCCTATAGATTCATAATCTGCCGCAACTCTGAAATCTGAAAAAACATTTTTCCAGGAGCCGGGATTAGATTTTTCCAAAAGCACCGGCGGGGCGATAACAAGCGTTCTACCATCCAGTTGATTTGTCAGCATTGCTGAAATGTATGTTTTCCCCAAGCCCACAACGTCGGAGATAAAAACCCCGCCGTATTCCAGAAGGATCTTTTTGGCGTTTAAGACCGCTTGCTCCTGATATTCAAGTTTTTTAAACTCCTGCGGTAGGTATTTAATAAATACCTCTTCTGTCTGGCTGAGTTCATCTTTGAAATATTCGTAGAGAAACTTCAAATATAGCTGATAAGGTGTGATATTTTGAGTTAACCAGGTCTTGCCCTGAATGGTCTGAACATACTTTTCACTGACATCTACAGCATTGCTCCACAGTTCCTCAAATTTATCTTTAGCAAAATCATAGTCACTCCTGTTTTTCAGTTCCACATTGAATTCAAGGTTATCAACCAGCCCAGCTTGTGTAAAATTACTGGAGCCTGTGATAACGCGTCCGGTATCCCTGTCGCCCTCCTTAAATGTCATTATATAGAGTTTTGCGTGGATATTCTGTGACGGATAAGCCCTAATTTCAAGCTTGCCGCTTTTGACCCATTCTATAAATTTTTTGACGCCTAGTTCAACGTTTCTATTGTCCTCTGAAGCCTCCATCTCATTCTGAACAAGATTTTCAATCTTCTGCTTGGCTTCAGCGTGCGAAAAATCAAATACCTGCTGTGCGGAGTTATCAGCTTTTTCCATCATTTCAAAGGTTTGTCTGCTTGTGCTAATACCAATGAGGATTCTAATTTTTTCTGTGTTTTCCAACGATGGGTAGATGGCATGAAACCCACTTGAGTAGAAATATCCTACAAGACAATCAAAAAATGAAGTATCTTTGATTAGAATCTCAAATCTTTTCTTAAGGCTCTGATTTTCTTCGTTAGTAATAAAGGACAGATCAATATTCATTTGTTTTCCTATTTCATAATAGCGCCTCGGATGGGGATATAAATCATTTTCGGGAGCGGGAGACATTTTCTAAAAGGTTGGATTGCCATGAAAACGACTTTTTTTAAATTGTTTTCCATATTTTTCGGTTTTTTAATAGTCCAGAATCAAAAAACAATGTAAGATTAGCTTTAAATGCCTGTTTGGTCAATAAAAAGTATAACCTGCTAATCTTTAACTATTATTTTCGCAATCTTTATCCTGCATATTTTTTTCAAGTTTTCTGCGCTCAGCTTCCTCCAGCCCCTCCTCGTAAGCAAATCCCATAGCGACACCAAACATAAAGGCTTCCCTGGCAGAAAAGCCATCATCCAGTGATTCAGTCCCGTCCGGTTTATCGGCGCTTTCGGGACCCTCCTCAAAGCCATCCTCCAGTTCGCAGTTTTCATCGAACCTGTCCTCAAAATCATCGCCGTCCATAAATACACCCTCATCAAAATCATCCATTTTTACGCCTCCTTTTTGGATTGTTCGTTTGTCAAAGCCGCTTTAAACAGTTTCAATTTCCCTTTCGGGATATAGTTTTTCAGCACCCGTTTCAAAATGTCCTTGAGCTGTTCCGGCTCCCGGTACACTTTCTTTTGATCGATTTTCATAAAGACCTCCTGATGGGGCTTAACCCAACGCTTCGGAAAAGAATTTCAGCCATCCCGTGTCAAAGGTTTGATCGTTTTTACCAAAGGGTAGCCCTTTTTGTTTTTGACCGATCCGCTGGACTATCGAATTTTCCCAATGCAGATACACCTCTTTACCGAGACGCTTGGCATACTGGACCTCGAATTTGGTGCCTCCGGTAAGCCCGGCTTCTTTACTGATAAAGGCATGCACGATGTCGCAAGCGGCAATGAGCTGGCGGTTGCGCTCATAATAACGCTCCACCATCTCAATCCTGTCACGAACGCGGGTCAGATCCGGGGAAAAGATTTTTACCGAAAATCCCCGCGCTTTGGCAGCTTCTCCAGCCCACTGGCAAACTCCCCGGCATGAACTGGTCACCATAGTGGAATCAGCAGGCAGCGCATGAACCAGTTCGATTACTGCTTTCCTGTCCTTAAATTTCCTGGCTCCGATAATGCCGATATGTTTCATAGTCACCCCCATAAATGCGAAAAGCCCCGCCATCACTAGGATGACAGGGCTTTTGCTGATTGATTGTTTCAGTTGATTACGATTTCACTATCGACAGGATATGTCCTCCAGCTCTCTCCAGCCGGTAAGAATCCGATGCAGACAGATTGGGGAACTGGGCAGCGCGAGTAAACGCCTGAATGATGTGAAACATGGTCGATGGACCCTGCTCCTGATAAAACGCCTGCTTTACGATTTGGGCTTCTTCCTGGGTGATTTGGAACTGACGGGCAAAGGTGTCGATAGTGCTTTCAGGATTGGACACCGGCGTCTGGGTCGAAATCATGAACCGGTCTTTCCCTTGGCGAGACTGACTGATGACCCCTTCCAGCACCAAGGGGAACTCATCCATGATCCTTCGGGATACGTGTTTATACCTCGCATCCATGGCGGTTTTGGCGATCAGCCCGTTGGTACAAACCAGCCGGTAATAGAACGCTTCGATGGACAGCGCCAGAATCCCCACCTCGCTGTTGGCAATGGAAATGCCGGGAACGATCTTATCGTTTTCAAAGAGATGAAACGCCCGGTCATACTCGGGAACTTTGAGCACCATCATTTCCGCATCCAGGGCAAATTGGATTTCCATGGACGGGGCAAACCCGTATTCCAGAATCCTGGTCAAAACCTCCATGTTGTCGATGGCGGTATAACGCTCGGTGAAGACCGCCCGAACATCGCTTCCGGCAAACCGGCAAAACAGGGACTGGCGATTCCGGGCTTCTCTTTCGATCCAGTAGTTGAGATTTTCCGCCTGAAGCTCTACGGGACAGCGGACCAGGTAAGAAAACGGAACTCGCAAGCGATTAGCCAGAAGTCTCTGGGCGCTTGGCAGCACACCGAAAGATTGACCGGCAATGTCCATTCGTTCCAGGCTGTCAAAGCGCATATCACGAACGGCGACAATATTGTCATAATGGCTGGCAGATTGTTCGTGGACTCGGTTAATAACGTTTTCAAGTGTTGTGTTTGTTCTCATTTTCAAACTCCTTTCATGGTCTGATTGTTAAGAAACAGAAAGCCCCGGCGAAACAGATCACCAGGGCTTTTGGTTAATGGATTGATGATGTTAAATTGGCTTACCAGGCTTGACAGGCTTTGATGAATTGACAGTCACTACAAAGCCAGCTTTTACAGGGAATGAATATTCGGGCATCGATACCGGCCAGAACGGCATTAGCCAGTTTGGCAAATCGTCTGCGCTGATCAGAAGATCGGACGGTCGAATAATGCTCCAACTTCGGTGTTTTGAGCTTTCTCAATACATCCAGTCGGCACTGAACATCAGCGGTGGGGAACACATACCGGTTGGATGCCAGCAGATAGGCATAGCAAGTCAACTGGAAGTCATCGTCAACCGTTGCCTGGGCATAGGGCTTAGATGCCGTCTTGTTATCAACGGCAATAATTGTCCCCTGGTCATCCTTCAGGACCAGGTCGATGACACCAACCAGTTTCAGATCGGTGGGCATACCTTCATCGGTGTAAAGGGTGGCTGACATGGGTTTCTCGATTGCCACAATTTCATAACCGATCAGATCGATATTTTCGTAAAATGCTTTGATCATTCCTGTACCCATTTGAATGACACCTTTCCGGTCGGGCGTTTCTTTCTTGTAGATGATGGGAATGTCAACGTGATCCAGTTCCCGGTTGATATAGTCCTCAAAAAGCTCCTGAAGCACGCCCAGAGGCTCCAGAACGCCCTTATCCTTTAAGGACCGGTAATACCTTTCGATGCCAGCATGGATGGCTGATCCGAACGCAAGGGCGATGCTGATACGCTCTGCGGGGCGCTGTTCAACATACATAAAGCGGTATTTGAGCGAACAGTTGAGATAGGTGAAAATCTGGCTGTGGGAAATGTGAAGCTCCTGTTTGAGCTCCTGTAACGCTTGGGTGTTGGGCATGATTAATCTCCTTGGTTAGAATGTGAAAAGGGAAGACACTTTTGATGCCTTCCCTTTGTTTTGGTTAATGGTCGCTATTTTAAGCCGCCAGCAATTCCTTGATCACCTCGGAAGCATCGGATTTCGATAGATGCGCTGCTACGGAGCCAAAAGCCGTGACACATTTCTGATTCAACGCACTCTGGGTAATCCCTTTCTCGCCAGCGAGCTTGAGGATGTAATTATGCTGTTTAGCGGAAAGACGTCCGTTACCATTTTGGTCACCGGAACCATTGCCGCCTCCGTTAGGGTCGGCGTTAAATTTGCTGCTGCCTCCGGCATTTCTGTTTCCGTTGCCGCCCTGACCTTGGGCGGAAGTCTGACCGTTGCCATAGAGTTGTAATCCAACGCCCAGCATCGTTGCGCACTTTTTAAGCGCGTCGGTCGCAGCGGCTTTAAGGTCATCTGAAAGGCTGATTATTTCGCCGCTTTCTCTGGCTCTGGTAATCCTGCTTGAGCCAAACTGCGATTTAACGACATCACCGGCTGTGAGCTTGCCCAGAACAATGACCTCATCCGTCTTTTCGAGGATTTGATGCTCCAGGATTTCAAAGCTCCACTCTGATTCAAAGGCGTCATTAAGGCGCTGAATCACGGAATGACCTTCGATATAATCCAGCGTCCGGCCAAAGTTGCCTTCACGCTGCTTGATCTGATTGGCTTCAAACGGTTTTTCCAATAATTGTCTATTCATGATGTCCTCCTGATAAGTTTAAGGGTTTAGAAACAACAAAAGCCCGGCAAGCGTAGTGCTCACCGGGCTCCTCTGGTTTTTGGTGATACGAAATCACCGGCTGTATTCTGACTTTTATTTCTGGGAAGATTCCTCCTTTCTGCTCTGATTAAACACGCACTGGGCGCATTTGGACTGGTCTCGACATCCCTGGCAGACCTTTTCCGGGTCCAGGATCTTGGGAAGATACTCGAACACGAACTCAATCCCCTTGGTCATGGGGACCCCCAACGCCCAGGAGATCCGGCGAAGGGTGCGGGATGATGCAATTGATAATTCCGGCGTATAAGCCATGTCTGATTCACCTCCTTTCTCAAAATGCAAAAAGCGGTCTGCCCCGAGAGAGGGTCCGCTTCCATGCTTGGGTTTATTGGATTGTCAAAAAGTCAAAGGGGGGGCTATAATAAATTGACAGGAATCACCCTCATGCTTCACTACACGGGTGCCTGGGACAATTATTTTGGCGGGTTTAATGGTGTCGACCAGGATAGTTGAAAATGGCTCAAAAGTGACGAAAAATCGGTTTGATTATTTGGGGGAATGGTTAGGTATGGGTTGACCTGAGATCGTTGATTCTGGACTAAAAAAGTGGCTCCTAGCGGGGTCTTTTTGAGGAAATTTTATACAGAGACGGTCTTATAGGGGAAATGGACGGGATGTCCTAATCTGATCTATTAAACTAAACTGTCCGTTCTTTTCATCGAGTGGGTAGCGGTAGTAAAATAAATATCGTAGAACCCCATTAAGATAGAACCATCAACATGCCTGATCCAACATCATCACCGTCCGGTTTCGCAAACAACTTTCCAAATGTTAGGACACTTCAATAAAACAGGAGTTTAGTTCGAGGGTATAGACTCGCTGGAGATCGCTGATTCCGGACTGAGAAGGTGTCCCCTAATGCGATGTTTATGGGTAAATTGATCGTAATAGGGTAGCTGCGGGCGATTGCAAAAAATTAGAACGATTTTCAGTATGGGATTTAAAATCAGGAAAACGAAATGTTTTCCCAAGGTCCTTCAGGGCTATCAGAAATTAAACAGACTCTAGGTAGGGTGCATTCTTCTAATACTGTAACCTCGACCACACTCCTGGGGGGGAAAGAGTATAAATGGCAATTTAAAAAAGTGTTTAAACCTCTTAATGGCGCAACACCTCCTAAGTAAGGATTCGCTCTAGTAGCTCCAGAGTTAATGCGGCAATATTCTACATTATCTCCGTTCAACTGTAATACATCAACTGTTCGACATTTAATAATGCGAGGGTTTTCATGGACATATCTGTTGAAGTGTCTATAAAGCCTATCAAGGGAACACCAAAAATAAACTCTTTTGTTTAAGTGTTCTATAAAATCACCAGTAATCCAATTATTACTTAAACATTTTGATAAAGCCAGCAAGGAAATAGGTCGTTGATCTCTTATTCGATAATCCACCCCGTCAACCCGAATTATTTCATGAACAGGTCGCCTATTTCTTAAAAAAAACTCTTTGTTGCTTATATCTGAGGACTCTACAATCTTTTTAGTGCTAAGCAACGATTTAGTATTAAAGATGTTTTCAATATTTCTTTCATCGGTCAAATGATACAAATAAGGTCTTAAATTTATAAATTGCAGTTCATCCATCAGCGCCAATTCCTCCTGTCAATAATACTTCTGTGATGAAATCTCGTGGAAATAAGAGTAACAGGCGCAAAAGCAACTCTCTCAACTTCCTCGACAAATCTTATTGTTTTTTCTGTGAGTTGATCAAACCGCCTTGCTTCGCGGTTTTTAACATCCAAATAATCAGCAAAAGTCAAGGCAATATCTGTTGGCGCATTTAATGAGCATGATTTTCGCAATAGGTCCCACTCAAATTCTGCTATACGTCTTTTCCTTTTTGTAGTTGAAGTGATCTCTGTTTGTTTAAGATCATTGATGTCGATACCGCTTCTTTTTGATATTTCCTTGAGGGTAATTTCCTGATTCATTCTTCCAGAAGTTTTTCCATCTTCTGATGGGTCTTGAACTCTGATTGGATAGGTCCTACATACCATAACGACTTTTCTAACCCGATTTGGAGAAATCCCTGTTTCTGCAAGGCATCCAGCAACAGTGGTATCTCTTGATGTAACATGAGGGTAAAAACCATGATAAAGACTTAGTGCCGTTCCCTGCGTGCCTTCGATAAGAATTTTTTGACTTTTTAAGAATGCCTTGTCTAAAACCTCCAAGGTACTTCTGATGTATGGTGTTAAATCATCGAGGTCTTTCGCCAATTTAACATCCTTCTTGCCTCTATTCATAATCTTTCTGGCAAGCGCAAACCCCGTTCCAGATTGAGTCGATGAGATGTCTTTTTTGAGTCCAGATTCGTTTTCAATATCCTCTTGGCTTATTATCATTGCTTGTGGGTCAACACTAAGCCGATCATAATTAATTGAGCAGTCACTAATTTCTCTTAAAAGAATTTTGGGGTTAATTACAGCGCCTGGACCAATTATTAAGCGTGCGTTGCTGTGCCTTGTTCCAGATGGTAGCTGGTGAAACGTGTACGGCGTTGGATTGAGAAAAACCTTATGTCCAGCATTTGGACCGCCAACTCGAACTAAAAAATCGTAATCTTTTGCTAGATAGGAAGCTATATTACCCTTGCCTTCACTGCCGTATTGTCCGCCTACTAAAACATCAACGACTCTCTCGAACTCGCGTCCATACAAACCTAAATGACAAGCCGCTTTTACTAATAAATCACTTTCGGTGCATCGAACAGTATTAATCAAAACATCGGCAAATTTAGCCAAATTATCTATATTCTTCTCTGTCTTATTTATCTGCGAATCTTCGAAAGAATTGAATTCATATTCCTTGTTTTCTCTAATTAGATTCTTATATCGTAATTTTAGAATTTCCAGAGGGGCTGTCAAATGAAAATGGAACACTTGTGGACCATACGAAGACCGTATTTCGTCAATTTGGCTCTTTGCCCGCACAGAATCAACGATTATTATTGAATCTTCATTAGGATGTAAGTTCTTTATAAATTCATCTAAATACCCGATTATCCATTTACCCTTGGTCGTTTTGTCTAAGTTTTCACCAAATTTTTGTAATTCGCCTCTGGTAGCACGTGGCCTATTTTTTCTTTCCCTAAGGACTTTAGAGGTTTTGAAGACAGCACACGAAAAAACCTTTTCTAATTGAGACAATAATGTTGTCTTCCCGGAACAAATTGGACCCGAAAGAAGAATGATTTTTTTTAACATAATTGTCGCCTTTATAAGGTTTACTAAAAATCAAATAACTGAATATTTTCATTTGGAGGTAAATCATACACATTTACTTCTAACCCTATATCACATAACTCATTCTCAATGAGTTCACTGACAATGTTCCAAGATCCACCAGCTTGTCCGCAGCCAATTCTTGGCATATGCACCGATGCAGAGTGTGATGATGCCTCATGCGCGACTTTTTGCAGACAAACTTTAAGTGCATTATATCTAATACGAGGTGTATTCGAAAGTCCATATCCTTTTTGGGCTATCATACTAATTACTTGAGTATTATCAGTGAGATTATATTTATGAATGCTACCTAATTCAAACTCAGATGGGTTTTCTTGTCGCCATTTTATAAAATCTTTTTCTATGGCTGGCCATTTACGTTTAAGGGATTTTGCGAAACCCCTCCCACCCCACCTGAGCGCCTTATCGTTAACTATGTGTGCAATAATAAAAGGTCCCTTAGTTTGCGGTTGTGTGGCATCTCCAAATTTATAAATAATACTATTAATCTTTTTCGGTTTAGCTTGAGACTTGGTCACAATCCCAAGAACTCTTGGATAACGATGGGAAGGATAAGGCGGTATACCAACGCATTCGACGTGGAATTTACCTAATTTCTTTTCCCATATTTCATCATTTATCAATTGGTAGCCAACAGCAGTGCATTTGCTAACAATGCTATCTGGAGGGAGAACCAAATTTTTTGGCAAGCTTAAGCCCCAACTTTTTGAACAAACAATATAGTCTAACCCATATTTTTTTACAGGATTATCAGGGTCGATTCTGGTTGCGCAAAAAACAAAACATGGAACTTTCGTCAACTTCACTGCTCTAAGAAATAATGCCTCGCTTGAAACATCGTACTTTTTCTGAAGATTCAAAAAATTACCAATGCTTATTTCCTCTTTAGCTAAATCGGGGAAGCTTCCAATTGGCATGAGGAATTCTGCTGCGCCGATGTTACATAACAACTCTAATTGCCATCTATCAACACTAGAACCACTTAACTTTTCTCTGTTCCGAATATAATTTGCACAGTCTGGAAATAGAGTATGAGTTAGCTCATGAGCTAAAGAAAACCTTACCCTTCCTTTTGGTTTGTTAGGATTATATTCAATCAAGAACTTATTTTTAGAAAGTGGTAATGTCCTTGCGTCGGACACATCGTGTCGAGGTACAATTTCGACTCCCAAATGTCTAGCTATTTCAAAAGGATCATATGGCGGTCCCTCAATGCCACTATCAGACGACTCAAGAATGATCTTCCTTACTAATTTGACTATGGCGTCGATTGGATTGTCACCACCCGAAAGCTCCTTAACAGAACTATTTGTCCAATTTATTTCCGATCTTAACATTTATAGCACCTGCTTAATAAATATTCTGAAGAGTTATTATATAATTATGCGTTTAGTATTTAAATTAACATAGTGTATATTCATTTTTCAATATCTCTTCCGAATAGTTTGATTTTTTATATATAAATACTTATTTTTACGCAATTTGCTGCCGTCTCTTGTATTTTGTTCCATCCTTAAACAATAGACCCTCCTCCAGCATTCTTTTTAGATGAGTCCGAATGATAGTCCGTGACCATCCCTTTCTGCGATGAATTTCCATTTCCCTAGCCCAGCCATTTTCATTAATCAACTGGAAAACCGCTTCTTTCACATCTTCATATTTGTTATCAGATCTTTCAATCCTGGGAGGGAAAAGGTCTGCTCTGTATTGGTATTCAATGACTTTGGCATACTTTTCATAATCGTCAACACGGTCTTTAGACAAGACATAAAAATCAACATCATGGAAAAGATACCGTGTCCTTGCTATGGCTTGTCGCTGTTCCGAGTGTCTTAATCCTTTTGATAGCTTTTCCACATCCGAATACTCAGGCAAATAGGATCTGCGGCTATTTGTATCTTTTTGGGTCCAAAAATAGTTCTTCGTTGGTACTCTGTTTTTGGGTAACTGGTCTGAAATAGATTCAAGACCCATAGCTAATTCAACAGCATCCGATAAGTTGTAGCTTCCAAGCATGACACCCACAGAACAATCATTAGCGTCATTGATCCCTCTCAAATTCCCATAATGTTGGATAATATAATTTAGACCCGGTAAAATTAAAGATTGGCTTTTAAGAAATTCATCGAGATAGTTTTGTCGCAACCTTTTTTTTGTGATAAAAAAGAATTTCTTTTCAACCCCTTCCTGCCGTATTAGGTCATACAACAATCTTTTAACATGCTCTTGTTCTTTCTGACTTTTACCTTTCGGTAAATCGGTGTAAATATTCTGCTTGACCCTGAAATTCCACAATAGTTTAATTTGTACAAACAATTTATCAAAACCAACCCCTATGAGTTTCTTTTCCAAAAATTTATCATCAAGCTTTGTTCCATCAAAAAAAACATGCGGAGGTAAATCAGAAAGATCGTATTTTTTTGTGTTAGTAAAATAAATGCGATTCCTCTGACCATATTTTTGAACGACAAATCCTTTCCTGATGGCATTTTCAATGAGTTCTAAATGATTTCCAACCACCTCAGACTTGTCAATATCTTCGGGTATCATCCAAGAAAAGTCAGAAAAAGATTTATTCCATTTTTGCTTTACGTCGTCTGGGAAATTAAATTCTGAATCAATTGGTGGTATTACGGATGTGTCGGATGGCAGGCTGCTTTGGGTATAAAGTTTATTTATTTTGTTTTCAAATTCGCTCTCTTTTTCATGACCTTCCAAGAATTTTAATAAGGTATCAATAAAATCCCCGATTTCATTGTGGGTAAGGTAAACAGGATGGTAACATTTGGATAGGACAATATCCTCATCAACTATGAAATAATCTCTTGAAACGCCTTCTTTTTCACATCCCCCCTTAAACCATTTTCGAATGGCGGGGAGTTTGTAAAATCGATCATATTGCTGATGAGTGGTAACAACAATTCTCGATTTTGGTGCTTCCGTATCGTGTTTAATAAACCGGCATATATCCCGCTTAGTGCATTTTGCACATATATCTCGTTTCCTGATCCAGTTCTGTCGGTATCGTTTTATGATATCGTCGAAATATGAACATTCGGTTTTGTTTATTCCATCTGCGAAGTACACTTCATTTATTAGGAAGTCCCTTGTCCATCTGAAGACAGGAATACCTACCCTGGTATCCCAAATTACCTCATCATTTTCATCGACCGATTCTTCTTGTTCAACAACGTCTGGATAATCAAAACGCAAATTAGGGTTATTTCGCAATATCTCTGTTTTTAGATCCTGGACCATATTTTGGCACAATCTATTGGTGGGCATAAAAATAACGGCTGAAAGATTAGGATTCTGTCCCAAGACCTTGGCTATGCTGTATGTTTTCCCGAGACCCATGAGACAATCAACAAATAAGGCTTTCCCTTTACCAGCCTTTTCAGCCCATCCTAATAGATCCTTGCGGTTTTGCTCGAGCGCTATTTCCGAACAAGTCTTACTATAAATGTCATCAAAGATTTTACTCTTCCAATCCTCATGTCCTTCAACAGGTAATTCCCAGCCTTCAATCCATGCTGATTCTCTTAATTCCAATATGTGACGATTCAGTATATTTTCAAACAATTTTTCATCAAGATCACCGAATCCGCGATCTTTGAAAAGAATTTGAGCTTTAGTTTTAAAGGAAATACCCTTTGCGGCTTCAAACACGGAAATCCATATTTGGTTTTCTTTTTCGTTATCAATAGGTGAGAATTCAGATGAGTTTGGATTAAAACTGATTTTAATGTTGGATATGTCAAATTGGTCCATTAGCAGGCTCTTATCATGCAGTTAAGGCTGAAGTGTAAAAAAATGGACAGAATATTTTAATAAATCCAATTAGATTATCCAGTCCATCTTCGTTGTCCTTTCATCATCAATCCAGTTCCAATTATACAGGGTTTTACATCTGACAGATGATTATTGTAACATAATACTATAACATTATGTAATTATTAACATATTATACTAAATTTGTAAATCGCTAAATTGATATTATCGATTGGTATTAGATTGGTGGTCGAGGTAAACAGGTCCTATAAAATAATTCCTGGGTAATAGCATTTGAATTCCCCACAAAATATGTGGTATGAAATTTAACACACTCTGGCAGAAGTGCCCCCCTATCTTTTAACCAGACGCTGCGGTGACAGCAATTACGATGCGCTCCGCTGCCAGGCGGCTATACAGAGAGTTGGGCTTTCAATTTAAGAGGCAAAAATGAAAATTGAGTCTACAGATCAAGATATCCGTACGCTACTATCTTCTGGGTATTACAAAATACCAAGGTTTCAAAGACCATACTCATGGGATCAAGAAAATATTCAAGAATTCTGGGATGATATTATACGTGACAACCCACTAGATTATTTTATTGGTTCTATGGTCGTATTTAAAACGGGGAGTCAATACTATGGCGTTGTAGATGGTCAGCAGCGTTTGACAACAATTACTATCTTGCTTTGTGTTTTGCGTAACACACTCGCAGAATTAGGTTTTAAAGATTTTGCTGAAGGTATACACGGTCTTGTTGAGAAGCGAAATATTGATAATAAACCCGAGTTTATCTTAACACCAGAGACGTCTTATCCCTTCTTCCAAGATCACATACAAAAATGGGGAAAGCCCGATATTCCAATTAGTCCAATGAAAGAAGAGCAAAATTTACAGGGAGCTTTCGATCAATTAAATAAACTTGTTGGTGGTATTATTGACAGTATTAAATCCGATACAACCACAACGGAGGAACAAAAAAAAGAACAATATAAAGAAAAATTAATTAAGGTTCGAGACTCCCTATTGGATTTAAAATTGATATTTATTCGCCTTGAAGATGAAGATGACGCTTATTTAATATTTGAGACTTTAAACACAAGAGGTAAAGATTTAAGTTTAACTGATTTGGTAAAAAATCACCTGTCAAAGAATTTGAAAACAAAAAGCGCCTCTGTTGATCAACCAAAAATAAAATGGGAAAAAACAATTGGGACAATACAACAATCATCTATTGATTTAGACACTGACGCATTTTTGCATCACTTTTGGTTGTCGAAGTATGAATATTTACCCGCTAAGAATTTATTTAAAGTTCTACGTAAAAAAGTTACCAAAGCAAATGCAAAAAATTTTTTAGATGAACTTCTTATAGACTCATCATATTATCGAGCCATCCATGAAACTTCATACGGGAAATGGGCAAAACAAGAGTGCCGGATTGAAGAAGCTCTTAAATCCCTAATCCTTTTTCGTGTAAAGCAACAAACCCCATGTGTTTTATCCTTGGTGCGAGAATATAAATCCAAGAAAATTAAAAAGAAACATTTAGAGGATGCGTTAGTTGCCATTGAAAAATTCCACTATTTTTTTACTGCTGTAACTTCACAGCGATCATCTGGTGGAATTTCAAGTATGTATGCATCATTGGCGCGACGTTTATTTGAGGCGGCTGATACCCATGCTACAGTGGATATTATAAGAGAGCTTAAAGAAAAACTCCGTGAAAGAGTACCATCAGAAAGCGAAGTGACCGCATTATTTCCAGAAATTATTTATACTGATACTTTCTCAAAACAAAGAAATCTCTGCAAATATACCCTCGTCGGACTCGCCCAAGCAAATTCAAAAGGAATTACAATTGATTTTGAACAGATGACCATTGAGCATTTAGTGCCCCAGAGTCTGATAGGCATAGATGATTTTTCTGATGCAAATGTTGGTCAATTAGGAAATCTCATCTTGGTATCACAAGATCTAAATGGGAAACTAAAAAACAAATCATTTCAAGATAAAAAGATAATTCTTCAAAATGAAGGGTATAATCTATTCCCTGATGTTCCATCGCTGGATGAAATGTCTCCAAAAAATATAGAACGGAGAACAAGAAATCTAGCTGCTCTAGCCTATAATTCTGTTTGGAAAATATAGGACCAACCATTCACTGGTGCGGACGCGCAATAAGCCGTGCTGCATAGTTTAACTGAAAATTAAGAACATTCTATCAATTAATGTCCTTGGCGATAACGCTATTTTCCCCAATATATGGATGTTAATGGTTTAAATATGTCATTCACTCATGGTGGACGTAAAAAAAATTTCGAATGGAAGATAGTTGGAGACAATATTGATATCAAAAACGAAGATGGTAGGGAACATACCTACAGCATATCAGAAACATACAAAATCATAAGATGGCTCAAAGACAATTTTGGAGAGTATTGGTTCCCACTTGCTAATAACGTTAAGTTAATGGGAAGTGGGAAGGAAAAAGATGGTTTAGGCATTGCGATACTTAATCTGTCACCAGATGATATTACCCATGCGCAAGGTTCATCCTACCTTGGGGTTGTTTTGGAAGAAGTTGATATTTTGGAATGGAATGGCGCTACGAAGGGGATAAAATGGCGTATCGTTGAAATGCCAAAAACAGCTAATCACTTAAAACAGATATTAAATACCAAAAGGGTGATGAATGGCAGTCGTAGAGGTCGTATAATTGAATTGTTGAATAACGGATGCTCCGATGACGAAATTTTACATGCTATTGATGGTGAATTTCATCCCGGTAAGTTTTCAACTTCGAATAAAAGAGCCCTTTTTGGAACCAAATGGGATCTTGGGAAAACTAACAAAAAAATAGAAAAATTCATTCCTGAGGAAAATTCTAAAAGCAAATCAAAAATATCTGCAGAATATGATCAATTTCAATTAGTCGAACAATTGAAACAATTCAATGCTGAACCAGTAATTGATCATTACCGCAAACATGATTTGTTGGGCAAATCCCCTAATAGCATATTATTTTTTTCAGTAGATAATACTATTTACAGGGCATTTCGACATGAAAATCCGTCACAACGTTATAAGAATTGGAGATGGCATAAAACCCCTGAAAAGATGATCACAATTCTCAATGGATTGAAAGATCAAGAGCAATATGATGACTTTGCTTATGAAGTAGGATATTCGCTGGTATTGGATTGGGGCAAGACCAATGATCGTGGTGAACCAACTAGAATGAAAATTGGGGTTGCGATGAAAATTACAAATCTTGTGTTGAAACACTTGTCTTTTTCATCACATTCAAAGAACCCCGCTTTAATTGATTGGCTACATGTACCTTGGGATAGTTTTACATTAAAGCCATTACGCAAGATATGGAAGCTTGATCCACCTATACCAGCATCTCCGACACAAGGATTTGTGAAAAGTTTCAGGATGTACCAAAAACTTCATAAGCTTATTTCCGAAATCGCAGACAGTGCTGGTATACCTCGCATTTATTATGAATTTTTTACATGGAATCTTCCGCATCAAAATTCTGGCTAATAATAATCGATTTTTCAAGAGATGCCTTTGCGCCTGTCGTTCCAGAATTTCCTTTTTTCTGACGTATTAAACCTGTTTTAATGCTGGTTTATTGGGGTTCTGGATTACAATTGGTTGGTATTGATGAGGTGTGCTGTTACAGGGACTGCTATGCTATATATTACATTGTTATTATTACTAAATTACACGCTGTCACGAAATCATGACACTTTTGGGCAACGGGCGTAATTACAATGTCCCGGATGCATATCCTACACACATTCTTTTATTGTAAAATTTTTATTCTTGGTTTACAAAATCTGCCTGCCAATAAAGTTGATGACCCTGATCATCTGATAATTGCGGAAGGGAAGGGTGGTGATGTAAAAATGCGTCAAAAATGCGTCACCCATGAACCCTTATCAATTAAAGGATGACAAGAGCGCAATTTGGGACAGAAAAAAAGTATATTTTTCGAAAGCATTTTACATAGAATTTGATTGGAATAGGGGTTATTTGACCTAAATTTATATTAAGTGGTTTGTAAAAAATATAAATTATTTTAAGTAGTTGTACTTCGAATCCGTAGGTCGCCCGTTCGAATCGGGCCGGGCGTACCAAAGAATATCAAGGGGTTAGCGCACTATGCGCAATCCCTTTTTTTCGTAATGTGGGACCGATTTGGGACTTTTTCTATTGAA
>Ga0209270_1000706_pt1 | contig 62532 bp, 58 predicted proteins | sample MTBAKSrepl1MetaG_FD_187456 | JGI IMG/M metagenome (GOLD analysis project Ga0209270, IMG submission 187456) | Enrichment culture microbial communities from Arthur Kill intertidal strait, New Jersey, USA, that are MTBE-degrading - MTBE-AKS1... | ecosystem: Environmental > Aquatic > Marine >... | reverse complement strand
GACTAGTTGAAACCCCTCCTCACATGCTCACACAGGAAACCCCACAACAACTTTGTCCAAAAGATGGAAAATACAAAAAGACGTCAGAAATGATTTGACAGGTGACCCCATAGAAGGATGGGTTGAGTGCAGCGAAACCCATCAGTTTTTGGAGTTCGCGCGTTCCGAATCGATGGGTTTCGCTGCGCTCAACCCATCCTACGAAAGACCGTATTGCCGGAGCCGGTAACCCTCTCCGCCTCCTGCCACAGATGGAGGGATCCGTGGACTACATCTTCCGATACAACTCCGCGATCCGATCCCTCGTCATGATCTTCTTCCAATCTTTCCCCAGAGCGTTCTCCCAGAGAGGTTCCAGGATCAAAGCCACATCGATCATCCTGTTCATCTGTTCTTCGTCAAGACCCGCCGTGATTTTCCTGGGGAGATCGATTTTGTGCTTTTCCAGCATCTTGCGGAACTCGTACACTCCCTCAGGATAAAACTCTTCAAGGTAGTCGAAGGCAATGCTGTTGCCGATGCCGTGACGCAAGCCAAGCACAAACGAGAGCCCGTACGAGAGCGCGTGGGCGACGCCCACTTGAGAGTAGGCGATGCTCATGCCTCCACAGTAGGAAGCCATCATCAGCTTGTCTTCGCTTCCCGGGCCGCCCTTGAGGAACACCTCGCGGCAAAGGTCAAGGGACTTCTCACCGTAAGCTTTGCTGAAGGCGTTCAGATATGTCCCTGTCAATGATTCGATGCAGTGAATATAGCAATCCATCCCTGTATAAAACCACTGTTCCGTCGGGATCCCCTGGATGAGTTCCGGATCGAGGACGATCTGGTCAAAAACCGTGTAGTCGGAGTTCAACCCGAGTTTTTTCTGCGGCCCTGTCAGTATTGCCGTGCGCGAAGCTTCTGCGCCGGTTCCGGAGAGCGTCGGAATGCCCGCGTGGTAGACAGCCGGATTCCGGATCAGATCCCAGCCCTGATAATCCGCCGAAGACCCCGGGTTGGTGAGCATCAGTGAGACCGCCTTGGATATGTCCATGGTGCTGCCGCCGCCGATGCCGATGACCCCTGCAGGAAGGCTCTTTGCTTCATCCTTTACCCTTTTTGTCAGCTGGTCAACGTAGGATGTCTTGGGCTCCACATCCACATTCACCCACAGGAGCAGGTCCCGGCTCTTCAACGGCAACCGGTTTTTGAGAGGCTTGTCTTTGTGGACATCGTCGACGCAGAAGACCACGATAGAACCGTCGTCCTTTCGCTGCTTCGAAAGGATGTCATCCAATTGGTTGAAACTTCCCCTTCCGAAAACAACATACGAAACCATCCTGAAATTTCTGAACATGCTCTTCTTCCCTTCTTTCTCAATCTCCTGACTTTGCCCTTCTGATCAGCTCATCTCCATACTTTTCAAGAAAAGCGTCCACATCATTTTTCCAATCGGGCATGATGTTGAGGCCCTGCTTCTTGAGAAGCCTGTTTTCCAGTATGCAGTTGTGGGGCCGGCGCGCGGGGGTAACCATCTGGTTGGAGCTGCACGGCTCTATGGCGGCACGGATACCCAGTTTCTTGAATACATGCTTTGCCCAATCAAAACGGCTGCAGTATCCCTCCGAGGTTACATGGTAGGTGCCCGTCACACCCGCTTTGATCAATTCCCCGGCCTGAAGCGCCACGGTATATGTCCAGGTGGGTGACCCGAACTGATCGTTGACCACCTTCAGAATCTTCATCTTCTTGTAAAGCACCCTGTGGAGAATGGAACGGATGAAGTTCCTGCCGTTCATCCCGTAAAGCCACGCTGTCCTCATGATGATGTAATCGAAGGCATTGTCCCGAACCGCCACCTCGCTATCCATCTTGCTTCTCCCGTAAGCCGAAAGCGGGTCCATGGAGTCATCTTCAAAGTAAGGTTGGGGAATGCTCTTGTAGCCGTTAAAAATGTAGTCCGTCGAGAAATGAACCATTTTGCAGCCGAATCTGGCGCATGCCTGTGCAAGGTTCCTGGGGCCTTCGACATTCACCTTTTTGACCATGAAAGATTCTTTCTCACAGCCATCCACATCGGTAAATGCTGAACAGTTGAAGACGACTTGTGGTGCGATGTGCTGAATCTTCTCCACAACTTTGTCCCAGTACGTGATGTCAAGATCCTTTCGATCCAGGGCAATGATCTCATGCTCAGCACCGAGCACCTCCCTGCACTCACTCCCAAGCATACCTTTGCTTCCTGTAAGCAGGATCTTCATCTCAAAACTTACCTCCTGAAGTACTTCTTTTTGCGCGCATTCTACCACAGTCCGCCCTCACAGTCACTCACAGTTTACTTGCGGCAGGCTGTTTTAGGCAGGCAACCGCTTGTTTTAACTTGCGTTGGTGCTGAATGTGATGCTAATTTTCAATACGCATTTCCCATTCCACACCTGATCGGGGTCTGCATCAATGAAACTGCTGCCCACCCTTCTTTTCATTCTCTTGCAAGGATTTTCTGAAGCGAGCGGGGCGGAGGCTTCTAAAAAAGTCGACCAGGATATCCTCCGCGGCATTGATCTCCTGTACGACGGAGAGACCGACAAGGCTGAGGATGTGTTTCGCGATGTTCTTGCCAAGAAACCGCAGGACCCCGCAGGATACTTCTATATGGCAATGGTGACATGGTCCAGGCTCGCGACCGGATTCTGGTCGCGCGAGATGGTTGAGCAGTATATTGAGCGGATCGACAGGACAATCACGGTTGCAAGAGCAGTGGTACAGGATGGGAATCCGGACTCGTTCACCTTCTTTTTTCTGGGAGGCGCTCTGGGCTTCAAAGGGAGATTCTACCTGATGGAGCGCAAGTGGCTTTCCTCCTTTAACCTCGCCTCGGACGCGGTTGAGGCTTTGAAGACATGCAGCAGCATGGATCCCTCCAACAAGGATGTCCTGCTTGGCCTTGGCATATTCGACTACTACACGGCAAAGCTTTCAGGGGTTATGAAATTCCTCACTTTTCTTCTTGTCCATAGAGGGGATCGGGAAGAAGGCTTGCGAAAACTCCATCAGGCCGCACAGGAGGCCACCTATTCATCCTTCGAAGCAAAGAGCGTGCTTCTTCACATCTATCTTTACCTGGAAGATGACCGCCATAAGGCCCTGCTCCTTGCGAGGGAACTCGCAACACGATTCCAGGGAAGCAGGTTTTTCAAATATCTTGAAGGAGCAGCCTGCCTCCGTTTGGACAGGTTTGACGAATACAGAGCGGTCGCTGCGGCAATGCGTGCTTCAGCGGAGAAGGCGGAGTCGAGAACGAAGGCCGCCCTTTGGATCCGGCAGTCCCTCTACCTGGATGCCACCCATGACCTGTTCCGGGGAAATCATGAAGAGGCAAGGCGGAAACTGGACGCGATTCTCTCCATGCAGGATCCGGTGAACGATCCCCTGATGATCGCTTACCCCTTGTTGAAAAAAGGGGTGAGCTATGACCTGGAAGGTGCGAGAAAGACGGCTCTCGGCTACTATGAACAGGTCATGAACATGGAAAACGGAGCAGGCGCCCAGTTTCTTGCCGAGAAATTCATAAAGAAGCCGGCGCTCAAAAACGATCCCTTCATAGGGTACTGAGATGAAGCGAATTGCAGCCTTATTGATCACACTATTCTTGTTCCTCGTTCCCTACGGCTGCGCACGGATTGCCTTGAGATGGAGCCATCCCGTGGTTCAAAACATCACGCATTCCATCTTTGAGGAATGTGACCTTCAACTGGCAAGAGAAGCCATCCCGGGAAATCTCAAAATTCTGGAAGGACTCGCAAAGACCGATCCCCACAACCGGGACATCCTGTCGGCCCTGGCAATGGGATTTGCCGGATATGCTCTTTTCTTTGTCGAGGAGGTTAATCCCGAAAGGGCTTCGGGACTCTACATTCGTTCCAGGGATTACGCGCTTCGTGCACTCGGTGGCAAAGTCGACCCGGAGGCTCAGGACGGTGGCGTAGAAGCACTCGGCGGCAAGGATCAAGAGGATTTGCAGCCGCTCTTCTGGGCGGCCTTTGCCTGGAATGCATGGATCAATCTCAACCTCGACAAGCCGGAGGCTGTTGCGGAAATCGGGAAATCCCGGGCCTTCCTGGAAAAGGTCCTCGCCATAAACAGCACCTATTTTCACGGTCTTCCGGTGATCCTGCAAGGGTCAATGCTTTCGGCCACACCTGCCCTTCTGGGCGGTGACAATGAAAAGGCCAAAACCTTTTTCCTGAAGGGAATTGAGGAAAGCGGAGGGAGATTTTTTCCGGCACCGTATTACTATGCAAAGTACTATGCGGTGGCCACACAGGATAGAGATCTCTTTGGCAAGCTTCTGCAGGAGATCGTGCACAGCGATCCTCAAGAGCTCAAAGAGGTATGCCTGATCAACAAGGTCTTCCAGCAGAAAGCGGCAAAGTTGTTGGCACAAGAGGACGAGCTGTTTTTCTGACTAAGGTGTGATGGGTTTCGCTACGCTCTACCCATCCTACGGATTGATGAGTGAGGTGACAGATTCTCTCATTTCGGGCGAAGGGGAAAATCCCACCTGACCAGTGGGTCTCCGCCCGCAGGCCCCCGCTTCACGGGACAGGCGCGGCCTCAGGTAGCCCCCTGGAGCGGGCTCATGCGAGGGGATATGAATAAATCCGAAATTCGAAGCACGAAATACGAACAAGTTCAAATGAATAAAATCCAAATGACCAAGACAAGCGTACTTGCACCTTTCAGATATCTTTCTGTCATTTGAAAATTCGAATTTGAATTCCTTTGTTTCGAATTTCGATATTCGAGATTCGGATTTTCGGTGCGTAGGATGGGTGGAGCGAAGCGAAACCCATCAATTTCCATTCTCACAAGAGATTCGGGGGTTCCTGTGAAGAAACTGCTTACTCTCTTCATTTTCGCAGCATCCGTCTCGCTTCTTTTCTTTTTGTATCCGGCCGAAGCCGCGGAAAAGCACATCATCAAGTTTGCAACCCTGGCCCCGGAAGGCTCCGCCTGGATGAAGACCATGCGGGCAGCCGAATCCGCAATCAAGGAGAAGAGCCGGGGCGAGGTGATTTTCCGGGTATATCCCGGAGGCGTGGCCGGCGATGAGCTCGATGTCCTCAGAAAGATGAGGATCGGGCAGATCCATGCTGCGGCCTTTTCGGGCGTCGGCTTCGGCGAGATACTTCCCATGGTAAGGGTTCTCGATCTGCCGTTTCTCTTTCGGGGATATCCGGAGATCGACAAGGTACATGAAGAGCTCGAGGGGTATTTTTCACAGAATTTTCTCGAAAAAGGTTTTGTCCTTCTTTCCTGGGCTGAAGTGGGGAATGTCCATCTCTTCTCAAAGCAGCCGATTCAAAAAGTGGAAGACATCGCCCGGAGAAAGGTGTGGACATGGTCCGGAGATCCTGTGGCCAAGGAGACCTTCACCCAGATGGGGACCAGCCCCATTCCCCTGTCTGTTGCAGACGTCATTACCTCCCTGAACACGGGAATGATCGATACGGTCTATGGTCCTCCACTGGGAGCGGTTGCACTTCAGTGGCATCGTTATCTGAAATTCATGACATCTCTGCCCCTGACCCACTCCACCGGCGCCCTCCTGATATCGGCTGAGAGTTTCAAGCGTATTCCCGAGGAGCATTCGAGAATGATCAAGAGCGAAATCAGGGAGGCCATGGCCCGTTTGACCCGCGAATTGAGGGAACAGAACGAGGCCGCCATCCAGATCATTCAGAAAGGCGGGGTAACAATCACTCCGATGCCGGCAGGCGCCGACCTTGAGGCCTTCTATCGAATTCACGACCAGGTTGCCCGGAAGCTCGCAGGCGACCTCTTTCCAAAGGAACTTCTGGACAGGATATATAAAATTCTGGCCGCTTTCAGGTAAAGAATGGAGACTCTAAGGAGAATCGAACGACACCTCGCAAGGCTGGAGGGATGGTTTATTGTCGCCCTTCTCTCCGTAATGGTCCTCCTCACTTCTGTTCAGGTGCTGCTCCGAAATCTTCATATCCACGGACACTTCCGTTACGCCAATCTTCTTCTCGGGCAGATCGACTGGGCAGATCCCCTGGTCAGACTCCTCGTGCTCTGGGTTACTTTTCTGGGGGCATCCCTTCTTACTACTGAAAACCGGCACATAAAGATAGACTTTCTCTCAGGGGTTCTGCCTTCCGGATGGCTGCCCTTTCGTGAAGTGATCCTCTGCACGGCTGCCGCGCTCGTCTGCGGCTTCATGTTCGTCGGTTCGCTGGAATACGTGAAGGTGGAATACCACGCCGGAACAACCCCGTTTCTCGGGATCCCTTCCTGGGTGACCCAGCTCATTTTGCCGGTCGGCTTTCTCCTGATGCTTCTCCGATTCCTTTTCAGGGCGGCAGGTGAACTCGCCGCCCTCACCAGGAGTCGCACGAGATGATCACGGCCCTTGTATTTCTCCTCGTCCTTCTCACCCTGTCGGGTTTGCCCGTTTTTGCAGCAATGATGGCCGCAGCCATGTTGGGTCTTCATGTAAATCAGGTCGATCTCTCGGCAATACCGCTGGAGATCAATCGACTGGCAAACGCCCCCGTGCTTCTGGCCATTCCCTTCTTTACCTTCGCAGGATACCTTCTGGCCGAGGGGGGAACGCCTGCAAGGCTCATCCGCTTCTCAAGAAATCTTTTCGGATGGATTCCAGGCGGACTCGGTGTGGTCGCGCTGATCTCATGCGCATTTTTCACCGCCATTACCGGCGCAACCGGGATCACCATTGTTGCACTCGGAGGTCTTCTCCTGCCCGCGCTGGTTTCTGAAAAATACGAGCAGTCCTTCTCCCTTGGACTGGTGACCTCTGCCGGCAGCCTAGGCCTTCATTTTCCTCCAAGCCTTCCGATCATCCTCTACGGCTTTGTCTCAGGGGTCAGTATCGAGGCCCTCTTTGTCGGGGGCATCCTGCCCGGCGTTCTTCTTGTGGGTTCCCTCTGCCTCTTTTCGATCTACACGGGAAGCAGGTGGAAGATCGAGAGACCTCCCTTCTCGGGTTCAGGATTTCTTTCCGCTCTGAAGGACGCGGCACTGGAGATCCCTATACCCTTTCTCGTCCTTGCCGGCATATATACAGGCGTCTGCACAGCCACTGAAGCAGGCGCACTCACTGTCGTATACGTCCTTTTTATCAAGATCTTGATATTCCGCGAGTTGGATCTCTTCAAAGACGTTCCGAGGATCATGCTGGAAAGCATGAAAATGGTCGGCGGGATCATGATCGTCCTGGGCGCGGCCCTCGGGTTTACCAACTATATGGTAGACGCCTTCATTCCGATGAAGATCCTGGAATGGATGGAGGGGATGGTCGGGAGCCGAATCGGTTTGCTGCTCCTCATGAATGTATTTCTCATCCTTGTGGGATGCATGATGGACATCTTCAGCGCCATTCTGGTAGTCGTTCCCCTGATCATGCCTCTTGCCGCGAAATTCGGGATCGACCCTGTCCATCTGGGCATCGTCTTTCTCACCAATCTCGGCATCGGCTACAACACACCACCGATCGGAATCAATCTCTTCATCGCGAGCAGCCGGTTCAACCGCCCGGTCACCGAAATTTCGCGAGCAACCCTCCCCTTCCTGCTCATCATGTTGATCGTGCTTCTCGTCATTACCTACTGGCCGCCTTTGACGCTGTTTCTGCCGGGAATGATGAAATAACAGAAGTCAGGAGCCAGGAGTCAGAGGTCAGAAGGTCAAAACACAACTCCAGGTGGGGCCGGAGTGAGGGATCGAAGGTCGATATCAGATCACTGATCTCCATCTCCTGAATTCTGACTGCTGACTCCTGTCTCCTGTTCCGACTTGCATTTCCGGATCGGCGAATTATATTAGGTGGACATTCTCTTGAGGAGTGTAGACGGGTATGCCTATCTATGAATTCAGGTGCAACAAGTGCGGAATGGAGTTTGAACAGATTGTCTTTTCTTCGAATGAAGAAGTTCCTTGTCCGGGCTGCGGTAAGGAAGATACCTGCAGGCTCATGTCTTCCTTCTCGTGTAACTCGTCTTCGACGGGCTCGGTAGGGAGCTCCGCTTCCTCGTGTTCCGGCCACTCTCACAAGGGCTTCTCCTGAGGCTGATCGGATGCAGCCGTGGGCTGCAGTGTTTCAGAGGTCAGAGGACAGAGGTCACCAGTCAACAGACAAGGCATCAGAAAGCCTGACCTCAATCACAATTTCTAATGGAGGCATGGACAAACTTGTTTGTCCGTGCTCAAGAGAGTCAAAATGATCTGGTTGATGTTGCTCGTGGTGGGAATCTGGCTTTTGCTTCAGCTCTACATCCTTCCAAAGATGGGAGTGTCTACCTGAATGAAAGAGAGTTGTCGGTCCGACAACCCCGCCGAGAAGACAGAAGACAGAAGTCAGTAGCCAAGGGTACCCAATGAAACCAAAACCCGTCCGCCCCAGGGGGTGAACGGGTTTCTTTCGTGATCGAACCGCGAAAGGTTCATGGCAAGCGTCTAAACTTGATGGTCTCGTAAAAAAGACGAAAACGGCCTTTTCCCGTCATTCCGGCGAAGGCCGGGATCCAGTATTTTCGAGCCTTTGCAGAACATCTGAATTCCGGCCTTCGCCGGAATGACGACTTTTTACGGGGGTGTCAAACTTGATAACAGCGTAAAAAGCCGCGTCTAGCGTATCTGTCATTTCGACTCCCGCAACGAGTGCGGGATAAACTGCGGAGAAATCTGGCGTTTCCAGAGGTTCCATCCCTCAAGATTTCTCCCCCGGCCTTCGCCGGGGTCGAAATGACAAAAAAAAAGACTTTTTACAAGACCATCAAACTTCTGTCTCCTATTTCCTTTATCCTGTCTCCCGACTTCTGTCTTGTCCTCTGTCTTCTGACTTCCGACTTCTGACTCTGACCTCTGACTTCTGACTTCTGTCTTCTTTACGACTGCGCCCTGCGCTTCTCTTCGTCCCTGATCTCTCGCCGCAGAAGCTTCCCTACCTTGGACTTTGGCAGCATGTCCCTGAATTCTATGTACTGGGGGACCTTATAGGAGACGAGCTGTTTGCGGCACCACTTGATCAGGTCGTATCCGGTGATCCCCTTGATGTCCGCCTTCAGGACCACGTACGCCTTAATCCGCTCTCCCACTTTCTCGTCCGGAACCCCGACGACGCAGGAACCCACCACGGCCGGGTGTTCCTGGAGAACCGCTTCTATCTCGGAGGCGGATACCCTGTATCCCTTGTGTTTTATGGTGTCCACGGTCCGGTCCACAAAATAGAGGTTCCCTTCCTCGTCCATTGACAGGATATCCGCCGTTCGATACCAAAGCCTTCCTTCCAGCTGCACGAACGACGAGGCCGTCTCCTCGGGCTTGTTGATGTACCCGGTCACCATGTGCTCAGATGAGACCAGCAGTTCGCCCGGCTCGCCCCTCTTCACCTCCTGCAGGGTCGCCGGGTCCACAAGCTTGATCTTCTTGCTCGGCACCACACGGCCCACGCTCTTGGCCGGGTTTTTCTCATTCGTCGGGCACATAGTGATGCCGCCGCATGTCTCGGTTGCGCCATACCCCTGGTAGATGTCTTTTCCGAACTTCTCACTCCAGCGTTTGCCGACTTCCACAGGAAGCACGTCACCTGCGCTGTACCAGTAATCGACTGAGCTCAAATCGTACTGATCGATGCGGTCGTGCTCCAGCATCATCCGGTAAAGGGTGGGAACCCCGATCATGGTCTTGGCCTTGAATCGTTGGATGGAATCAAAGGTGGCGTCCAGGTTTACACGAGGCTGGATCATGAGAGTGCCGCCGACCAGCAGGATTGACAGGCTGCACGTCTGCCCGAGGATATGAAAGAGCGGCGCATTGCCGAGGATGACATTCTTCTCAATGGGAAACAGCGACTCGGGGACACGGATCTGCTCATCCATGGAGACGAGAAAAAGCGCGTGGGTAAGGGGAACGCCCTTGGGATACTTCGTGGTCCCCCCGGTGTAGAGGATCTCCGCCACATCCCTTCCCCCTCTCGAAGGAGCGGCCGTTGCAGGCGGTTTTCCCCCGGACATGAGTTTCGCGAACGAGTGGATGTCTTTGCCAAAGCCGATTTTGCCGCTCGGGACCACATCGGCCAGGTACCCGAATGCGCGCTTCCACCAGGGAAGCAGATCCACCATTTGGGTGACGATCACCCTTTTCACTTTTGTTTCGGGCAATACCCTTTTGACATAGCCGAAGTTCGTATCCGCACAGACGATGGTCTCCGCTTCACTGTCATTGGCTATATACTTTAAATCGTGTGGGGTATAGATAGGCGTGATAGGCAGGCATACTGCGTCCGCGCGCTGAGTTCCCAGCCAGGCCACGACCCATTGGATGGTGTTGGGCAGGTAGAGGACCACGCGCTCCCCCGGCTGCACGCCAAGGTTTGCCAGTGCCCTGCCAAACTTCTCGGCCATCTCCTTCAAACGGGCATAGGAAAACCGCGTTCCCAGATAGATGACGGCCGTATGGCGTTCTCGCCTGTTTGCGGTCTCTTCAAAGGCGGACCAGATGTTGTGTTTATTTTCCATTGTGAGTCTTCAAATGCCCAATGCCGTCCTTCGGCCGCAACCAAGTCCCGCCACGAAGACACAAAGGCACCAAGTACAATATGGTTGGTGTTCTTCGAGTCTTAGTGCCTTTGTGGCAGATCTTCTTTGCAGATTGCAGAGAAGTTCCAGCCTAAGGATCTAATGATCAATTTCATATTCCGAAATAAGCCGCCTTCACCTCGGGATTATCCATGAGTTCCGCACCGGTCCCGGAGAGACTCAGCATCCCATTCTCGATCACGTAACCCCTGTGGATCATGGGCAGCACGGGTCTTGCAAACTGCTCGCTGAGGAGCACCGTGATCCCCGATCTCGCCTTCAGGTTGGATATGGCATCCACCAGGGTCTTCTGCATCATGGGGCTCAGTCCAAGAAGAGGCTCATCCAGCAGGAGGAGCTCGGGTTTGACCACAAGGGTCATTCCGATAGCCAGCATTTGCTGCTCTCCACCGCTCAGGAAACCGGCCTTCCGGGTCTTGAGATGACTCAACGCAGGAAAGAGCGTAAATACGAAATCCATCACTTCCCGGACTTCGAATCCCTTCCTGAGATATCCGGCGATCTTGAGGTTCTCCACCACGCTGCTTTCCGGAAATACAGGGTGCCGCTCCCTGGATAAGACGATTCCTTTTTTCACCCTGTCACTCGGCTTCGTCTCGGTGATATCTTCCCCCTTGAAAAGAATCTTCCCGTAAACCGTGATCCGCTCCCCTCCCCGCCTCCTCTCCTTGATCCGCATATCGATGATCAGGCCGGAAAGGGTATTCATCAGGGTGGTCTTCCCTGCGCTGTTTGAGCCGATCACGCCCACGATCTCCCCTTCGTCCACTCTCATGCTGAAATCATTGAGAGCCAGGGCATTCTCAAAGAAGACCATCAGATTGTTCACCTCAAGCATAGTCATTCTCGTATTCATTACTCCGAGCCCAGATATGCCTTTTTTACTTCATCGCTTTCCATGACCTTGTCCGGGGGGCCCTCGGCGATCTTCATCCCATAGTTCAGCACGATCACCCTGCTCGCGATCCTGAAAAGTTCCTTCAGCCTGTGCTCGATCATGATGATGGTCTTCCCCTCCTGGAGGAGTTTCTCGATAATGGGGACGATGCTCGCCACCTCCGCCAGGCTCAAACCGGAGAAGAGCTCATCCAGGATCAACAGATCGGGCTGGAGCGCAATGGCCTTGGCCAGTTCGAGCCTCTTGAGATATCCCTGAGGCAATACGCTCGCCACCTTGTAAGCCACCTGAGCATCCCGCTCGAACCCGACCTCCTCAAGGAGATCCAGGGCAACCGCATTCCTGTCTCCGTACTTCCCGCCTGCAAGCTGCTTGACCCTGGGGGAGTACAGGGGGATGATCATATTCTTGAACGCGGGGAGTTGGTAGAACGGCTTCACCATCTGAAAGGTCCGGGCAATGCCCAACCGCACAATCCGATAAGGCGCCCAACTCGTGATCTCCTGCCCCTTGTACACAACCCTGCCTGAAGTCGCCTTCACGAATCCGGTTATCAGATTCACCGTTGTGGTCTTCCCGGAGCCGTTGGGACCAATAATCCCCAGGAGCTCACCCTTGTGCAGCTCGAAGTTGAGAAGAGTGACCGCATGAACCCCGCCAAACGATTTCGAGAGCTTGTATACCTCAAGCAACACCGTTCCGTTCATCATTCCACCGCCACCCAGCGTTCGAATTGATGATATTTGCGCTGCACAAAGTGAAAAATCCCTTCCGGCAGGGCCACGATGAAAACAACGAGGAGCATGCCATAAAAGACTATTCTGAGGCCACCCGCGCCTCGAAGCACTTCTGATAACGGCACCAGAATAAACGCACCCAACGTGGCCCCTGCCATGGAGCCCGGTCCGCCGACAATGGCGGCCGCGATGGGCAGGATGGAGTAGTCCAGGGCAAAAACCGGCATGCCCACGAACATATAGACGTGGGTCATAAACGCCCCTGCGAAAGCCCCTATTGCACTGGAGATGAACAGGGCCTGGGCCTTGAACCAGTAAATGTTGATCCCTGCATTCATGACCGAGCGGTCATTGTCATTTATGGCCCTGAGCACGAGTCCGTAGTCCGAGGTCATCAGCCGCCTGAACCCGAAAAGCGCAGCCAGCAGCGCCGCTAGCACAACGTACAGTTCCACCCACCTGGATGGAAAAGGATCGAGGCCGCTGAGCCCTTCCGTGCCTCCGAATATCTTGGTGGCCTCGATGATCCTCTCCAGCATGAGGGGGATGATCAAAGTCACCATGGAGAAATAGACCCCGCGCAAACGGAGCACGGGCAACAGCAGGATGGTGCAGATCACCGCCCCTGCAACCGCGGCGATGGGGATCGAGATCAGGGGCGGCACCCCCCAATAATGGTTCATAATGCCCGAACAATATGCCCCCATGCCGAAGAACAGAGCCTGGCCGAGAGAGACCATGCTGCTCTGGGCGAGCATGTCCCAACTGATGGCGAGCAATGCGAAGACCGCCACGGAAAGCAGAACCTTCTGCCAGTATATTCCAAGGATAAGGGGCAGAACAATGAACCCCGCCACAGGGAGGAGCCTGGGGCCGGAGAGGTAGAGCATCTCCCTCCACGAGGAGATTGCAAAGACATCCTCGGATCTTGCCTTGATTCCCCTGTCAACCCGTTCTTTCCGCTTCTGCAAGGGACTAAATCCTTTCTTCCAGCTCCTTCTGCTTTCCGTACAGGCCTGAAGGCTTGATCACAAGCACCAGCAGGATGGCAACGAGACTTACGATCAGAGTCCAGTGGGATCCAATGTAGCTGTCGGTGAACCGCTGGGCAAAACCGACCAGGAAACTGGCGACAATCACCCCGCCTGTGCTGCCGAGACCCCCTATGATCGAAACAGCAAGGGCGTTGAGGAGAACGTCATACCCCTGGCCGACCGAGATGGTGCCGAGAGGAACGATGATGGTGGCGGCGATAGCGGCAAGGCCCGCTCCGAGGGAAACGCTCAAAGTTGCGATCCAGTCCGCGTCCATGCCAAAGGTGAGCGCGGTTCGCTCATCCTGGGCGATCCCTCGAAAGGCCAGTCCCATTGAGGTGTGATGAATAAAAACCCAAAGCAGGATGATGAGGGCCACGCTGCAGAGGACAATCAGAATCCTCTGCATGTCCACATACACCCCGCCGATCAGGAAACTCTCGTCGATAAAAACCGGAAGACTGTACTCGATACCCACAAACCCGAGATAACGAAAAAGCTCCAGGATGGCCAACCCGATGCCGAAGGTTGCAATGACCTCGGAGAGCACCTGGCCGCGAACCCGCAACAGCACTACCCGGTACATCACCGCCCCCAGGAATGCGCTGAAGAGGATGGACAGAACTGCTGAGAGCAGGTACGGCAGACCCAGGGAATTCATCAGGATCCAGGTTGCAAACGCGGCCAGGATGTAGAAGGCGCCATAGGCAAAGTTGGCCACCCCGCTGATACCAAAGGTGAGATTGAACCCGATCGCCGTCAGGGCAAGGATCACACTGTTGATGACCGCATATACGATGGTGCCGAGAAGCATCGGGAGAACCCTTACCTGGACAATTTAAAAACTGGTCTTTTGGGCCAAGTCTGAGACAGTTGGCTTGCCTAAGGAATCGATCCAGCAAAAGTTCGAAATCCGAATATCGAAATCCGAAACAAATTCAAAACCCGAATGCACCAATGTTCAAAACAATTGAGGGATTGAGGAATTCCCCAGATCTGAACTCCAACAATTCTTGGTTTTGGTCATTTGGATTTTGGTCATTTGATATTGTTTCGGATTTCGGATTTCGTGCTTCGGATTTACGAGTCGTCTCTTCCAGTGCCCGCATTCCTCACTTTGCGCTCTTGAGTCCGGCCGGAAGCACGATCTTGCTGTCTGCCAGGGATTCCGGAAAAACGTTCACCTGTTCTCCCTTCTCATTGAACTGGAAGATGCATGCCACCGCGGTCTCGTTGTAATCCATTCCGAAAATCGCCTGATTTCCTTCATCGAACTTGATTCGGCCCATGACACCCTTGCGGTCGGTCTTTTTGATTTCCGCGGTGATCGCATCAGGATCGAGGCTCCCTGCCCGCTCGATGGCTTCCTTCAGGATATAGACCGACTCGTAAATAGGCGCAGGACCATGCCCGGCTTCCATCGGCTTTCCATACTTCTTCTGATATGATTCCAAAAAGGCGACCGATTCCGGCACCTTCTTCGATGCTACGGCGCTTCCAAGCTCGAAGTTGCAGTTCACGGCCCCGCCGATCTTTTTCTCGAAGGTGTTCCAGGCACCCGGTCCTGCAAGGGGCGAGATGAACCCGGCCAGCAGTGCAGGCACCTTCATGGAGTTCCATTGTTTCACCAGGATGCCGCTCTGGGGCATGTCGAAGATCGGCAGAATCACCTGGGCGCCCCCGCTTCGAACCTTCATCAACGCGGAAGAAAAATCGGAAGCTCCGGTGGGGTAACTCTCCTGTCCCACGACCGTCCACCCCGCCTTCTGGAAGTAGTTCTTGGCAATGATGTCGGCGGTGGCACGGGCCCAGGCAACGTCCTGGTGCATGATGTAGACCTTGTTGAATCCGAATTCCTTGTTCACATAAGACATGGCGCCTATCAGATACTGGACCAGGTATTTGGCATTCAGGCAGTTTCTGAAAATGTACTTGTACTTGTCAGGCTCTTTCTTGACCTTCTCCTCGGAAGCGGGGGTCATCGCGATAGCCCCGATCATCGGGACCTTGTATTTGGCGATGATGTCCATGGCCGCGAGCAGCGCCTCGGAGCGAAAGGGGCCAATCAGAAGGGCTGCGGGTTTCTTCTCCAGGATGATCTTCTCTATTCCCAGGAGCGCCTCAGGCACAGGAACTCCGGGTGCTGCATCGCGGATATCGATGGACTCCACCTTGAAAAGCCTTTTTTCAGAGCCCACTTTGACTCCGCCCTTGGCATTGATCTCCTCAACAGCCATTTCCACGACGGCCAGTCCCTCTTTTCCTTCCACAAAACCGGTGGAGGTGGGAACTCCGATAATTATCGGATCCGCCGCCAGACCATTCAATACAGAGAAGTGAAAGAGAAAAAGAAACGAGAACAAACCGACTGCCCATTGACACCTTTTCATTGGAAACCCCCCTTTTTGAAGTGTGTTCACCATCCCGACCTCACTCCTGAGGCTGGATTGTCACTGCTGGCGAGAAACCTGATCCTGTTATGGAAATGCAAACCCTGTTCCGTCAAGCTAAGTTGTTGAAGAGCCTTATCTAGTTCTTAAATAGCCAGGAACAGGCCATACCCTGGTGTTACCTTTGGTAACAATTTGGATATCGAGAATTGGAAGAAAGGAGGATTTTCTCTGGCATTTCTCGTCTTTTCAAGGGGTTATGATTGTTACCAAAGGTAACACCTGCGAAAGAAAAATTCACTCCCCTGTCGAGGGTAGTGACGACACGGGGAAACCCGGGGGGAGGGAGATAACCCCTTCGGCAATGGAAGGGGGGTAAACAATCTTTCGGCGGCCGTCTTCTGTCCACTGGAACACGCATGCAAGGGCCTCCTGCTCCTGGTTCTTTCCAAAGATGACCTGATGTCCTCTGTGAAATCGTATTCGACCCATAACTCCTTTTCTGTCTGTCTCCTCCAGAGCGGATACCACCTCTTCCGGTTTGAGCGATCCTGCCCGCTCAATGGCCTGGGCCAGGACATAAACCGATTCATACGCGGGCGCAGGACCATGGCCGGCCTCGATCTCTTTCCCGTGAAAGCGTTCATACGCCCTATAGAATGCCAGAGACGGAGGATACCGGGGAGCCGGCACGTTTCCCAATTCAAAGCTCACACTGAGTGCACCGGCCACTTTCCCTTTGGAAAGCTCCCAGGCTGCAGGACCCATCATGGAAGACATGAAACCGCAAACAAGTGCCGGAACCTGCATATCCTTCCACTGCTTCACGAGATTGCCCGCCTCCGGCATGTCGAATATGGGGAGTATGACCTGCGCCCCCCGCTCACGAGCCTTTTTCAGCCCGGAAGAATAGTCGGTGCTCCCGCCGGGATAATTCTCGATTCCGAGCACTTCCCAACCCGATTTCTCGAAATAGAGTTTCACCATCAGCGACACGGTCGTCCTCGCCCAGGCCACATCCTGATTCATGATGTACACTTTGCTGAAACCAAAGCGTTCTTTCAGGAGTTTCATGGAATCGATGAGATAGGCAACGAGGTACCGGCTGTTCAGGCAGACCCTGAACACATACCGGTAATCGTTGTTGCGCATCACCTTGATCTCGGAAGCCGGCGACATGGCGATCGTGCCGAGAAGAGGGACCCGGTGCTTCGCAACAATGTCCATGGCCGGCAGCAGCACCTCCGATCGAAAAGGCCCCACCAGCACCGCGTTCACTTCTTTCTCCACGATCAAACGCTCCAGGGTCGACAAGGCATCGGCGACCGAGGTGTCGGGCAACGCATCCCGGAGATCCGCGGCTTCAACCCTGAATTTGCGCTTCCGATCACCGACCGTGATTCCTCCCTGGCGGTTGATCTCCGCCACAGCGAGCGTGACCGCCTTCAGGCTCTCCTCCCCTTCCAGCAGCCCCAAAGAGGTAGCCACGCCCAGCACGATCTCCTCATTTGCGTGGCAGGACTCGGCGGTCCATGAAGTTACGAGTAGCACCATGAGCGTCATGGTAATCAGAAGCTTTCTCTTCATTGAATGCCTTTCATTTCACCACGAAGAACACGAAGAGGGAAAACCCGGGATCCCGGTTTTCACGAACCTAGACCAACCGCAATGGGAATGCAAGCTTTGAGGTCCGGTTGTCACGGAGCCTTTTTCGTTCAGTTGTCGGCTTCGTGCTCTTCGTGTGCTTCGTGGTGAAATATCCCCTGCACTTCGCTCACCCTGTTGAAAGGGCATCCTTAGGATGGTAGGATATGCGCCGGTCGATTTCCGAGGATGTGAATGATTCATGAAGTTACGTTTTTCCATCTCCCTCAAGCTTCTTCTCCTGATCCTCCCTCTCGTCTGCATGCCTATCGCCATTGTGGGCTATTCATCCATCCATGCGTCTGTCGAGCGGGTAAACCGCCTTGTTCGCCACGAGCAGATGGTGGAGGTGAGAACATCAGCTCAGAAGATCAATGATGTGCTCTACTATTGCAGTCTGGACCTTGAAACCATCTGCCGCCTCCCGGTGCTGGAAGATTATCATATCGCTAGGTCTTTCAGGCTCGATGCGGAAGCGGAGTTCAATCACGAGAACATCATCAACCTCTTTCAGGATTTTATCGGCAGGACCACCTACTACTACCAGATCCGCTATCTTGACAAGGACGGAGGGGAACTGGTCAGGGTCGGCAGGGACAGGGATCCTATCGAGCTCGACCTGCCCCGGAATCTCGAACTGGTAGGCATGGCGCAGGATATGGGGGCTGAGGAGATCCGGATGGCGGACATCTCCTATTCCCCGACGCGCGAGGGTTACCTCATCCACTACTTCAAGCCGTACGTCTGCGGCTGGGGTGAAAAGGCCGGAGTGGTGGTGATCGATCTCGATTACCAGAGGATCATCGAAATCATAAAGAACATCCGTGTCGGCGAGCGGGGATATGCGTTTCTGATCGACAAATCAGGAAGAAATATCGCCCATCCGTATTTCAAGCCCTACAAGTACAGTCTTGAGAACTACCCGGATCCAAGCCTGAGAGAGCTGGTTCTGGAGATGATGAACGGGGGTGCCGACTGGCGCCAGTATATCTTTGAGGGAGAGGAAAAGGTGGCGGCCTTTTCTGCGGTGCCGGCCACAGGGTGGTCTCTGGCCGTAACGGTTCCCAGTGCGGAGTTGAAAAAGGAAGCCGAGGCGATCCAGACCAGGGTTGTCCAGGTTGCCGCCGGAGCGTTGGTCTTTGCCTTGCTCGGCGTGAGCGTTCTCTCCTACTACCTGCTCCGGCCGGTTCGCAATCTTGTTGCGGCGACACACCGGATTGCCAGTGGAGATCTCACTCATGATATCCCCGTGCAATCCAGGGATGAGCTGGGGGACTTGACACATTCCTTTAACCGCATGGTCAGGAATCTCTCCCGCATTCAGCGCGAGCTGGTCCAGTCGGAGAAGCTGATCTCTCTGGGAAGGCTTTCTGCCGGTGTGGCCCATGAGATCAGAAATCCTCTCAATGCCATGAAGGGGGCGGTGGTTCACATGCAGCGCCGCCGGGCCGATGATCCCCTCATCCAGGAATATACCCGGCTCGTATCGGAAGAGATCGACAGGTTGAACCGGTTTGTCACTGAATTCCTCTATTTTGCAAAGCAGGCTCAGCCTGTCCCGGTGCCAACGGATATCAACAGGCTGATTCTTTCAATACAAAACCTTTTCGGAGGGCATGCGCAGGAGAACGGCATCTATTTCAAAAATCAACTTGCAGCCGGGTTGCCCCTGCTGAAGGTGGACCCGCAGCAGATCGAACAGGTCCTTTTAAACATTCTGATCAACGCCATGGATGCCATGCCGAGCGGAGGCCGCCTTACCACTTCTTCGACCCCTTTCCGGAGCCTGGATGATAAAGAGAAGGAGGATAGAGTACGCATAATCGTGGAGGACACCGGTATCGGTATTCCGGCGGAAAATCTTCACTCTATCTTCGACCCCTTCTTCAGCACGAAAGACACGGGGACCGGCCTGGGTCTCCCCCTCAGCCTCGGCATCATCGAAGCCCATGGGGGAGTGTTGCAGGTGCAAAGCAAGCAGGGCAGAGGAACGGCGGTCATCATCGAGTTGCCGATGGAGTCGAACGGAAAAGAGAGGAGGAGTGGACTTGAGCAAAAGGAGAATCCTGATCGTTGACGATCAGATCAACACCCTGAAGGTTCTGATGGCCATCCTGGCTGATGAGGGATATGACGTCACGAAGGCCACAAGCGGAAAAGAGGCATTGGGAATTCTCCGAAAAGAGGAGAAGATCGACGCGGTGCTGGCCGATCTCAAGATGCCCGGAATGGACGGCATGGATTTTTTCCGCAGTGTGAAGGAATTGCGGGGGACCATCCCTTTTATCATCATGACTGCATACGGCACGGTCAAGTCTGCTGTTCAGGCACTGAAGGAAGGCGTGACAAATTACCTCATCAAACCGTTGGACTTCGATGAACTGGTAATCATGCTGGACAAGTCCATCCGTGAGCGGGAGATGGCCACTGAACTCGAAAAACTTCGAAAAATAACAGGGGAAGGAAAAACCTTCCATCACATCATCGGCAATTCCCGAAAGATGAAAGAGATTTTCGACATGGTCATGACCGTCGGGCCGACGGACGCCTCGATTCTCATTCATGGGGAGACGGGAACCGGCAAGGAGTTGCTCGCGCGGGCCATTCATACCGAGAGCCGGAGGCAGGACAAGAGCCTCGTATGCATAAACTCTGCAGCCCTCACTGAAAGTCTTCTGGAGGCGGAGCTTTTCGGTTATGTGAAAGGCGCGTTCACAGGAGCTTCCTCCAACAGGAAAGGCAGGCTGGAAACGGCGGACCTCGGCACGCTTTTTCTGGATGAGATAGGCCATATGAGCCTCAGGCTGCAGTCCAAACTCCTCCGATTCGTGCAGGAGATGGTGTTCGAGCCGGTGGGGAGCACGGATTCGCGCTCAGTGGATGTGCGCCTCATTGCGGCGACCAACCTGGACCTGCAGGAGGAAATCAAGGCCGGTCGATTCCTAAGCGACCTTCTCTACCGGATCGAGGTCATCTCCATTCGCGTGCCTCCCTTGAGGGAGAGGACAGAGGACATCCCCCTCCTGGTCGAGAATTTTCTCAAGCAGTACGCGGAGCGCTATCAGAAGCGGGTGAGTTCAGTAAGCTCTGCTGCCATGAATGTTCTCCTCCGATATCCGTGGCCGGGGAACATCAGGGAACTCAAAAACTGTTTGGCCAGAGCGGTGATCCTTTCCAAGGGTCCAACGCTACGACCGGAGGACTTCCCTGACAAAGCGCTGGCGGAAGAAGGGGCCGCGACCGGACCCAGAGGGTTGCGATCCCTGGAGCTACCCGAGAGTGGAATACGGCTGCGTGATATGGAAATCGAGCTCGTGCGAAAAACCCTTCAGCAGTGCAGAGGCAACAAGAGCCTTGCGGCCCAGTCCCTGGGCATCTCCCGCAAGGCGCTATACGAGAAGATGGAGCGGTACGGGATCAGGCCTTAAAGGCGAACAGCAGAATGTCCAATGTCCAATGTTTAAGGGAAAGCGTGTAGTCTCGCGGGACTGCCTACTGCTTACTGCTTACTTCTTCACATGCGAACAACTCGGGCAGACCGCCGGTGTGCAGGAATAAGACCTTTTGCCCTGTGAAAATCCCTTTTTCCAGCCCATCGATCAAGGCCCCGGCAGCCTTTCCCGTGTAGACGTGGTCCAGAAAGATTCCTTCCTTCCGCGCAAAAAGCTCGATCGCCTTTTCCGCGCGCTGGGTCCTGACCGCATATGCCGGTCCGATGTGGCCGTCGTCCACCTTGACCGAGTCCATTTGCGCCCTTCCGCCAAGGAGACCTGCCGTCTCCGAGGCAAGTGTGTAGACCTTGTCCTCGATCTCTTCACGTTTCATGGCCACTGAAACCCCGGTGATCCGTCCCGGCCAGTTCACGAGATCCTTTCCGACCACGAGTCCGGCCTGGGTGCCTCCGGAACCCGAGGCATGAATGATGTGATCGAAATCCACCCCCAGCCGGTTTTGATCCGTCAGGATTTCCAGGAACACGGCGGTGTACCCTGCAACTCCCACAGGGACGGAGCCGCCGACAGGAATGCGGAAGACCTTCTTTCCCCGGGATTCCAGTGTTTCGGTGATCTTCTCGCTCTCCGCTTCCCAGACCGCCCAGTCGTCCGAGTCCACATAATGAAGTTCTGCGCCAAGGAGTTCATCCAGTAGTACATTGCCGTTGGCTCTCGATGACCTTTTCCCGCCAAGAAGAAGGTGGACCGACATTCCGCTGACCGCACCGGCGGCAGCCGTGAGGCGGCAGAAATTGGATTGGACGCCGCCGCAGGTAAGGAGAGTGTCACAACGATGCTGCCTGGCCTCGCCTACCAGAAACTCCAGCTTTCGACTCTTGTTTCCTCCGAACCCATAGCCGGTCATATCGTCTCTCTTGCAGTAGACCTCGACCCCAAAATGATCGGACAGGAAATTCAGGCGATGACAGGGTGTGGGCACGATCGAGAGGGGGACTCTGGGAAAAGTCTCCAGCTTTTTTCTGAGGTGCGAAATGATTTCATTCATGACCGGCCTCCGGAAAGAAGAATTTCCGCCACAAAGACACAAAGGCACAAAGGTTTTTTTTCAGGAGAGTATGCGATACGAATTTGTCGTCCCTCATCCGAGCGAAGCGGTCGTCCCTCATCCCTCGGATTTTCCCAGCGCCAGCTTTGCCTCTCCATGGACTTTTATACCCTCATGAGACGGCTCGGCACGGAGCTTTCCGGATCTATCGAAGAGCTTTCCCTGAATTCGGGTGAGATACCCGTTCGTGAATACCTGTGTGACCACATTAAGAAGCGTTTCCCCGGAAGAGTAGAGCACACGAAAGCCTCCGGGGAAGGTCTGAAGAGTGCACCCGCCGGGATTTTGAACGAGCCGCCCTGATTGAATCTCGACAAGGAATTCTCCCTGTCGGTTGAAAACGAAGCCTGAAATACGCGGGACATTCTCAGCTGGAGGAACGACATCCGCCAGAAACCAGAAATCGTCCGAATCCGGGTTTCCCACCAAGAACCCTGGAGACAACATGTCATTCACCAGGTAATTATGATGGGCGCTTATAAGGCTTTCCTTGAGCTTCAACATCGAAGACTCCGATGATACAGGGTGCAAGATGCAGGATACAGGATAGAGACTTATGAGGCCTGCACGCTGACTCCCCGGGATATTGGAATGTTGGAATAGTGGCATATTGGGAAAAATAACGACCTAAAACCTGCAGACAAATGTGCTGCAAGATAGCTTCATCGTTTTGAAACCCATTATTCCATCATTCCATTATTCCAATTTTCCAGGACATGCATTTCCTGCAGAGCCAATTGTCTCTGACCTGTTCCAAAAGGCAAGGATTTCCGCATCACATTAAAGCCTCTTTCTCAGCTTCTCAAGAAGGAGGGAGAGAATCGATTTCGCATCTCCCACGAGACCCAGGTCGGCTATCTTGAAAACCGGTGCATTCGGATCCCGGTTCACCGCGATGATGGTCTCGGCCCCCTGAATGCCGGTGGTAAACTGAAGAGCGCCGGAGGTTCCCATTGTGATGAGGAGCTTGGGCTTGACACTCTTCCCGGTCTGCCCAAGAAGACGTTCATCGCCGACCCATCCGGCGCGGATTGCAGGCCGGGTTGCACCCACTTCGCCACCCAGAAGTTCGGCAAGCTCGAAAAGCTTTGCGAATTGCTCTCTGGAACCCAGCCCCCTGCCCCCCGCGACGACAACGGGGGCATCCTCCAATCTCGCTTTCCCCTTTTGCTCTGCCCTGCTTCGCAGGATCTGCACCCGCTCATCCGACTCGATCTCCACCTGCGGATAGATGATTCGACCCACGGCAGAAAAATTATGGGGCTGCTCTTCAAAGACCCCCGGGTGAACCGTGGCCATCTGCGGTCTGTGATGAGGAGTCACCACCTCTGCCAGCAACTCGCCTCCGAAGGAGGGGCTCGTTTGTATCAGAAGGCCTGTTTCGGGATGGATTTCCAGAGCAACGCAATCGGCACTCAATCCCGTGCAGAGACGTTTTGCAAGCCTTGGGAAAAACTCCCTGCCGAACGGGGTCGCACCCGCCAGAAAGATCTCGGGACGGTAGGCTGCCACCAGTTTAGCGACTACACTGGTATAGGTTTCCACCTGGTAGTTTCTCAGCTCGCCATGATCCACCACCATCACCGCATCCGCGCCGTGTGCCACATACTCCATGGCGTACTGGTGAACGTGGTCTCCCAGAAGGAGTACGGTCACTTCGGTATCGAGTTTTCGGGAAAGGTCCTTGCCTTTGGCAATGAGCTGAAGGGTAACCCTGTTCTGGAAATAATTCCTGTAATCGCCGAAGACCCAGATGCCTTTATAGGATCGATCATTCACTTGCAGGCTCCTCATCCAATATGGAAAGGGCCTCCAGCTTCTCCATAAGCTGCTCGACCAACTCATGGGCAGACCCGCTGACGACCTCCCCTTTTCGCTTGGGAGGCGGTTTGAACAACCGCCAAACACGCGTCGCCGAACCGCTCAATCCAACCTCATCAGCACAAAGCCCGAGTTCCTCAAGTCCCCACTTTACCACTTGCCGTTCAGTAAAAGCCCTTTCCAGATCGGCCATCGGGATGTGATGAGGAAGAGTGATTTCCCCGGACACTGTCAGGAGAGCGGGCATGCTCACTCTTAGTGTGTAGATCAATCCTTCACTCACCTGCTTGACCACGAGGAAGGGCTTTTCAATGTGTATTTCGCTCACCCCGCATACCTGGGGCATATTCAGCTCTTCCGCTACCTGCGGGCCTACATGCCCGGTATCGCTGTCCACTGTCTGCAGTCCGCAGAGCACGAGATCGGGAGATGGTTTCAGGCGCGAGACAGCCCTTGCGAGAACATGCGAAGTCGCGAGCGTGTCCGCACCGGCAAAAGCCGGATCCGAGAGCAGCACAACCTCGTCCGCTCCAAACGCCAGCGCTTCCCGGAGAGCCTCTTCGCTTTGAGGCGGCCCCATGGTCATTACGGTGACTCTGCCGCCATGGCGTTCGCGCAAGTGCAGGGCCGCTTCGAGCGCGATCACATCCAGAGGGTTGATGATACTGTCCACCCCTTCGCGGATGATGGTCATGCGCTCGGTATTGATGCGAATGCTCGGTACGTCGGGAACCTGTTTGATGCAAACCACTATGTTCATAAGAATAGTTAATGGTTATCGGTTAACTGTTAATGGTTGAACGGACAACTGAGAAGGAAAACGGAAAGAGTATTATTCAAGCGTTTCTTCAACTATTAACTATTAGCAGTTAATTTTTAACTCTTTTCCCCAGGGTCCTGGCAATGACCATGCGCTGTATTTCTGAAGTCCCTTCATAGATCTCGCATACTTTTGCGTCGCGGTAATAGCGCTCGATGGGATAGGCCTTACTGTACCCGTACCCTCCGTGGATCTGGAGTCCGTATCTGGCGCTCTCCACCGCCGCTTCACTCGCAAAGAGCTTGGCCATTGCGGATTCCCTGACATGATCCATACCTCGATCCCTCAGCCAGCACGCCCGGAAAATCAACAGCCTCGCGGCTTCGATTCTCGTAGCCATGTCGGCAAGAAAGCCTTTGATTGCATCGAACTCGGTCAGGGGCTTATTGAACTGGTGCCGCTCTGTCGCATACCTGAGAGAGACGTCCAGGCAGGCCTGTGCAATGCCCAGGGCCTGGGCGCCAATGCCGATGCGTCCGCCCGAGAGCGTGGAAAGGGCTATTTTCATCCCCTGGCCCTCCTCGCCGAGCCTGTTCTCCACGGGAACGCGGCAATCGTTCAGGATGATCGGGCAAACAGGATTGCCTCTCATGCCCATGAGTTCCTCTACCTGACCTTTATCGAGACCCTTCCGATCCGACTCAACGATGAATACGCAGTATTCCTTGCTCTTCCCTGAACCATTCAGAAATGCAAAAATCAGGTTGAGCCCCGAAACACCGCCATTGGTCACGAAAATCTTGTTGCCGTTCAGGATGTACCCGTCCCCGTCACGTACCGCCATGGTTTCGAGACAGGAGGCATCGGATCCGGCATTGGGCTCCGTGAGGCAGAACGTGCCTATCTTCTCTCCTTTTGCCAGAGGGACGAGGAATTTCTCATGCTGTTCCCTGGTTCCGAATTCGTACACGGGATAGGCGGAGACGCTGTTGTGCACGGATATGCAAAGACCCATGGCTGCACACGCCCGGGAGATCTCCTCCACCACGATGGCGTAGCTGATCATGTCCAGGCCGGCACCGCCAAGACTTTGAGGGATGACCAGCCCGAAATACTGGAGTGCTGCCATTTCCGCGGCCACTTCCAGGGGGAATCTCCCTGTGACGTCCATCTCTGCTGCGATCGGTGCCAGTTTCTCTTCCGAGAATCTCCTGGCGGTTCGCCTGATCACGGCCTGCTTCATGGAAGGTTCAAAACGCATGGCGGCATCATATTCGAAATGGGCTCCCGTTTCAAACCGTAAATCCCACGGGGAAGAGTCTAGACAGGATCAACAGGATTGGGAAGACAAAAATTGCTGGTGCCGCTAAGTCTTGTGTGCATGGCGGTAATGGAATGGGTTGCGATACTGACCCGCTTCTGGCAGAATCAAGCCAGTGCTTGCAGAAGAAAGGAGGTTTCCAATGGCGCTACATCCTGAAGGCATAATGCCGCTGACAGCAGAGGTGGTCTCGGTGAAGGGCACTTGCAGCGCAGGCCACAAAAAGGGCGAATCATTCCGGATCGGATGCTGGGATAGCGGCGGGCTGTGCGGCTTCTTTTATCATGACATTTTTCCCAACCTGAACGTGATGCAGTTCGGGGGCAAGTACCCGTGGGGCGGCGAAGATGAAATGACCCTTGAATGTCCGGATCGGCAGAATGCGGTTACCATTCGGATCCGGAAGAGCTGAGACTAACATCTGTTCAGGATTTCCATGAAGGGATCTATCCCTAAATCCGAAGCACGAAATTCGAAATCCGAAACAATACCAAATGACCGAAATTCAAATGACCAAAACCAAATAGTGTCCTGAGTCTTTAATTCGGTTACAAACGCCGGTTGGAGCATGGCACGGGGCGATCTTCGGAGAAAAGCTCACGTCCCCTGCTGCTGGGAATCTTTTCTGTCAAAGGATGGCCAGTGCACTATTTCAATGACCCATGGCCGTCACGAGTGCTGTGGAGACAAGCTGAACCAAGCCCCATATTGCGTCTGCGGGAAGATGCTTTTCCACAGAGCGGTCGAATAGAACCGAAACACGGGCATCAAACTCCTCATCCCCTTCCCAGAGGAGATAATAGAGCGGGACCTTCGGGAGCGCCTGAATCCTGAAGGCCGCGTCCGCCGCATCGATGACCACTCCACCCAGAGCCCCAGCCGCTCTTCGAAACCCATCGAGGTTTCGTCCATACCGCGCCATCAGAGGTCTGGTGTTAAGTTCGTGGGGCCCTCGAAAGAAGTGCCCTTCCCTGAGCTGTTGAGCGGTGACCATCTCATGGGCGAGATCCGCGTCCTTGGCTCCAAGAACATACACGAGCAGGATGAGTTCCAAAAGAGGGTTGTCCACTCTTTCCCACCCGGTTCCCCCCGGTTTCTTCAAACATCTCTCCTCCCCGTCCACGAGGTAGGTCTCACTGAGAAAAGGAATGACCAAACCCAGTGGGGGGCGGAATTCCGCAACGGCATTGCGGCACATTTCCTTTATATCCCCCTGCACAAGATTCTCCCAGTATTGTACCGGGACCTGAACAGGTTGGACCACGACCGTTTTCCCCTGCGCCATCTCTTTGCGCCTCCTCTCCTGCATCATCAGAAACCCCTTGCTGAAGGGATACGGCCCCTTCTCGAAAAGCTCGCAGGGAAACTCGAGACAGTCTCTCAGGCAATAGTCCAGCTCATTTCTGGCAGCGCAGGCCAGGATAGGGCAAGGGGCGCCGAGAATTCTCATCTGGGCAGCGATCTTGGTTTGACCCTCCGCGCTTCTGCCAGACCCGCATGTGCCGCAGAGACCGACCGCGTTTAACCGGCATGCACTGCAGTCAATCCCGCAAGCTCCTGTGTTCTTCACAGGTTCACCTTTAATCCTTTTTCCTTCAAGTAAGACTTGAGCTCTCGAATACCAATCAGCCGGTAATGGAACACAGAGGCGGCCAAGAGAACATCGGCGCCGCCCTCTGCCACGGCATCATAAAAGTGCTCCAGTTTTCCGGCGCCGCCGGAGGCGACCACGGGGAGGCGCACCGCATCGGAGATGGCCCTGGTGAACTCGAGATCATATCCTGCCTGTGTTCCGTCTCCGTCCATGCTGGTAGGCAGCAGCACACCGGCGCCAAGTTCCTCGCATCTCTTGGCCCACTCTACAGCGTCTTTCCCGACAGCCTTTGTCCCGCCTGAGACGACCAGTTCGAAACCCGAGGGCATACTGCTGTTCCTCTTCGCATCGATTGCCACAGTGATTCTGCCCTTTCCAAAAGACTTGGCCGCCTCCCTAATCAGATCCGGAGTCTTGACAGCGGCACTGTTCATGGACACCTTGGCTGCTCCGGCGGTGAGAACAAGTTCTATGTCTTCGAGAGTGGAGATTCCGCCCCCGACGGTGAGCGGGATTCTGATGACGGCAGAGACCTTGCGCACCCACTCGAGACGGGTTTTGCGGTTCTCGAGAGTGGCGGCAATATCCAGCATGGCAAGCTCGTCGGCGCCTTCTTTCTCATAAAAAGCAGCATTGCCTACCGGGTCCCCTGCATCCTTCAGATCAACGAAATGGACTCCCTTTACCACCCTCCCCTCTTTCATATCCAGGCAGGGCATGATCCGGATTGTTTCCATATCTTCCTCCTCAAAAATGGTTTATCTGGTTTATTTAGTCTATTTGGTTTGTCTGGTCTGTTTAAAAAGTCGTCATTCCGGCGAAGGCCGGAATCCAGATGCGCTGCAAGGGCTCGAAAATACTGGATCCCGGCCTTCGCCGGGATGACGGAAAAAGGCCATTTTCTACTTTTTACGACACCATCAATATTCCACTATTCCAGCATTCCAATATTACCAAACAAACCCAAACAACCCCTCCTTACTGAACCGCCTCCACCATGAGCAGGATGGAAAGGGATGACCGACTCTCGCTGCTTCCTGTCTCCAGGATCGCGCTCATGACCTCATTGCCTTGGGTATCCGCACCCCCGATCTCCAGCCATACTCCTAAGGGCACCGTGACCCGTGTGGAAGCATCCGCAAACCGGATAACCTCCTGCCGTAGGCCGTCCGTTTGATGAGAAATTCGGGGGACGATCTCCACGTCCGCCTGATCGCCCATTAGAACAGGTTTGACATCCAGCCCTGTCTCGATCCTCCTGATGGAGGGGATTTCCAGCGCCCTTCCATGTCTTCGGCTGAGATCCACCCACCTCCGGCTGAAGGGTATCTCTTTACCTATGGCCATGTACGCCCAGTTTCCAGAGGCAACCTGGATGTAAAACTCCGACTTTTCCCGATGCTCGCTTGTCTTGGTTCGCGCCCTTATGTCCACACCATCCCGCGGCCTCCCCTTTGAGGCCCTCCAGTTCTGCCCCGAGATGGAGCCTTCGACCGAAAAGGAACCTCCCTGCTGAGACTCCGCTTCCACGAACTTTACCCGTATCCGCGTCTGCTTGAGAGGCTGGTCAAGGTTTGCCAGGAAGGCTTCAACTCTCCGGATGGATTCAGGGGTATCTACGATCACCAGGGAATTTGCCTGGGTGTCGACCGCAGCCCTGCCTTCCCTGCTGAGCAGATTCTCGACCAGCGGCAGGACCTCCGATGCATTTCTATAATTCAGCTTCAGAATGGCTGCCTCCCCATAGCAGAGAACGGGGGTTAGAACCGTTAGCAGAAAAACGAAGAGGACACAACATTTGGCATTTGCCGCTGGCCGTTTACCCTTTAACATTTGATGCCCTCGTAAGAGTGCTTTGCGCTATGCCCCTTGCGCTCTGCTCTATTCCGCTCCGCCTTGCATCCAGCATCCTGCATAACTGAATCATGTTACTCTTTCATCATAATTGCACGCTGCAGAACTTTGAATCGAAATTCTTGCGCTTCCCACCACTCTTCCCCATCGGCTTGAAGAAAATGGGGACGATCGAGCATCGCTTTCACTCTCATCCCGGTCTGGTAATGGCCGATGCGGTTAGAAGAGACAAAAGACGCGGTCCCCCAGAAGAGCGATTTCCAAAAACCGGAGTTCACCGTAAGAATATGGAGTTTTCCATCATCGAGCTTTGCCTCTGGAACAACCTTCATCCTGAAGCCATGATAAGGGTGCTTCACCACGAGGAGCGTCAGGACCTGCTGCAACTTGGATTCGACCCCATCTACCTCGAGCGTTCCGGACACCCTCTTATGCTTACCAGGATAAGCAGCCAGGACAGCGAACAGATAAGCGCAGAACCCTATTTTATTCAGTTTTTGATACCGCTTCCGCATCCTCAGGACACCGCTTTCGATCCCAATCGAGGCAGAAAACCCAACCATGCCTCTGCACTCAACAAGATCGAAATGCCGAACCGGAGCATCCCTGATCTTCCGGGAAATAGCTTCGATGTTTCCCTTCAGCCGGAGAGCGTGCCGCATGGCATTGCCTGTTCCGAGGGGAATAAAGCCCACGGGGGTCGTGCCCCTGTCAATGGCATTGACGAGCATCGAGAGAGTGCCGTCGCCCCCGGCGCCAACGAGGATGTCGCATTCCCGAGCAGCCCTGATTGCACACTCTTTGAACTCCTCCGGGGTTCGGACATCCAGGCCATGGACCTTCGCGTCCAGGATGATTGCGGCATCTCTGAGGAGTAGGCGCTTCCTCTCGGCAGGAATACCCCCCGATGAAGGGTTAGCTAAAATTGCATATCGCATCAAAGCAGACACTTTTCCGGCTGCGACGAATTTCTCTTTTATACTGAATCTTGACAATCTCTTAAAAAGGCACAGAGGGATCCCGGCGAAGGCCGGAATCCAGGTATTCTGCAAAAACCTCTAAAATCCTGGATCCCGGCCTTCGCCGGGATGACGAAAAAAGGATATTTTCAACTTTTTACGAGACAAATCAAAATTCAATACAGGACCAAAGCCCGTGATTTTCCATTCTTGTATGCGTGTTTTGATCATTTGAATTTGTTTCGAGTTTCGATATTCGAAATTTCGGATTTCCGTGTCACGGGTAAGCAGGTCAAGTACAAGGTGCTCTTCCTTGAGTTCCAAAGTGCTGTATATGGGAGCAGAACTTTCGAGACACGACACTAATCCATAGCTTCCATGACCTTAAACCCTTCCTTCTCCAGTGCCTCTCTAATTGGCGTTGTCTTGCAGGGGGAAAGACGGAAATGATACGTCCTCTTCCGCGCCCGCTCTCCGACGATCCCTACACTGATGATTTCACCGCCATGGTTCTGCACAACCTGTGCTGCCTTGTTGAACGAGCCCGGTTGAGTTCCAACCACTACATCGATGCGAGAACTGGCGCTCAATATCCCCATCATATCGATAAAGACCCTCAGAAGGTCGGATTCGGTGATGATCCCCACCAGCCTTCCCTTCTTGACAACCGGGATTCCCCCTATCTTGTAGTTGTAGATGAGCTGGGCGGCCAACTCGATGTCGCTCTCCGGGTCAATGATGATAGGATCCTTGATCATCAGATCCGCCAGTGTCAGACCTGCAAGCATGGAAGGAATGAGTCCGGTTCTCAGGTCCGCGAGTGTGACAAACCCCTTCAGCATCTTCCCCTCTGAGACCACAGGGAGGTGTCTGATCGAATTGATTTTCATGAGCTCGATCGCCTCTTCAATGGATGCATTCTCTGTCGTTGTGATCGGATCCGGTATCATGAAGGACTTTATTTTCATGGGGTATCCCTCCGTTCCTGCACGTAAACCTGTTTTCCTGGCGCGACTATAGGTTCATTCTCAATCCGGGACACGACACTGCTGAAGTGTTCCTTTTTTCTAAGCACCCTGGACTCTCACGGGTCTCCATAGCCCTTCGTGAAACCATATCCTGGAAAATGGCTCGGCCAATGGCACGAGTGCGCTCCCCAGACGATCGGCATCCACCTCGAAGTCCCGATTGAACATGGGGTCCCACGGCTCCACGATCATTGCGCCGTTGAAAAGTTTGATCAGGCGGGGCAGCATCGGCTCCCCCCAATCTCTCTCTTTTACCACGGCTTCAAGCTGGTCCAGATCCTTATATGAGAGCAACTGCTGGAGCGTGACCAGTGTGGGAGGGCTGAGAGGTATTTCACCCTGGAGATTGCCGATCAGAGCCTCCTCGGGCCTCATCCAGATTCCGTGGACCGTCTCCCTGTTGTCAGGGCTGCAGACTTGCCCCGGCGGCATGAAGGCAACGAAGAACCTGGTATCAAATCGCCTGGGCATGCCTTCCGGAGTGATCCAGTGGGACCATGGGAAGAGCAAAGAAAACCCCGGCAAACAGCATCTGTTCAAAACCCAATCCTTCAGCCAGCCTCTTGGGAGACCGTTGGACACACGGTCGTTATTCGCATTTTCGAACCACTTGGAGGCAGATTCCCCGGTGGTCCCGAGAAATACCCCCGCCTCCTCAAAGGTCTCCCGTATAGCTGATACATAGTAGGGAAGAATGCTCTCCGCGATTTTTCCTGCAGCCACATCTGCATGGGGCCCCCGGAAATCCGGATCGTGATCCAGAGAACCGACCCCTCCGCCTGGAAAAACATAGTTGCCCGGAAAAAAACCGCTCCGGGGGTTTCTTTTCAGAAGATAAACCTGCAGCGCCTCTCCATGCTGCCTCACCAGAATGACGGTGGAAGCAGGACGCACCATTTCAGGCGCGCTATCCCGTTCTCTCATGCTACTGTTCCCCTGCAAAATAGCGTTCATGGTTATCGAGAAAATCCCTATAAATCCTGAAGTGATCGGTCTCCTGGTACGTTATCTCCCCTAAAGGACTCTTGTTGAAATCGTATATTCTGGCGCCAGGACAAGCCAGGATGATGGGAGAGTGGCTCGCAATGACGAATTGAGCATGCCCCTGCTCTGATATTTCCTTCACGAGCCGCACAAACTCTACCTGGCTTCGCGGGGAGAGGGCCGTCTCAGGCTCATCCAGCAGATACAGTCCTTTGATCCGGTAGCGGTTCTTGAAGTAAGCCATCAGGGATTCCCCATGAGACTGGCTCACCAGCGATTTGCCTCCGAAATATCGAAGCATCTCCGGATCGGTCGAAGCCCATTCATCCACGCTCTGTGCAAAATGGCGGAACCACTGGGAGGAGAAAAAAGAACCGGGCACGACCGCGTTTGTCCATTGCACTTCCATGAACCTGTAAAGCAGCTCGCGGAATGGGTTTACCTCGAAAGGGATCCTCTCGTCTTCCCGCCAAATGTAAATCGAACATTTGAATGCCAGCGCTTCCAGGAGTGTGGACTTTCCTGTGCCGTTTTCTCCCAGAAAGAAGGTCACAGGCGTACTGAGCTCAACGCTCGAAGTGTCCTGAAAAATTCTCTGATTGAAAGGATAATGCTCTCTGGTCGGATACTTTTCAGGGAAGAACGAAATCCTCTTGAGATGCAAAGCGTCCTCCTTTTCGTAACAATTTACTCCTTTGAATAGACGGTTGCCGAGGTTGGCCATGTCGCTTTCCCAGGTTCGTCTTGGTTCTTGAAAAAAGACTCTCCTGGCCAACCCCGCTCCTTTTTTTCTGGGGCTGAAGTGCAACGGTTTTTCTTTCTTCAAAGCGGAATATAAGATAGAGTTCCGGCAAGTGTCAATCAAAGCGGAGGAATCAGACATGGCCCTGATGGAATTCTCAATGGTCCCGCTCGACAAAGGAGCGAGTTTCAGCCGATATGTTGCCCGGACACTCAGCATCCTCGATCAGAGCGGTCTCGACTACCGGCTGAACCCCATGGGTACTGTTGTAGAAGGAAAATGGGATGAGCTTCTGACTCTTCTGACAAAGTGCTTTCGCGATCTGGAAAAGGATTCTGACCGGATCAGTCTCCAAGTCAAATTCGATTGCCGCAAGGGCGTCAAGTGCGCCCTGGAGAGCAAGATCAAGAGCGTGGAAGGCAAGGCCGGGCGGGAGTTCAAGAAGTAGAAAGATTGGAATGATGGAGCGGTGGAATGATGGGGAGACCTATGTGCAGCATTCCACTATTCCAGCATTCTTTTATTCCATTATTCCAGTTTTCCAGTTTTCCAGTTTCATTATTCCACTGAATCGGCATGATTGTTCAGATCTATGAAATTCAGACGGTCCAGGAGGCGGAAACGTGTATTGCGCTGGGAGTGGATCATCTCGGGAGCGTTCTTCTCTCCCAATCTGAATGGCGTCAACCCGCAATCAGGGAGGTTGTCCGGCTCACACAAGGGACGGGAACCAGAAGCAGCCTTATCCCCCTGTTCCAGGATGAAGACACCATTTACAGGGCAATTGACTATTACCAGCCCCATTTCATTCATTTCTGCGAGAGTCTGACCGATGCCCAAGCCGGACTCTTGGACCTGAGAGAGGTCATCGCTTTGCAGGAGCGGCTCAGGACGCGGTTTCCCGAAATCCGCATCATTCGAACCATCCCCATACCACCCCGGGATACGGCCCCCGATTTCCCGTTCCTCTCCCTTGCATCATCCCTCGAACACGCGACCGATCTTTTTCTGGTGGATACCTGGTTGGGAAACGAACCTGTGGAAGGGTTTGTCGGAATTACCGGTATACCCGCCGACTGGGAGAGATCCCGGGAGTTGGTCCGAAAGAGCAATATCCCCGTAATCCTTGCCGGCGGACTTTCACCTGAAAATGTATATGATGCTCTCCTGAGAGTGAATCCCTTCGGCGCAGACAGTTGCACCCACACCAACGCCGCAGGGTCCGACGGCAGCCCCATACGATTCAAAAAGGATCCCGCAAAAGTGGAAAAGTTTGTCCGGGAAGTCAAAAGGGCTGAGAGTGCCCTGGGCTGAAACGCACGGCGCATAGCGGTACGAATCCCGCTTAGCGATGTGAATGTGACGTGGAAATCCTGCCCCTCTGGACCAGGTCAGAGACGTCGGCCCCGCCGGGAAAATATGTCCTTGAGATATGGAACAATGGAATTGTTCAATGATGGGTCTCAAAGCGCAGAAGGCCATTTTGTAGAACATTCATCTCCCACTTTTGGGTGATTCCTTCCCAATATTCCACTATTCCAACATTCCAATATTCCGGTGACAAGAGCGCCCAAACTTCACCCCCTCGGGGTCATCAAATTCGACCCCACAGGGGTCGGATTTTCACATATTCAGGGAGAAGATCTGGAAAAACATAATCCCCGACTTATTCTCATCATTAGAGGGCCGGACACGTGGATCAGGTTCCCGGCCATCCGTAATTCCGGCATCATCACAAATCATTTGCACTGGACGCGTTTACAATGAGAACAGGTTGAGCATTGGCCCCCTTGATCATACAAGAAGATCAGAGGATACCCTCTCCTCAGCAAACTCCTTCTCAGCCGGAGAGGCATCTCGTTCGGATACTGGCCGGGCTCCTCATTCTTGCTATTCTCTACACCCTCTATTTCGCAAAACTCCTTCTGCTTCCGATCGCGATTGCCTTGCTGCTCTCGGCTTTATTGCGCCCCATTGTCAATCAATTGCGACGGTTGAGACTTCCTGAGGGAATCAGTGCCGCAATTGTTGTTTGCCTGCTCATCGGCATCGTGGGCTTTTCGGCATATCGCCTCTCTTTTCCAGCCGCTGAATGGTTTGAGCGGGGCCCCCGCCTCATTTGGAAAGCAGAATTCAAGTTCAGCGCCGTGAAGAAGGCTATCCAGGAAGCGAGGGAATCCACGCGCCGCCTTGAAGAGGCGGCCCGGTTGGAAGAGGAAGAGAAAGTAAGGGAAGTGGTCGTCAAGGGCCCCAGCATCACTCAGCGGTTCTTGTCCCAAACGCAGACCGTTCTCGTTTCGGCGTTCATTATCATAGTTCTGTTGTACTTTCTTCTGGCACGGGGTCGTTTGACCTTTGAGCGGTGGATCGCAAGCTTTACAGACCCCGGTCACGGAGAGAAGTGGAAGGGAATCTTTCTCCATATCGAGCTGGAAATCACACGATATTTGGCGACGATCACCCTGATCAATTCCGGTCTTGGTCTGGCAACGGGCATATCCATGGCACTGCTGGGGATGCCGAATCCCGTCTTGTGGGGTGTGGTAGCAGGTTTGTTGAACTTCATCCCCTATGTAGGAGGTTTAATAACCACAGTAATCCTGGCCATGGTCTCGCTTATCACCTTTGATACTATGGGTCGTATCCTGCCTCCCCCGCTGGTGTTCATGTTTTTTACCGCCATGGAGGGAAATTTCATAACCCCGATGATTGCAGGAAAGCGACTTGGTCTCAACCCGCTCCTTCTGGTGGTATCCCTTCTTTTCTGGGGATGGATCTGGGGGGTCCCGGGGATGCTGCTGGTGGTGCCGATTCAGGCCTCATTGAAGATCATATCCAGGAATATCCCCTTCATGTTCTCGCTTCGGGAAGTCATTCGCTGAACATGCACTAAAGGTCAGGTGTCCCTGCGGCAGCAAATACCGAGTCGCCGGCAGCGGGTTACATGATTGACCCGATTTTTTCGTACAAGAAAGCGTATTAAAGTCCTCTAAATTGCTCATCCGGCTAACAGGAGGATCAAATGCATAGTATCTTTTACATTATCGGCGTAATCGTGGTCGTGCTCGTCATTCTCCGCCTTCTGGGACTGTTCTGATCACCGTACGGCTCCGGCAACTTCTGCGGTCATGAGGGTCTTCACAATCGACCCTCGTACACTCTCTCGCCTTCAATCAGCACCAGCTCGGGAACAGATCTGTAGTCCAGGGGATGTCCGCTCAGCACTATCAGGTCCGCGTCCTTACCCTTTTCAAGGCTTCCTATTCTCTCCGAAACACCGATGATCTCCGCGGGGTAAATCGTGATAGCCTTGAGCGCCTCCTCCTCTTTCATTCCCTGCTGCACGGCCAGGGCGGCATTGATCCTGAGATACTTGACCGCAGACATCTCATCTGTCTGGATAGCCACCTTTACGCCGGCACGACTCAGGATGCCCGGATTACGCGGTGTCAGTTCTCGAAGCTCGTACTTCATTCTGGAATAGAAGATGGGACCCACCACGCACGGGATGTTTTTGGCCGCAAGGATATCTGCGATCTTGTATCCTTCCGTGGCATGCTCTATCGAGAATCTAAGGCCGAACTCCTCTGAAATCCGGATTGCAGTCATAATGTCGTCGACGCGATGAGAATGGATCATTGCCCTGAGTTTCCCCTCGAGGACGGGTATCAATGCTTCCATTTTGATGTCGCGATCGAAAGGATCCGGAGGTTGCGGCCGCTCGCCCCTCTCGGGCAACGGCTTGGATTCCCAATCGACCAGCTTCGCGACGAATGTGTCATGCTTTTCTTCGTGACGGCGAATCCTCTCCAGGTAGTTTCGAGCGGATTGCAGCACTGAGCGGAGTTGCGCCGCATTGCCCATGCGGGTGGATGGGAGCGTCTTTCGTTCCCCATAGGTGCGTTTCGGGTTCTCGCCCAGTGCCATCTTCATTCCGGAAGGTGCCATGAGAACCATTTCTTCGACGGTACTCGCCTTTCTGGTCTTCAGACAGACGAACTGGCCGCCGATCAGATTCGCGCTGCCCGGTCCGGTGTTGATGGTTGTGATCCCTGCCTCCCGAAGATCACGAAAAGCCATGTCCTCGGGATGGATGGCATCGAGTGCGCGCAGATGAGGGGTGACGGGATCGGTCATCTCATTGCCGTCCGATTCGGTCCATCCTACGCCGTCAGGGAATATGCCGGTATGGCAATGCGCATCCACCAGACCGGGCATGACCACCTTCCCTCTCGCATCAAAGATCTCTGCGCCTTCCGGCACTGCCACATTCTTTCCGACCTGGGCTATCCGCCCGTCCTCGATCAGCAGGGTTCCCTTCCTGATCACTCCCTTTGTCATCGTGTATATCATGCCGTTGGTCACAGCAACCATGGGCAGCGCTCTCCTATTTTAATTCTCTTTTTTCCAATTCACGAAAAGGATCCCGACGCAAACCAGCGGCAGGCCGACCATGAGGGAGACGGTGAGTTCCTCGCCCATGAAAAGGACTCCGAAAAGCACTCCGAACACAGGGGTGAAGAAGGTGAAGGAAGAGAGACGGCTCACAGGAAAGTCGTGGATGAGCTTGAACCAGACAAAATAGCTTGCAAAGGCAACGATGACCGACTGGTAGAAGAGCGAAACACCGGCTTTCAGTGTAAATGTGGAAACCCACTGCGGCTCGAGAATGAGGCTGACCGCGAACAGGATGGGTATGGAGAACACGAGCTGATAGAGAAAGGTATTGATTGGATGGATCTTTGTTGCCATGAATTTCTTGATGTACAGAGTGGTTGCAGCCCACAAAAACGCGGCCATAATCTGAAGGATATCCCCGAACAGCATACTCGCGCCGCTTCCCTTCGGCTTACCCTGGAAGACCGTAACCATTCCTCCAAATGCAAGGACAAGTCCGAAAACCTTCAGCAGGGTCAGTCGATCACCTTTGAGAAAAAAATGGGCGCCGGCCGCGACAATGAAGGGGCTCAGATAGACAAAGACAACAGAGCGTGCGGCATCCGTATAAAGAAGACCGAAATAGATGCAGGCAAATTCCAGGCCGAAAAGAAGCCCAACCACCATCCCGTGGACGAGCATCACATCCTTGTGAAACAGCTTCTGCCGGGTTCGCATGCAGTACAGGATCCCGCAAATGGATGCGATGACCGAGCGCACGGCAGAGGCAAAAACCGGGGATATGGCCTCGTTTGAGACTTTGATGGTGACATAGTTGAACCCCCAGAGCAGGGTGAGTAAAATGATGCTCGCCACTGCAAGAGGGCTCAGGTCCGCTCTGGTTCCATGTGCAACACTTTTTTCCATAAGGGCGTCAACATATCGGATTTGAGTTCTGGATGCAACAGGTTCGCGGCTATTCCCACAAGTTGTCGTTTTTCCTCTCCAGATCGATATAGCCTTTTTCTCTGCTCCTTTCCCTTCTTCTTGCGGTCAGAAAGGAACTCAGGAACCAGTTTACGATACTGATCAGGAGCGATCCGAACACAGCCGCCCAAAATCCTCGAACCTCGAATCCGGAGATAACACCCGATGCCATCATGAGGAGAAAACCATTGAGCACGAACGTAAAGAGTCCCATGCTGAGAATGTTGATCGGAAGTGTGAGGATAATGAGAATAGGCCTGAAAAAGGCGTTCAGGAAACCGAGCACCGCTGCGGCCAGAAAGGCGCTCGAAAATCCCTTCACCTCTATGCCTTCGATCACGTATGAGGCTACCAGGATCGCTGCTGTCAGGATGAGCCATCTCATGAAAATGCGCATCGGGTTCTCCTAACGGAGCACGGATTTGGAAGTGGCCTCAAGTCGGGTAACCAGCATTCTTGGGCGGTCCAGCATCTCATTGGTTTCGGGTTTGATCTCATTCTTCCAGTACTCGCTTTCGTACACCTCCTTGTACTGCCGCTCACGTTCCTCCTCGCTCTCGAAACGCCGGATCCAGACATAGAGATCCTTTTCTTCCTGTCCCACAAAACTTCCAGTGACGACGATTCCTTTGGAGACGTTAAATGGTATTATCTTTTCCTCCATCAGCCTGACCCACCGATCCATCTGGCCGTTCAAGATCCTGTACTGGCGTAGCTCAAAAAACATGGAATAATCCTCCTTGGAATGTTTTGCACAATATGTCATTTCAGGAGCGGCTAACTCCCCCCCGTCCCCCTACCTTCATCTCCTCCCTTAGGTTTGGATCTTCTTCAAAATTTGCAGCAGGCGATCATTTCAATCTCCAGCCTGGCTCCCAGAGGGAGCGCAGCCACCTGCAAGGTGCTTCTGGCCGGCGGATTGGAGTTGAAGAACCCGCCATAGATCTTGTTCACTTCAGAAAAATCCGCCATATCGGTCAAAAAGATTGTCGTTTTCACCACGTCCGAGAAATCAAGGGCCTCTGCCTGAAGGATCGCCCTCAAGTTCTCCATGATGACCGATGTCTGTTCACCGGCACTTCCACTCGACAACTTACCGGTAGACGGGTCGATGGCGACCTGGCCTGAGAGGAATAAAAGATCCCCGGCGCGGATTCCCTGACTGTATGGGCCTACAGGATTGGGCGCCTTTTCGGTATGAACTGCTTTCTTCATAAGGCTCTCCTTTCTACTGTTCTTTTCCCGGCACGGGCCGGTTCACAATGTATATCCCTGCGCCTACGAGCCCCAGACCAAACCATACAAGGCTGTTCACGGGTTCCGACAACACCAGTGAGCCCAGGAGCACTCCAAAAAGGGGCGAAAGAAAAGTAAAGGCAGTCAACCTGCTCACCGAGTACTTCCCGATCATCCAGAACCACAGTACATAGCTGAAGAAGGCAACCAGCAAGCACTGATAAGAAAATGCCAGGACAACCGGCATGGTAAGGTCAAGCGAACACGATCGCTCGAAAAGAAGAGAGCCGAGCGCCAGCACGGGAATCGAATAGAACAGCTGCGCAAAGAGGGTCTGGTAATGAGATACGGACCTGCTTTGCACCGTCTTCTTGATGTAGAGCGTGGTGGCCGCCCAGAATATGGACGCGACCACCTCCATGAGATCCCCAATCCAGTACCGGGACGGAAGGTCGTCCGATCGTGCTGCAAAAACCGCCAGCAGGCCGCAGAATGCAAGAATGAGACCTGCGATCTTTGACAAGGTGAGTCGATCCCCCTTGAGGAGGAAGTGGGCCCCTATGGCCACAAAAAAGGGATGGGTGTAGAGGAAAATGATGGATCTTGAAGCTGTGGTGAAGGCGATCCCCCAGTAAAGGAAGAGAAAGTCCAGCGCGAACAGGAATCCAATGACCACCCCGTGGCGTCTCTGGCCTCTGGGAAAGGAAACAGCCTCCCCTTTCCTGGCGGCGTACAGAAAGATAAGCCCGGCTGCGATGGCAGAGCGGAGGGCAGCCGCGAGAATCGGGGGAATCCCCTGGTTGCTGATTCGAATGCTGACCACATTGGCGCCCCACAGAAAACACACCAGGACCAGGAGGAGGCTCCCTTCGAGGGGTACTGCCGTTCCCTCTCTCGTCTTGTGTGAGATCATAAGCTCGCTCGCTTCACTCGCGCCTGCAGGCTGGAGGCAGGAAGCAGTGAGGGTGGCAGTCCGGAACGGCTCTCCGGCTTCTCGTTCAGCATTCAGCCGTGGCCGAACATTGGAAGGCTCTGGAACTCGCGTATTCTAAAGCCCGAGGGCCTGATTTATCAATACGATCTTGATTCTCTCTTTTGGGAATGACTTCTCTGTTATGACCCAGGTGTTGCAGATACGGCCAAGACTGCTGCAGTCATCACAACTGGCTGTCTTCACACAAGGGGTTTTCATGTCCAGCCTCATCGCATTGACCGGCGCCACATACTCCTTGATGCGCAGCATGGCTTCATCCAAATCCGCCACCAGCTTATTTCGTCCCACGAGAACGATCACATGGTTTGGACCGAATGTGAGCCCGCCGACCCGATTTCCGAGCATGTCCAGGTTGACCAGGATGCCCATCTCTGTCACGGCATTGGTGCCGGTAATGAACAGATCGACCAGCAGAGACCTTCTCCGAATCTCCAGCCTCTCTTCAGGAGTTTTGGATGTGTCATAGGTATCCAGGATCTCGACCCCGAGCATGCTCTTGAAATCCTCATACAGCCCGGTGGATCTGAACGTCATCGAACCTCCCCAGGATACGCTCGAGGGCTTGATCTTCGGAAGAAGCTCGGTAAGCACGATATCCCTTGCGCGGGAAGTGTCATCCGCGAGGTGGACCTCGAAATGGTTGTGTTCCAGCGCCTTCTTCAGATCATTCAGGCGGATCTTCCAGTAGTTCTCGATAGGATTTTCCATTTACCGCTCCTGTGGTTTCGGCAATGAAGGTCACGATCTTTCATTACTATCAGATCGCCAACACCTGCGTCAACGTCAGAGGGATGAGAGACCCGGCACAGTTTGGTTGTGCTTTGTAGCGGTTGAAAACGGATAAGAGCAGGCCTATAATCTCCCAAACCAATCCGAGGTGGCCCATGAAGATTTCCTTTGAAGCTTCCAGAGGCAAGACCGTGATGATCAACCCCCGAAAAGGGTTTGCCCCCGAAGAGACTCCGTTTGAGATCCGTTACGATCCCCTCACAGGAGAGACGGGTCGCGTCTTCGATATGCCGTTTCAGGCGGACAAACCCGATCTGGATGAAACCATCCGGCGATCACAGGGGATTTTCTGCCCCTTTTGTCCCGAGAACATTGAAAAGAGCACCAGCCTCTTCCCAAAGGAACTGATCCCCGAGGGCAGGGTCACGGTTGGGGAATCGACGCTGATCCCAAACCTCGTCCCATTTGATAAATATGCCGGGGTATCCATCCTGTCACATCGCCACTATATACCCATGGAGGAGTTGACTCCGCAAATCATGCAGGATGCATTTATCTCTTCGTTGCGTTTCATCAGCAGTGTGGCCGAATATGACGAAAAGGTACGCTGTTTCACCCTTAACTGGAACTATCTCCCCCCCGCCGGCTCCAGCATGATTCACCCTCATCTTCAGCCCAATTGCGGAGAGATCCCCACAAACCAGCTTCGTATGCAGATTGAAGGCTCCCACAGGTATTTTGGCGGGACCGGACGCAACTTCTGGCATGATTATATCGATGCTGAAAAAAAGCTGGGGGTCCGCTATGTCGGCGAGATCGAGAACACCTGCTGGATCATGAGTTTTGTCCCGCTTGGATTTCTCCCCGATGTCTGGGTACTCTTTCCCGATCACTTCTCTTTGGCTCGCCTGGATGAACCCGCAATCATGCCCTTCCTGAAAGGGCTTGCCGCAGTCCTGGAGTACTTCAGGCATCAGAACATCTTCAGTTTCAATGTGTCCATTTTTTCAGTGAGGGAGGATGACCGATTTCGCATGAATGGGAGGATTTGTCCACGCTTGTTTCCTCGAACCATTCGAAACAATGACATGGCCTATCCTCAGGCTTTGCACAAGGAGCCTTTTACGGTCAGGCCGCCGGAAACCGTGTGTGAGGAGTTGAAGCAGTTTTTTTAGAAGACCGGCTGGGTCCTTTATCCGGCGTACCGGAATGTTGGAATGCTGGATTGGAATGAAGAAACATTGGAAGTTTGGAATGATGGAATAATGGAATGTTGGGTAAAAGAGTTCAGCGTTCCAACACTCCAGGAAGAATCGTTTCCCGGACTCGGTCAACTGGCCCAGGTTGGGATTCTGTGCGGCCTACCGATCGAGTTCCTTTCGAACGGCCACGCAGATGCTCTCAAGGGCATATGGCTTCTTCAGGTAGCCACCGGCTCCGAGTCTCTGCGCCTCTCTGACCCTTTGCGTTTCCGAGAATCCGCTGACGATGATGGCTTTCTGGCCCGGACGGCGTTCCACGACTTTTCTATAGGTTTCAAGCCCGTCCATCCCCGGCTCCATGATCATGTCCAGGAGCAGGAGATCCGCGGATTGCTTCTCGAGAAAGGCCAAGGCCTCCTCGCCGCTTGCAGCCATTGCGACTCTGTATCCCAGCCTCTCCAGAAGAAGGGATGCAATCTCTCTTTGCTCGGCTATGTCATCGATCACCAGGATGCTTTCTCCTTTTCCCATGTATTCCCGAAACACCCTGGACACCTGATCCCCGGGCACCTCCTTTCGCGTAACAGGGAAATAGAGGGTGAAGGTGGTTCCTGCTCCTTCCTTGCTCCGAACATCGATGTAGCCGTTGTGGTCCTTCACGGTTCCCCATACAACCGCCATCCCAAGACCGGTGCCGCTTCTTCCCATGATCTTTTTCGTATAGAAGGGCTCGAAGATCCGCTCCAGATCCTGGGGAGTGATTCCCATACCGGTATCGGAGACCGTCAGGACGACATAGTCTCCCTCCTCCACGTCGTCATATCCTCGGATCGGTCTGTCCACGTACCGGTTTTCCGTGCTGATCCGAATGACGCCATCCTTTTCTATGGCCTCGGCCGCGTTGTTCACCATGTTCATGATGCTTTTGAAAAGATGGATCGGAGAACCGGCAATGTTGAAAAGCCCTTCCGACAACATCGTCTCCACTTTCACTCCCGGATGCTCCTGCTGTAAGGAAAAGAATTCCGCGCTTTTGAGATAGTCGAGAATTAAACGGTTCAACTGAAGAATCTCACAGGTACTCACTCCTCTTCTCGCCAGGGTCAAAAGGTCCTGAACAATGCCTGCCGCCCTCTCACCGGACTTCCTGATGATCTGGAGGGGCTTGATCAATGGGCTGCCGGACGGCAGATCCATAAGGAGGAGTTCCGGATAGCTCACGAGCCCGGCAAGGATGTTGTTCAGGTCATGGGCCACCCCTCCCGCAAGAGTTCCAATAGCCTCCATCTTTTGAGCCCGCTGCAACCGCCTTTCGAGTTCCTCCTTCTCCTCGGCAGCCAGTCGGAGCTGGGTGATGTCGTTCCCTATGCAGAGCAGGCCGGCCCTCCCGGCATCTTCACCATAGATGACTTTCCGCGTCCAGGCGACCCACACCCGCTCTCCGTTTCTTCTTCGGTGTGCAATTTCGCGTGTGGTATGCCTGCCGGGATGCAGCCCCACGTCACTGATCATCACGTAGAGGTCCCGCTTTCCCTGCTCATCGCCCGATAAAATGGTGCCCGCGGCATTTCTTCCAAAAACCTCTTCTTCCTTGTACCCGAAAAAACTTTGAGCGAATTCATTGAAAAAGAGGATGTTTCCACCATTGTCGAGGCGGAGAATGATGCTGTTGGCATTTTCAACCAGCTCCCGATATTTCCGTTCGCTTTCATGCAGTTTTTTGAATGAAAGCGCATTGGCCACGCTCAAGCCGACCTGATACGCGACGCCCAAAAGGAGGCTGACATCCGTTTGTGTCAGCGGCCGTTTAGAACGTATGTTGTCAACCAGTAAGAGCCCCACCGCCTCCTTCTCGTACTCGATAGGTACGCAAATGAGGGACTGGACCCCCAGTTCCCTCGCCAACTTCAGACTTCTGTCTGAGAGCTCCGGCCGCTGCTCGAAGAGGTTGTCCAGGAGAAAGGTGCGACGGTCCCTGAATGTCACTGCAAAAAGCCCCTTGGAGTTCGGATTTTCAAGGCTGAACTCCATCTGCTTCAGGACCTCTTCCTGCTCCTTGCCATATCCGTAACCCGCCTTGTAGATCAACTTGGTCCTGGTTTTATTCGTCAGCATGAGCAGGCCGCGGTCAAAACCCAGATGCTGCTTCATGGAATCTGCAACAGCTCTCATCAGTTCGTCTATATCGAGAATGGTCGAAGCGGCCTGTCCGATCTCCTGAATGAGCCGCGCGTGACTGTAGCGAATATTGACCTCTTCCACGCGTTCCCTGGCGATGTCTCCCTGCTCCTCCAGCGACTTCGCCATTTCCTTTTTCTCGAGGGATTCCCCGTAAAGGGCAAAGGTCAGGGTCACCAATGCGCAAAAAAGAGAAAAGATCGCCCAGTGCTCCGGAAGAACAAAGAAGAGAAGAACGGCGATCAAAGTGCTTCCGAGGGCCGCATACTTGCTCAGAAGCCGCCATGTGAAGGAAGGCATGGCCTCCCATGTAATCACATATCTGCAGTGCTCATCCCCCCGGTGCATACAGGCAGGGTGTTCCACTTTGGGGAATTTCCCCGTGAAGATCCGACCGAGGGCCTCCATCATGCCAAGGCGATTTTCACACTGCGGAGGTTTTTCCTTCACTCCCGGGCTCGCAACCGCAGTAAGCTCAACGCTGTTGGTTCCGAGCTTCTTCACCGTCATGGTGAAACTTCTACTCATGTGGGCCGCTATGTTTGCGGCAAGGCGGTAGGCGGCGTGAGGGCTGACGAACCCGAGAGCATATTTCTTGAGCGTGTTGGATGACCTGGAGGAGGCCGCGAAACGACCCACCTGGCGTGAGATGGAGGGGTCTCCTGTTTTGACTGTCAACACGTCATGAAATCGATTCACCTGCCGCTGCGAGAACCAGTGTGCGGGATCCTCAACCTCATATCGTTTGATGCCTGCCGATTCGAGGACCCCATCGACGTCAATGGCGGGATATTGGATTTGCAGATATTCTATGTAGTTGCTGATTATCCGGCTGTTGTACATGGGCGTATCGTTGCTCACCGAGCCCCGCTCTTCTACGCCCTTCGGAATTCCAGTAGTGTCAGAGGGTCTTTCCATGTCTCCCGGCCGGCAAACGGCACATTGGCTTTGTCTGGAATGATGGTGTATTATCGCTGCGCATGGCCCAAAGTCAAGGTAATCTCAGCGCCTGGAGCTCAGGCCACCTGCGGCCGCGCCGCTGAAACGGAGGCATATGGAAATACTTCGGGGATTACGTTATAACCTGAGAGGGCTGCGAATCGGTTTGACTTCCGGAAGGCTGCTTTTCTGGGGAATGATCCGGTTTGTCCTGGTCCTTCTGATCACGATAGGACTGGCAGGAATCGTGCTCGCTTATCGGGTGGAGTTGACTGAGCTGCTCTGGAAGAAGCCGATCACTCTTTGGACGATATGGCTTTGGCATGTGCTTTCCTGGCTCGTTTCCATGCTCCTCATCGGTTTCTCCGCACTCTTTTCTTTTCTGGTTTCTCAGATTTTCTTCAGCGCGGTGATCATGGATCACATGTCTAGGATCACGGAATTCAATGTTACGGGGAGGATCGTCCAGGCTAAAGAAATGGCGTTTTTTACGCTCCTGCTCTACCTGATCCGGCAGGAAATACCGAGAATGATCTTGCCTCTGCTGCTTTCATTTCTTCTCCTGGTCTTCGGGTGGATCACTCCTTTAGGACCTCTCCTGGCCCTTGCCTCCGGTCTCGTTTCCACACTGTTTCTCTCGTGGGACAACACCGACCTGGTTCCAGCGAGACGAATGATGCCCTTCAGAGAAAGATTTCGGCTTCTTCGTGCAACCATTTTATTCCACATTGGTTTTGGATTACCTTTTCTGATTCCCGGGTTCAATCTCCTGTTTCTCTCTTTTGCGCCGATCGGCGCAACCCTCTACTCTGTTGAGAGGGACACGGCGGACCCTCAGGTAGCCCCCCCCGAGAGAGGCTCATGCGAAGGGATAATGAATAAATCCGAAATCCGAAGCACGAAATACGAAACAAGTTCAAAATGACCAAAATCCAAATGACCAAAACAACCGTAACTGCACCTTCCAAGTATCTTTGTTTCTGTCATTTGAAAATTCGTATTTGAATTCCTTTGTTTCGAATTTCGATATTCGAGATTCGGATTTTCAGGCCATGATTTCACACCGGATCGGTAGAACCTCTCCGGGTCATCCTCCGGAGGGGGAAGTTTTAGAGAGAAATAAGGGGGGAAAGAAGGAGATTGAGTAATCGCCTTCTCAGGGGTATACTCCATCATGTTCTGCATCACTGATCTTGATTCAGAGTTGACGTAACGGATCACTCCAAAGGCAATTGGCGGGCTTCCCCACGAATCCTGATCAAGAAAAGGATTCTGCAATGACCAAGCAATGCACTCATATCCAGGAGATCCTGGACGCCCAGAAGGACATCATCGAGCGCCATATCGATCAGCACAAGTGGTTCAATCAGATTGACAACCGGGAGCAGGCTGCTTGTGATTTTATCGAGAAGTATGGGTTCATCATGAGGGAATTCTACTGCTCGCGCATCTGCAGGGAGAGATTCGACTGCGAACTTGCCCAGAAATACGAGCCTAAGTGACAGAGGTCGGAGATCAACGGGGCCGCTTGCCCCGAGGCGGCAAGGTCAATCGAGTAGGAAACTTTTTTCGCCACAGAGACACGGAGAGCACAGAGGGGTTGTCCTTTTCCTGGATCGGGAGATGGCGATCCAGGAAACCCTGGTGGAGATTCGAATCAGATGGAAATTGACTCAATCGCCGCCATTCGAGGTGTGGACAATCAGTCCCCCGTCACCAACTATCACACCGTGGTTGCCATCCACAAATCCGACCTCTGTCAGCTTTCGATATTGAAAAGCACCGATCGGGCCTCTCTGCCTGTACCAGGAGCGGCCACCGTCATTCGTGCGAAAAACGGCACTGTAAGACTGTCCCCCCTGAGGGAGATCCCCGACGACCCAGCCATGATCTGCATCCGTGAAAAAGACCCCATAAAAATGCCCGAAAATGGTTTGGCCCTCAGCTTCAAAGGCAACTCGCTGCCAGGAAGCTCCACCATCTGTGGTTTTTACCACGGAGGTTCCCGTATATATTGAATCCCCCCCGAAGCTCCCGACAGCGAATCCGATTTGATCATTAACGAAATGTATTGCCCTCAAATTCCTAACCATCATAAGGGGTTGACACTGGTACCATATTTTGGTACCGTGAGTTCGTGAGCTAAAGCACAAGCGCATCCTAGAGTTGATCTTTGCTCGACCAACGTCCGCTAACATCCGCTGGGCTGATATCGTGTCGTTGTTCCGAGAGTTGGGAGCAGAGATCAGAGAACGAGATGGCTCTCGCGTTGAAGTCTTCTTGTTCGGACAGGTTCGAGTGTACCATAGGCCCCCATCCAAGGCCGGACACCGACAAGGGAGCGGTGGCCAGTATTCGCAGATGGTTAGAACAACATGGAGTGAAGCCATGAAAAATATAATGGAGATCGACGGGCATAAAGCTGTTGTTGCTTTCGACCCTGATGTGGGTATGTTTCGTGGGGAATTCTTGGGTCTTTCCGGAGGCGCAGACTTTTACGCTGCTGATGTAGAAGGTCTGCTGAGGGAAGGCAGGAAGTCTCTTAAAGTTTACCTCCAAGCCTGTGAAGAACGTGGGGTGACCCCCTTCAAGCGCTTCTCCGGGAGATTCAACGTCAGGATTTCCCCTGATTTGCACGCCGAGATTGTCTCTGCTGCCGAGGCATGCGGGATGAGTCTGAATCAATGGGTGGAAAAAGCGCTTTCCGAACATGCTCATGAATGACATCTCATTCCTTTCAGCTTGCAGCTAGGGGTCATGGCATCTATCTGACTATACAGCATTAGTATCCCAGAAATAGGTGTTTTCAGGGCCTATATCATCTTTTTCGCCCTCGAAAACAGCTTTATACGATCCCGCACCCTCTCGAAGCTCATAGCCTTCATCACCTTGCACAACATCTCTCCCCTTAGCACGGAAGCCAAGAAGTGCTTTCACCTTCTCAACAAAGGACCTTCCTCCCACAGCGATACTGGCGGTCCATTCGTCTTGGCGTTCCTTAGCCATACCTCCCAGGTATTCCTCTACCCACCCCCTGTGGCTCATTCTAAGATCGTCATACGATTTGGCTCCAATCAGTTTCCGGAGCCTATCGTAATCGATCAAGATGTTCTTCCTGCGGGGTTCCTGGATCTCGTTGTACCCACAGAAGGGCCACATTGATGGATGGCTGACCACACCAGCACGTATCATATTGGTGTCGATATAAGCCATGCATCGTGCCAGATGGTCGCCGGTTTCCACGGCGGTCGCATGGTAACGATCTTCCCAATAGGCTCCTTTCCGATCCTTCCTTTGATTGTATTCCTGTCCCGTCCGTCCAGCCACCAATTGATTGAATTGGGAATTACGTCTCTTTCTCCATCATCAATGACGAGCAGGTGAACGTGGTTGGATGTGACCATGTAGTTCAGAATAGTCAGCCCGTACCGCTTCCTTGCCTGATAGAGCCACTGCAAATACCGGTGCCGATCTTTTGAGAACTTGAGGAGGAACTCCCTTTTGTGGCATCGATGGGTTATGTGGCAGATGTACCCTGGAATATAGTGCCTCTTCGCTCTCGCCATAGCCTTCAGTCAATAACAGCCTTTTTGCCTTCAAAAATGCAAAATAGGCACATTTCAGAGGGTCGTTTCAACACTATCCGAAACGATGTTTTACATTTGGCGTGGCCCGACCCCCAGCAACCATAATTCTCCCGCCCTGCCATTCGCAGGTCTTCTATCTGACAGGGATCAATCACCTGTCGTGTTGGTTACGAACACATTAACGCCTTCCGCAGGATCTTCCTCAAAAGCGGCAGCGTCGCCCAAGGGAATACTGGCAGAAATTTTAGAGGATATGAGCGATCATTTCTCCTGTCTGCCTTGGTATGAGGGACCCCTTCCCAGGAACACACGTCCTGTTCCGCGCGTCATTCCCATGCAAATTTGATAAAGGGATTTTCTTAATGGTTTTTCCTTGACTCGACAGAGAGTGCAATTGTAGACAATAGACAATTGTTCGGGGCAGAGTTAATCGGGATCAAATCCGGAGCGGAAAGTACCGGGAAGTGCCGGTGCACCATTCGCAGGGAGGGGCATACTTGCGGACCTTCCTAGTCACTTCCGAATAAGAGGCTCTTGTCACACAACCGGGAAGAAGGACCGATTAGCCGCTCCCGATTCGTCACAGTGCGACCGAGCAAGAGGAAAGCTCCAGAAGGTGATCTCCTGAAGAGCCATTCCATATCCTATTTTCGATGTTTCGTTTTTCTGATTAAGCCGGAGGCAAGGAGATCGGCACGGGCATAATGTCGCGTCACCCTATAAGCGCTCGATGTGTGAGATCTCTCGAACAACCCTTGTAAGGAGAGCAACATGAAAAAATGGATCCTGGTTACGGCAATTGTGGCAGCCCTGGCGTTAGGCGTGAGTGGTGATAACGCCGCGAATGCTCAGGCGAAGAAAACCCCTATCAAGATCGGAATGATTGCGGATAAGACAGGCGGGCTCGCCGCCTACGGCTACTCGCACGAGAAAACCATTCGCGCCGCGGTAGCCAAGATCAACAAAGAGGGCGGCATTGCGGGCAGACCCGTGGAATTGTTCGTTGAAGACACGGAGAGCAAACCATCCGTGGGTGCGCTCAAGTTCCGGAAGCTCGTTGAGACGAACGGGGTCGACCTGGTACTCGATTCCAACAGCTCCGGGGTCGCTATTGCTTGTGCTCCTATTGCAAAAGAGCTGAAGGTACCGTATTTCCCTTCGGTGTCTGCTACCGAAGTGGCGGCAGACAAGGGGAACCGATATGTTTTCCAGTCGAGCACGAATGTCCGGGAAGAAGTTGGGGCAGCGGCCAAGTTCGCGTTGAATAAGATTGGAAAGAAGTGGGTCACGGTAGTTGTCAACTACGCATGGGGTTGGTCAAACGAACAGGATTTTGCCATGTTCATCAAGCAAAACGGAGGAACCGTGCTCGAGTCCATTCGTGTACCCCTCGGCACCAGTGACTGGCTGCCTTACCTCAAAGGTAAAATTCCCAAGGAAGCGGATGCGGTCTTTTTCGCGAACTTCGGCTCGGATTTTCTTTCCTTCATAAGAGACCTGCATGCAGTTCGTCCTGATATCCAAAAACTCGGAGCTGTGTATGCTCTCTCGGCGCAGGATATAAAGAAGCTGGGCGCCCCTGCTGAAGGAACCTACTGCATCACCCCGTTTCCAACAATAGCATCGGATTCGGACACGAAAGCCGCAAAGACTTTCCGTGAGCTCATCGGCGTTGATCAGGAGGGCAAAGAGATAGGCACTGGAACCCGGTTTGTCCTCGCCTACAACTGGGGTATGTGGGAGACGATGTTTGTCCTCAAGAATGCAATCGAGAAGAGCGGCTGGAAGGGCAAATCGGATACGCCCAAGCTCATCAGCGCCATTGAAGGCATTAAGTGGAAGGAAAGTGTGGAATTTCCACAGGGCGACGGCTACTTTAGAGCGCAGGACCACCTGGCGATCGTCGGACTTTACATTGAGCAGGTGGTCAACGGTGAGTTGAAAGTCATCGCCAGGATACCGGCGGGCGAAGGGGCTTATCCGCCTCTCGTCGATTTCACCAAGGAAGAATTTTAAGAACGTAAGGACGATCTGAAAGATTAGAGGGAGTGGAGGAATGCCCGAGTGGGTTGTCGATGTTCTGTTCCTTTTAATGAACGGGTTGATATGGGGGCTCATCATAGCCCTCATATCCCTCGGGCTTTCCCTGATCTTCGGTGTCATGGGGATCGTCAACATGGCGCACGGCGACCTTTACATGCTTGGCGCCATCCTCGGATTTTCCCTCTATCCTATTGTGGGGAACTTTTGGCTTGCGTTGATCATAGTGCCGGTCATCATTGCGGTGATCGCGGGACCCATCGAGCGTTACGTCCTGCGGCCTTACGAGGGCTACCATTCCGTCACGATGATCGCCACTGTAGCGATTTCGTTTATCATTCAGCAGATCGGGCTCGCAACGTACGGCGGCATTCCCAAGAAGATGCCTGACCCTTGGCCCATATCATTCAGTATTCTCGGCGTCTCATACCCTGGGTACCGGCTCCTGATCGCCGCCATCTCCGTACTGATACTTGTCGCCGTCTGGCTCTTCCTCTATCGCACCTCTTTTGGCATCCTGATCCGTGCCTCCATTCAGGACAAGCAGATGGCAAGCGCCATGGGTATTGACGTCAACAAGGTGCTTATCTCGACCTTTGTGTTGGGAAGCGTGCTGGCGGCTATTGGCGGGGTTCTTGCGGCGCCGGTGACACAGGTCTCCTATCTCATGGGAAACGACGTTGCCCTGCTCGCATTCATCGTTGTCATTATCGGAGGGCTTGGGAGTCTTGAAGGCACACTGATCGCCGCCCTCGGCCTTTGTTCGCTCGAGGGTGTCATGGCTTTTGTCCTGACGCCTACCCAGTCGAAAGCCGCGATTTTCGTCATCATGGTGATCATCCTCATGATCAGGCCTCGTGGGCTTTTTGGAGGCAAAGAAAGGTAATGACTCACAGAAGAACCTTTGCCCTTGGATCACTTGCGGTTTTCGCGGTTCTCGGTCTCCTCCTGCCTAGCGGCATCAGATCGCTGGTAATCCAGATCATGATTTTTTCCGTTTTCGCGATGGGCTATGACGTCAGCCTTGGGTTTACAAATCAGTGCAGCCTCGGCCATTCGATATTCTTCGGTGCAGGGGCCTACGGGGCTATTTTGACCATCATGCACCTCAAGGCCGGGCCGGTCCTCTCCCTTTTTGCGGGTCTGGGTGCGGGGTTCTTTTTTGCCATCGTGCTTGGCATTGTGTGCGTCCGCCTCTCCGAAGCCTATTTTGTGATTGTGACCGCCATCATCTCGGCTGTCTTTCACCTCCTTGCAATGGACCTCACATGGCTCACGGGAGGGGACGATGGCCTGAGTGCAACCATTCCGCCTATCTCCCTCGGATTCGCAAAGCTTTCCCTCTACAACCCCCTCGTCAACTACTATTTCGTGCTCCTGTTCCTTGCCTTGAGCTATCTTTTTCTCGAACGCGTCATCAAGGCCCCCTTGGGGAAAATATTCATTGCCATAAGGGAAAACGAGAAGAGAACACAGTTTCTCGGGTACAACGTTCTCGGGTACAAGCTGATCGCTTTTGTAATTTCCGCCAGCCTCGGTGGACTGAGCGGCGCACTGTACGCTCTGACCCTCCGTTACGCCTCGGCCGATTATTTCTCTTTCTACTGGTCCGTGCTTCCTGTTGTCTGGTGTCTCGTGGGCGGGCTTGGGACGCTCGCCGGCCCATGGATCGGCGTCGCCATCATGTCGCTTTTTCAGTATTACGTGAGCGCCTGGTTCACCTATTACCTGCTTCTTTTCGGCATCCTCGTCCTCATTGTCCTGAAAGTATCGAGAAAGGGCATACTCGGGTATCTTCTCGCAAAGGGGGCCAAATGATGGCGGAATGTCGGATCACTGCGAATGAGACGCTGCTGGAGATAAGGAACGTTTCGCGCCAGTTCGGCGGTCTTACGGCTGTCGACGACGTATCGACCACGGTGAAGAGAGGAGAGATCCGGGGCATCATCGGACCGAACGGAGCTGGAAAAACAACTCTTTTCAACCTCATCACCGGCGAACTCAGGCCGGGCTCGGGAAAGGTCCTGCTGAACGGGGAGGACATTACATCCCTGTCGCCCCACGTGATCTGTCAGAAAGGTCTCGGCCGCACGTTCCAGCTGACCTTCGTTTTCCCTGAAATGACGGTACTCGAATCAGTCTGGGTAGGCCTCTATTCCCGCAAGAAACACCGCTGGGATCTCTTTTTCTCGAAGGCCGAGCGCTCGAAGGATGTCATGGAAGAGGCGATTGAGATCTGTCAACTGGTCGGACTGGAGGATCGGATATACGAGCGGGCATCGAACCTGTCCTACGGCGATCAAAAGGTCCTGGAAATAGCCATGGCCCTGAGCACAGGACCGTCGATTCTGCTCCTCGACGAGCCCATGCAGGGGGTGGGGCCGAAGGAGGCGGACAACATGGTTGAGCTGATCGAGAAGCTGTCCAAAAGAATGTCCATACTCCTCATTGAGCACGACATGGATATCATCCTGCGGCTCTGCCACAACCTCACTGTGCTCAGCTTTGGAAAGGTGATAGCGGAGGGCACGTGCAGCGAGGTGGGGATGAACAAAGAGGTGCAGAGGATTTATATCGGGGAGGAGATGTGAGCCTGCTCGTTCTGGAAGATATCCACACCTATTACGATAAAAGCTACATCCTGAGAGGGGTCTCCCTGGAGCTGAAAAAGGGTGAGATCATAGCGCTCCTCGGCAGGAATGGAGTCGGAAAGACAACCACCCTCAATGCGATCATGGGTTTCGTCAAACCCAAGTCGGGCAGAATCATTCTCAAGGACGCGGATATCGCCGGCCGCGATACCTTCAGGATCGCCAGGGCGGGAATCGCCTATGTTCCCCAGGGAAGACACCTCTTCCCGAAAATGACGGTGCTGGAAAACCTGAAAACGGGCCTGATCGGAAAATCGGGGAAGGACGGGCTGAAAAAGGTTTTTGATTTATTCCCGAACCTGAAGGGGAGGCTCCATCAAAAGGCCGGCTCCATGAGCGGGGGGGAACAACAGGCGCTGGCTATTTCCCGCGCCATTCTCAAAGAGCCTGATGTGCTCCTTCTGGATGAACCCACGACCGGGCTGATGCCCCTTTTTGTTTCCAGTTTGAAAGGAATTATAAAAAAGCTGAATGAGTACGGGATGAGTATTCTCCTTGTCGAGGAGAAAGTACCCTTTGCTCTCGCCCTTGCTGATCGTGTCTACTTCATGTTGAAGGGAAAAGTGGAGCACACCGCGACAAGAGAGGAAATTCAAGGACAAAAGGATATCTTTGTCCGATACCTGGGCATTGAAGTATGACTTTAGCCTTCCGTGCTTCTCTATGGAGGCGAATATGAGTTCTATCATCACCACCTGCGCCCTTGACTGTCCTGATAACTGCGGCATGATCGCCGAGGTGAAAGAGGGACACATTACAAAGTTGAGGGGGAACCCGGATCACGGTTACACGCGTGGTTACCTCTGCAGGAAGGGGTACAAGTACCCTACCCGGGTGTACAGCGACAAACGAATCCTTCACCCCTTGAGAAAGGTCGATGGCCAGTGGAAGCGCATAGGCTGGGATGAGGCCCTCGATCTCATTGCTGAAAAGATCCGTTTTTTCAAGGATTCGTATGGCGACGCATCGATTATGCACTACCAGCGATCCGCCTCGTGGGGTGCGACAAAGCATCTGGTGAAGCGGTTCTTCAATCTCCTTGGCAACGTGACTATGCAGACGGGCTCCCTTTGTGCAGGCTCCGTGATGGCCGCCCAAAAGGCGGACATGGGTGCGCGTCTCGGAAACGACCCGGAAGAATTTCTAAACAGCAATGCCATCATCATCTGGGGAAAGGACCCCTGCAAATCGAGCATCCACATTGTCCCTCTCCTTCGGCAAGCCAAAAAAAAGGGGGCGCGAATTGCCCTTATCGATCCGCTGAGAACGAAGAGCGCTTCCCTCGCGGATATGTATATCGCCCCGCGCCCGGGTTCGGACGGTTTCCTGGCATTGGGAATTGCCAAAGAGCTGATCGGGAAGGGGTTGATCGACCGGGAATTCACGGAACAGCACACCTCAGGATATGAAGGGTACATTTCCCTAGTCGAATCATTGACCATTGAACAGATCGCACGCGAATGCGACGTGAGCCAGGAGGCAATAAGGGACCTGGCCCTTCTCTATGGTCAAGCAAAGCCCGCCTCCATCCTGCTCGGTTACGGCATCAACAAGTGGGTCCACAGCGTGGAGATGATCCGTCTGATTGATGGACTCGGCGCATTGACAGGCAACATAGGCAGAACGGGCGGGGGGGTTAACCACGGTTTCCTCACGCGGCGCCATTTCGACTCAGCCGTCATGACCCCCGTCAGCCGCAAGCACAGACTCATCCCGGAGCCGCTCTTTGGACCAGGCATTCTCGAAGCAAAGGATCCTGCCGTCCGCATGATATGGATAAACGGCACCAACCCGATGGTCTCGTGCCCTGATTCAGGTACCGTCGCCAGGGCTTTAGGAAGTCTCGATTTCAGGGTTGTGGTGGACCACTTCATGACCGACACGGCGGACCTAGCCGACATCTTTCTTCCGGCCACGACATTTTTAGAGGAGGATGACATCCTGGTTAGCTGGGGTCACAACTGGATCGGTCCGGTCAACAAGGTGATCGAGCCCCTGGGAGAGTCGAAATCCGATCTTCGCATCATACAGGAACTGGCCGGCCGCCTTGGACTCGTGCAGGAGATGGCGGGAACAGCGATTGAATGGCTGAAAAGATTGATGGCACCCATGGAGAAGGCAGGACTCGCGGTGGAGCGTGTGATGAGTTCCCCTGTCCGTTGTCCTTCGGCGCCGCAGATAGCCTTCCCTTCCGGAGCATTCTCCACACCTTCCAGGAAATTCGAGTTTCTCGGTGACTACCATGTGGAAAGAGAAAAGACGCGTCCCTTCCATCTTCTCACTGTCCTGAGCAGTCGGTGGCTGAACTCGCTCGTCCTCGAGAACGAACATCCTGACGTTCCTATTGCCTTCATTCATCCGCTGCCCGCCCAGTCCCGGGGGATATGCGACAAATCACGTGCTCTCATCAAGACGGCCGCCGGAGAACTTCTCGTCGAAGTCCGCTTGACCGAGGGCATCAGGACGGATGCCCTCGCAATCGCCCAGGGAACATGGATCAAGTGCGGCGGCGGCGTTAATAGACTGACCGAATGCCTCATGTCGAACTCGGGTGAAATGGCTGCCTACTACAGCACGACGGCAGATATAGAAGCCTTCGAATACTGATGACACCGCACAATGAGCCAGCTATACAAGCTGCAGAAGGATTCCGGAGCCTCGAAGAGACGCTGAAGCGTCGTTGGTTCATCTGGGCCTCCCCGATGATGGTCTTCATCATCGGATACTTTCACCGCATTGCTCCTGCCGTTATTGCGGCCGACCTCATGAGCACTTTTCAGACGAGCGGGGTGGTCCTGGGCGCCCTCTCTTCGGTCTACTTCTACGTCTACGCCTTCATGCAGATACCTTCAGGCATACTCTCCGATACCTGGGGGCCCCGGAAAACAATGACCATCGGGGCGTTGGTCATGGGCGCCGGTTCCGTTCTGTTTGGACTATCGCCAACCCTCGCCTTTTGCTACTCTGGCAGGTTTCTCGTGGGGCTCGGAGTTTCCGTCATGATGGTGAACATCATGCGGATCTGTGTCGAGTGGTACCGGCCGGATGAGATGGGGCTCATGAACGGTTTGACGACCGCACTTGGCGCCCTCGGCGGGCTGTTGGCAACCGCCCCCCTCGCGGCCATGTCCGCCGCTGCCGGCTGGCGGCTGAGCTTTGTAATAGTAGGCATCCTGTCCGCATTGCTTGGATGGAACTGCTGGCGAGCGGTGAGGGACCGACCGGCCGATTGCGGCTTACCCCCCCTTCTCCCTGAGATTCACGCCGGAATGGAGAAACCGAAAATCAAGACAGCCCTCCTGGCGGTCTTTCGAAACCGTCATACATGGCCGCCGTTTCTCGGCTTCATGTCATTTTATTCCAGCCTCATGGCCTTCTCCGGGCTCTGGGGCGTACCATTTCTGAAACAAGCCTACGGCATCTCCGCCCAGGAGGCAGCCAATTACATGATGCTCGTATCCCTCGGCCTGGTAAGCGGCTGCCCGATAGTCGGCTGGTTCTCGGACAAGGCACTCGGGCGAAGAAAGCTTCCCTACGTCATCTGTGCCCTTCTGTACTCATTTGTATGGGGAATCATCTGCTTTACAAAGGGCGGTCGGCCGCCCCAGGAGTACATGGTTGTTCTTTGCTTCGCCCTTGGATTCTTCAGCGCAGCCTTTATCCTCTCGATCGTTTTGACCAAGGAGCTCAACCCGCTCAACCTGTCGGGGATCGCAATGGGGACGTGCAATACGGGCGGATTTCTTGCCAGCGCCGGCATGCAGGTACTGCTGGGCAAAATTCTCGATATGCACTGGACCGGGACTGTGGAAGAGGGCGTTCGCATCTACACACTCCATGCATATCGCACGGCTTTCTTAATCTGCTTCGCCGTTGCCCTTCTCGGTTTCGCAGCCGCCCTTACCCTCAAGGAAACGCATTGTCGGAACTGGAACCATCGAAGTGGGTAAAAAAAAGGTACTTGTTGCACCCCAATACTCCCTGTCGACGGTGGGCGGTGGGGGTCGAACCATGTTAAGCTCCTGATTACCGGAAACTTATGTCCCAGAAATAGGTGTTTTCTGCCCCTATATCCTCCTTTTCGGACTCGAAAATAGCCTTATAGTATCCCGCTCCATCTCGAAGCTGACAATTTTCATTCCCTTCAACGACATCTCTGCCTTTTGCCCGAAATCCAAGGAGGGACTTCACCCTTTCTACGAGGCTCCTGAATCTCATTGTACCCGCAGAAAGGCCACATCGCTGGATGGCTGGTCATACCGGCACGCACCATGTTCGTGTCAATGTAAACCATGCATCGTGCAAGGTGCTCCCCGCTTTCTACAGCGGTGGCATGATAACGATCTTCCCAGTAGGCTCCCTTTCGATTTTTTCTCTGATTGTATTCCTGTCCTGTTCGTCCAGCCACCAGTTGCATTGAGTTTGGGATGACCTCTTTGTCTCCATCATCGACAACGAGTAAGTGGATGTGGTTTGATGTGACCATGTAATTCAAAATTGTAAGACCGTACCGCTTCCTAGCCTAATACAGCCACTGCAGATACCGATGCCGATCCCTCGAGAACCTGAGGAGGAATTCTCTCTTATGGCACCGGTGGGTAATGTGCCAGATGTAGCCCGGAATATAGTGTCGATTTGCTCTGGCCATCGTTGAGGAATAACCGCCTTTTTGCCATTCAAAAATGCATTATAGGCCTCTTTTAGATGGCGGTTTTCACAGTATCCCGTGATCTATCAAGTATTTCTCTTGGTCCGACCCCAGAGGCAGAGGACCCATTCAAAAATGTATTATAGGCCTCTTTTAGATGGCGGTTTTCACAGTATCCCGTGATCTATCAAGTATTTCTCTTGGTCCGACCCCAGAGGCACGCAGATGTCTGAATACTCGACATAATGCCTTGAGCCTGATGGGTGACTGACGCGGGACACAAGCTCCCAAGAATCGTTGTCTGAAAAAACGGGCGTGGAACACACCGCAAGCAGCGCCATTGTCGGATCTTTAAACAACATTAAAAGCCAAGGGAAAAGCTTTTACCAATTTCCTAGGGGAGGGGGTCTTTTTTCCCTTGACTTGCCCTTTAATGGGCGACCCCAGGGCCAATCGTTGTTGTTCTTTAATTCCGATCCCCGACCGCCAGGTCTTCAGGGCTAATGCGCATGAGGGTTTAAATCGAACTTTCCTTCAAGGGTCTTTACCGTATAGTCCCATTTCAACCTTCCGCGCACAAAACCGGAGTGCTTTGTATCCGTTGAATCCTCTATCTCCCAGCAGGAGGCCGGCCTACCGGTTCCGAGGTCGACGACCTTGTTGATGTGCAAAGAATCAAAAGTCTTTCCGTCAGATCTGAGCGTTCGGTAAAGATCTCGTGTTTGATTGTTCATAATCGGTTCAAATACCTCTTCAAATCCGTAGCAATCCTCACAGAGCATGGCGCAAAGCACCATGGGAAAACTCTGATCGATCATAAAGGGAGCGGGGACCGTGTGTGAAGGACCTGGGATGGTGCGCACGGAGCAGGATCCTGGCTCATGCTCCTGTGACGTGGAAGCGATTCTTATTTCATGGATAAGTACAGGTGACATGTTTTGAGGAATCTGGGTGAACATCAACCCCTCAATGGGATGGTCCCTGAGTTCGCTGTCTTTATCCGCTACGAAGTGGTTGTATAATACATCCAGACCCACTGAAGGATTCTTTAAGATGGTTTTGTGCTCCTCCATGCTTTCGCGATAATTGTACGAAATTTTGCCACATTTGCTATCGAGGAACCACCCGTTTACGTCGTTGCTGCGCCGCTTGGGGGATGGGTTGGAGATGCTGAGCCTTACATTTTCAGCCTTCCCCTGATAGATCACCCGGTATCCCTTGAATCCAATTTCCGGATCTTCAAACCGCTCCGCGATACGACTTTCGAACTGGACGGTAAAATGAAGGCCGAAGTTTCCGCCGGCCTTTATGAACTCCTTTTCCTCCTGGAAACTTCTCTTATCGGTCTTCTGTATGACAAGCTCTTTGGACAATTCGACATGTGCGTCGATGTTGACTTCAATTCGCGGAAAAACCACCACCTTTATCCGCCCGGTCTGTGTCCACGGAATGGGTTTACCGTTTTCATCCCGTCCCAGCCATTTGTCGGAAATCCCTGTACACAACCTGCAGGTGATCTCTGCCTCCTCCCCTTCAAGGACATCCTTGTTCACCTCGAGATAGAGACCCTCGGTTTTTCCCTCCCGGTCAGTTTGGCATTGATCCCGAGACAGTCTTCCAAAGGAGGGATTGGAGATCTTGATCTCTCCCACCAATATCTTTTCGACCGGCCGGTCATCCACACCTTTGAAGGAAGAGACAACCTGAAAAATGATATCCCTTTTTTCACCGGGTTTTACTGAGATCACCTGATCCGATTCGATTTTGAAGGGACAGAGGATCGTGATTTTCTGATCTTCAGGGGTCTTGATCACGGGATCGCCGACCGAAAATCCGAAACCGTAGATTGTTGACATCTTGGCGATAATGAAAACAGTCGGCCGACTGCAGTTTTTCATAATATCCGGATTGTCCGGGAAACATTCCCAGGTCCATTTCGAGATGTCGAGAGTGGCTCCGGAATCAAGCAACTGGGATTCCGTGAAGTATTCAGGCTCCGTTTCATGCGTCCAAAACTGATTCGCCGTTCTAAGGCTGATGCAATAGATATCCCCGTCGGGTTCCCGGATGATGGGACCGAACTGGTCGCGGATCTCCTTAATGCTGATGTGGATCCTATCCGGGCTCATGTTGTTGACATTGACTGCTTCCGCCACCTTTTCATCCAATTCTATCTCCATGGTCTTGGGAATGAGAAGTTCACGGACCCTGGATTTCAGTATGCTCCCTTTCCAGAGAGTGATCTCGGGTTCAAAAAGACCGATCCTGTCCATCGTCGTCACGAGATTACCTGCCGCAATGGACCTGCCGTTCTTCCAGAGACTGGGGGAAAACCGAATTTTATTGCGCAGTTCGGGTGATGCGTCATTCCCGTACCGGATAAACATGTACTTGATCATGAGGTTTCGTGGTCCGCTTACATAGGTCACGCTGTCCTCAGTTGTCCCCGGTCGGGGAAGGATGGGATCGACGAAGTTTTTGATGCTGTTGTCCTCATCGTTTTCATAGACGACCTGAACCTGGATTTTCAGATCCATGGTAGATGGGCAGGAGGCGGAGCCCGCAAATAACAGGGAACTTCCCCAAAAAAACGACAAGAGCAGCATAAACGCAAAAATTGTGAACTTCTTCATAGTGTACCCTCACTCAATCGATGGAAACCATGGCGGAAGGCACGGTCCCGGTAGGCTGCATAGGTTGGAGGCGTCAGGAGCATGAATACGAGCTTTATGTGACATGCCGGAACGATATCATACGAAAGATGAAATTAGCAATGTGCCGCTGTTTATGTCAAAAGTGAAGTAATAGATCATCTTCTTGACCGTCCTTCTCATTCTTGAAGGGGGCGTTTCTGAGCGGTCCTCAACCGGTTCGACTTGACAGCCGTTACGGCAATTTCCTATATTCCTGCACGAAATGCTCCTTTTTGTGCAGTGACCATACGGGTGAACACAACACTCTTTATGATCGACCTGGTGCCAAGAAAATCCGTCGCAGCTTTTCACTTATGACAAGGATGGCAGATATCGCTTGAAGAGTCTCTTTGAGGAGGTAGAAATGGTTCGCATCCTGATCGTGTTCGCATACCTGATCCTGAGCGGCGTTTCGGCCGGCTTCACCTTCGCCCAGTCATCGACCGCCCCGATTACAGGTAAGGAACTTGACAAATTCATCAAAGACGCTCCACATATACCTGATGCAACCGGGTCAGCCTTACCGTCCGATTCAGGCGAACTGAGGGCCGGGGCAGATCAGGCCGCGACGCAAGAAAAACTTAAAAGCCTCGGTTGGAAGCCGGAACGCTTCTACGCAGTGTACACCAAGGTTTCAGCCGTCCTTCAACAGGAGAAGACGAAGGAGTTAGTTCAATTCGCATCGCCTCAGCTCGCCGAATTCATGAAGATGATACAGGACAATCCTGCCCTGGACAAGGCGACGAAGGAAAAGCTCATGAGAGATATGGCTGGGGAAATGGCTCAGTCAAACGCCGAAATTCAAAAGGCGGATGCAGATTTATCCGCCCTAACGAATGCCCGGGTAAATGCGGAGGAACGCGAACTCATTCTTGCACGACGGGACAAGCTGGAGTCCTTGATCCAGATGCAAATGAGTCCGGCCTCCGGAGCGCCAGGCAAATAAAACAAAATTCCTTTTTAAGCCGTCCGGTGCAGCGCCTTGATACTGTTTAAGGCCTCCTCCTAAGGCATGGTAGAATGCCTTTTACCAGAAAACACTCAATAGCCAAAGGAGGAAGCCACATGAGATTCTACACCAAACAGCACAAGTACTATTGCGGAATCGACCTTCACACCAAGAAAATGTACCTCTGCATCTTGGACAGCGCCGGAGCGATTGTGCTTCATCGAAACATCAAGACATGAGTGATAGGGGACAATCCTATATTGTCCTGTCAAGAGAAAATATACGGTAAAGGAAAAACAATGGGTTAGCAGATCCTTGCTTTTTTGTGCATACTCCTCCTCGGGTTCCCAACATGGAAACCTGCGGTTTCGGCG